>ENA-ORXD01000151-ORXD01000151.1-sediment-metagenome-genome-assembly--contig:-NODE-151-length-118264-cov-8.313723_pt1 | contig 118264 bp, 108 predicted proteins | sample MGYA00237862_ERZ511471 | MGnify/ENA metagenome assembly ERZ511471
CCGATGTTAGGAAGGTTTTTCAGTCCGGACCCGTATGTGCAGTTGCCAGGGTACGCGGGGAGTTATAACAGGTATTCGTATTGCCTGAATAACCCGCTGATCTATACAGACCCGGATGGGGAGTTTTTCTTCTCGTTATTCTTAGGGCCGGTTGGAGCTATTCTTGATGCTGCATGTTGGGGAGCTGTAATTAATGGTGGAATCTATGCAGCTTCAACAGCTATTACTGGTCAACAATGGGATTGGGGACAGTTCGGTGAATCATTAGCGGTTGGCGCAATCTCTGGAGCTGCCGGGACCGGTGCTGGAATGTTAACGCAAGGTCTTCAAGTTTATGGAGCCATACCAGGAGCATTGATAGAAGGCGGAATCCAAGGAACAGCAGGAGGACTTGCCGGAGGATTTGGTAATGTTATAATGGAGGATGATTGGGGAGCTTTCGGAAGTGGTTTTGCACAGGGTTTTGCAACAGGATTTATTTTGGGCGGAATTTCAGGCGGAATTGAAGGATATCAAAATGCTCAAAGCATTGGAACAAGACCTTGGTCTGGTAAACCATTGGGTTAATATAACCAGAATTACAACTGCTGATAAATGGAAAGTTGTAGGAGGCGGTTGGAAAAGAGTATTATACTCAACAAGTGTATGGGACCCAATTAGAGGACATATTAATAGTGGACCAACAAATTTCTTTAGTGTACTATCCTTATTCTAATTGACATGAAAAAAGTGTTTTTTTTATTAATATGTTTCTCAAGCTTTGTGGTTCATGCTCAAGAATGTAGGATTTTGTTTATTGAGAATATGGTAAATGTCTTTAATGCATAGACTAAAGAACTCAATAAAAAGACTTACAAGAATATAGCAGGGCGAGATTATAAACAGATTGAAATAATTAATGTGCCTGTAATTTTTGTTACTAAAGAGGGAGCAGAATTGTATAGCAATAGAAAAGTTGAAAAAGATAAACTACTATGCTATTTAAATACCCGGAAACTTCTATTTGATGAATCATTTATTTATTCGGACACTTCCGTAATAGGTGTAGTAAGTCGTTGTGCAACTTATAGTGGTGCTAAATACGAATTAAATGGAGATACTACATCATATGTTAACTTCCTTCTTCCGCTTATAACCAAAGTTAGGGATATCGCTCCAGATTTTATATTTAGAGTATATAATTTGCCTCAGTGTTACTGGTATATAAAAAACAATCAACTTTTTGTGCTCTATTATAAACATGAAGAATCGAAAATAGAAAAATTTGAGACTATAAAAGTCTCAGACTTTATAAGAGATTATCTCAAAGAAGACGATTTAGTTTTTTTATATCATAAACGAGTTGAAGTTATCAGTGGAAAATAAACTTAAAGCCTCGGTTCAACCGGGGCTTTTTCTGTTTTAAGAAGCGATCTGTTGCTGAATATTATCCTTGAACAGGAAAGCGTCCAGGAATTCCTTAACCAATCGTTTTTTATCTTCCGGCAATTTTTCAACCTTCCTGAACTGGTTTAGCAGGTCGTTGTCACTTAGAGAACTTTCTGCCTTATCATCAATAGTGCCATTCATCAGGAAATCAGGAGACACTTCCAGTGCCCTGGCAATGCGGTTCAAGACTTCAGCTGATGGCTGTGCATCACCTCTCTCATATCTTCCGATATTACTTATGTGAACATTAGAAAGATCTGCCAACTTTTGCTGAGACAGTTCTTTGTCCTTTCTGATCTGTTTTAATCTGTTTGCGAGCGACATGTTTTGTCCGGTAATAAGTTATTAACATCACAAATATAGCAATAACTGTATATTCCGGTCGATCTTGACCATCTATTCCGGCCGATGCTGACCACCGATTCCGGCCATATTGACCACCCGTGCTCATTTCCGGGGTCAATGAATTAATACTAAGATAAATGAGGGAATTTTAGGGTGGTCAAATATGCCAGAACGGCATATTGACCATCAGCACCTGTCATTCCGGCGGATGCTGACCACCCTGGGACATTCCTGTGGATTTTTAATTTGCTTTGCACGCAAATTAAAAACATATCAAAATGGCAGGAAAATTAATCAACATGCATGTAATTAAACAGATTATCAGGTTCTCTCAACAAGGAGTATTTTTTACCCTGGAAAACAAATTTACCCATGATGCCTACGGGCGGATGAAATCCAGTGAATATCCCTCGGGGTTCAAAATTTATAATGCTTACAATGTTAACGGTTACCTGAAAAACATAAAAGGTAACAATAAAACTCTCTGGAAATGTCTTGCCATGAATTCCTTAGGCCAGATCACCTCCTACAAGCAAGGGAGCTAACTTCCCAGACGGGTTATGACACCTACGGGGAACTACAATCCCAAACATTTGCCAATGGCAGGGGGATGAACTACGGTTTTGACAACAGGGGGAACATGTCGTACCGGGAAGACATCCACAAGAACCTGAAAGAGACTTTCGGGTATGATAACCTGGACAGGCTGGAAAGGATAGAATACCATGTAAACGATAACCACCAGGTGTATCTCGACAGGTTAATGGAATACGACCAGGGAGGAGTAGGTAATATATCATCCATCACCGGAACAGGCAGTGGATTCAACTACGGGGAAAACGATGCCGGCCCTCATGCCCTTACCTCGGTAAGCAGGCCTGAACCAGCCGGGCTTTTTTAATGCTTGCTTGTTTTTTCTTTCCAGATTTTCGGATTACGGTCGGTGCTGATTACGGCTAAAACTTCAACCGTATTGTTCTCGTCATTAATATAAAAATGAGCCATGTATGGGAACTTCTTAATAATCACACAGCGGATTTCTTTGTAACGAATAGCGTAGGTTTGCGGGTCTATAATAAGAGAGTTAATATGCTTGATAGCTGTTTTCTGAAACCTTTTCCCAAGTCCTGCCTGAGTTTTGTTGTACCAGTCGGTAATTTCCTGAATATCGGCAAGGGCTTCAGGTTCAATTTTAACTTTGTATTTTTTCATCAGGCTTTTAGCGTTTTTTTAGCTTCGTCCCAATCCAGAAGCCTTTCAGGATTTTTCCTTACCTTGTTAAAACGCTCTGTTACCAGTTTTTGGTGGGCTGCAGGAACTTCAAAGCTTCCCTGTTCTTTTTTTAAAGCGTAATCGAGTATGTTTTTAATAGCATGAATCAGGTTTACATCGTTTACCTGTCTGAATTGCTCAATAATAATCGCTTTCTCGGCTTGTATGTTCATGATACTTGTTTTTACATGGTTAAACAGCCACTTCAATAGAAGGTTTTACTTCGCTTCTTTCATAACTTCCAATCACAGGAGCATGAACCCCGATTTTTTTTACAAGGTCGTCCTGCGATATTTTTTTCTTTTTTCTTATCTCAGAAAGTCTGTCTCCGAACAACTTAAATGTATTTTTTAGTACTGTAAAATCAATGTTCCTGCAAAAATACAAAACAAATGTTGTCTCATCAAATAATAATAAAATCATTTGGTTCCAGTTCCAAATCTTCACGGATTATTTTTCGTAACAGACCTTTAAGAATTTCTAAAATGTTTCTGAAATCTTCATAATACATTAGTTGTTGATTTTTACAAAGATGCATAATTATAGATACGAATAAAACCGATAATTTTTGTTGTTTCAAAAATATTAAGATAGTTTTGTGTATGATAATTTTTATTTTCCCTGGGGAAAACACTTTACAGTGCCCGACAAAAACGGAAACATTGCCTGCCTTTTAGGTCACTATATCAAAAAAGGGCATCATTATTTTGTTTGGATAGAATCCGCTAATATTGAAAGTAAAAATCAATATAATATTTAACCACCTGCCTTAATGAAACTTCAAATATCCAAATCTATCCTTTTGTTGAGTTTGTTGCTGTTTCTGACATCCTGCCATACAAAATATATTTCGTTGGATTATAAGATTATGCATGGTGCCATGTGGAATAACGAGCAGACTCAAATAGCCTTTTTTGTTTCAAAAAAAGCATACAGAGCACCTAAAGGAATTGCGCGTTTTCCTGATGGCGGGATATCCAAAACTATTTTTACAGAGGTAAGCCTGTACTCATTCAATCCTGAAAATAAAATTTTAGTTGAAGCATTAACTTTTGATAGTTTCCCTTCATCAGAGAGCATAAAGATTGCATATACAGATTCACTGATCTATTACTTTTTTGTAATGGACTGGGACTACCAACTGTATTTTGCAAAAACAGAAGCCGACTCACAAAGAGTATACAACTTAAAAGAAAAATACGCCAGGCCATTCGTGTTTAATGAGAAAACGAGAGAGCTAAGCAATGCAGACACTTCCGCTTTTTTAACTGTATATAATGAAGATAACAGGGTCGATTATATGACTCTTCACAATCAGATATCAGAATTACCTATTTCGGAATTGGGTTTAGTCATCAATGAGATTTATCCCAAATCTGACAAAGAATACATCAACGATTTTTTATCAAGTGGAGGGAATAATTTAACCCGAAGGGCGATAGCCGAACAAATAATCTCAAAGCTTAGCAAGGAAGAGATCAGGGATATACTGAAAAAACTGGATGAACATAAAAATAGTCTCGATGGCTTTGAAAGAAAACAATTTGAATTCTTTTCAAAAGATCGATATGAACTCCTTGAGAAGCTGCTTTGATACTTTGATCTTTCTAAATACGATTCCACTGCTGATGCTTTAATAATTAGCCACTGACTTCCGGTTCCCTGTTTGACAATACACTATATGTAAATGGCTTCATAATTTTCTTTTCAATGTGCGTTAGCATGTTTATTTTTTAAATAGTGTGCCATGGTATCAAGAGTGACGAAAATATGATTTTTTCTTCATCATTAGACTTGAGATGAATCCTTTAGGACATACTGGCACACCTTAACAGGTTTGAAAGAGTTTGGCTGAATCATTTTACTTAATTTGGACAGGATTGTTTTAATTATTACATTTGTACTCTATAAATCTTTGTAAAAGAAAATGTTAATCAGGAATAAAAGATATATGGTCAAACTGTTATAGAATCTGTTCTACCAGAGTTTCCAATTTTAATAAGACCGGGAAACCGGTCTTTTTTTTTCACAGTATTTGTTAAACCCGAATAATTGTTAAAGACAATGAGAAATTTAATAATCAGCAAATTAGATTCAGACAGGTTAAGGGATCGCCTGCTAAATATAAAAAATAAAACCGGCAAATTAAACCCTGAACTTGGGTTGCTACTGGGAGAACTGGATAAAGCAGAATTGGTAGAACCCGAATCCATGCCGGATGATGTTATAACTATGAACTCCAAAGTAAAAGTAAAGTTGTCGAATAATGACAAAACTATGGAGTTTCAGATTGTTTATCCTGAGAAAGCCGATATGAAGAAGGGAAGAATTTCCATTTTTGCTCCTGTAGCTACAGCTTTGTTGGGATACAGGAAGGGAGACAGAGTAAAATGGCAGGTACCTTCAGGTGAAGTAACCATTACCATTGAAGATATTCTTTACCAGCCCGAAGCTGCAGGTGAATATGAGCTGTAGTGTTTAGTCAAAGACAACGGTTTTATTTCCATGAACAAGAATTCTGTGTTCCACATGATACTTAACGGCCCGTGCCAGGACAATCCGTTCAAGGTCACGTCCTTTACGTAAAATATCCTGTATGGTGTCTTTATGGCTGATCCGTGTTATATCCTGCTCAATAATAGGGCCTTCATCAAGCTCATTTGTTACATAATGACTGGTAGCCCCGATTATTTTTACCCCCCTGTCGAATGCCTGCCGGTAAGGATTGCTTCCTGCAAATGCAGGTAAAAATGAATGATGGATATTAATGATCCTGTTTTTATATTCACTTACAAAACAGGGTGAAAGGATTTGCATATACCGGGCCAGAATAATCGAGTTTATATTATTATCTTTCAAAACTTCCAACTCTCTGATCTCAACATCCTGTTTATTTTCCCCGGTAACAGGAAAACAATAGTAAGGAATGCTGTAACGTTCTGCAACACTTCTCATATCCTCATGATTAGATATAATCATCGCCACTTCCATTATATACTCATTCATACTGTATCTCCATAAAATCTCACGAAGACAATGATCATAACGTGAAACAAAAATCGCAACACGTTCCTTTTGTTCCGGGAAATGAATCTGCCAGTTGGCTTTAAGCTTATCAAACAGGGGCAGAAAGTCCTCTTCAACGCCCGAACCTGAAATTTTGTAGTTATCCAGATCCCAGGCTACCCTGAGAAAGAAGGTATTGGATACTGTATCAACATACTCATTAAGACTGAGAATATTTCCTCCGTTTTTAGATATAAATCCGGAGAACTCTGCAACGAGACCTATACGATCAGGACAGGAAAGGAGAAGAACTGCAGTAAGCGGATTCTTTGTCATCTTTTGTTTTTGCAAAAATAATCAATCCACAGGACCGGCAAAATGGATTTTATATTGAGCAAGGTTTTATTCCGGAAGATAACACTATGGAAGGAATTTATAAACGCTTAATAGCCTTTTGATAATGGTCCTTAATCTCAGTAATTCGCTCACAGGATCCATTTCTGTCATAGATCCTTACTGCATCTGTTATGCCCTCTGGAAGATAAAAATACGCCTGCGCGGCATCAAATAAATTATTCTTAATATTATTTTTAACTATGATAGTCAGGGCCTTGAACTGATCCCAGGTTAAATATTTTTTGAGCTCAAAATAATATTTATATTCTTCCTGTAAATTTTTATAAATATCACATTCTAATTTCTCCAGAAAAAAAGTTTTCTGAACAGTAATAAGAACTGTCTTATCAAAAGTTCTTCCCTTATGAAGCTCTATCCCCAGATCTTGAAAGCTCTCCTGTATAATATTCAGATGAGAAAAACACTCAAGATTTTTAATCCTGACAGAATAAAACAGACTTCTTCCTGCATCTATCGTTGCTGTGGTTCCGTCACAGGTAAACTTTTCCCTGGTACTGATCTCTTTCATCACCCTGGCAAGATAGATATAATCATATTTTTTGGCAAGAACAATAAACACAGACATAGGTGATATGTCGACAGGAATATTTGTATCATAATAACCAGGAAAAGGCTCATAATTTTCTAAAACCAGAGTGTCAGGAAAGATGTCCCGGGTAATAGATTTAATTTTTTCTTCTTTAATTGTTTCACCCCGCGTTAAGAAGTGAGTAATTTTAATATCCATTGCACAGTGTTTTTCTGCAAGTTACAGCAAAAAATGATACAGATGCAATTATATAACTTAAAAAATCAATCTTTTATCATTGTCAGTAACATTTTAAAAGGTTCCGGTGCTTTTACCGCATGAGGTATATTTGCGGGCATAATGATTGATTCTCCGGAGCTTACCATAGACTCTTTGCCGCCAATAATTATCTGTGCGTTTCCTTCCAGCACCTGTACAAGTGCATCAAAAGGAGCAGAATGCTCGCTTAATTCCTGGCCTTTATCAAATGCGAAAAGTGTAATATTTCCCGTTGTTTTCTGAATAATCCTTTTGCTTATAATGCCATTTGAAGAATAAGCAACTTTTTCAGTGAAATCAAATACTTCTGAATTATTGATCTGATCGTTCATGTTTTTTGGGTTTTAAATAAATATAAGAATAAAAGATTAATATAGTACTTCAATACTCAAATAAAGATATTTTTTATTAAATAATAAAGCAGTTAATAAAATAGATTTCAACAAACTCACAAAAAATTATTTTAATTTGCGCTTTCGCATCTTTACATTTTTTTTAATGAACTATTGAAAGTTAAAGAAGTGTTAAAATAAATGCTTCAAAGTATTTTTCATTAATTTTCGGATCAATTAATTAATTTAAAGATCAATATGACAACATTTTTAACCAGGAAGAATTTTCTTCGTCTTTCCGGAGCAGCAGCGGGAACATATTTCCTTCCGAAAGCTATTTTCGGCTCAGAGAAAAGATTTACTGAAACACTAAATACCAGGGGAGAGATAATATACAGGACACTGGGTCGAACCGGCCTCAGGCTTCCTGTAGTGAGCATGGGTGCTATGAGGTCTGATAATCCAAGAATGATCACTGCCGCCTTAGATGAAGGTATATTGCACCTCGATACAGCTCACGGTTATCAGAATGGCAGGAATGAAGAGATGCTTGGCGAACTGTTAAAAGACAGGAAGAGAGACTCATTTATCATTGCCACTAAAATTCACCCAAGGGGGAAAGAATTATCTGTTGCGGATTTTCATGAAATGTTTGACATCAGTCTTAAGAGACTTAAGATGGAATATGTGGATATTTTATATTTACATGGGGTTAGTAATAAGGAGACGATGATGCATGAAAATCATCTGAATGTTCTGGAAACGCTTAAAAAACAAGGAAAAATAAGATTTACAGGTGTTTCTACCCATACCAATATGCCTGAGGTTATTGACGCTGTTACTGAAAGTGATTTTTATGATATTGTACTTACTTCATACAATTTCAGAATGAATAATTTATCAGAGATGAATGCTGCCGTTGAAAAAGCTGCAGGAAGCGGTATTGGTATAATTGGTATGAAATCCATGGCAGGGGCATACTGGGATAAGGAAAAAACAAGACCAATAAATACAAAAGCAGCTTTAAAATGGGTTCTGCAGAATAAAAATATTCACACAACTATTCCCGGGTGCACCACATTTGATGAACTTGCTGAGAATTTTGAGGTTATGTGTGATATCACAATGACAGATGAGGAAATTAATGATCTGGAAAACCAGGATGAACTTTCAGGCTTATTTTGCAGTGGATGTGGCAAGTGCCTTACACAATGTTCAGAGTGTCTGCCTGTTCCTGAAATAATGCGTGCATATATGTACGCATATGGCTATAAAGACCTCGCACTGGCAAGAGAGTTGATTGATGAACAGAATATTCCCGTTGATCCCTGTAAGAACTGCCATACATGCACTGTTCATTGTCCTTCAGGATTTAATATTGCAATGAAAACCAGTGATATATTAAGGTTAAGGGACATTCCGGCGGATTTTCTTGCAAATGTGTCCGGAAAATAGTAAGGATATTTTATAAATTTACCTTATTCTTATTTACAATACTTCGTTATATTTTTATAATATATTGATAATGAGTATTTTGTAAATTGAATTAATTATTACACATGTTATTGGTAATCAACATTTTACGCCTTCGCGGCTTCTGCGTTTAATTAAATTTTATCGAACTATTGTATTTCAATAGTTCGTTAGACTTTTATATTGCGCTGATAATGAATATCTTAACAATTCATGTTAAGATTACTCATGTTGTTAATAATCAACATATTGCGCCTTTGCGCCTTTGCGTTTTCTTTTAATTTAACGAACTAATGGTATTTATAATGAATAAATAATTAACATGACAACACAGTTATCTTCATTAAAAATTTCTGTCCTTATATCAGTGATGTTCATATTTCAGTATGTTAATGTCAGTGGCTTAACAGGTGACTATATGTTCTTTCCCGATATAGATGGTTGGAAAAAACCTGATTCTCCGAAAGTATATAACCCCGGTAACTTATGGGATCTTATCAATGGGGCCGCCGATCTTTATTTGAGTTATGATTTTGAGGAACTTACTGTTGGTAATTATACAAAGGAAGAAGGCGTGTATATAGTGGTGGAAATATACCGGCATGCCACAGTAAATGATGCATTTGGGATATACAGTATGGAAAGGCCTCTTACCGGTAGTTATATTCAAACAGGTGCACAGGGATATGAGGCAAAGGGTGTATTAAACTTTATTTCAGCAAATTACTATGTTAAGGTAAGTTCACACCATTATGATAAGGAGACGGAAGCAACCATGAGAACGCTTTCCGGTTCCATATCATCTTTAATATCACATGAGGCATCCCTGCCATCAGTACTGGCATTATTTCCTGAAGAATTCCTTGTAAAGAACTCTGAACAGTATATCAACAGTAACTTTTTAGGTATGAGTTTTTTAGGGAATACCTTTACAGCCTCTTATTCAGATAATAATGGCCTCCATTACAATCTGTTTATTATTCCTGACCAAAGTACTGAACAATCAGAGAAAATGCTGAATGACTACCTGAAATTTGCCAGAATGGAACCATCAGCAGGAGAAGGAAGGTATATGATCAATGACAGGTTTAACGGGTCTGTAGGCATATTATGGAAAAACACATACCTGTGCGGTTTTTATAATCTGGAGGATAAAAATCTGCAGGAAAAGTATTTTATATGGTTTGAGGAGTTCATCCCTGACTAGCATCTCAAACCTTATATTAGTTTAATGTTTATATCAATAGTTCGTTAAATTAAAAAAAGCGAAAAGGCGCGAAGGCGTGAAGTGTTCTGTGTTTTTTCAGCAGGAAATATCGAATTGAATATACCTGAATAGTTAAGCGAATAAATTCTTTTTATATTTACACCTTCCTTTTAAGAAAATATCCATAACTATCATTTTGGAGAAGATAACCACATTCCGGGTGTAATATTTATGAATAAAAAGACAGCAGAACAGGAGGTATTCTATAAACTTGGTAAGTTAACTGAGGTTGAAGTATTATCAGGGGAGTCTTATCGCATAATGTATGCAACCGATGCTTCGGTCTATAAAGAACTTCCGGTTGCAGTAGTTTATCCCCGCTCTCTCTCTGACATTAAAATCCTGATAAACTTTGCAGCGAAAAATTCACTCACACTGATACCAAGAGGGGCGGGAACATCCCTTGCCGGTCAGGTGGTAGGCAAAGGAATAATTGTAGATATTTCCCGTTACCTGAACAAAATTATTGAAATAAATACACGTGAAAAGTGGATAAGAGTGGAACCCGGCATAGTGCTGGATGAATTGAATCTTGAATTAAAAAGAACCGGACTTTTCTTTGCTCCGGAAACATCCACGTCCAACAGGTGTGTTATTGGCGGAATGATAGGGAATAACAGTAGCGGATCACATTCACTTATATATGGCACCACGCGTGAGCATGTATTATCCTTGCGTGTGTTGTTAAGTGATGGATCGGAAGCTGAATTCGGAGAAATAAGTGCTGAAGAATTTAAACAGAAATGTGGTCTGAATTCACGTGAAGGTCAGATTTACAGGCAGATAAGGGAAATATTTTCAGTATCTTCCAACCTGGAAGAAATTGACAGGGAATATCCTGATAAAAGGATAATCAGACGCAATACAGGTTATGCGCTCGATGAGTTATCTGATTGTACATTATTCAGAAAAGACAGCAGGAAAAACTTTAATTTTTGCAAGCTGCTTGCCGGATCGGAGGGTACCCTTGCATTTATTACAGAAGCCAGGCTAAAGCTTACCGAATTACCACCTCACGAAAAAGCATTGGTGTGTGTGCACTTAAACAGTGTCAGAGATGCCATCAGGGCTAACCTTGTTGCTTTGGAATTTAAGCCGGCAGCTGTTGAACTGATGGATAAAAGAATATTGGATTGCACCCTTGAAAACATTGAACAAAGAAAAAACAGGTTCTTCATTGAAGGAGATCCTAAGGCGGTATTAATTGTTGAATTCAATGGCAATACAATGGAAGAGATACTGAAAAGAATTTCTTCCCTGAAAGAAGAATTAATTTCACGACATCTTGGCTATCATTTCCCGGTTGTAACCGGAACGAATATAAATAAAGTGTGGAACCTGAGGAAAGCAGGACTTGGTGTATTATCCAACATTCCCGGAGATGCAAAACCCGTTTCGGTCATTGAAGACACTTCAGTACATCCGGAAAACCTTGAAAAATACATAGAGGATTTTGGTCTGCTTATGGAGAAATACAGACTTGATTGCGTTTATCATGCTCATATATCAGTAGGAGAGTTGCATTTAAGACCTGTATTAAACCTGAAAGATGAGAAAGATGTAAAAATATTCAGGGACGTTGCAACAGAAACGGCAAAACTGGTAAAAAAATACAAAGGAAGTCTTAGCGGGGAGCACGGTGACGGGAGGCTGAGAGGAGAATTTATTGCAATGATGTATAATGATTTAATTTATAACTGGTTTTGTGAAGTTAAGAACACATGGGATCCTTATGGAATTTTCAATCGCGGAAAAATAACCAACACCCCGCCATTCGATCAGTCTTTCCGGCATTCTCCCGGTAGTGAGGTAAGAAATATTGAGACACTTATTGATTTTTCAGATTCAGGAGGAATACTCAGGGCTATTGAAAAATGCAATGGTAGCGGGGACTGCCGTAAAAGTGCGTTGATGGGAGGGACGATGTGTCCGAGCTACATGGCAACAAAAGAAGAAAGACATTCCACACGGGCCAGAGCTAATATATTTCGTGAATACATAACAACATCAACAAAAAAAAATCCCTTTGATCATAAAGAAATTTATGAAGTGATGGATACATGCCTGTCGTGCAAGGGATGTAAATCAGAATGTCCTTCCAACCTTGACATAGCCAGGCTTAAAACAGAGTTTTTACATCATTACTACAAAAGCCATTTCGTACCCCTAAGAACAAGAGCAATAGCCTATATAACCTCACTGAACAGTATCGGCTCAATTTCACCCGTCATATACAATTTTTTAGTGTCGAATAAAGTGACCTCAGGAATTATTAAAACAATTTCCGGTTTTGCACAACAGAGAAAAATACCATTATTGCATAAAACAACATTAAGAAAATGGGTAAGGAGACATTTGCCGGGATTAAATTCAGGATTAGCCTCAGATACCCAGGCAGTTTATTTATTTATAGATGAATTTACAAATTTCAACGACACTGACATAGGAATAAAAACCATATTATTATTAAACAGGTTAGGATACAAAGTTTTGGTTACCCATCATTCAGTAAGTGCCAGAACATTTATTTCAAAGGGATTATTAAATAAAGCCAGGATAAAAGCAGAACACAACATACAATTATTCAGCACATTAGTAAGCGACAAAATACCCTTAACCGGTATTGAACCTTCGGCAATATTATCATTCAGGGATGAATATCCGGATCTGGTGAGAGGAGAGTTACAAGACAGGGCTATACAACTCTCGAAAAACGTCTTTACCCTGGATGAATTTCTGTTAAAAGAAATAGAAGCTGAAAGAATAAATAAAGAGCTGTTTACAAAAGAAAAATTAAAAATAAAACTACACGGACACTGTCAGCAAAAAGCCATCGCTTCAACCGCAACCATTAGTAAAGTCTTATCTTTTCCTGAAAATTACAGTGTTGAGGAAATACCTTCCGGATGTTGTGGTATGGCCGGTTCATTTGGATTTGAAAAAGAACATTATGATTTATCGATGAAAGTAGGAGAACTCGTATTATTTCCGGAAGTGAGAAAAGCAGAGGAAAACACAGTTATTGCGGCCTCAGGCACCAGTTGCAGGCAGCAGATCATGGAGGGCACAGGGAAGCATGCTTTACATCCTGCAGAAATTTTATATGCAGCTCTCAAAAAACCTTGATATTATTAATTTGACAGAGAATATAGATTAAGACAGAAAGCATAAAACACTGTAGCAATGAAAATAAATAAAATTCCTTTGTGGGCCAGAATTCTGACTGGTATGGTATTAGGTGTAGGCTGGGGGATGGTTGCCATTTCCGTTAACCTGGAGCAGTTTACCACTGACTGGGTAAAGCCTTGGGGTACAATATTTCTGAATCTGCTGAAACTCATTGCTGTACCTCTTATTTTCACTTCACTTGTAAAAGGAATATCCAGTTTATCAAATATCAACAGGCTTTCGAGGCTTGGATTAAAAACACTTGGATTATATATAATAACCACAATATTAGCTATAACTATAGGATTAGTATTGGTTAATACGATAAAACCCGGAAACGTATTTCCAGAGGATAAGAAAACAACCTATTATGAAAAGTATGGGTCTGTAGTCTCCGTTAAGGAAGAAGATGCAAAAACAAGGAAAGAACAGTCACCCTTACAGTTTTTTGTAGATATAGTCCCTGAGAATATCGTAAAAGCCTCATCAGACAATTCAAATATGTTGCAGGTTATATTTTTCGCCATATTAGTAGCAATAGCAATAATCATTTTACCTGCTGATAAGACAGAAATAGCGAAGAAATTCTTTGAAAATATATATGAAATAATCCTCAAGATAATTGATATAATTATGGCTGCAGCACCCTATGGTGTATTTGCCCTTATGGCAGCTCTTGTAGTTGATTTTTCGGGTGACAAAGATGTATTTACTGCTCTGGGCTTATATATGGTTACCGTTATCACAGGATTATTAATCATGATATTAATTATATATCCGATACTTATAAAATCGCTGGCAGGAATAAGGCACAAAAAATTTCTCCGCGGGATGTTATCTGTTCAGATGGTAGCTTTTACTACAAGTTCCAGTGCAGCGACATTACCAGTAACCATGAAGCAGGCAGATGAAGAATTTGGAATAAGAAAAGAGGTAGTCAACTTTGTGTTACCAGTAGGGGTGACAGTAAATATGGACGGGACAAGCCTTTACCAGGCAGTTGCAGCAGTATTCATTGCCCAGGTATTTGGGATTGACCTGACAGTTGGACAGATGTTTATAATACTTTTAACAGCACTGGTCTCTTCCATAGGAACACCCGGGATTCCCGGAGGAAGTATAGTTATCCTGATCATTGTATTGACTTCAGTAGGAATACCTGTTGAGGGACTGGCACTAATACTCGGAGTTGATCGTCCACTTGATATGTTAAGAACAGCAGTGAATGTGACAGGAGATATTACTGTTTCTGCAGTAGTAGATAAATTTGAAAACTAAAAACAGCAAGATTCTACATTTGTAAACAGTGAATAACATTAAAATACTAACATCACATATATCTAAAAACCAGATATATATAAAATACATATAAAGTTTTAAATAAAATAAAATTAACAATTTAGATAAAAAATTACGAATTTTAGTCATTTTATTAATATAAATATCTATAAACCAGTATTATAGATATAATATATTAAATAAATACTTCAGCAAAGTAAGAGAGGGTTGAAAATAGAATAGGGGGCTGACTCATAAGTGTATAAAACCACGAAGGACGCTAAGTACGCAAAATAGACACGAAGTATATAATCCTGATTTGTAACACTGTGTGTCCTTTGAGTTATCCTTGCTGTGTGTGCTGGCTGCGTGCCGTCGAAGCTTTCCGCGAGCACTGAAGCTTCTCAGCAAAGTTGCTAGCTATACGAAAGCGATGTCTCCGGCGGCTGATGGGAGGCTCTGTGCCAATTTGTGGTTGAATATATTTTGATTTATGAAATAGCTACTTGGAATCATAGCAATACCCCAGCTCCGGATATGCTGAAATGTCTGGTTGTGAAAAAGTACAGTTCCTCCGGGGCAGGGAGGCCATTACTATTTTGATCCCTGGCGTACCCCCCTGCGATTAACCTAATTTTATCCCTTCCAAAGATGCCTGAAGCCTCAAATATTCATATAATCCGGTATACAGTTTACAGAAATGCATTTCTCTTATGTAATAATAACATCGGTAAACAATATAATTTACACATGTGAACTATAATAATGTTACATTTGTAAAAAACATTTCAATGGAAGACCGGTTATTAAAAATATTAAAGCATTATAATCTATCATCAGCAGCTTTTGCTGATAAATTAGGTGTACAGAGATCCAGTATATCTCATTTGCTAAGTGGCAGAAATAAACCCAGTTTTGACTTCCTTACACGACTTCTGATTGATTTTCCTGAAATTAATATAGAATGGTTCATAAATGGTGAGGGATATATGATAAAACAACAGCAAAATAATGCCGAACGGGATTTATTTACTAAAAAGTATGAGACCAGGGAAGCAGACACTATCATGGATGAGAAACAAATGGAATTAAATGCAAATACGGAAGTTACAAATGTAAATATCAATAAGGTTACAAATGTAAAACAAATTAAGAATATTGTAATCTATTATAATGATTACACGTGGGAGGAATTTTTACCAGCCCAGTCATGATGCCTCAATTTTTTAGTATCTTTGTTCAAAAATAGTATGTATCGCCGGATTATAAGACCTGTTCTCTTTTTAATTTCCCCAGAGATAATTCATGCATGGTCAGTATTTATTATTAAATTGCTATATCGTTTACCTTTTTGTCCTTCTCTATTACGCTGTCTGTTTCACAAAAAATCAACTCTCCTTGAAAAAGAAATATTAGGTCTGAAATTTCCTAATCCGGTCGGACTGGCTGCCGGTTTTGATAAAAATGCCGGATTCTACAAAGAGTTTTCAGTTTTTGGTTTCGGTTTTATTGAAATTGGTACTGTTACACCGCTTCCACAGCCTGGTAATCCACGTCCCAGATCATTCCGTATTCCTGCGGATAAAGCTTTGATCAACAGAATGGGATTTAATAACAAGGGTGTTGATTATGCTGTGAACAGACTAAAAAGCCGCAAAGGGAATCTGATTATCGGCGGTAACATTGGTAAAAATACGCTTACAAAGGATGAAGATGTGGTAGCGGATTATGTGATTTGTTTTAGAAAACTCTATGATTACGTGGACTATTTTGTAGTAAATGTAAGTTGTCCGAATATAGGTGATATTTCAAAACTTCAGGATCAGGAAACTCTTGAGGCAATACTGGGGAAGCTTTCCGATATCAGAAAAACCATGTCTGTTTACAAACCTGTTTTGTTGAAAATCTCACCTGATCTTAATTTCAATCAGATTGATGAAACCATTGATATTATTCAGCAATTGGGTATTGACGGTATTGTTGCCGTGAATACAACTATTACGAGAGATGGTCTCACTGTCCCGGAAAAAATGATCAAAAAGATAGGGAAAGGTGGATTATCAGGGGGGCCTTTGAGAAACAGGTCGAACGAAATAATCCGTTACATCAGAAAAAAAACAGGGGGGAAGTTGCCCATCATTGCATCAGGGGGTGTGATATCGGTTGATGATGCTATTGAAAAAATAGAATCAGGCGCAGATCTGGTTCAGGTTTATACCGGATTTATTTATGAAGGCCCGGGGTTCGTGAGAGAAATAAATAAAAAGTTGCTTAAGAGAAGGAAAATTCAGTCCTCAGATATACATGTAAATCAATAACAAAGTGAGACATTTTAAAGCTGCCCAATACATTTTCTCTCTAAAAATAATATTCTGTTTTGGTTTTTTTTAATTATTGATTAATTTTGCAACCCGTTAAATTAACCTGATGATTGATTCAGTAGCTCAGCTGGTAGAGCACATCCCTTTTAAGGATGGGGTCCTGGGTTCGAATCCCAGCTGAATCACACTAAAAACCGCAACCTTGTTTCAACTGGTTGCGTTTTTTATTTAAACCTTTTCATAATTGAATTATGCCTATCCTGATAATACATAAAGATCATGAGAAGAAAATAGTAAAAGTGGATGACGGTTCAAATTTGCATACCGCTTTAATTGAAAATGGTTATGATATATATTCTCCCTGCGGTGGCCAGGGGAAATGCGGAAAATGCAGCGTGTTTATCATGGGGGAAGGGTCGGTTAATTCCTGCAGATATCTTATCAGGAAAGATACAGAGGTAATTCTGCCTGGCACAACAGAAGTGAATATCCTGGAATCCCAGCAAAACAATAGTATTGAAGTGCCATTTTCTCCGGGAAAAACAGTATTCCTGTCTGCACGACCGGCAGGCGTGGCAATTGATATTGGAACAACCACGGTGGTTTTTTATTTTACAGATCTTTCCGACGGATCTCTCCTTGAAACAAGATCAATGCTCAATCCTCAGTCAAAGTACGGTGCTGATGTTATTTCCAGAATTAATTTCTGTGCTCATGATCCGGATAAACTTAAGATACTTCAACAGGAGATACTTAATGCCATTAACCTGCAACTGGATCATTTCCTGCGTTTTTCAGGCAGATCACATCATGACCTTGTGAAATTAACGGTTTCAGGAAATCCAACCATGCTCCACCTTATGGCGGGTGCTGATCCTCTGGGTATTGCGCTGGCACCATATGTGCCCGTTTTTACCGAAAGAACTATTCTTAGGTCCACCGATCCATTATTAAAAGTCCATTCTGAGGCAGAAATCATCCTGCTTCCTTCAGTTTCTGCTTTTGTTGGGGCTGATATCGTTGCAGGACTTGCATCAGTTAATATCTCCGGGTATAAATACATACTTTATATTGATATCGGTACAAACGGTGAAATTGCGTTGATAACACCTGAAAGAATATTTTGTTGTGCAACAGCAGCCGGACCTGCTTTTGAAGGGGCGAATATTACCTGCGGATCCGGAGCATTCGCTGGAGCTGTATCCGAATATAAAAATGGAAAGTATCATACTATTGCAGGAGGTAAACCTTCCGGTATCTGTGGTTCGGGACTGGTTGACATAATTTCCTTCCTGCTGGAAACCGGGATGATTGACACTGACGGATATATGGAAAACGATTTTGTTGCAGTGCCTGCAGGGGACACTGTTACAGGAAAGCCGCTGGTTATTACTCCTGCTGATGTAAGAGAAGTTCAACTGGCAAAAAGCGCAATATATTCGGGAATTACTATTCTGCTAAGAAAGGCAGGGATTAACGTTAATGATCTTGATCGTATTTTCCTTGCCGGCGGATTCGGAAATTATATCAATATTGCCGGTGCAATGCGAATCGGTTTACTGCCTGAAGTCGCTGCCGATAATATTGTTACTATTGGCAATGCATCAGGAACAGGTGCTTTGCTGGCATTAAAATCAGGCCATTTTGAGGACCGGATAAACGAAATTCTGGAAAAAACGGAGTATACAGAGCTGTCACTTGATGATGAATTCCCCCTGGAATTTGCCATGAATATGCATTTCTGACAAAAGAGGATAAATATTTTAATAATTACACCTGTGTTAATAAATTCGAAAGTTAATTTTGTAACTAACTACCCTTTTTTCATTATTTTAAGCCGGTTTAAAGGCTTTTCTTTATGTATGCCATAATTGACACTGAAACAACCGGTGGTAGTCCCAGATTTGAGAAAATCACTGAAATAGCCGTTTTTATCCATGACGGTAATCATATCCTTGAAGAGTATTGCACACTGATTAATCCTGAAAAACATATTCCGGCTCATATTACTTCTATCACTGGCATTACCAATGAAATGGTTGAGCACGCGCCAAAGTTTTATGAAGTAGCCAGGAAAATAGTCGAATTAACTGAAGGTTGTATTTTTGTGGCACATAACGTAAGTTTCGACTATAATTTCATAAGGAGTGAATTCAAACAGCTAGGTTATGATTTTGAGCGTACCACGTTATGCACCGTTAAGTTAAGCCGGAAGCTTATACCGGGATTAACATCCTATAGCCTGGGCAATTTATGTAACAGCCTGGGGATATGTATTAACGGGAGACACCGTGCGTCGGGAGATGGAATGGCTACCGTGCGACTTTTTGAGCTTTTACAAGAGAAGAACATAGCTGAGGGCAATAAAATTTCATTTCAATCTGCAAAGGAGGGACGCTACAAGCATCTTAACGGGTTTGTTAATCCAGCTGATATTGAACGGATTCCGGAACAAACAGGGGTGTATTATTTTCACGACTCAGAAGGAAATCTTATTTATATAGGTAAAAGTAAAAACATTTATCACCGCATTTTATCCCATTTTGCATCCAATATAAGTCGTAAAGCAGGGGAGATGAAAAGCAGGATTGCCGGCATTTCCTATGAGCTTACAGGGAGCGAACTGGTGGCTTTACTTAAAGAGTCAGGTGAAATAAAAGAACATAAACCTTTGTATAACAAATCACAACGCAGGATAATAAATTCCTGGGGCTTATATTCATCAATTGACAGTAAGGGATACCTGAATTACCGGATAAAAAGGATTTCGTCCGAAAATAAATTGCCGGTAACATCTTTTTCATCTAAAGAACAAGCTGAACAGACTTTATCTTCCCTGGTTGAAAAACACTGGTTATGTCAGAAATTATGCGGATTATATGTTACCGAAGGAGCCTGCTTTCATTACGACATCAGGCAATGTAACGGCGCGTGTACAGGCAAAGAACCGGCAAATACCTATAATGCCAGAGCAAAAGAGATATTGAAAAGCTATGAGTCAAATAATGAGAATTATATAATTATTGATAAAGGGCGAACAACAGATGAACGTTCAGTAGTTTGTGTTGAAAATGGGGTTTATCAGGGTTATGGATATATAAATATTCAGGATACTTATTTTCATGTGAGGGATTTCATGTCATGCATCAAGAAAACAGGAAATGATAAAGATGCCCGCATGATCATTCAGTCATGGATGAAAAAAAACAAAACAGAAAAATTAATCAGATTCTGAGGAATTACAGGAAAAAAGTTTTTGTTTTTAAAATAGTTGTATATTTACGTGATTTTTGATATTCATTGAATTAGTTAACCAATTTCCTTGAATATCGCATTTTTCATTTAATACTTTATTTTAATGACAATTTACGTAGGAAATCTAAGTTACAAGGTTAATGAAGAAGAAATTAACGAACTTTTTGCAGGTTTTGGTGAAGTAAAATCTGTTAAAATTATCAGGGATAATGCAAGTGGAAGATCCAAAGGTTTTGCTTTTGTTGAAATGGAGAATGAGGCTGATGCTGAAGCTGCCATTGAGTCATTGAATGAGACCGAGTTTGCAGAAAGAAATATTATTGTAAACAAAGCACGTCCGAAGCCCGAAGGTAACCAGGGCGGGGGAAGATCCAGGCAGCATGGAAGAAGATAACAATATTTTGTTATTCATTCTTACTTGCTTTTCTTTTCGAAATAATTCATTTTTTCGTATACCTGAAGAAAGAAATAAACAGGAATAATCGTGTTATTCCTTAATTCTTGTGTAATTTTATTATGAGAAAAGTGAAAATTCGTTTTTTAATTCCGATCTGCGTTTGTCTGATCGGAATTCTTTTTTTTACCTCCTGTCATCCGAAAAAATCATCATCTGAACATGACGAAAATGAAATGTTGTGTGTGGGCCATTACCGGACTGAAGAAGAAGGAAAAGCATTTCTGGAGCAGATGCGGGATAGTTATGCTTCTTCTAAGGAATGGCAACAACGTGCCAAACAAATAAAGCAGCAGATACTGCAAGGTTCATGTCTGGAAAAATATCCGAAAAAATGTCCTTTAAATCCTGTTTTTGGTGATTTAAGGATTTATGATGGTTATCAGGTTCAGAATGTTGCTTTTGAAAGTTTACCGGGGGTTTATGTCACAGGGAGTATATATACTCCTGTCGGTGTAAAGGGTAAAATTCCGGGTATTTTAAGCACGCACGGACACTGGAACGAACCTGCAGATTATGGACGGTATCGTCCTGATGCTCAAAAGCGATGTGCAGTTCTGGCAAGAATGGGAGCAATGGTTTTTGCATATGATATGGTGGGGTATGGCCAGCTGGCAGAATTTGGCTGGGTTCACAAGCACCCCGCAACATTAAAATTACAACTCTGGAACAGTATCAGAAGTGTGGATTTTTTGATCTCACTGGGTGCTGATCCAAAACGTATAGGTATTACGGGTGCTTCAGGCGGAGCCACCCAGGCTTTTTTACTTACAGCCATTGATAGAAGAATAGCAGTAGCCGCTCCGGTAGTGCAGGTTTCGGCACATTTTTTCGGGGGATGTGTTTGTGAGAGTGGCATGCCAATTCATAAATCTAACGGATATCAGACAAATAATGTTGAAATCACCGCCTGTGCTGCTCCTCGTCCCTTGCTTCTGGTATCGGTAGGAGGGGACTGGACCAAAAACACACCGGAAGTTGAATATCCGCATATTAAGTATATATATGATTTAATGGGAAAACCTGATCTGGTTTCCAATGTGCATCTTCCCGATGAGCAGCATGGATATGACTATAACAAGAGGGCGGCAGTGTATCCTTTTATGGCCGGGCATCTTGGACTGGATATTACGAAGGCTTTAAATCCTGACGGAAGTTTAAGAGAGGATGATATTATCATTGAGGAAACAGAGGCCCTTTATTGTTTTGATGAGAAGAATCCTTTCCCTGAGGATGGGAAAAGGTCAAATGATGAGGTTAAATGGTAGGTTTCATTTTCCGATACAGAAATTTTTGAAAATATTCCCAAGCACTTCCTCGTTGCTTATTTCCCCTGTTATTGTGCCAAGGTAATGAATAGCCTGTCTGAGGTCGTGAGCTGTCAGTTCTTCTGATAAGCCTTCACCAAGACCTTTCAGAACGGCATTGAGGTGGAAGATGGTATGTGCGAGAGCTTCGAGATGCCGCACATTGGAGATCACTGTTTTATCGCTGTTTATTTCTTCATGTATAACAAGTGAGGTCAGCATTTCCACCAGCTTATCCAGGTTGTATTCTGTTTTGGCGGAGACAGGAAGCAGGAATTCATTTTCCACTGTAACGATGTTATCTGATATCTCTGACAGCTTTGATCTGTCAACCAGGTCTGACATATTTACCAGCAGGAACAGCTGTTTGATCTGACCGGAGATTTGTTTCCTGATTTCTTCAAATGAACCGGTGATACATGAAAGATCATCCCTGGCATCTACCAGCAGAAGGATAATCCTGGCCATTTTTATCTTTTGATAGGTTTTTCTTATACCCAGCTTCTCAATGATATCTGCTGTTTCCCGTAATCCTGCCGTATCAATGAAGCGGAACAGGATACCATTGACAATAATTGTGTCTTCTATCACATCCCTTGTTGTACCAGCAATTTCCGAGACAATGGCTTTGTCATCCTGCACAAGGTGATTTAGCAGTGTGGATTTACCTACATTCGGTTTTCCAATAATGGCAACAGGAACACCATTTTTTAGTGCATTTCCTGTTTCAAAGGAATCATGAAGTGTCTTTGCCTGTTGTAATATTTTAATTACCAACTCTTTAAGCTCATCCCGCTTAGCAAATTCCACATCTTCTTCACTGAAATCCAGTTCAAGTTCGATGAGTGAGGTAAGATTAATAAGTTGTTCCCTGAGTCCTTTAAAGGTTTTTGAAATTCCTCCCCTCATCTGGTTTAGTGCGATATCGTGGGCGGTGCGGGATCCGGAAGCTATAAGATCGGCAACTGCTTCTGCCTGTGAGAGATCCATTTTGCCATTTAAAAATGCGCGTTGGGTAAATTCACCGGGATTAGCCAGTGTGGCGCCTGATTTTATGAGTAGTTCAATTATCTTTTTTTGTATGTAGGGTGAACCGTGACAGCTTATTTCTATACTGTCTTCTCCGGTGTAGGAGTGAGGGGCTTTAAAGATACTTATCATGACCTGGTCAACCGGCCCGTTAGCATCGTTAATCCATGCATAATGTATAGTGTTGGCTTTTAGTTTATCAAATGTTTGTTGCTTACCGGAAAAAGTAACAATTTTAGTACATATGGAAAATGTATCAGGACCTGATAACCTGATTATTGATAAGGCTCCACCAGGCGGACATGCAGGAGCACATATGGTTGTTTCAGAAAGCATAATAATTTGCGGCTATTATGTAATTTTATAAAGATTTACCGGCAAAATTACATAAAATAAAGGTGGAAATAATGAAATAAAAAAGGTGGTGGAAAGGGATGGATGGGGACTGTCCAAAACTTCCTGTGCGTTACCTTTGCGGGTAAGCCTTTTGGGCTCTGCCACAAAAGACACAAAGTACGCACAAAGGTAACACAAAGGACTTTTGGACAAACTTTATATTTAGGTCTTTACAGACTTTTATTTTGAGAGTGTTGCATAAATATGAGCGTTGCAACCAAGAATCATAGGAACGAAAAAGAACAAATAGATAAGATTAAGTATCGGAGCGATCATCGGTAATATGATTAAGGGGATGATCAATACCAGGTAAACAAAAAAGATCACCCATTTGTGTCCATAGGTTAATTTATTACTTTCCGTAAGAGCATCGGCCGGACTTATTTCTTTATCAATCAGAAGAAGTAATGAGAGGCACCAGGACAGAGAAATAACAATTCCCGGGACTATTAAAAACAGGAAAGCAGGAAACAGCGCCATGGATTTCAATCCTGAGTGTATAAAAAATTCCCCCATATATTTTCTGTATTTTGCATCAAATATTTCCATGGGGGAGATCATTTTACCGCGGCTCAGACTGAGCGGAAGTGAAGCCAGTGCGATGGTGGTTCCTACATTAAGATATGGAATCCAGATAGTTACGATCCAAAGGAGAAATATCAGGATTAAGGACACTACATTTTTTAATCCGATAGCAAAACCGCTGCTGAGGATTCCTTGAAAAGACATTTTTTCTTCCATTATTACATTGCTTTAAGTTAATAAATATTATACTCCGGATAGAGTGTTAAATATCTTTTATTAGATTTGCCGGTGAAATATATGTTTATAATAGGCAGTAAGGAAAAGCTTAGTCATAAAATGTAACAGTAATAAAAGTTTTGGATGCTTTATGGAATCAAATATATGATATTATTTGATTTTTAAAAAGTGATACTGTAAAATAATATTTTCCGGAGGGGAACGTCACATTTTGCCGAACACCAATTGAAAGTTTTACAGCCATTGTGAATAATGGATGTAAAAATAACAACTAAAGTGTACAATGAGTATATTGTTAAATAAGAATTCCAGGATTATTATTCAGGGATTTACCGGTTCTGAAGGATCATTTCATGGAAAGCAGATGATGGATTACGGATCTCTGGTTGTAGGTGGAGTAACACCTGGTAAAGGAGGTCAGCTGCATCTGGGGAAACCTGTTTTTAATACAGTGGAAGAATCTGTAGTAGTTACCTCAGCAGATACTTCTGTAATTTTTGTACCACCGGCATTTGCTGCCGATGCTATTATGGAGGCTGCTGATGCAGGCATAAAGCTGATTGTAGCCATTACGGAAGGGATTCCTGTGTCGGATATGGTTAAAGTGAAAGTTTATTTGTCAGGGAGGGATACCCGTTTAATTGGTCCCAATTGTCCCGGAATAATTTCCCCGGGTGAGTCGAAAGCGGGGATAATGCCCGGCTTCATTCATAAGAAAGGTTGTGTTGGCATCATATCACGATCCGGGACACTTACCTACGAGGCTGTTGAACAGGTTACAAAAACAGGCCTGGGTCAGTCCACCTGTGTGGGTATTGGAGGGGACCCTGTTTTGGGTACCTCGATGCTGGATGTCATGAAGTTGTTCATGGACGATCCGGAGACAAAAGGAATTATAATGATAGGAGAGATAGGAGGGGACATGGAGGCTGAAACTGCCAGATGGGTTAAGGAATATGGGACCAAGCCGGTGGCAGGATTCATAGCGGGCAGGACAGCGCCCAGGGGCAGAAGGATGGGGCATGCAGGTGCCATTATCGGGGGTAGTAATGACACGGCTACTGCAAAAATGGATATTATGAGGGCATGCGGTATAGCAGTGATCGAATCGCCCGCAAACATAGGATCTGGTATAGCTGATTTATTAACATAAAACGAAATTATATGGAATTATTAAAAGGAAAAACTGCTTTAGTTACGGGAGCTGCCCGTGGCATAGGAAGACAAATAGCTATTACTTTTGCCGGGGAAGGTGCAGACATTGCTTTTACGGATCTGCAATACAATGAAAACATGCAATCCCTTGAAAAGGAATTGCTTGAAATTGGAGTGAAAGGCAAGGGATATGCTTCTGATGCAAGCGATTACAAACAGGCAGAGACCATTACTGACCAGATTGTGAATGAGTTTGGAAGGGTTGACATTCTGGTAAATAATGCAGGGATCACCAGGGATAATCTGTTAATGAGAATGGATGAAGAAGCCTGGGATATGATTATAAAAGTAAATCTGAAATCTGTATTTAATTTCACAAAAGCTGTCCAGAAAACCATGCTTAAACAACGTTCGGGGTCAATTATTAACATGAGTTCAGTAGTGGGTGTTTCGGGAAATGCCGGACAATCAAATTACGCTGCCTCCAAAGCAGGAATTATTGGTTTTACCAAATCGGTAGCAAAGGAATTAGGTTCAAGAGCTGTCAGATGCAATGCTATTGCCCCCGGATTTATCATAACTGACATGACAGCTAAATTACCTGAGGAAGTGAGGAATGAATGGATAAAGGCAATTCCACTGAGAAGAGGAGGAACTCCCGAGGATGTTGCCAATGTTTGTGTCTTTTTGGCATCAGACCTCTCAGCTTACGTTAGCGGGCAGGTAATTAATGTTTGTGGAGCAATGAATACCTGATAATTTAACAGAATGTGAAGTGCAGAAATTTTTTTTACAGTTTTATATTCCTGTTTGTTTCCTGTTCTCCTTTGACCCGGATAGGGATTGAGGTACTGGTTCCATCGGAGGTGACAATTAATTCGGATATTGACAAGGTTGTTATATTAAATAATGCAACATATCCCGATGCTGATTCGATATATCAGGATTTCACTGAACCATTGTCAGAGAACGAATTATTTATTATTGACACCATTGTAACAGCCAATACATTTAATGGTTTGTTTGCTGTGTTAAATGAGTCCCCTGTTCCTGTTCTCCGCGATGCGGATTATGTGGAAGTCAGGAATACCGGTGAAACTTTATTACCAGAGCCATTATCTGAAATCGCTGTAATTAATTTCTGTAATGAAACAGGCTCTGATCTCCTTATTTCTTATGAGTATTATAATTTCACGATTAGATATTATAACGATTACGGATATTTACCTGAGGTACATTCATATCTGGAATTTAACCGGAAGTTTGCCTGGAGAATATATGGAAAAGATGGCCGCCTGATTGACGATTATCTACTTAATGATACCGTATTCTGGTCTTCGGCGGGAAATTCAAGGTATGAGGCGGAGAACGGCTTACCGGGAGTGACGGATGCCATACGAAACGCCTTTTATTACGGGGGTGAGATGTATGGTAAAAGAATAAGTCCTTCGTGGCAACAGGCATCAAGGGTGTATTATAAACTGACTGAAAGGAGGATATTGAGGCGGGGAACTGATAATTCCTTTGAGGAAACATATTTAATTGAACTTACAAATAGCACAAGGAAGTCCGGAGCCTATAAAGCCTGTATCAATCTTGCACTGATGAATGAAAAGAAAGATAATCTGAAAGAAGCAATATACTGGCTGGACCTGGCAGATACTAAAAAACCTTCCACCAGACTGGTTCGAATGTATAGAGATATTATCAGGGAGAGGCTGATTAACAGGGAAAAAATAAATAAACAATTACGGATTACCTATTAATTATATGACTTCTGTTATTAATGATCAACACAAAGCACCTTTGCTCCTTTGCGTTTTATTATAATTTAACGAACTAATATTATGTATAATACTGTATTTTATTTAATAACCGGGATCATTATCTTCAGTTTTATTCTTGATAAGACACTTACTTATCTGAACCTGCGAAATACGTTGCCGGTTCTTCCCGATGAAGTAAAAGATGTTTACGATCCGGACAGATACAGTAATTCACAAAAATATAAACGGGTGAACACAAGGTTTTCATTTGTTACAGGGACCTTCAATTTTATTTTGATCCTGGTCATGCTTTTTGCCGGCGGGTTTGGCTTTATTGATGAGTTAGCGTGGACGATAACGGGCAATAATATTATTGCTGCTCTTATTTTTTTCGGGATCATAGGCTTGGCTTCCGATATAATTTCAATTCCCTTCGAGTGGTACGACACTTTCCATATCGAGGAAAAATTCGGGTTTAATAAAACAACCCCGGGATTATTCATTCGTGACAAACTAAAGAAATGGTTGCTGGCACTTATTATCGGAGGTGGCATTCTTGCACTGGTCATCTGGATATATAACCTGACAGGAAAATCATTCTGGCTTTGGGCATGGGGTGTAATGACTGTTTTCAGTCTTTTCATGACAATGTTCTATTCCAATCTGATCGTCCCGCTGTTTAATAAGCAAACACCTTTGGAACCTGGTGAACTGAGGGATGCCATTGAAGAATTTTCTGATAAAGCCGGATTTAAATTACGTAATATATATGTGATTGACGGGTCAAAAAGATCGACCAAATCGAACGCATATTTCACCGGTCTTGGAGCAAAGAAGAGGATAGTATTATATGACACCTTGATTAAAGACCTTACCAAAGAAGAGATAATTGCCGTTTTGGCTCATGAAACCGGACATTATAAGAAGAAACACACATTAACGGGTACTATAATGGGTATTGCACAGACAGGACTTACACTTTATCTGTTCTCCCTGCTCATTGACAATCCTCAGCTGTCAGAAGCACTCGGTGCCAGGCAGTCCTCATTTCATCTCAGTATAATCGCATTCGGCATATTATACAGTCCTGTTTCACTGATACTTGGTTTGTTATTTAATGTGATATCCCGTTCTAATGAATATGCGGCAGATAAATTTGCTGCCTTTCATTATGACGGAAATAAGCTGATAAAAGCCTTGAAAACATTAACATCAAAAAATCTTAGTAATTTAACACCGCATCCCTGGTATGTTGTTTTTTATTATTCACATCCACCACTTATTGAGAGGATAAGAGCGTTACAGGAGATAAAAAAATGAAAACACTTTTATTAATATTATTTTTGTTGTTTAATTTACAGCTGGTTATTTCTCAAAATAATAATAAGGAGGAAAAGATAATGACACTGGAAAAAAACAAAAAAGACGGTAAAGTTTTGAAATATAACAAATTAACCGAATTTGAAGAATGGGTTATCATTCATAAAGGTACCGAAAAACCATTTACGGGGGAATATAATAACCTAAAGGAAAAGGGAATTTTTATATGTCGGCAGTGCGATGCTCCACTGTACGTTTCTGATGATAAGTTTGATTCCCGTTGTGGCTGGCCGAGTTTTGATGATGAAATAGAGGGTGCGGTTAAACGGGTTCCTGATCCGGACGGGAGGAGGACAGAGATAATTTGTGCGAATTGCGGAGGGCACCTGGGACATGTTTTTAAGGGAGAAAATTACACTCCGAAAAATACCCGGCATTGCGTGAATTCGGTTTCAATAAAATTTGTTCCGGCCGATTCTGTTAAATGATTTGATGACATCAATCCGGATTAAAAAATTAAAATTAAACAATTCAAAATTAATAAAAATAGATAAATTTGTACGCTCAAAAATAAATGCGGGAGTAGCTCAGGGGTAGAGCATCAGCTTCCCAAGCTGAGGGTCGAGGGTTCGAATCCCTTTTCCCGCTCATTAAAAACAAGAGATTAGACAATTGATGCTAATCTCTTGTTTTATTTAAACTGACATATTATTTAGATTCAAGCAATGGGACTACACAACTTTAATTTTAGAAAGAGAATCTGGCTTTTACCGATGTTACTTGTTTCCTTTTACGTAACTACCGGTGCCCAGATCATCGTGGAAGTAATGGCCGATCAGCCCGAAAAGCTGGAAATAATTATTAATAACGAGCCATTTACTCAGACTGACACTTCAGTTATTTTTGGGGACAAATTAAGTATTACCGGAGGAGTTCAGCCATATTCCTACTCATGGCTGAAAGATGGTGAGGTTGTGGATACCGATCCTTTGCTGGAAGTTACTGCTCCCCTGGGAAATGAAGTTTATTCATTAATAGTAAAAGATGGAAATAACTGCACTGAAAAGATTTTTTTAACGAACGACAGGTCTTTTCCTGCTTTGCCTGATCCCGTTGTGATATTTCCTGTTCCTGCTTCCCGGTTCATTGTTGTTCAACCTGCTAACATTACCGCTGTTCTGGATATTACCATACTGAATGATCAGGGGATGGTGATGATGAAGAAGCAGATTACCGGTGAGTCGGTGCTGGATATTGATTTTCCTCCGGGATTATACTTTATAAAAGCAGAGAGCTCCGACAGGAAGATTGTGGCAATGAAAAAAATAATAGTATTATGAAAGGGGTAAAAGAAAAAGGCATGAAGCACAATATAAACAAAACAAGATTCCTGAAAATAGCCATAATAAAAGCGATTGCATCCATATTACTGTTCTCATGGATGCAGTCCGTTTCTTCCCAGGAAAATAATAGCCAGCGAATTAAAGAATTAGCTGAGAGGTTTTTCACCACCCATTCGCTGAAGAAAAAAAGTTTACCTGAAACCCTTTCGCTGCAGGAAGTTTATCAATCACCGGATACTGTGATTAATAAACTCTTTTGTTTCAACAGTAGCGAAGGGGGATTTGTGTTAATAGCTGAAAATAATGGAGACTTTGTTATTACAGGCTATTCCTTTACCGGAAGTTTTTCATTCGATACTATTCCTGATGCGGTTATTGCATTAATGAACACTTATGAGAAGACTGAAAATATTCCTGCCACCGGGCTGGATGACCTGATCAAAGCTACGGTCGTTGTAGAACCATTGCTTGACAAGGCAGGGGTTAACCTGAATCAGTATTATCATGAATCATTGGGGAATTGTCCGTCAGGTTGTGCCGCAACTGCCATGGCACAGATCATGTGTTATTACAAATATCCTGAAACAGGAACCGGGTCTGTTAGTTACACACATCCGACATATGGCGAGCAAAATGTTGATTTTGAGAATACTACGTATAACTGGACGGATATGACCGATGCTGATTACGAGTTATTATCCTATCATGTAGGAGTGGCCATGAAAATGAACTATTGTGGGCATCAATACTATGGCAGTATTCCATCTGATCCTGATTATCAGGATGTATTGAATAAATACTTCAGATATAATGTACACAGTGGAAGTAAAGAGTCGTACTATTTATATAATGAACTGGATAATGAACGTCCTGTATATTGTGAGATACCAGGAGATCCTCCTCATGCTGTCGTACTGGACGGGTATGACAGCGAGGGATATTTTCACATACATTTCGGGTGGGGTGGAAGTTATAACGGTTATTTCTTACTCAACAGCAACAGCACTTTTGAGGTTGGCTATACTTTTGGCACAAATATTTCATCAGTGAGATGTATTTCTCCAACTCCTTTTGTAACAAACCAGCAGGATTCACTCATACTTGTGTCATTTCACCACAGTACGGGAGAGAAAACAGGCTGGGATTTTACAAAACCTGTTGTGAACTGGCGAGGTGTATTAGTTATGAATGAGAGAGTAATTGAGGTGGTAAACGAAAGCGTTTATCTTTCCGGGATCATTCCGGATGAGATAGAAAATCTGACAGCCTTGCGGAAGTTAAGAATCAGGGGAAGTTTTACCAGTCCTTTCCCTTCTTCCATTACAAATCTAACCAATCTGAAGGAACTGGTTATCAGGGGAACAGAAGGGTCAGCCAAAAGAATCCTTCCTGAATCAATAGATAATTTAACTCAACTGGAAACCTTACATCTTCCGTATCTGCTTACCGGGTCTATACCGGCTTCCACAGCCAATCTTGCGCAACTTAAATCACTTGATCTCTCATCAGGTTCACTTACGGGTGAAATTCCGGAAGAGATATGCAATCTTACAGAGCTTGAGTCCCTTAACCTGGGTGGTAATAATTTGAGCGGAAGCCTTCCCTCCCAGATTGGATCACTAACGAAATTAAAGTATTTCTTCGTTTGGAATAATCAGCTCTCCGGTGCCTTACCTGAAGGAATCGGTAACTTTTCAGATATCAGAGAATTTAGCGTTACTGAGAATCAATTTACCGGCATTATTCCTGAGTCAGTCATAAACTGGACAAAAATAAACCAGTTCAGTATTTCTGACAATTTATTTGAGGGGCCATTGCCTGAGGCCATTGGAACATTCACTATGCTGACAGGCCTGAAGGTTTCCAATAATAAGTTTACTGCATTGCCGGAGAATATTGGAAACTTAACAAATCTTCAAACTATTGAAGCCGATAATAATTTGTTTGAAACAGTTCCTGCATCAATATCACAACTATCTTCCCTTTACAGGTTATACCTGATGAAAAACAAAATCAAAGCCCTGCCCGATATGGGAGAAATGCCTGCATTATGGGATTTGAACCTGTCATATAATGAACTTGAGATATTACCTGAAACTTTTGGAAATTTCACCAAACTGAAAGATTTATACATGGGTAATAATAACATCACAGAACTTCCTGCATCGTTTGAACGCTTAACCACAGTCAGGATGCTGGCTTTAAACGACAACAAACTGAAAGCGATACCTTCGAGTTTTTGTTTTCTTGGAGGTCTGAGGGAGTTATATATAATTAATAACGAGATATCTCAGCCCTTGCCGCCACTTAATCATTTGGGTTTAACCTTTATTGATATCAGGAATAACAAGCTTGTTTTCAGCGATCTTATTGCTTCACGTTTACCTGACGACACCATTTATACCGATAACTATGCATTCAATTATTATGACCAGGGGAAAGTGGAAATCAGGGATTCTGTTATGGTTGTTACGGAGGGTGATTCTATTGGGATAGATATCAGGAATATCAGCAGACTGTCACATTCCATGAATGAGTATGAATGGTACACAAATGATCAACTGGTAATGACCGGGCCGGTTTTAAGCTTTTCTGATTTTAAAAAGGAAAATGAAGGAACATATATCTGCAGGGCAAGGAATCCCTTGTACCAGAAGTCGTTGGTTCTTGAAACAGATCCTCTTACTCTGAAACTAAGTAGTGGTGATCTGATGGCGGATGCTTTCCTGATATCCTCCAGGTCAGGTAAGACAGAATTTTCTGATAACCTGGTTATGCTGACTCCTCCTTCGGGGACCAGGGGAGAGATAGTATGGCAGGCTTCACTTGATTCTGTGAACTGGCATGATGTATCGGAAGAAATGGACAATGTGGAAATAAAAGATAACATACTCTCTGTTAAAGATAACAGTATACTGGCGGAACCGAAAAGCACACTTCTTTTCCGTTATCTTCTGCATGAAGGTACCTGTGATCCTGTTATGAGCGATACCATACGTCTTGTTTCATATGGTTCCCTGCTGGTCGATACGGTGCTTAATGTCATAGATAATCCGGTAACAATAGAAAAAGACAGCATAGAGATAATAATACCGGAAGGATTTACATCTGAGGATTTCCGTCTGACCGTACAGAAGCTTAATTTGCCGCCGGAAGCTCCTGATACTGTAGTATTGGGAACTGTTTACGATGTAAGCGTAAGTTGCGGGAGTATATTTGACCTGCCATTGCTGATAAAACTGAAAAATATTGACAAATCTGCCTTTGTAGCGGAAGATATTGATAAATACAAAGCTGTTTACTTTGATGATAAGGCTCATGAATGGAACAGATATGAGGATGCCAGGTTCAGTTTAAAGGACAGCTCGCTCATTTTTGAGACCCGGCATCTGACAAAGCTTTCGTGGTGGTGGGATGAGGAAGCAGTATGGGGTTACACCGATGTTTTTGTGCGTAATAATATTCGCGTTTTTTACAAAGAAAGTGACAAAGACCGTTTTTCTTTTATTTATGGGAAAAGCCAGACATCTCAGCCCTGGCATGTTTCATCATCTGATCCTGAATACGGAACTCCTTTGATGATCCAGGATATAGCGTATTTTTTGTCGGAAGTTATGGATAAATTCAGGGAAATCGGACTTCCTGTTCCTGATCATAATTTCTCTGTATTTGTAAAGGAAATGGAGGATTATGGTTCGGTAGGGGTAATGGGGATGCTTAATCATTACCTGAACATAAACAGAGACATAGAAGATCCTGAACAGCTCCGCAGTCTGCTTGCCCATGAATTCATGCATTATACACAGGATAATTATATTTCTGCCCATGCCGGCAATATTTTCTGGATGGAAGCACATGCACATCTCTCAGACAGGATAGTGTGGGATGAATCTGTAATACCTGTAAGTGAGTCGGAAGGATATCTGCTAGATGGCAGAACAGGCAAAAACACCATATTTGAGTTCTTATCGAACTCATGGGATTACTGGGATAAAACCATTTTAACACAGAATTTGAGGGGAAATGTATATTACTGTTACCTGGCAGGTACGTTCCTTCATTATATGAGAAGTTACAGGGAAGGTGAAAAACTCAAACCGGATATATTATTAAAGGAAACTCCCTCTTTACAGAGCTGGCTGGATTATCTTGACAGTTATATTCAACAGCATCTAAGTTCGAATATTGGCGATCAGTATGAGGCTTTTATAAAATATATTGTTGAAGGATTAAATCCCAATTTTAGCCTTTTGAATAAGACGGAAGGAGAGGATCCGCTGAAATACATGAAAACCGCTCCATTAGATTTCATGACGAATTTGTATTTCAAATTCAATGATGAGGCCGTTAATAAAACCGTTAAAGACAGTGTAAAGCTCGATTTACCGTATCTTTCCTCCCGTATGGTACAAATGTACAACCTTAATATCAATCACCAGAAGGCACTGGTTAAATATAAACGTAAAAACCAGGCAGGAGAAAACAACAAAGCCTATCTTGTCAGGTATGATTCCGACAGCAATGTAATGAGTTTTGAGGATATATCGGACAGGGATAGTGCTTATTTTGTAATTGATTCCCCTGCAGGAACCAATTTAACCGAAAGAAAGCATGTTGCTTATATTCTGTTTATTAACAAGGATAAAAGTGAGAACTTTACAGTCGATTACAGGTTTGAAGTTATACCGATACCGGAATTTCAGTTTTTAAATGCAGTTGGATTTATAATTGGGACAGCAACAACGGAAGCGAAGATTCATGTTTTTACAGATGGTGTTAACGAAACCCTGGATCGCTTCTGGGTGATGCCGGGTGTTTTCCACCATTTCCAGGAAGATTATTACAGTCCAGTAACCTACCAGTGGGAGATGACAGAGGAGACCATTAATATAAGCTCTTCCTCTGAGCATATGGAACAAACCATAAACTATAATTTCCTGACAGGAGATATGTACATATATGACAAGGAAGTATGGGGAATGGGAACGGGTCCCGGGTCTAATATAGACGTACGTGAAATAACCATGCACCTGAAAAATGTATGGTTTAAACCAAGTCCGGGTGAACAGCAAAAATTTTTCTTTACGACGAATAACACAGCCCAAAGCCAGGAGGTAATTCAAAGTATAAGCTATTACAGAGATTTAGCAACATGGAATTATGAACTGGAACAGTACAATCCGGTTGTGCGTACAACTTACCTGCGTACGAATTATGATGTGGACAACATTCGCTTTTATCTTTCAGTATATTAAATTGTTATAAAATGAACGCTGTAATACTTACTATCGGGGATGAGATCCTTATCGGGCAGATATCGGACACAAATTCCTCATGGATTGCAGAACATTTGAATTTACTTGGAATTGAGATCAGGGAGATGATAAGTATATCTGACAGAAGGGAGCACATATTATCTACCCTCAGGCGTTTTGAAGGGAGTGTAGATATGGTGATCTGTACCGGAGGGCTTGGGCCGACAAGCGATGATATTACAAAGCATACGATTACAGCGTATTTTAATACAGTATTGGTGGAGCATGCCGATGTGCTGGATGATATTCATACATTATTTCAAAAAAGAGGCATGAAGGTAACTGAAGCAAACCGGTTACAGGCTATGGTGCCCGAAACATGCAGGATTCTGAGAAACCCGTCAGGTACAGCTCCCGGGATGTGGTTTGAGAGGAATGATACCATATTTGTATTTCTTCCCGGCGTGCCCTATGAAATGATGGATATTTTCAACACTTCATTAATGAGTATGATATCAGAGAGGCTTGACGATTTGGTTGTAGCACATCAGACCGTTCTGACCCAGGGGATACCTGAATCCTATCTATCTGATCGTTTAAAGGACTGGGAGGCTGCTTTGCCCGAAAACATTAAGCTTGCCTATTTACCCAGGCCTGGTTTGGTAAGACTCAGACTCACGGGAGTTGGTAATAACCGAAAAATTCTGGAAGAGCAGTTAACCGCTGAAATATCAAAGTTAAAACTGGTTTTAGCTGAGGACATTTACGGGTATAATGACGAAACACTTGAAGTGGTTATAGGTGAGATATTGCGCAGGAATTTCAGGACGTTGTCCACTGCCGAGAGCTGTACCGGCGGGAACATTGCGAAGTTAATAACAAGTGTTCCCGGGAGTTCGGCCTATTATACAGGTTCGGTAATTGCATACTCCAACAAGGTAAAGATAACACAATTAGGTGTGGATCCCGGAACAATTAAGAAGCAAGGAGCGGTAAGCAGGGAGGTGGTTGAACAAATGGCCAGAGGGATTATCGATCTTTTTCAGACAGATTATTCAATTGCTACCAGTGGTATTTCAGGTCCGGGAGGGGGAACACAGGAAAAACCTGTAGGGACTACATGGATAGCAGTAGCTTCAAAAGAAAAATGTATTTCCAAACGCTTCAGTTTTGGAGAGCACAGAGGCAGAAATATTGAAAAAGCTTCCTTTACAGCACTTAACATGCTGAGAAAGTTGTTATTAGGGATCCCTGTATAGGATAAAAAAAAGAAGTAAAAAAATTTGATATTGTCGGTTAAAATAACGTACTTTGCGAACTGTTTTAAAATCCATGTAAATTTAAAGAATAATGTCACGCGTTTGTCAGATTACGGGAAAAAGCATAATGGTAGGCAACAATGTCAGTCATTCAAAGAGGAGAACTAAGAGAAGATTTTATCCTAATTTATTTGATAAGAAATTTTTTCTGACTGAGGAAAACAGGTGGGTTGAGCTTAAAGTGTCAGCAGCCGGAATCAGAAATATTAATAAAAAGGGATTAAAAGCGGCTCTTGATGAGGCTGTGGAAAAAGGGTATCTGAAGAAATATTAAAGGAAGTTTAAGTTATGGCAAAAAAAGGAAAAGGCAACAGGCAGCAGGCAATACTTGAATGCACAGAGCATAAGGACAGTGGCATGCCGGGAACATCAAGGTATATTACAACAAAGAACAGGAAAAATACTCCGGAAAGGCTTGAATTGAAAAAGTACAATCCGATATTAAAGAAACACACTGTTCACAGGGAAATAAAATAAAATTTTATAGAAATGGCAAAGAAAGTAGTAGCAACATTAAAAACCGGAAAAGGTAGAAATTTTGCCAAGTGTATTAAAATGGTTAAAGATTCGTCAAAGGGATCTTATTCCTTTGTTGAAGAAATTGTACACATGGATCACGTTAAGGATTTCTTTCAAAAATAATATGTATCGCTGATCTTAAAAGCGTAGGAAGCTGCTCCGAAAGGGCAGCTTTTTTTCTGGAAAAAGTAAGAACCAATCTTAATATCTAATGAGCATTTTTTCATTTAAGAGAAAGGAAATTCTGGAGCATGGTTTAGAAAAAACCAGGGAGAGTGTTTTAAAGAAATTATCCAGGGTTGTCATTGGGAAGTCCACTGTTGACAATGAGGTTCTCGATAACCTGGAAGAGGTATTGATATCCAGCGATGTAGGAGTGGAGACAACCTTAAAGATCATAGACAGGTTAGAGCAAAGAGTTGCGAAGAACAAATATTTAAATACCAATGAATTAAATAATATCTTAAAAGAGGAGATAACAGGTCTGCTGTCTGAGAACAACACCGGCATTGTAAGGGGATTTGAAGAAGATACGGCTGAAAAGCCTTATGTTATTTTAGTTGTGGGAGTTAATGGAGTTGGGAAAACAACAACCATTGGAAAGCTGGCATATCATTATAAAGCAGCAGGAAAAAAGGTAATTCTGGGTGCTGCAGACACTTTCAGAGCTGCGGCAGTTGATCAGCTCACCATTTGGGCTGAGCGTTCCGGAGTACAGCTGATAAAGCAGGAAATGGGTTCTGATCCTGCTTCTGTAGCTTATGATACAGTAAATTCAGCCATAGCAGGTAATGCTGAGATTGTAATAATTGATACAGCTGGTCGTTTACACAACAAAATAAACCTGATGAATGAGCTTTCCAAGATCAGGAAAGTAATACAAAAACTTATACCTTCAGCTCCGCATGAAGTTCTTCTTATCCTTGACGGATCAACAGGACAAAATGCATTTGAACAGGCAAAGCAATTTACCCTGGCAACTGATGTAAATGCACTCGCCCTTACCAAACTTGACGGCACGGCAAAAGGCGGGGTAGTATTAGGCATTTCAGATCAATTCAAAGTACCGGTAAAATATATAGGTACGGGAGAAAAACTGGAAGATCTGCAGATTTTTGACAAGAAGGAATTTGTTGACTCTCTTTTTACTGCTTAATTATTTTCATTCACCGGAGGAATCTATGCGAATAAATCTGGTTACCCTTGGGTGCTCTAAGAATACAGTAGACTCGGAAAAAATCCTTAAACAGTTGTCGGTTAATGGATTCATGGTATTTCATAATTCTGAAGAACCTTCGGATATGGTAATAATTAACACTTGTGGCTTTATTAACGATGCAAAAACAGAATCCATTAATACTATCCTTAAATATTGCGATGCCAAAGACAAAGGCAATATTGATAAAGTAATAGTAATAGGCTGTTTATCTGAAAGATATAAACAATCACTTAAACAAGAAATTAAGGAGGTTGATGCATTCTTTGGAGTCAATGAAGTAGACAAACTGCTTCAGTATTTAGGTTGCCGTGTAAACAATTGCTATATGCATAAACGGATTATCACTACACCTTCGCATTACGCGTATCTGAAAATATCCGAAGGTTGCGATCGTAATTGTACTTTTTGCGCTATACCGATGATAAGGGGGAAGCAGATCTCCGTTTCTATAGAGAATCTTGTGACGGAGGCGGAAGAACTTCAGCTCATGGGTGTTAAAGAGCTGATACTTATAGCACAGGATCTGACATCGTATGGGACTGACATTTATGGTAAAAGAATGCTTGTCCCATTACTTGAAGAATTGTGTAAAACAGAAAGTATCAGGTGGATCAGGCTTCATTATGCATATCCGGATAATTTCCCTATAGATGAGTTATCAGCCATTATGAAGAAAGAGAGAAAGGTATGCCGCTATTTGGATATCCCTTTTCAGCATATCAGCGACAGGGTTTTGGGAAGCATGAAGAGAGGGTATGGCAGGGCGGAGGTGGAGGATCTCATTAATTCGGCAAGGCAGAAAATAGCAGGAATAGCCATCAGGACAAGTATCATAACCGGTTTTCCGGGTGAAACTGATAAAGAATATGATGAGCTGTATAATTTTATAAATGAGATGAAACTGGACAGGCTGGGAGTATTTTGTTATTCACATGAAGAGGGCACCATAGCAGGGAGCAGGTATTCTGATGATATTCCGGGGAAAGTAAAAACCCGGAGGATGGATAAACTGTTAAAACTGCAGCAATCCATTTCATTAAACAACAATCTGAAGAAAATAGGAGAAACGTTGCCCGTATTGATAGACGGGGAGGAGGGTCAGTTTTACAGGGGAAGGACAGAGCATGATTCTCCTGAAGTTGATCAGGAAGTTTTAATTCCAAAGTCAGATGGAATATTAAAGATCGGCGAATTTTATGATACCAGAATCACGGATGCGCTTGAGTTTGATCTTTTCGGCACGGTGCAGGCGATAGAAAAAACAGGGCAGGCAGGAAAATAATTTTTAATATTCAGGTTATCAGGATGACTCCAATCTATTCTCCTTAATATTTTCCCTGGCTTTAACGATTTTCACCTGGATATTTTCTTTGGTTTTATCCAGGCCGATAGACAGCAAGTCGCCTTCAGTCAGTACATTTTTAATAATCACTTCTGCCATAGGGTCTTCGAGATATTTCTGTATAGCGCGTTTTAAAGGCCGTGCCCCGAATTGCAGGTCATATCCTTTTTCTATAATAAAATCTTTAGCAGCCGGAGTGATTTTGATATCATATCCCAGGGCAAGGATCCTGTCATAGAGTCCTTTCAGTTCGATATCAATAATTTTATAGATATCATCTTTAGAGAGTGCGTTAAACAACACGATATCATCGACCCTGTTTAGAAATTCCGGAGCAAAAGTGCGTTTCAATGCTTTTTGTATGATTCCCCGTGCGTGTTCATTTGCCGCCTCTACTTTTGCCTGTGTAGCAAAGCCAACACCCTGGCCAAAATCCTTAAGTTGTCTGGATCCGATATTGGATGTCATAATGACGATTGTATTTCTAAAATCGACTCTTCGGCCGAGGCTGTCGGTAAGTTGTCCTTCATCCATTAGCTGAAGGAGGATATGATAGACATCCGGATGGGCTTTTTCGATTTCATCGAGGAGTACGACGGAATATGGTTTTCTGCGTATTTTTTCGGTAAGTTGTCCTCCTTCCTCATAACCTATATATCCCGGAGGTGCGCCAACAAGACGGGAAACAGAGAATTTTTCCATATATTCGCTCATATCGATCCGGATAAGGTTATCGGCACTATCGAACAGATATTGGGCGAGGATTTTTGCGAGTTGGGTTTTTCCGACCCCTGTAGGGCCTAAAAAGATGAAAGTTCCAATAGGTTTATTTGGGTCTTTCAAGCCTGCACGGTTTCTTTGTATGGATTTAACGACCTTTTCAACGGCTTCCTTTTGTCCTATTACTTTACTGCTAAGTTCTTCAGCCATTTTAAGTAATCTAAAACCTTCAGCCTGGGCGATACGCTGAACGGGAACGCCTGTCATCATGGCTACCACTTCGGCGACTTTTTCTGCATCAACAGTTATCCTGTTTTTGGCAAGTTCCAGTTCCCAGTTGATTTTTTCCTGTTCAAGTTTTTCAAGGAGTGATTTTTCAGTATCCCTGAAGCTGGCTGCCTTTTCAAAATTCTGGTTTTTTACGGCCCTTATTTTCTCCTTCTTTGTTTCTTCTATTTGATTTTCCAGCTTAACAATTTGCTCGGGCACGGTAATATTGGATATATGGACTCTCGAACCCGCCTCATCAAGGGCATCAATAGCTTTGTCGGGCAGATGGCGGTCGCTTATATACCTTTGTGTAAGCTTCACGCAGGCGATAATTGCATCAGGAGTATATAGAACATTATGATGTTCTTCGTATCTTTCTTTAATATTATTAAGGATTTCGATGGTCTCGTCCGCAGAAGTTGGATTTATCATGACCTTCTGGAATCTTCTTTCGAGAGCTCCGTCCTTTTCAATATGCTGGCGGTACTCATCGAGGGTAGTTGCGCCTATACATTGTATTTCGCCTCTTGCAAGGGCAGGTTTCAGCATATTAGCTGCATCCAGTGAACCGGTTGCGCCACCCGCACCAACAATAGTATGAATTTCGTCGATAAACAGGATAACGTTATTATTTTTTGCCAGTTCATTAAGGATGGCCTTCATTCTCTCTTCAAACTGTCCTCTGTATTTTGTTCCGGCAACAATGGAAGCGAGATCGAGGGTAACCACACGTTTGTCAAAGAGTACCCGTGAAACCTTTCTTTGCACGATCCTGTTGGCCAGTCCTTCAGCAATTGCAGATTTTCCGACACCAGGTTCACCGATAAGAATAGGATTGTTTTTTTTCCTTCGACTCAGAATCTGGGCAAGACGTTCAATTTCTGTTTCTCTCCCGATAATGGGGTCGAGTTTTCCTTCTTCAGCGGATTTAGTCAGATCTATTCCAAAATTATCCAGAACAGGAGTGTCGGAAGTTTTAGATGCTTGAGAGGATGAACCTCCTGGTTTCTGGGGACTAAACGGACCTTTCATTTCGTCATCCTCATCGCCGGGGAAATCTGATTTGTTTTCAACATTAATATTCTCGAGTTCAGTTTTTACCAGATCATAATTAATATTTTTCTCATTCAGAATCTGGGTTGCAAAGTTATTTTCATCTTTAAGGATGGCAAGAAGAAGATGCCCTGTGTCTATCATATTGTCTTTCAGTGATTTTGCTTCCAGATAGATTAATTTAAGAACTCTTTCCGTGCTTTTCAGAAGGGGTAGATTTTCAGAGTCTTCAATTTTCAGAGCTGTATCCTTTTTCAGATTATTTTCAATAATTCTTTTTATTTCATATAATTCAACACCCAGGAGAAGCAGCAGGTCGATTGCCACACCTTCTCCGTCTCTAAGAATTCCAAGAAAAAGATGTTCAACGCTGAGATGCTCGTTTCCAAGGCGAATAGCTTCCTCTTTACTATAGGTTAAAACATCCCGTATTCTTTGGGAAAATTTTGCATCCATATTCTGGTCCCCGAATAAATAGTTTACTTTTCAAAAGAATCAAATCTATCACAAATATAGTAATAAAACAATTATCAATTATAAACAGTTCAATGTTGATAAAATAGGGTAATGGAAAGCATAATTAAGGAAGAAATTCTTAACTTCGTAAGTCAGATTTGACACAAGCTTTTATATTGATAATCAATAAGAAAAGGGATAGATATGTTTGAAGGAGAAAAGATATTAAAAATAAACATTGAAGAGGAAATGAAAACCGCTTACATTGATTATTCAATGTCGGTTATTATTTCCAGAGCATTACCTGACGTCAGGGATGGGTTGAAACCGGTACACAGGAGAGTTCTTTACGGGATGCAGGATTTGGGAGTGGGGGCAAGCAGGGCATTTAAGAAATCGGCCAGGATAGTAGGGGAGGTATTAGGTAAATATCATCCGCACGGGGACACATCAGTATATGATGCTATGGTAAGGATGGCTCAGAACTGGTCGTTAAGATATCCATTAATTGACGGGCAGGGAAATTTCGGGTCTGTTGATGGTGACAGCCCTGCAGCCATGCGTTATACAGAGGCGAGATTACAGAAGATTGCCGAGGAGACCATGGCTGATCTTGAAAAGGAAACAGTTGATTTCAGAAATAATTTTGATGACACGCTTCAGGAGCCAACAGTTTTACCCACCAGGATACCCATATTGCTGGTAAACGGGGCATCCGGTATAGCAGTGGGCATGGCTACCAATATGGCGCCACATAATTTATCCGATAGTATTGATGCTATTGTAGCATATATTGACAATAAAGATATTCAGATCCCGGAATTGACCGACATCATAAAAGCCCCGGATTTCCCTACAGGGGGAATAATATTCGGTTACCAGGGTGTTAAAGAATCCTATGAAACAGGTCGCGGGAGGATTGTAGTAAGGGCAAAAACCGATATTGAGGTTATGCAGTCAGGCCGCGAACGTATTGTCGTTACAGAGATACCATATCAGGTAAACAAAGCGGAGCTGATTAAAAAGATCGCCGATCTGGTAAATGAGAAAAAGATTGAAGGTATTTCATATGTTAACGATGAATCAGACAGGCAGGGAATGCGCATTGTAATCATTCTGAAGAAAGATGCAATATCCAATGTTGTTCTGAATAACTTAATGAAGCACACTCAGTTACAAAGCTCATTTAACGTAAATAATATAGCTTTGGTAAATGGGAAACCGAAGGTGTTGAATTTAAAGCAGCTTATAAGCTATTTTGTAAATCACCGGCATGAAGTAGTTGTCCGTCGCACAAAATATGATCTGGATCAAGCTGAAAAGAAGGCACATATACTTTCAGGGCTCCTTATTGCTCTCGATCATTTGGATGAAGTGATCACTCTGATCCGTAGTTCCAAAACTCCGGATGATGCACGTGAAGGATTAATGGCAAATTTCGGGCTCACTGAAGTGCAGGCAAAGGCTATTTTGGATTTGCGGCTTCAACGACTTACAGGGTTAGAAAGGGAAAAGATAAGAGAAGAGTATGATGAATTACTCAGACAGATTGACTATTTCAAAAGAATTCTGGGAGATGAGTCGCTGAGGATGCAGATTATCAAAGATGAATTACTCGAGATTAAAGAGAAATACGGTGATAACCGCAGAACTGAAATCCTGCCTGATGCAGGGGAGTTTAATCCTGAAGATTTCTATGCTGATGATGAGATGGTGATAACCATCTCGCATATGGGATATATCAAGCGTACACCACTGACTGAATTCAGGACGCAGGGCAGAGGAGGTATCGGATCAAAAGGCAGCACAACAAGGGATGAAGATTTCCTGGCTCATATTTACAGTGCCACCATGCATAATACCATGTTATTTTTTACAGAAAAGGGCAGGTGTTTCTGGCTGAAAGTATATGAAATACCTGAAGGAACGAGGACATCAAAGGGGCGTGCCATTCAGAACCTTTTAAACATAGAGCCCGACGATAGAGTTAAAGCTTATATAAATGTAAAAAGTCTGGCCGACGTTGAATACATTAGAAATAATTTCATTGTATTATGTACAAAGAAAGGTATCATAAAGAAAACTGCGCTTGAAGCTTATTCAAGACCCCGGCAGACAGGTATAAATGCTATAAATATAAGGGAAGGGGATTCACTTCTTGAGGCATTGCTGACAAACGGTCAACATGAAATTTTATTGGGTGTCAGGTCTGGTAAAGCGATCAGGTTTCATGAAAAAACTGTGAGAGCCATTGGCCGCACAGCTTCAGGTGTACGTGGCGTCAGCTTTTCTAATGAGAAACATGACGAGGTGGTTGGAATGGTCTCTGTTAAAAATGATGAAAATGATATTATGGTGTTGTCAGAGAAAGGATATGGAAAACGCTCATCAGTTGATGATTATCGGATCACCAACAGGGGAGGCAAGGGAGTAAAAACTATAAATATAACGCAAAAGACCGGACAACTAATAGGCATTAAGACTGTTACGGATAGCGATGACCTTATGATCATTACAAAAAGCGGAACAGTTATCAGATTACCCGTATCCACACTTCGTGTTATGGGGCGGGCTACACAGGGAGTCAGACTGATTAATCTGAGGAATGGTGATGAGATTGCTGCATTAACAAGGGTGCCTACAGGGGTAAATGAGCCGGGGCAGGAAGATGCTTCTGAAACTTTTACCGAAGACATAATTGAATGATTTAAATTTTTGAGATTTTTTTATGTTATAAATGGCACTATATTTGAGAAATAATTTGAAATGTTATATTTTTGCCACTTAATTTCAAAAAACAGTAAAATGACACGAATATTCAGTTTAATTTTCTTTCTGGGGATGACAATCACATCATTTTCCCAACAGGCATATGTGCCAATAAATTTTAATGCATTGCAGAAGAAGCTGACAAAAAGCGATGCGGAAATTCAGCATCCGAAAAAGAGTCTTGCGGCCAAAACCTGGGTTAAAAGGGGAGAGTTGATGCACGATATATACAGGGTAGATATTGACCAGGTTTATGACGGTATGGATCCGATGAGTTTGAAGCTGTTTTATAAGGAACCCAAGACCACAACCACTCTTGAGATTGACGAAGTAGAAACCACGGTTTATGAGTATGACCGGATTAAGTATTTTTTTCAGGAAGACCGGTTTATTTGGTGGGAAAAAACTACCATACTTCATGATAATCCACTTGGTGAGGCTTATAATTCCTTTGTAAAGGCGCTTGATATTGATGAGGCCGGAAAATTAACCAATAAAATTAAGGAAAATCTTGTCACCTTAAAATCATCCTACAGACAATCAGGGTTAAATGAATACTATGCCGGAGATAAAAGGAAAGGATTGGATCATCTGCTAATGGTGAACAAGATAAACGAACTTGAATTGTTCGGTAATGAGATTGACACACTAATGATCCAGTATAGTGGCATAATTGCAAGAGAGATAGGTGATTATAAGACAGCTGCCGAACAATACTGGAAGCTTGCCGAGATTGGCCATGGTGGTCCAAATACTTATCTGCTTATTAAAGAAGATTATCTTTCCATGGAAGATACATTGAGCGCAATAAATTCGCTGGAGAAGGGTTTTGATCATTATCCTGATTCCATTAATATAGTTGCAAACCTTATTGACCTGTATATACGTACTCAGAACATTGAAAAAGGCTTACAAAAAATCAATGAAAGTATTGAACTGAATCCGGATAAAGGTGAGTTTTATTACTGGAAAGGTAGATTGCTGTTAAATTCAGGGGAGGAGGACATGATTGAAAAAGTTCTCGACGTTTATAATAATGCCATTAAATATAATCCTACGCTTTACTATGTATACTATGATATAGGATTAATATATTTTTTACAGGGACAGGATTTATTTAACCAGGGAGGGATGGAACGTGAAGCTAAAAGAAGGGAACTGTATAATAATGCGGCTGTAGAAAAATATGAAAACGCTATCCCCATGCTTACAAAGTCGCTTGAATATAACGACTACAATATTGATATAAAACGTGAAACACTGGATACCCTGAGAAGAATCTATTACAGGTTGCAGATGAACGAAAAATATGAAGAAATAAACCAGATGATTAACGATTTGAGAAATTAATAAATATTGTCAAAGTTTTTTACCCAACATCAGGCTAAGGGGGGGGATTAAGTTACTTCCCCTTATAATTTATTTTTCAATTTAACATAATATTAATTATGGGACATTATAATGTATTAATCATTATTTAATATATCTCTTATTCTCATATGATTCTGTAAGCATATATGAGAAATATTTTAGTTGTGCAATTAAGTCATGGAGGTTTGATAACTTTTTTCCGCCACCCTTTTTGAATTTTATTCTTTTACTTTCTCTGTAAAGATTTTCCGGAATTTATTCATTTTTGGTTTTATCACATGATTACAATATCCGCTAAATGGATTTTTTTTGAAATATTCCTGATGATAATCTTCTGCACGGTAAAAATTCTCAAATGGAATGATTGAAGTAACAATTGGATGGGTAAAGGAATTTTCCTCAGTTAACTTTACTATCATTTTTTCAGCTTCTGATTTTTGAGTATCGTTATGATACAAAATTACTGAACGGTATTGTGTGCCAATGTCGTCACCCTGTCTGTTTAATGTTGTTGGATCATGAACGGAAAAGAAAATAATCAGAATTTCCTGAAATGAAATTATTTCAGGATTATATTTAATTTGTACCACTTCAGCATGACCTGTTCGTCCTGTTTTTACATCTTCATAGTTGGGATTCACCGTGTTTCCTCCTGAATAACCTGAAATACAGCCGATTACACCTTTTACCTGATTGAAAATCGCTTCCATACACCAAAAGCATCCGCCACCTAGTGTGGTTACTTCACTATTATTCATACGTACAAATATTAATAAGATAAAATTATCAGTTTTTTTATATATAACAACAGATTTTTCATTTTGTTTTTTTAACTTATCCGGAATTAATTTATCCATATAAATGACGGAAGCCAGATTCTATATTGTATTGGAAGGCAGTGAATTACAATGTGAATTGTGTCCTCATGAATGCAGAATAAAAGTTAACCATTCAGGTATCTGTAAGGTCCGCAGGAACATTGATGGTCGTCTTTACTCTATGGTATACGGGAAACCTGTTGCCATTCATTTCGATCCTATTGAGAAAAAACCGCTCTACCATTTTCATCCCGGGACCAGCATATTATCAATTGGAACCCTTGGCTGTAACATGAATTGTTTTTTTTGTCAGAACAGTGAGATCAGTCAGGCAGAACCTTCTGAATTTCATAAGAACGGATTTACACCTACCGAAATCATACATCTTGCCGGAAGCAGATCGGATAATATTGGAATTGCATATACTTACAATGAACCTGTAATATTTTTTGAATATATGGTTGATATTGCCCGGATGGCACAAGAAACGGGACTGAAAAATGTAATGGTTACCAATGGGTATATAAAACAGGAGCCATTAAAGGTTTTACTGGAGCATATTGATGCTTTTAATGTGGATCTGAAATCATTCCGCGATGAATTTTACCGGAACTTTACTCATTCCCTACTTAAACCGGTACTGGAAACGATTAAATCAATAATCAGATCTGGCAAACATATTGAAATAACCAACTTAATTATTCCGGGATTAAATGATGACAAAGAAACCTTCAGGGAAATGATTAACTGGATAAAGAATGAATGCGGAAAGCAGACTGTTTTCCATATTTCAAGATATTTTCCACGTTACAAAAGCAACCTCCCTCCTACTCCTTTAGGTACCTTAAATGCTCTGTATGAGATTGCCGCAAAAGAACTGCAATATGTATATTCAGGAAATTATGAAAATGAGACAGGTAAGGACACCTTTTGTCCGGACTGCCATTCCAGGTTAATAGTACGGCATGGTTATAGTACAAATATTATAGGTATAGACAGACAAGGATCTTGTTCAAATTGCGGGAAAGCTATTATCAGGAATATTTAATAACATAGTGAATCCATGACAAAAACAGTAAGAGAGCCCTATGCAGCAGGGAAGTTTTATCCGTCCACTGAGACAGAGCTTACACAGTTGTTTGATCTCCTGCTGAAACGGGAGAAATCTGAGATAAATTACAAGTACTCTGATAAATTTATAATTGGAGCTGTTTTACCTCATGCCGGATACATCTATTCGGGTTATCAGACGATACACTTCTTTGAGATACTTTCATTGTCGCAGCAGAAAGTTGACACCTTTATCGTTATACATCCAATTCACCGGAGCGGATATTGTGAATATGCAACCGATGAATATGAAAGCTGGAGAACTCCGCTGGGTAATCTGGAACTTGACACAACATTTATCAATGCCATGAATGTTCCTTGTTCATCGTCTTTTCATGCTCATGAACATTCGGGTGAAGTAATTTTGCCTTTCATAAAGAAGTATTTTCCTCATTCGAATAAATTTGTACCTATAGGGATTGGCAGGCAGGATACTGATATTGCAAAAGAGATTGCAGGTAAAATCACAGATGCTGTAATTCATACCGGAAGGAGAGTTTGTGTTATAGCATCCAGTGATTTTTCCCATTATGTGCGCCCAGATTTTGGCAGGGATATGGATCAGAAAGTTATTGACAGGATTCTTGATTTGGACACAAAAGGTGTATTCAGGGAAATTATGAATAATAATATTTCTGTTTGCGGTTTTGGGCCCATTATGGCATTAATGGAATATTCAAAGATGAATTTCCCGGGTGTACAGGCCGGAGTTATGGCACGCGGTCATTCCGGTGAAGTACATCCTTCTGCTGCGGTTGTGGATTATGTGAGTATATTGTTTTACATGGAAAAATAGTTTTGCTTCGTATGAGAGAGAAATTTGATTTTAAACTGACACCTGAAGAAAGAAGGTTTTTGCTGGCTATTGCCAGGGAGAGCCTTACAGATTATATAACCGGCAACAGGATGAAGGACTATAATATAAGTGAAATATTGCCGGGGTTAGTACAAAAAGCGGGAGCTTTTGTTTCATTACACAAGAACAAGAATTTAAGGGGTTGCATAGGGAGATTCAGTTCAGAAGAGGAATTATTCAAGCTTGTTCAGAAGTTGGCTGTTTCAAGTGCATGCAGGGACTATCGCTTTAAGCCTGTGCTTTTGGATGAACTTGGGCAAATAGAGATTGAAATTTCAGTTTTAAGTCCGTTGCAAAAAATTAATTCCCCACAGGATTTTATTCCCGAAAAACACGGGATATACATAAAAAAAGGGGAAAGAACAGGTACATTTCTGCCTCAGGTTGCATTACATACAGGATGGTCAAGGGATGAACTACTCGGGCATTGTGCCAGGGATAAAGTCGGATTGAGCTGGGATGGATGGAAAGACGCTGATTTATACATATATACTGCGTTGATCTTTAGTGAAGGAGAAATCATAGAATGATTCGATCACAGACAATAATATGGATTTTTTGCATCTATGAGTCAACAAATTTCATTATGTATTGTTAATCTAAAGTTCAATTTAGATTTATACGAGGAAAATAATATGGTAAAATTATGCCCTGTTTCAGACAGATTGGTTGATGAGAACCTTTGCAGATTAAATGCTCTGTTTACCTGTGTTTTTGCATGCGGTTTCCTGGCGACAGGTTCTTTCTGGTTTTTATGGATCATGACAGCTGACTTTATTCTTCGTTTATTAAATAAAGGTTTGTACAGTCCGGTAATAAGATTGAATAAATATATTTTGAGTAAACTGAATATATCAAAATCACTAATTAATGCCGGCCCCAAGATATTTGCAGGCCAGATTGGTTTGGTTCTGACATTGTTCGGTTTATTATTCCTGTTAATATCATTGCCGTTAGTGACGATTATATTTGCGGGAATTCTTGGTATATTATCTTTCCTTGAGTTATCTTCAGGGTTTTGTATTGCCTGCAAAATATATCCCTATGCATTATTATTAAACGACAGATAATTTGTTTTAATATTTTTTTGGTTTCACCACGAATTTAACAGATTTATAGTAGAGCCTTATTTTTTAAGCATTTGTATTATTTCAGATATCAGATTCCGGATATTTTCCCCGCTTTCTTCATCAAAATCATCAGGAGTAAGTTCCATATCCTGGCATTTTAATGAAAATGAAGCTGCCAGGTCTTTCTTAGAAAGATTATTATTGTCAATATATTCTGTGTTGGATTCGGTAATTCCTATGCGTTTCTGAAGAATATATTTTTTAAAGTCCAATGTTGAAAAAACATCTTCTATATCATTTAAATAGTTAATAATAAGCATCTTTTTTCTGATTAATTCATCGTCTCCGTTAAATATTTTATCTCTGAGATCAAAATATATCTTTTCAGCCGTACTGTTGTTGAAGGTTAGTACAGCATAATGGAGGTTCCATCCTATCATCAGATTGACTAAAAGGGGAATATTTTCCGCACCATTAGCAGGGAGGAAATACAATCCCTTATCTTTCCCGAATATTTTAAAGATATTTTTCAGGTAGTAAAAAATATGAATATCTTCAATGATAAGATTATTTCTTTCCTGTATAAAATTACTTTCCGAGAGGCGTGTGCCAATAAGTGAATATATAGGAGATAAGGTATCTCCGGATGCATTTCCGAGTGATTTTGTATCGAAGATCAGGCTTTCTGATTTATCATTGTATTCATCGGCCCTTTGAATGGCAAGGATTCTGTAAAGTTTTGATATATTGACCAGGTGAGGTGAATGTGTTGAATACAATATCTGGATATTTTCTTTCATATCTTCAAATACTTTTAATACATCTTCCTGTGCTCTTGCATGCAGGCTGAGCCCGGGTTCATCAATGAGCAAGACATTATGAGCTGAACTTTTTTTCAGCGATGTAGCTTTTAGTTCAAGGTAGAATGAAAGAAACCAGCGTACTCCCCTGCTTCTTTGTTTTGGGTAAAGGCGTTCATGTTCATCTTTTATCCAGAATTCAAGGTAAGGTTTCCCCTTTTTTACCGGATGACTGAAATCGTAATGTTCAAGTTCAAAGTTTATTTTAATTTTATTATTCCTGCCCAGATTTTGTCTCCAGTAATCCTGGAAATTTAAAGTAATTTCACCATTCAGGTTTTCGATTTTTTGTTTTAATATTCTGTTATTTTGTTCAGTAAAAAAGGAAGCATCAAGTCCTGAAACAATAAGAAAATTTTTTACCGCATTATACCCTTCAACTGCTGTATTTAAGTTCAGGATATCATCAAGGTCGATACGGTTTGGCAGGAGGCTGCTGAAATCTTCAAAGAGTTTAAAGGAAGGGAGATATTTAAACAATAATTGACCCAGTTCTTCGAGTGAAATAAGGCGTTGTTTTTCGTGTTGGATTTGTGCAGCAGTTTCCGGGATGTTCTCAGGTATTTTATCAGAAAGAGCCAGGGAAAGGCATTCTGTATGAAACTGGAATGAAAGTTTATTTTTCTTTAGTTCGCTGGTTATCTCACTTATTTGGGCATTCAGATCTCTCACATTATTTCTAAGAGTAACAGATTTTTTATCATTCGTACAGAATCGCAATTCCAGCATCCTGCTTTGCAACTTTCTTTTTAGTTCTTCGAGGTGATTATCAGATTCTTTATAATTTCGTCCGGAAGCGAGAAATAATTCAGCATATTTTGATGCACAAATAAGTTCTTCAAGTCTTTTTCTGCGCGTCTTCAGATCTGTATCGAGAGATGCATATTTTTCTTTATATTCCTCGTTTTGCATATTTACAACGGAGTGATCTTTGTTGTATTGTTCATTTTTATTTTCATTCCTTGTTCTTTCGATCAGTTTAAGCAGGCGGTTTTCTTTTTTCTGTAGTGCGGTTAGAACTTTTTTCAATTCGGTGTGTTCATTCAGCAGGTTGTGAAAATCGGTTTTGGTTTTTTGTGTTTCCCCGAAAATTATTTGGACAGTTTCTTCCAGTTCAGTTATGTATTGATTTTCCTTTTGTATTTCCTCCTCATAAGTTTTAAGCAGCTGATCATCGCCATAAAACAGTATTGAGTTATTCTGGTCTGTCCATCTCCGGTTAATAAATATTTTTCCTGTTAATATAATATTCTCATAAACTTCAGGTTTAATGACTGAAGAATCCAGCAGTGACCGGAGGTAAGGTTTATCTGTTGCAAAACAGCAGGAGATATAAGGAAGAGAAAGATCGCTTCTCAGGATATCTTCATGAATAATACCGGTATGGAATGAATAAAGAGCTTCCAATACAGATGTTTTGCCTGATTCATTCTGTCCGATGAGGGTGGTGATATTATCAGGGGAAAGACTTACCCAGTTGGTATCAACAATGGAGCGGTAGTTTCTGATTCTAAAAGCTATTAGTTTCATTATCTGAGATAGATTGAATATTAATTCCGATTACAAGTATGTCATCAATTTGTTCACATTTATTCATCCATTTATTAAGGTTATCTGCGAGAAAATTATACTGGTTATCGCAGGATAAGTTATGCATTTGGGTTAAAACATATCTGAACCCTGAATATTTCAGTTTTTTCCCATTTTCGCCCCCAAACTGATCAGGGTATCCATCAGAGAACATGTACAACATGTCGACCTGAGAAAAGGGGATTTTCTGTTTTTTAAATGCTTCTTCTTCTGTAGGTCCTGCTCCCACTGGCATACGGTCGGCTTTAAGCTGAAAGAGGGTGTGATCTTTAAAATAAATCATAGGAGTGATAGCGCCGGAGAATTCAATCACTTTTTTATCAAGATCCAATACACACACAGTCATATCGATCCCTTCTTTTCTAGTTGGGTTGGATCCTTCCTGTTGTAATGCTTTCATTACATATTCGCGCAATTTATTTAATAATTTATCTGAAGGAGGGATACAGGAGCATGTGATCAGGTTCAGGAAATTTAGTCCCAGGATACTCATAAAGGCCCCGGGTACTCCATGTCCTGTACAATCTGCAGCAATGACTGCAATCCGGTTTTGTTTTTTCTGAAACCAGTAAAAGTCACCACTGACCATATCGCGGGGTTTAAAGAAAATGAATGATTCAGGAATATATTTTTTAATATGAGAAGGTTCAGGCATCAGGGTTGACTGAATAATTGCAGCATATCTGATGCTATCGTTAATTTCCTGTTTTGAAAGGGTTGCTCTCATCATTAAAAAAAAATATCCCCCTTAAATATAAAATATTCGTCAGACATCCTGCAATATAAAAACAAATTTTACCATTATGAAAAGAAAGTAGCTAAATAAAAATCCGAATTTTTGTATATTGCGTTCGGGCTGTTATTTTAATTATGGCAACCCTGCCCTGTTAATATCCGGGATTTATTAAGAAAACCTTATTTATTAAGAAAACCCTATTTTATATGTATACAATTTTGCGTTGTCTGTTTCTTGCAACAATAACAATATCAATTTCCCATTTTTTTCAGACCGGCAGGTACGGGACCATTGGTGATAATGAATTAAAAACAATATATTTTGCTGCCTCAGTACCTGTAAGCGAAAGAGTTGTCGGGGATACTCAACCGCAAGAAGAAATTAAAGAAGCTGATTATCAGGCCACTGCTGATCACTCAGCTTCTAAAGATCAACAAGGTCATGGCACAGATATGTCTCCATTGTTTTTTATCTGCATTGCTCTTTTTATAGGAACTGCAACCAGGCATAATCTGAGAAAAGTGCCGGTTCCTTTCACTGTTTTGTTATTATTAATTGGTATAGGTCTGGGAGTCCTTGTGCGATCTGGTTTTCTTGACGGCGCTTCTGAAGGTATTATGCAGGAAACATTGAATTTGTTTTCACGATCAATAGCATGGGCGGGTTCCATTGATCCCCATCTAATCCTGTTCGTTTTTTTACCCACTTTAATATTTGAAGCTGCATTTGCGCTTGATGTTCACACTTTTAAGAAGTCGGTTGGAAATGCATTTATTCTTGCTGTTCCGGGTATAATCCTGGCCATAATTATGACTGCTGTAATGATAAAATTAATTTCGGGCACCGGACTTGGGCTTTTAAAATGGGACTGGATAACTGCCTTATTATTTGGAACACTTATCAGTGCCACTGACCCTGTGGCTGTAGTTGCCCTCCTGAAGGAGCTGGGTGCAGGAAGGAAACTACAGACTCTAATTGAGAGTGAATCTTTATTGAATGATGGTACGGCAATAGTTATTTTCCTGGTATTCCTGGGAATGATCACAGGGCATGGTGCTGAGAGCAATGCTTTGATTCAGTTCTTACAGGTGGCTTTAGGCGGTATACTGATTGGAATAGTTATCGGAAGTTTAATTGTTACATGGATTAAAAATGTATTTAATGACCCGTTGTTCGAGATCACTGTCATTGTGGGAGCTGCTTATCTGACCTTTTTCCTGGCTGAGACTATGCATGTTTCAGGCGTTCTTGGATTAGTAACCCTCGGGTTAATAATGGCAAGTGTAGGGCGGTCACGCATAAGTCCTGAGGTGCATCATTTTCTTCATGAATTCTGGGAGTTGGCTGCATTTATTGCCAATACGCTGATTTTTCTGATAGTAGGTGTGGTTATAGCTCTTCGTACAAACTTTACCGGCAAAGATATTTTGGTTTTATTTGTTATTTATCTGGGTATAATATTGGTAAGGGGAATCATGTTAACTGTATTTTATCCACTAATGAACAGGATAGGCTATGGGATGCCTGTAAAGCATGGAGTTGTTGCCTGGTGGGGAGGATTAAGAGGTGCGATAAGTTTAGCGCTGGCACTTATTGTAGCGGGTGAATTATCCATTGACCAGGAGATCAGGGATCAGATATTATTTTTAACGGCAGGTATAGTGCTACTTACTTCGACAATTAATGCAACAACCACAAAATCACTTGTAGAAGCCCTGGGTATTACCAGGTTATCACCGGCCAAAAAGCTGATGATCATTAACAACATGCGTATAATTCGACAAAGCAGTGAAAAAGAGCTGGACAAGATCAGGGCAGACAGGTTTATGAGTGGTGCTAACTGGGAGTCGGTCAGAACCTATCTTCCCGTATCTCCTGAGGAACTGGATAAATCCGAGTTGTGTTCTGAGACCCTTGCAGAACTGAGGAAACGTGTACTTCAAAGGGAAAAGAGTAATTACTGGGAGCAATTTGAAGAGGGCTTGCTGGGACGTAACGCAGTGCATCTTCTTTCAGACACAATTGATCTGATGCTGGATTCAGAAGGAACGGATTCAATATCAAACCGCGAAGATCTGGAATATTTATGGCGTACCCCCAGGATTTTAAATATATTGAAAAAGTGGCCGCTGATCGGCAGGTGGGCAAGGAACAGGTTTTTTGAAAGGTTATCGAATAGTTATGATTGCGCACGGGGTTTTGTAAATGCCCAGAATGAGTCATTGAAACTATTAAAAGGCATGGCATTGTCGGGAAGCGATACTGACAACAAGAATCTTGAATTCATAGAGAGTGAAATAAATGAGAACAGGATTCAGGGGTTAACATTTTTAAGAAACCTGAAAGAAGCATTTCCGGAGATCTACAGTGCGATTGAAACCCGGCAGGCTGTACGAACCTTGCTGAATCATGAACATCTGACTGTTGAAAAATTATTAAAGCAGAGGCGGATTGAACCGGATGAAGCTCAAAACATGTTCGCCATGATAGAATCAAAGAAGAAAAAGCTGATGAATACTCCTCCATATATGAAGCATACCTTACCAGTGGATCTTTTAAAGAATATCCCCTGGCTTGCAGATTTGGATCAGAGAGTATTCAGAAAAGTGCTTTACTCCTTTCAGAACATGGTGTTCTCTGTAGGAGAGAATTTAATAAAGAGTAAGAAAACAGGTACAGATATCATCATAATTATCAGGGGAGCAGTGAAGGTTACGATGAACAACCAGGTGTGTGATATCCTGGGGCCGGGGGATGTTATCGGAGAGATGTCATTATTAACCGGCTTGCCAAGAACTGCCACAGTCACTGCAGAATCTCCCGTTTCTGCTTTAAGGCTTCCGGAATCAGTTATCAGGCAACTTTTCAGTGAGGTACCCGAATTAAAAGACAGACTTTGGAAAGTGGCGGCACAGCGTTTTGCGGAAAATATTCTCAAAGAGGAACAAGAGTTCGTTTCCCTCACACAGGCAGATGCCAGAATGATCTCAAAAACAGGTGAAATCGTTTATTTAAGGAAAGGAGAACTCTACGACCATGGAGGAGAAGTGCTCATATTGCTGGAAGGTAATATTTCAGATTGTATTGATAAGAGTTTACGATATGCCGGAATAGTGCGGTTACCTTCTTATTATCAATTCATTGCAAATAAAGATTCAAGAATTTATGTTATTAAGCAGATCCCTGTTGAGCGGTAAAAATTGAATAAAAGAGCATAACCTCGTTGAGTTTACATACGCCTTATTCTTCGCATCACGTTTTTTCGTTCAGAATCTCCGATACTTTTTTACCGGAATCAGTGAAAGAGAATATAAAAATTAGATTTCAGAAAAGAAATTCTCATTCATCATTCGATATGGCTTAATGCGTCGATGTAAGCTTCCACAGAAGCAGTGACAATATCGGTTGATGCTGAGAACCCATAATACATACCTCCTTTATATTCCACCTGAATATGTACTTTTCCAAGGTCATTGCTACCACGTGTAATAGCCTGAATAAGGAATTCTTCGAGTCGCGCCTTTTTTGTCACAATTTGTTTGACCGCATTAAAAGCAGCATCTATTGGACCATTACCGGCAGAAGTAGCGGTTGAATGCTGACCGTTAATTTCGAGAGTGACCGTAGCTGATGGGATACTTCCTTTTCCGCAAATTACCTGGAGGTTCACCAGTTTAATTCTTTTTGCGGCGTCTCTTTCGCTGAGGCCTGCGAGGACTCTCAGGTCTTCATCGGTAATATCTTTTTTCTGATCTGCCAGCTTCAGGAATTCTTCATAAACCTTATCGAGGTGATTCTTATCGAATTTATATCCCAGTCTTACCAGTCGGTGTTTAAGTGCAGCTCTTCCGCTTCTTGCGGTAAGAACTATTGAGGATTCACTTATTCCAACAGTTTTTGGATCTATTATCTCATAATTTTCCCGTTTTTTCAGTACTCCGTCCTGATGAATTCCTGAAGAATGGGCGAAGGCATTCCTTCCCACGATGGCTTTATTTGGCTGAACAGGCATTCGCATGAGGGTTGATACAAGCCTGCTGGTGCCAAATATTTTCCTGGCGTTGATATTCGTAACCAGGTTCAGGTGTTTTCTGCTTTTCAGTATCATTACCACTTCTTCCAGGGAAGTATTTCCTGCCCTCTCCCCTATTCCGTTTACAGTTACCTCAACCTGTCTGGCTCCGTTAATAACCCCGGAGATAGTATTTGCAGTAGCCATACCCAGGTCATTGTGGCAGTGGGTGGAGATGATAGCTTTATCAATACCCTCAACATTTTCAACAAGGTATTTTATTTTTCTTCCGTATTCTTCAGGCAGGGCATATCCTGTGGTGTCAGGGATATTAACCACAGTGGCTCCTGCTTTAATAACAGCTTCCACCACTTTAGCGAGGTATTTATTATCGGTACGGCCGGCGTCTTCAGCATAGAATTCCACATCATCCACAAAATTCCGGGCATATTTAACCGCTTCTGACGCGCGCTCAATGATTTCTTCAGGGGTACTGTTGAATTTGTAATGTATATGGTAGTATGAAGTGCCGATCCCGGTATGAATCCGGCCGCGTTTGGCAAATTTAAGGGCATCAGCTGCTACTTCGATATCTTTTTTTACTGCACGTGTTAATGCGCAGATCACAGGTTCATTTACGGCCCTGGATATTTCTATTACGGAATTAAAATCACCGGGGCTTGAAATCGGGAAACCGGCTTCGATAATATCAACTCCCAGCAGCTCGAGTGCTTTTGCCACCTCTATTTTTTCAATTGTATTCAACTGACATCCGGGGACTTGCTCCCCGTCACGTAATGTGGTGTCGAAAACATATACTCTTTCTTTTGCCATGATATAATAAGCTTAATAATGACCGGATTGGAAATAAATAAGTTAAAACGCAATGATTTTAGATCAGAGCACAAAAAAAGCAATAAATGTTCAGAATTCCTATAAAACGGTACATGAAATTGGGGCAAGTAAAATCAGGAGAACTCTTTTTCAATCTGTTCAACCCATTTCCTCACCCGGTCCTTGTTTTTGGATCCCTGATTTTCGTAGTCAATAGCCAGGCCCATGAACATATTATTTTTCAGGGCAGCAGATTTTTCAAACGAATAACCATCGGTTGATGTGAATCCAATCAGTTCAGCTCCTCTTTCTTCCAGGATATTACCCAACAGACCAATACCATCCACAAAATTTTCAGGATAATTTTTCTGATCCCCGAGTCCGAAAAGTGCTATTTTATAACCTTTAAGGTTAAGTTCTTCCAGTTCCGGCACAAATTCATCCCAATAATTCGGAAGTTCGCCATCAAACCAGGTAGGAACACCGAGGATAAGATTTTTATGACTAAGAAATGTTTTGCCGTTTATATCTTCGGCGTTAGTCATTTTAACTTTATCTTCCCCAATATTTTCCTTTATAAGATTAGCAATTTTTGCTGTTTTTACTGTATTGAAACTATAAATTATAGCTATTTTCTTCATAAAGCATTGATATGTTAATATTTAATTAATTCAAGAGCAGCTTCGTAGATTTTAGTGGTATCAGGGAGGATAGCTTTTTCCAGAATTCTGTTGAAGCCTACCGGGGTAAAAGTTGATCCAATTCTTTTAACAGGGCCATCGAGGAATTCAAAAGCTTTATCAGATATCAGAGCTGATATTTCACCGCCAAATCCTGCAAACACTTTATCTTCGTGTACGATCAGTACTTTTCCTGTTATTTTAACTGTTTTCAGTATAGCTTCCTCATCGAGTGGGCTAAGGGATCTGAGATCAAGCACACGTGTTGTTATATCATGTTCTTTTTCAAGTAGTTCAGCTGTCTCTAAACAGAAATGTGTGGTATTGCCGAAAGTGATCATAGCTATATCGTTACCATCTCTTCTGACCCTGGCTTTTCCAAAGGGCACTTCAAAATCGTCAGGAACAGGTGTTGCAGCTTTCGGGTTATTATAAAGTGCTTTAGGTTCGAGAAAGACAGTTACGCCTTCAGACCGGATGGAAGTACGTAATAAGCCTGCGGCATCATCTGCGAAAGAAGGATATACAATTCTTATTCCGGGGAGAGTAGTAAGCGCGCCTTCTATTGTTTGTGAGTGGTAAAGGCCGCCTCCGATATATCCTCCTGAAGCAAGCCGTATGGTAATATTAGGAGAGAATTGGCCGTTTGATCTCCAGTAATCATGTGAAGTATCTACCAGCTGTTCCATAGCGGGCCAGAAATAATCGGCAAATTCGGCACCTTCGACCACTACCCTGATTTTCCTGTTATAACGGCTCATGCCATTTGCTGTTCCCACGATAAAATCTTCAGCAATGGGTGCGTTAAATATACGTTCTTTACCGAATTCTTTCTGCAAACCTTTGGAGACATTAAAGATACCGCCTTTTTCTTTATTAGCTATATCCTGTCCCCAAAGGAAAGTATCGGGATTATGATGAAATTCGGCTTTTAGTGTTTCATTCAGGGCCTCTATAAGTTTCTTTGGTTTTCCTTCAAATGAATGAATACCGTCGGGGTACGATTCTGCGGGATAAGGATCAGCAATGACGTAGTCAAAGACAGATTCAGGGGCAGGATCAGGAGCAGCCAAAGCTGTTCTGTGGGCATTCTTAACAATTTCCTTTGTTTTTTCTTCGATAGCAAGCAGTTCCTCTTCGGAAAAGCGGTTGTATCGCAACAGGAGTCTTCTGAATTTAGCCAGCGGATCATATGCAAGGACATAAGTCATTTCGTAGTCATCCCTGTAGAGTTCATGGCGATCGGAATTGGAATGAGAATGAATTCTGACGCAATTTGCCTGCACAATGGCAGGATGGCCTTCAGTTTTAACAAATTCTTTAGCTTCCGTCATTGTATTCATTGAATCGAAGACATCCTTACCGTTACAGTGAAATATTTTCAGGTTTTTAAATCCGGAAAAGTTATTTGCCACTTTACGGTTAGCTGTCTGGTCCTTTTTTGGAACTGATATTCCGTAACCATTGTCTTGTATTACGAATATTACCGGTAGTTTTTCGGTAGAAGCACCATTAATTGCTTCATAAACATAGCCTTCCGATACAGAAGATTCACCCATTGAGCATATAGCAATTCCGGGAGCGTTGTATTTTTTTATGGCTCTGGCCAGGCCAACTGCGTGCAAGGCATGATTCCCTGTACACGAAGAAGTATTATGGATATTCCATTCCGGTTTGGCAAAATGGTTAGACATATGCCTTCCCCCGCTTGCGGGGTCTGTAGCTTTTGAAATTCCGTTCAGAATTATCTCTTCAGCAGTAAGTCCTGCTGAAATAGCGGTAAGCATATCCCTGTAGTAAGGGAAAATGTGATCTTCCTTTCTGTTGAATATCTGGCCCAGAGCGAGTTGAATGCCGTCATGACCTGCATAGGGGGCATGATAAGACCAGCCGATAGCCTGTTTCAGGTAATTCGGGGCTCTGTCATCAAGCACCCTTCCCAGGATCATAAGGCTATACCATTTTTCAAGTGTTTTTTTATTCGTTTTTTTTATATGGAATTTATTCTTTGCTGACATATTAATGAAATTTATTATTAAACAGTCCTGTTTGTATCGAAAGATTCAATATAATCGGCCAGTTTCCTCAACCATGCTCCACCAAGGGCTCCGTCAATTATTCTATGATCGTAGGTAAGGGAAAGGAACATTTTATGACGTATGGCAATTACGTCTCCATCGGGTGTTTCGAGAACGGCGGGTTTTTTTTCTATTGTTCCTATCGCAAGAATAGCGACCTGCGGCTGATTAATAATGGGTGTTCCGATAGTATTTCTGAAGGAGCCAAAGTTCGTTACAGTAAATGTTCCATCCTGGATATCATCAGGTTTAAGAAGATTATTCCGCGCATTATAGGCAAGCCGGTTAAGTTCTTTGGTGAGTCCGGTAATATTGAGAGCCTCTGCATTTTTAATAACGGGTACAATAAGGTTATTGTCGGGCAGGGAAACAGCCACGCCAAGGTTTATTCTTTTTTTAACAATAATTTTATCACCCTCAACGGAAGCATTTATAAGTGGGAAGTCCTTCAGCGCTTTAATAACCGATTCAAAAAATATAGGGAGGTATGTAATTTTCTGTCCTTCCCTTTTTTCAAATTCATCCCTGATTTTATTTCTCCAGTTCACGATATTAGTTACATCGGCCTCAAGCATATTGGTAACATGTGCTGATACATTGATTGAGCGGATCATATGTTCGGCTGTCAGTTTTCTCATCCTGTTCATTTCAATGATTTCATCTTCTGCACTTACCGAGGTGCTATGCTTATGGTCGTCAGGTTTAAGCGATGATTCGGTTTTCCGGCTGTCAGATACTTTCATATCTTTGGTTGCGGTTCTGACATTTTCAAGATAGGACAAAATATCATTTTTCTGCACTCTGCCATTTAATCCGCTACCTTTTATGGAAGCGAGCTCTTCATCCGATATATTTTCATCCCTTGCGATTTTTCTGACCAGGGGTGAATAGAACCTTGTATCGGTTTCATTAGTTATTCTTTCAGATTTCACGGGTTTTTTTTCCGGGATAATCTCCGTCTCAGATTTGTCTGGTGTTGTTTCTGCCGCCTCTGATTCAGGTTCGTGTTTATTTTCTCCTCCTGTATCAATAACAGCGATCACTGAACCAACAGCCACCACATCATCCTGTTTGAAGAGTATCTTCTTTACCGTACCTGCCACAGGAGATGGAATTTCAGAGTCCACTTTATCGGTAGCTATTTCGAGGAGAACATCATCCTCCACCACAGAGGCACCTTCTTTCACAAACCATTTTATGATGGTTGCTTCGGTGATACTTTCGCCCATTTTAGGCATTATAATTTCGAACTGAGCCATATGTTGAGATAATATCTGTAAATAAAAAACACTTTAATTAAAGACAACAGTTCGTTAAATTAAAATAAAACGCGAAGGCGCAAAGGCGCAAAGTGTTGTATATCAACAATATGGACAACTTATTTCCGGATTGTTAAAATATTCATTATCAACGCAATATAAAAGTTTAACGAACTATTGTAAAGAGCAATAATGTTTCAATTATAAGACATAAAAATAAACTATTTGAAAAGATAACAAAGAAATAATTAAAATGTTTTAAGAATTATTAATATTACATATAACAAAAAAGAAACACAGTCGAGAGTTAGAGTTTCGTTATAAAACTTCTTCATCATTAACGAAAGAAATCTTATATACAAGCGGATGAGGCAGCGGTTGTCTGTCATATACAGGATCTCCTCCTCCTGAGCTGACTCTCCAGACGTCAATATCAGGATATCTGGAAACAAGGAGCAGGCTTATTAAAGTGAATATTTTTGGTCCCAGCGGCACAATAATCACATTGAAATTTAGTCGCAGGATGATACAAATATTATTAAGAATTTCATAGATCACTTTAACGTTATTTACCGGATAATTGATAAAATTCCTTATTTCGATTTTGTCAATGATTTTCCGGTTTCTTTTTAGAATTTCCTCCACATATCTTTTATCAAATGATGGATCTGCATACATCAGTATAAGTTGAGAAGGATTCAGTTTATTGATTATGAATTCAGCTTTTTCCGGTTCTATTCCCAGGTTGATAATCAGTGCCAGTGGTTTTTCAGTTGAAGTATATACTTTATCTTTTTGAACAATGGAATGGGCGGTTTTTACAGGTTTCATTCTTCGGGGAAGGCTGAATTCGGCAGGTGTATAATAGAAATAAACCGATATGCAGGTAAGATCATTTTCATATTCTGAGAGGAATTGAATGATAGCAGCATACCATGTTTTTGTCATGCAGGATATATCAATCAATATATTCACAGCATCGTTTTCAGTTGAGTCAAAAAATGAATGGAAAAAATGGAAAACAGGTATTGGGTCTTCGCCTGAGAGGTTAATAAATTCAAAATTCTCTGTCAGGAAGAATTTATCATTTTCTTTTCTATGAAGTTCGGTAATTTTTTCTGTAAACGCAAAAGCAATCTTTTTCCTGGCAGATATATTATTTTGTAAAAAGCAGGTTGTACATCTTTTCTCGTATCCTGATGCCGCAATGAATAAATCAAAATGTATACCCTGTATATCAGTAATCTGAACTTGTTCGGAGCTGCAATAATCCATTATAGCGTTTTTCTCGCTGTAAATATACCATGTAAAAAATATTGGAGCAAATATTTTATTAATGTGTATGCAAAAATATTAAGTTTTCTTTCAGACACTAAATAGCCAACCCGCAGTCCTTTCATTTCAATGATTCAGGAGGCGGGAATATTTTCAGACAGTCCGGGTGACAGAGAATTAAAGTGTAATAGTGTAAGATGATGTTCTCAGAATGAGGCGTAAGAAAACAGATTTCTATCAGGCCATTGTTTAACGGATCTTTGGGCTGAGAACATTGTTTCGGCAATTTTGTTATGGATAATTCTGGAAGGTACTGAGGTATTTAGTAATACGACCCAGGTTATCCCGTTGGATTGTTTCATCACCAGTGATGTAGATCCGGAGAGTGTTCCAGTTCTCCATGCTGTACCGGATTTGTCAGCTCCTCTCCATCCAAACAGTCCTTTACCTGTAACGGATGGATTAATCATCATATCGATAGTTTCTTTCCTGAGTATATCGGGTTGATTTCCTTTTCCATCAATTGCAGTCAGAAACCTCGCGAGCTCAGGTGCGGAAGCTACCCATCCTCCGGCAGCAGCCATTAATTCTATGCTATTTCCGCCATAAGTCCTGGGAACTAACACACCTGAACCATCAAATGCCAGGCATTTTGAAGTTCCAGAATTCTCGTAATATCTGACCTCATAAATAAGATTCTGATGATAAAAACTCTTTCCGATATGAATATCATTAATTCCAAGAGGTTTCAGGATAGAAAACGTAACATAATCTTCATAACTCATACCTGATTTAAGAGCGACAATCTCTCCGAGTATGGCATAACCAAGGTTTGAATATGAATATACTTTTCCGGGGTCGTAATCAAGTTTTCGCTGAAGAGTAAAATGAATGATCAGATCGAGGGAAACGGGCAATTCGGCATTATATTTTTTAGCTATATATATTTGTCTAAACATCGGATCTCCCTGTCTTCTGGACCATCCTGACGTATGGTTCAATAAATTACGGACAGTAATGTTTTCAACCCTAACGTCAGCATATTCAGGAAATTTTATATATGGAAGAATACCTTCAGGACCAAAAACTTTATCATCGAGAGAGATCAATCCCTTTTCATACAATTTCATTATTGCAACAGCGGTAATTAATTTTGATACACTGGCGATTCTGAAAAGATGAGAAGGCATTATTAATTCACCGGTTTCAACATCAGCATAACCAAACCCTTTTGTATACACCAGTTTTTCATCTTTACACACTGCTACTGAAGCTCCTTTAATTTTATACCTGTTAAGGAATGAAATTATTTGATTATCAAAAGCAGCAAAGTAATCCGGCTTATTATCAGCATCGACGGTATTAACCGGATAGTTTATTCCCGTATTATTAACAGACGGTTTATCGGAGAAACTAATAGCAATTTCGACAAAAAAGAAAACAGCAGACAAAAAGAATATTTTATAGAACCACTTCATCACAAGCCTTATTATTTAGAATAATTATAAATAAATTATTCCTTTTGTTGCAAAAGTAACATCATTTTGGGTAGTGAGCAGGAAATAAATATTAACAATAATTCACAATAAGCATATTGTAAGCCAGAACCATTGTATTTACAATGGCTGCAAGAGTTTTTTGAAAATGCGAATGTTTATTCAAACATTCAATAAACATATATTCGCATTAAAAAAAAAGGCTTTTGTCTGATCAAATCTATACTTTTATGGAAGGAATAAAGCCATTAATCAATATATAATAATTTACTACATTTAAGGTCGGGTTATTAACAGTTTATTATAAATGAGTGCAGAAATTACACATTACAGGGTATTTGTATCCGGGCGGGTACAGGGAGTTGGGTACCGGCATGAAGCAAGGGGTATAGCGAGGTTTTATGGTTTATCCGGTATAGTCAGGAATTTGTCTGACGGCAGGGTATATATTGAAGCAGAGGGGAAGAAAGAGGTTTTGGACAAGTTCATTTCATGGTGCAGGAAAGGTCCGTTGCATGGGCATGTTGACAGTGTGATAACAGAGAAAGGGGAAATGAAAGGATATAATGGTTTTAATGTCATATTATGACATAAGTTTCACCGGGTATTTTCCTAAGATCCCTATTTCGTCATCTTTCACTGCAACAACAGAAAGGATTTCAGGTATCTGTTTAACCCTGTCAAGAACATCAGGAATATTTGTTTTACTGATAATTTTATTACATAATGATGTAGCGTATGCGTCGGCAATGGCAGGAGATTTTGCGACGACGGTTAAGGAATCAGCTTTACCGAAGCTCAGTGAATGTCCGAACATTCCCGAAGACGTGCATATTCCCAGACTTCCTTCATTTCCGGGTATTGAAAGGGCCAGTTTCATAAAATTTTTATTTTCACCTGCGTAGCACTGCACAAGAATTTCGTTTTTAACAAGCACATAAATATCTCCGCCATTTTCTATAACCAGTTCATGAGGCATATATTTTTTCATGATATTTTCTCCGATCATTTCGCAGACAGCTCCGGCCACAGCGGCCATCGGGCCGACGGATGCACATACAGAGGCTGAGAGCATGAGTTTGATTATTCCGGGAACATTTTTTTTTACTTTAAGGGGAGACAATGTTTTAATGAAGTCAGGATTCCGGGAGATATATTTTTCCAGGACCGAACGGAAATATTCTACCTGAAAATTACAGAATTTAATAACTTCATCATTATAATGGTTGTGGGATATACCTATCCAGAGGTCGGTCTCATTTTTAATAATATTAAAGAAACTGAACCTTTCCCTGTTCATTGTATTGCGGTATATTCTCGGTTCAAAAGGCATCAGGCCAGGTTGAGACTGAAAAGATTAAGCGGGCAGGCCTTAAGACATAGTTCGCATGCAATACATTTTTCCGGGCTAAAAATTAACTGCCGGGATAATGTATCCATTTTCAGGGCATCTGCGAAGCATACTGCCGAGCAGCTTCCACAATGCACGCAGTCGTCTTCCTTAAGCAGGATGCTTTTCATCGCGGGGCTCAGTTTAATATTGCGATGAAGCATAAAATCTTCTGCTTTAGACATATTTTCAGCAGGTGCTTTAAGTTCAACCAGCAATTTCCCTTCTCTTCCCGGAGTAATATCGGCATTAAGGATATTAACCAGCACATCAAAGTCTTTAATAAGATGGTAAACAATAGGGTCTTCCACCCTATTTGCAGGGAATGTAAGTACGAGTCGTTTTTTCATTTTTTTATTAAACTTCTGTGAAGACTATTCAGATTTTTATTATCCGGAAATAATTCCAACGGCTGGGTAAGCATGAATTCTTTATTACGGATCCATTCCCTCAATTGATCTGCAATAATTCTTGCAGTATATACACTGGAAAGGGAGGCGGTTCTTATTTTCATTCCCCTGATATTTATCTGGCCGCTAAAAAGTTGGGCATAGTTTGCCCGTCCGATTTCCGGGTGTCCGGGGATACTATAGTCGCAGATTTTAGTAATGATCTGGTCGTTTCTTACTGAAACTGCTGCAGCCATATCTTCATCGAGAACAGGTATGGGTATTCCTATACCTATAAATATGCTTACGCCGTATTTTTCAAAATAAGCGGCCTTAATAAATCCGGTATTCATTTCTTTGGCATTTCCAATTACGGCTATTGTAGCAGAGTTTCCCACAGGGATTCCGTTTTCGGTTCTTTCACCGGCAGTACGGCACTGGGTTCCATACCAGCTGATATATCCCCGGGCACCCCCGATAAATATCCGGGTACCAATGCCGATTGTTCTCAGGTACGGGTCATTCAGCAGAGGGCTTAACTCCCCTGATGTTGAGAAAGTAGCATTTCCAAAATCAGGCAGGAGGGATCCCATGTAGGTATATAGTATTTTACCTGATGAGTTCACTGCGCAGGGATAATTCTGATATGCATTGCGTGGGTTAAAAAGGATCATTTCATTAACCGTATCTTTAGTTATTACCGTCTCCAGTTCTGTTTCGGGATAGCAATCGGTACCCTTGGCCCATGCTTTTAATTTCACCTCTTTACCTGCAATAAGTTCTTCGATTATATTTGCCCCTCCATATCGTTCATTAAAGGGGGAATTCTCTGTTGCTCCAATATACGCATCAACTGCTGCAAGGCCTGCATGTACGGGAACATTGTTCAGCGTAATTCTCTCCATTCGAATTGGCGGGTCGGAATGTCCGAAGTTAATAAACATACCTGAAGAACACATCGGAGCAAAGGTAGCGGTAGTCACAATGTCCACCTTTTTTACAATTTCCGCAGGTTTACATTCGAGGCTCATTCGTGAGACCTCTTCAGCTGTCATAACAACCGCTTCTCCTGAAAGGATTTTCCGGTTTATTTCTTCAAAAGATTTTTTTTGCATAGTTATATTATATTTTTTCGATCACCGAAGAGGGCAGCCATCCAATTCTGCCGTCTGACAGTTTAATCTCCTGCCACTCCCCTATTGAGTTTTCCAGCCATACTTTAGCTCCTTCGTGAATGATAAACAGTTCTTTACCCGTATCCCTGGGTGCTGATCTGACGATAACAGACGGAGCAGTGAGGATTGCTGTCCCGCTATTTTTAATATATTTTGAAGAAGCGAAGGCAAAAGCCAGTGAGATCAGCGATAGAATAAACAGAATGGCACCTGCATAGAACCCGATTTTTTTTAGCACTATCCTTCCTGAAAACAGAAAAATAACGAGTAAAATAAAGGCCACAATAAAGAGAGAAAGTGCAAGAACAGACCAGTTATCGGGATGCAGGCTTTTTCTCAGGTCTATAATCCATTTACGGAGAAAGAAGACTGGCACACTTTCAAATTTATCCGGCAGCAATGCTATGGTAAAAGCAAGGTTAGCTTTAATTGCAGGATCACGTGGTGAGACCAGAAGTGCTTTCTCATAATACAGACGGGCTTTCCCGTATTTATTTGACCGGAAAAAGGCATTACCCAGGTTAAAATAAATTTCAGCGGAATAGTAACCCGAATTCAGTATTTCCAGATAAACATCCTGTGCTTCTTCATATTTACCTTCCTGGAAGAGAGCATTAGCATGGTTAAACAGGGAGTCGTTGTCATTTCCCCTGAGAAAGGAAGGGAGTATAAGTAAAACTATTATGGGTATGATACGGATCATATCTTTATGTAATTGAAGATTCAAGTTTGTATAGAAGATCTTCTGAGCGTTGATACACTGTTTCCGGGTTTATTGAATTCCCGGTGGTATATCTGGCCAGTTCGCAGTCATCAATAACTTCGAGGAATGTAATAATAACTTCATCAGGAACATTCCTGTTTTTCAATCCTGAACGGGCTGTTTGCCGGGAAAGGTTTGCCTGGTCCACAGAGAGTTTATCTCCGATATAACCCCAGAGAGCCTTTAATATTTCCTCATACATTCCTGAGTCATTTTTATGCAGCATTTTCTTTGCTGTTTGCAGTCGCCTGACAGCCATTTTCCTTGCTTTTCGTGTTCTCATATATGCAAGGTCTTTATTCCTCTTAATGTGTTCACGCCGGTAAAGAACGAGTGATATAAACAACATTATTCCTGCGGGGAATATCCATTTAAACAAGAGGGTATCGGGTATACTTTTGCCGTATTTTCTGAATTCAGGTTTATTGGTTTTAATGAATAATATATCTGTATTTATGCTGGTTACCTGATCCTGTCTTATTCCTGTAATTCCGGGTTGGGTACCCAGAATTTCAGCCTGATTTGTTGTTTCGGATTTTTCTACAGTAATAGTTATATCTCTGGTTTTCAGGCTTTGGTAATTACCTTTAGCCGGGTCGAAGTAGGAAAATTCGACCGGAGGTATACGGAAAGTTCCGGGGTAACGAGGAATAACAATGTATTCAAAAGCTACAGTACCGGATGTTCCGCCGGCAGAGTGAGTTATATTTTTAACTGTTTTTGGTTTAAACACTTCCACATCAGGCGAGAAGTTAAGATCAGGAGTTTTCAGGAGGGCCAGGTTTCCTTTTCCTTTAACATTTATTTTAAAAGAAATAGCTTCATTCACGTTCACCATATCTTTTACAGGTGAAATATTAATGGTAAATTGTCCGACGGCCCCTGTGAAGTAGTCCGGAGCTCCCGAGGGGAGGGGTTTTACCTCGATAGAAATGGGGTTACTCTGTATATTTACCGGTACATTCTGATAGGTATCAAAGAAAGGATCATTGAAGAACGGGTCATTGAAAATATCTCCGAAAGGGCTTCTTCTTTGTGACCTTACCCGTTGCTGTATAAGAACGGTGGCATCAATGGGGTTAATATTCAGGATACCGGTTTTCTGTGGTATAAGGAGGTCTCTTTTAAAAACCTGGGTAAGGTACTGTTTTCCGTCAATGACTTCTCTTGATGCCTGTTGATCGGCTTCAAGTTCCTGTTTCCAGAAGCCTTCGATTTCAGGATATTTTATTTCAGAGAAACGGAGATTTTCGTTTGTGAATATTTTTGCACTTATCAGTAATTCTTCGCCCATCCAGACAGTTCGTTTTGAGGGGATTAACCTGATAAAGTAGTTCGTTTCAGTATCGGATTGTCCGGAAGGCTCTGTGGTTTTCGGGGCTTCCGGCCGTGCTGCCTGTCCGCCTGAAGGAGCTGTTACTGTAATTTCCACAGCTTCGGTAGTGTATGTTTTATTTCCATCTTTAATTACAGCAGGAGGAATGGTAATTCTGCCTTCTTTTGTTGCTATCAGGACATATGTGAAAGTAACCTGGATTATATTTTCTCTGCGCCCGTTAATGATGGATGATTGGGTACTCATGAATGTTGAAGGCCCGGAGACGAACCTGATGCCATCCATTTCGGGCAATTGAATGGATGATGATTTTACATTTTCATTTCCTGTAACAGTGTAGTTAAATCCCACACCCAATGTTACGGTTGCTGGTGCTGAAGCTTTAAATGATGGTTCCTGTGCGGGAAGGTGATTTACGTTACCCGTAATGAAGAAAGTAAGGATCAGAAACGTGATATTTCTCACATAAATTTTCATTCCGGCGAATTTAAGTGCTTGTAACTATCCCAATAGTTCGTTAAATTAAAATAAAACGCAAAGGCGCAAAGGCGCAATATATTGATTATTAACAACATGAGTAATTTAAGCATGAATTGTTAAAATATTCATTATCAACGCAATATAAAAGTTTAACGAACTATTGTATCCATGATGTTTTAATAATTATTGTTAATATTAGAACATATCCGAACCGGATTGTAAAATTACCAATCTTTTTCATTCGGAGCTGATCTTGCTTTAGCTTTCTCCCTGTCCACTTTTTCTTTCACCTGTTCTTCCTTTTCTTCAAGGGCTTGTAATATTCTTTCAATTTCTTCACGGCTCAGGCTTTTAGTTTCCATGGGTGTATTTTCTTCTTCCTGGTTATTATCGGCCTGTTGTTCCCTGTTCTGTTCCTGTTGATCATTATCTTCGTCCTGTTGGTTTTGTTGCTGATCCTGGTTCTGGTTTTGCTGTTGCTCCTGAAGGTGTTCCAATGCCCAGGCGAGGTTATACCGGGCGTCTTCGTCATCCGGGCGTAACTTTAAGGCATTTTTATATGCATCGATACTCTTCTGGTATTCTTTTGATTTAAGATATGTATTTCCGATGTTATAATACAAGTCAGCTTTACGGTTTTCGGAAATATCTTTGTTCAGAAGGTTCATGTATTTATCGGCAGCATCGGCAGGTTTATCCTGTTTATACAAGGCATTTCCGGTGTTGTAGCCAGCTTCAAAAGAAGAGCTGTTCAGATCCAGGGCTTTTCTGAAATTAAGTTCAGCTTCTTCAAATTTATTTTCATTATACTCTTTCACACCTTTGCGTATATATTTTCTTTCCTCCTGTGCAATAGTGTGAACGGAGAACAGGATCAATGATAATATGCTCAGGGAAAAATATTTCATTTCAATTAAAAATTTTAAGGTTTAAGAGCCATTTAGTTTTTCCGTCGTTAATAAACATTTCAAGCACGATAAGCAGCAATGCAAAGCCCAGGAAATACTGGAATTTTTCGTCATACTGGGCAAATGTTTTCGTTTTAAACTCCTGTTTTTCCATCTCATCCAGTCTTCTGATGAGGCGGAAAAGGCCGGTAGGATCGTTTCCTGAACGGATATAATATCCGCCGGTTATTGACGAGATATTTTTAAGGGTATTTTCATCGAGTTTACTCACTATTACATTTCCCTGTCTGTCTCTGCGAAAGTCAGAACTTCCGGAGGATAAAGGTATGGGCACACCATCAGGATTTCCGATTCCGATTGTATGAACAACTATACCCTGTTTTTTAGCTTCACCGGCAGCTTCGAGCGTTCCCGTTTCATGGTTTTCCCCATCGGTGATGATGATCATTGCCCTTGCAAAATCAGGAGTTGAGGCATCAGGCAGAGATGGAGAGAAAGATCTCAACGCCATATTAATAGCTGCCGGCAGGGAAGTTCCCTGTTTGGAAACCATTCCCGGGCCTGCATTTCTGAGAAATAATTTTGCTGCGGAAAAATCGTTTGTCATGGGCATTACAGTATATGCATCACCTGCAAACACGATCAATCCCACGCGGTCATCTTCAAGTTGTTCAAGCATCCTGGAGAGTGCGTTCTTTGCCATTTCGAGTCTATTTGGTTTAATATCGGATGCCAGCATACTATATGAGACATCGAGTGCGATCACTATTTCCCTGCCTTTTTTTTCGACCTCCCGGAGTTGGGATCCAACCCGTGGGCCGGCAAGAGCAAGGATAAGCAGTATCAGGGATGACAGGGATATGATGAGTTTCAACCAGGATTTAACAGAAGAAGCATCAGGGAGGAGTGCAGCATGTTTTGATTCATTTGCATATTTCCGGAGATATTTCCTTCTGATGTATCTGTTTGATACAAAAATCAGCAGGAAAACAGGAATAATCAATAAACCATACAAAACACTATAATCAGTAAACTCGAACATAATAACACAATTAGGGTAATTGTCGCAATAAAGTAAGAGACAACAATGTATCAATAACTATAAGCAGGAGTCCGGTTAAGAGAAAGGTAAAATACTTTTCTTTTTTATGAACGAAACTTTCGACGTCAAGGATAGTTTTTTCCAGGCGATCAATTTCCTGGTAGACAGCGATTAATGCTTTTTCATCTGTAGCTCTGAAATATTTACCACCTGTCAGGGCTGAGATTTGTTTCAACACATCTTCATCAATTTCCACCTTCATATTTTGTATTCGTGGTCCAAACGGTGTTTGTATCTGGATAGGTGCTTCACCCAGTGAACCCACACCAATAGTATAGACGCGAATATTATATTCAGCAGCAATTTCTGCTGCTGTTACCGGGCCTATCATTCCCGTGTTATTGACACCGTCAGTAAGAAGGATAATCACTTTACTTACGGCTTTACTGTCTTTAATACGGTTAACCGCAGTAGCCAGGCCTGTTCCGATAGCTGTACCATCTTCCATTGTGCCGAAATCAATCTGGTTTAGCAGGTTTATGATCATTGCTTTATCGGCAGTGAGAGGGCATTTTGTATAACTTTCAGCGCTGAAAACAGTTATAGCGAAACGGTCTGCTGTTCTTCCGTTAATAAAGTCGGCAGCTATTGATTTTGAAGCTTCGAGCCGGTTGGGTTTAAAATCCATTGCACGCATGCTTCCGGAAACATCAATACACAGAACAATATCCACCCCGGCTGTATTGGAAACACTCCATTCGTCAACGATTTGGGGGCGTGCAAAAGCAACAATCAGAAATCCCAGGCCTGTCATCTTTAAAGCAAAACTCAGATGCTTAAGATACAACCTTAAAGGCGTTTTACTATTCCGGAAAGGTTGCAATGAAGAGATAAGAAGAGGAACTTTTATTTTCCTGCTGCCAAAAAAATACCATGCTGCCAGCAGAGGTATTACTGCGAGAAAGTACAGGAGGCCCGGGTTATTAAAAGTTATCTCACTCATGATCTGTGTTGTCAGAAATAGCTGGTTTAGTCAGTTCAACAAATAATATAGCTTTATCAAGGTTTTTCAGGTTCATATCAGGTGTTGGCATTTCTTTAGCAAATTTTACAAGGTCAGAAAGTTGCAGGAGTTCTTCCAGTTTTGTTTTAATATCTTTATTTTTTCCAAAGGCACGTTCGAAATTATTTAATATTTCAATGGTTGTTGATTCAAGAGCATTTATTACAAACTGGTTTTCGAGGTAAATTCTCACTATTCCGGAAAGTCTTGTATAATAATCTTTTATTGATAGTTTTTCCCAGGCCTTTTCAGCGCGCAGGTGCTGTAGTTCATCCAGGGCTATAATATATGGAGGGACTTTCGGAATATCCGGTCCTGCGTTAATGTTTTTACTGCGCAGTTTTTTCACTATTATGATTACTGAAACAGTGATCAGGATGAGAACCAGTGCCACTAAGATATAAGGCAAAGCTTCTCTCAGGTTAACGTGGGTATTGACAGGAGGTTTAATATCGCGAAAGCCGGCAGCGGGGTCAATTTCGGGAAGGTCTACCCGCAGAAGAACGGGCAGGGAATAAATAGTATCTCTAATTTCGTTGAATTCGATGGAAAAAGGCATGGGGGGGATCGTAAATGTTCCTGAGTCGAAAGCAGTTATATAAAGTTTTTGGGACAGAACAACATCTTTACCTGACAGGACAGTATCGATATGTGTTTTACTAATAATTTCGATTTTTGTCAGCAGGGTATCTGTAAGTAAGGGGAATCCGACATGAACCTTTTTATCTTTAACCGCACGGATTGTAAGTTCTGTTTGTTGGCCGATGAGGATTGAGTCATTTGATGCCGACACCGACAGCTGGCGGATCTGGCTGAATCCTGCAGCGGAGATCAGACTACTGAGAATGATGATAATATAAAGGCAACGATTCTTCATAGATAAACACACATCAGGCTCTGGCTTTAAACAGAGCCAGTAAAGGTTTAACATAATCTTCTCCTGTTATCATATTTGCGTAATCCACTCCGCATCTTGAGAGAAGAGTTTTCAGCCATTTTGTATGACTGATACTGAATTGATGATAAGCATGTCTGACACGGGTAATCGAAGTATCAATCCATAATAGTTCTCCAGTTTCAGGGTCATTAAATCTTGCAAGTCCGATATCAGGCAATTCGGAATCTCTCGGATCGGTGATATGCAGTGCGGCGATATCATGTTTTCTGGCAGCTATTGTCAGTGCATCTTCAAAATCGGCACACTGGAAATCGGAGATCATAAATACGGCAGCACGTTTTTTAATAGCATTTGTAATAAACCTGAGAGGTTCTGAAAGTCCGGTAGTTTTGTTTTCCGGTGTAAAGTCAATTAATTCACGTATGATATGGAGAATATGTTTACGTCCTTTTTTTGGAGGAATAAATTTTTCCATTTTATCGGAAAAGAATACCAGTCCGATCTTATCGTTATTATGTATAGCGGAGAAAGCGAGGAGAGCGGATATTTCGGTAATAAGTTCCCTTTTAAGCTGTGTATTACTGCCGAAAGTTCCTGATCCGCTCACGTCAACCATGAGTACTACAGTAAGCTCTCTTTCTTCTTCAAATATTTTAATATATGGATGGTTAAACCGGGCAGTTACATTCCAGTCGATGTTACGTATATCGTCGCCAAACTGGTATTCTCTTACTTCAGAGAAAGCCACTCCCCTACCCTTAAAGGCGCTATGATATTGTCCGGCGAAGATCTGTCTGGACAATCCCCGGGTTTTTATTTCAATTCTTCTTACCTTTTGTATTAATTCAGCAGTTTCCACAGCCATGATTTTTGTGATGGTTCGGATGATGCAGTTTTTTCATTTACATAGACGACAAAGTACCATTCTTTTTCTTCGAGAGTAATAAGATATTGATATTCACCGGCTTTATATTCCCATTTATACTTACCGGCAGATTTATATATGGAGTTATATTCAGCCTTAATAAAATCCAGTTCGGAGTAGTCGCATATCAGCCTGATGTTAGCAGATATATTATTTTCATTAAAGAATACGATTAAGGTTTTAGTTCCGGGAGTATTAACAAACTTCAGATAATTAAATGAAGGATTTACTGCGGAATTATCGGGTACGAATCCTTTCATTTCAGTACGCACAATATTCAACACCTCCTCTTTGGAGAAGCCAATAAGGTGCTGACCGGGGCTTTTAAGCATTCCGCAGAGTGCCAGAAAGACTGTAAGGATTAAGGATCGCATGCGAGAAAAATATATTTATGTTATTGTGTAAGAAAATCTTTCAACTTTCTTCCGGCAAACCGGATATGATTCAGATGGGTATTATTAAGGCACCTCCACGTGATTAAGAATATCATTAATGATATCGGAGGAATTAATATTTCTTGCTTCTGCCTCGTAGCTAAGTCCTATTCGGTGTCTCAGTACATCATGGCAAACGGCTCTTACATCTTCGGGAACAACATAACCTCTGCGTTGTATAAACGCGTAGGCTTTGGCAGCTTTAGCCAGGTTTATGCTTGCTCTGGGGGAGCTACCATATTGAATAAGAGGTTTCATTTCTTCTATACCTGATTTTTCAGGATTACGGGTAGAGAATACGATATCGAGGATATAATTTTCGATTTTTTCATCCATATACACTTCTCTTACCAGGTTTCTGGCTTTAAGGATATCGGAAGTATCCATAACTTTATCGGCTACAGGGAATTCTTCGAGAAGGTTTTCGCGCAGAATAGCTCTTTCTTCCTCTTTATCAGGGTAATCCACGACCACCTTCAGCATAAATCTGTCGACCTGTGCTTCAGGGAGAGGATAAGTACCTTCCTGTTCGATAGGATTTTGGGTAGCCATCACGAAGAAAGGTTGTTCAAGGGGATAGGTAGTATTGCCGATAGTAACCTGTTTTTCCTGCATAGCTTCGAGCAGTGCGCTTTGGACCTTTGCCGGGGAGCGGTTAATTTCGTCAGCGAGTATGAAATTTGCAAAAACGGGACCTTTTTTTACGGTAAACTCCTCTTTTTTCTGGCTATAGATCATAGTTCCGATGAGGTCAGCCGGCAGCAGATCGGGAGTAAACTGGATACGGTTAAATTGAGCATTAATGGTATCTGCGAGGGTTTTCACAGCCAGGGTTTTGGCGAGGCCCGGGACACCTTCCAGCAGAACATGTCCATCGGTAAGCAGACCGATTAGCAGGGAATCCAGCAGATGTTGCTGACCAATAATGACCTTTTGCATCTGGAATTTGATCAGGTCGACAAATTCGCTGTTTGCCCTGATTTTTTCATTAAGTTCTTTAATATTAACAGAGGTGTTCATAAGTGAATATATTTATATGCAGAGGCCGAATGTAGCGAAAAAAATTGGGATAAGGGTGTTAAAAAATGTTAAGAGGTGTTGTTAGAAGATGATCATAAGTTTCCTGCGATATCTTGTGTTAGACCGAAGAGTTTCCCCTTCATACCAGAATCAGGCTATTAATGCAATAAAATTTTACTATGAAAGAGTTTTGGGAGGGAAACGTAAGTTTTACATTATAGAAAGGCCGCGAAAGGAGAAAGTGTTGCTGACAGTACTTAATCAGGATGAAGTAGTTGCTCTTATCAGGAGCATTGAAAATATAAAGCATAAGTGTATGATAATGCTGGCATATTCATCAGGCTTACGAAGGAGTGAGATACTCCATATAAAATCAGTTGATATTGACAGGGAGAGAATGCAGATCAGAGTTACACAAAGTAAAGGTAAGCGTGATCGTTATATAAAGTTATCTCAGAAGTTTTTACCATATCTTGATAAGTATTTAGATGAATATGGGCCAACAGAGCCTTTATTCGAGGGAGCAGCGGGGGATGAATATTCAGAGAGCAGTATTCAGAATATAATTAAGGCGGCAGTAAAAAAGGCAGGAATAAAAAAGAAAAGCAGATCATTAGTTTTTTGCGTTACCTGGTCATGGAACGTAAGGTATCTGTTTCCATACAAAATCAGGCGATCAATGCCATAAAGTTCTATTACGAGCGTGTGTTGTCTGGCAAACGGAAATTTTATTTTCTGGAAAGGCCCAGGAAGGAGAAGACATTGCCCGTGGTATTAAGTCAGGAGGAGATGGTGCGGTTATTCAGATGTGTTGATAATAAAAAGCATAAATGCGTATTAATGTTTGCCTATTCGGCAGGTTTAAGGCGGGGGGAGATACTTAGGTTAAAGATTACGGACATTGACAGAGAGCGAATGAGTATAAGGGTAAGTCAGAGCAAGGGCAGGAAGGACAGGTATGTAAAGCTTTCCCACAAGATATTGCCACATTTGGATAAATATCTGGAAGAGTATAAGCCAGTAGACTATTTATTTGAAGGAGCTGTTGGTGGGGAGTATTCAGAGGGCAGCGTACAGAATATAATCCATGATGCAGTTAAGGCTGCCGGGATAAAGAAAAAGGCAACACTTCATACGCTGCGGCATACTTACGCCACACATAGTTTGGAGGATGGGGCGGATTTAAGGTACATACAGGAAATGCTGGGGCATTCGAGTAGCAGGACGACGGAGATTTACACACATATTACTCAAAAAGGTTTTGATCAAATAAAAAGTCCGATGGATAATTTGGATCTATAAAAATTTGTTTAATTTTATAAAGCTAAATTAAAACTCACCCATACACATATGCAAAATATACGCAAGAGGTATGTATATCTCCTTAAGCGGGTATATGCAATTGGGGTGTGGTTAGCCATTCGTTACCAACAAGCCTAAGAAAGAAATGACAGTGGTAATTTTGCAGTGAGAAAAAAAGAAAAATGAAACAGCCACCCCACAAAACAGCACATTCGCAAGCCCCGACACACGAGCCGATGCTTCAGCTTGCAAAAGAGCTGTTTTTTTGCCAACGCACTGGTGGTAAATTGATACATTTGTGATTATTTGAAACGGATTGATTTAAAATGACAATTGAAGAATACATAGACAACATAAACAAACGCTACAAATTAGGAAATGCGACTGAGCATACATTTCGTGGCGATTTACAACAATTGATTGAAAGTTTAGTTCCGACAATTCGTGCGACTAATGAACCCAAAAGACAAAGTTGCGGAGCACCTGACTACATCTTGACTAAAAAAGATATTCCAGTTGGATTTATTGAAGCAAAGGACATTGGCGATACCGATTTGGAAGGAAAAAAGAAAACAGGACACAGAGAACAGTTTGACAGATATAAAGCTTCGTTAAGTAATTTGATTTTTACAGATTATTTACGGTTTCATTTGTACCACGACGGAGAACTGATTACAAAAATCGAAATTGGAGAGATTACGGACAAAGGAATTAAACCGCTAACAGAAAATTTCTCCAGTTTTGAAAACCTGATAAAGGACTTTTGTACTCACATAGGGCAAACCATAAAAAGCCCAAGAAAATTAGCAGAAATGATGGCGGGCAAAGCCCGTCTGCTTTCTGAAATAATAGAAAAGGCGTTGACCAGCGATGAAGAAAACGAAGAGAACAGTTCGCTTAAAGACCAAATGATTGCATTTAAACAAATCCTGATTCACGACATTACACCAAAAGGATTTGCCGATGTTTACGCCCAAACAATTGCATACGGAATGTTTGCCGCCCGACTGCATGATACTTCATTAAACGATTTCAGTAGACAAGAAGCTGCCGAACTTATTCCAAAATCAAACCCGTTTTTAAGAAAACTTTTCGGTTACATTTCGGGGCCAGACATTGACGACCGTATAAAATGGATTGTTGACAGCCTTGCAGAGATTTTCTTAGCAACCAACGTAGAGGAAATTCTAAAAAATTACGGAAAATCCACAAAAATGGAAGACCCGATAATCCATTTTTACGAAACATTCCTAAGTGAATACGACCCAAAATTGCGTAAAGCCCGTGGTGTTTGGTACACTCCGCAACCTGTTGTAGATTTTATTGTCCGTGCGGTTGACGACATTTTAAAAACAGAATTTGATTTACCTCAAGGACTTGCCGATACTTCAAAGACAACGATAAAAGTTGATATGCAAGGTAAAAAGGTTGACCAAGAAGTACACAAAGTTCAAATACTAGACCCTGCAACAGGAACAGGGACTTTCCTTGCCGAAGTTGTTAAACATATCCATAAAAAATTTGCTGGTCAGCAAGGCATTTGGAGTAATTATGTTGAAACTCATCTTTTACCACGCTTAAACGGTTTTGAGTTGCTTATGGCAAGTTATGCTATGGCACATTTGAAACTTGATTTACTTCTAAAGGAAACTGGTTATACACCAATTAAAGACCAACGTTTTAAGGTTTATCTTACAAACAGTTTGGAAGAATATCATCCTGATACTGGCTCACTTTGGGCAACTGTTTTGGCGAATGAAGCTAACGAAGCAAACCATATTAAAAGAGATACACCAGTTATGTGTGTTATTGGTAATCCACCATATAGCATTAGCAGTTCAAATAAAGGAGAGTGGATTCAAAATTTGATAAAAGAATATAAGAAAGACCTTAATGAAAGGAAGATAAATATTGACGATGATTATATTAAATTTATACGGTATGGTCAATTTTTTATCGACAAAAATAAAGCTGGAATTTTGACATATATTTCAAATAACAGTTTCCTTGATGGTGTTACTCATAGACAAATGAGGAAATCATTACTTGAAAGTTTTGATAAGATTTATATTCTTAATTTACATGGTAATTCACGAATAAATGAAACTTCACCAGATGGAAGTATTGACCAAAATGTTTTTGACATTATGCAAGGAGTTTCAATTAATATTTTCATTAAAACTGGCACAAAAAATAAGAATTCTATTGGGAAAGTATTTCATTCAGAACTATATGGTAAACGTGAAGCAAAATACATTACACTTTCAGAATTGAATTTAGAAAACACTAAATGGAATGAGCTTCCTTTAGATAAGAAATATTACTTTTTTGTTCCAAAAGATTTTGGACTTGAAAAAAAATACAAAAGCGGCTTTAAGATAAATGAAACCTTAATAAATAATAATACAGGCATTCAAACAAAATGTGATGACCTTTCTATCCATTTTCAAAAAAATGACTTATTAAAAGTTGTGGAAAATTTCAAAAGCCTTGATGTTGAAGAATTAAAAAGAATTTATCCAAATAAAAAAGATTCAAGCGGTTGGAATTTTAAAGATGCTAAAGCTGATTTACTGGAAAACAACATTAATTTTTCAAAAATACTTTATCGGCCATTTGATATCAGATATACATTATACACTGGCAAAAGTAGTGGATTTATAGGTCGGCCAAGAACAAGCACGATGCAACATTTAATTAAACCAGATAATATTGGTTTGATTACTCTCAGAATAAATGGAGAAAATGAAGAATTTGTTTCATTAATTACAAATCATATTGTAGAAAAAGGAAGTTTACCAAGAGGTAATTACTCTGTTTTTCCTTTATACCTATATCCAGATAACAACGGTCAACAAACCATTGAACAACAAGCAGAAAGAATACCTAATTTAGATTCAGGAATTGTAAAACAAATTGCTGATAATTTAGGATTAACTTTTACAAATGAAAAAGAAACAGTTGAAAACACTTTCTCTCCAATTGATATTTTGGATTATATATATGCGGTTTTACATTCGCTAAAATATAGGGCGAAATACAGAGAGTTTTTAAAAATAGATTTTCCAAGAGTGCCTTACCCGAAAGACCAAGACTCGTTCTGGCAATTAGTAAAATTAGGTGGCGAAATAAGGCAAATACATCTTTTAGAAAGCCTTACAATTGAAAATCATATAGCTGAATACCCAATTAGTGGAGATAACGAGGTACTAAAACCAATTTTCAAAGCTGGTAAAGTTTACATAAATGACACACAGTATTTCGATAACATTCCTGAGTTTATTTGGAACTTTTTTATTGGTGGGTATCAACCAGCTCAAAAATGGTTAAAAGACCGTAAAAATAGAACACTTGATTTTGAGGATGTTTCGCACTATCGGAAAATAATTGTTGCTCTTTCGAAAACAGACAGAATAATGAAAGAAATTGATAAAATTGAGATTGAGTAAATGATAACGACATTAATTATATTTAGTATTCTAACTGTTATTGTAATAGGGTTTGTTCTTGTTTACAATCGTCATTCTAGGGTTATCAAGAAAATTGAATTTGCAGGTGAATACAGAAATAAGTTTGTTGAATTTGCTAACAAGTATTTTAAAACTTATGACCGTTGGAGCCGTTCAGGTGATTTTGATGGTGAGCTTTATGTATGGCTTACAATGAATGTAAGTAAAATCCAAAGTTATGTTGGTTCATTTGGCGAAATGACATATAAACCTGCTTTTCAAAACTATATGATTAACAATTATCAAATAATTATAAATACAATACCAAAATTTAGAGAAGGTCAAGTTGAAAATTTTGATGTTGGTGCAGTTGATGACTGCTTGTTGCGATACATTGGTCATTTAGAAGAATATAGTAAAGACACTCGCAAGAATTTAAGAAATCCTATTGTGTGGTTTCGAGAAGGGTTTAAAGAAATTATGAGCATTCCGATTTTCATTCTAAGTTGGTTTGGTATCATTAGCAATCGGACAGTTAGTTCAATAAAAAACAGTTTGATTTACAAAGTAATTTCAGGTCTTATTGCTTTGGTGACTTTGGTAAGCGGGATTGTTACAATAATTGTTGGATATGACCAAACAAGAGAATTTATTAAAAAAATAATTGGATTATAATATGAAAAGCCCACGCTTCACAGCCACACACATTGCCAAGTCGCTCGAAAAGCCAACCGCACGACCAAAACTTGTCAAAGAGTGTGTCTGTCCGAACGCACGAGGCACTGCAAAATTGATAGCTAATTGTTTGAAAATGAATAAAGGCCAGTTGGTAACACGCGGTATAAAACATTGGGGGTTAGGTAGTTATTTAAACGTTCTGCCACGCATTAAGTTCTGTGTAACTGGACAGGAAATTAGCCCGCAATCCCCAACGATTTCATACCGCCACCGTTGTAGCGCATACTAGGAGATACCATTACTTAAGGAACGAAGTTTAAAATTTGGATATTGTAACTTTTAAGTTACCTTTGTATTAATGGAAAGGATCAGACAAGTAATTGCTTTTAAAAACTATTTTGAAGATTTTCTTTTGGAGCAACCAAAGAAAGTTCAGGATAAAATTTATAAAATAATTGAGGCTATTGAGACCTTTGAGAGAATACCTGCCAACTACCTGAAGTTTATAGCAGGAACCAAGGGACTATATGAAGCGCGAATTCAACTGGGGTCTGACATTTGGAGAGTTTTCTGCTTTTTTGACCAAGGAAAATTGGTTATCCTGCTCAACGGATTTGTAAAAAAGACACAGAAAACCCCTCGAAAAGAGATTGACAAAGCACTTGGACTGATGAACAATTATTACATCGAAAAAAACAAGAAATAATGGAAACAAAATCCTGGAAGGAAATAAAAGACGATGTTTACGGTAAAAAGGGAACACCCCGCCGAGACAAGCTTGAAAGAGAATTCGAAACTTTCAAAGTCGGACTATTACTGAAAAAAGCACGGGAAGAAAAACACCTGACCCAAGAACAACTTGCTCACCTTGTTGACAAGAAAAGAACCTATATTTCCCGAGTTGAAAACGACGGAAGCAACATGACACTTAAAACGCTCTATGACATTGTAGAGAACGGGCTTGGGGGAAAAGTAAGTATACAGATCGAATTATAAAAAAGTACACGCTACAACATGCGGTAAGCCCAATGCGGGGCTGATGGGATTAGAGTAGTAATGTTTTACTCATTGAGCACCCAGTTCATTCCGACATAAAGTCTCTTGAAGCCCGCACTGGGCCTACCGCTGCACGTTGTGGTGCATTTGAAGAAATCCCCGAAATTCATTTGACATATTTAAATAATTAATTATCTTTGACGTTAGTAATGTAAAGTGATACTATGATTGTTTCATTTGGTTCAAAAGATTCTGAAAAAATTTGGAATGGAGATCGTGTTAAAAAGATACCGGTTGAGATACAACAAACGGGGCGGAGAAAATTGAGAATGATTAATAACTCACAAAATTTGTCTGATTTGAGAATTCCTACTTCCAATAGACTTGAGAAATTAAAGGGTTCTGATTTCTATAGCATAAGGATTAATGACCAATGGAGGATTGTATTTCGGTGGATTGAAAATAATGCGCATGATGTTAAGATAGTTGATTATCATTAAATAATTGGAGGATTAAAAATGGACAAATTAGCTAATATTCACCCTGGTGAGATTCTATTTGAGGAGTTTTTACGTCCTCTTGAAATAACTGCTTATAGACTATCAAAAGATACTGAGATACCACAGACACGCATATCACAGATAATTAAAGGCAAACGGAGGATTACTGCTGATACCGCGCTGAGATTTTCATCCTATTTCGGAACGACAGCAAAATTCTGGCTTGGACTACAGGTTGATTATGATATAGAAGAAGAGAGGAAAGACAAGATGGATATATTGACTAAAATAAAGACAAACGCACCACAACATGCGGTAAGCCCAATGCGGGGCAAATGGGAATAGAGGAGTTATGTTTTACCTATTGTGAACCCAGTTCATTCCGATATAAAGTCTCTTGAAGCCCGCACTGGGCTTACCGCTGCACGTTGTAGCGCATACTAGGAGATACCATTACTTAAGGAACGAAGTTTAAAATTTGGATATTGTAACTTTTAAGTTACCTTTGTATTAATGGAAAGGATCAGACAAGTAATTGCTTTTAAAAACTATTTTGAAGATTTTCTTTTGGAGCAACCAAAGAAAGTTCAGGATAAAATTTATAAAATAATTGAGGCTATTGAGACCTTTGAGAGAATACCTGCCAACTACCTGAAGTTTATAGCAGGAACCAAGGGACTATATGAAGCGCGAATTCAACTGGGGTCTGACATTTGGAGAGTTTTCTGCTTTTTTGACCAAGGAAAATTGGTTATCCTGCTCAACGGATTTGTAAAAAAGACACAGAAAACCCCTCGAAAAGAGATTGACAAAGCACTTGGACTGATGAACAATTATTACATCGAAAAAAACAAGAAATAATGGAAACAAAATCCTGGAAGGAAATAAAAGACGATGTTTACGGTAAAAAGGGAACACCCCGCCGAGACAAGCTTGAAAGAGAATTCGAAACTTTCAAAGTCGGACTATTACTGAAAAAAGCACGGGAAGAAAAACACCTGACCCAAGAACAACTTGCTCACCTTGTTGACAAGAAAAGAACCTATATTTCCCGAGTTGAAAACGACGGAAGCAACATGACACTTAAAACGCTCTATGACATTGTAGAGAACGGGCTTGGGGGAAAAGTAAGTATACAGATCGAATTATAAAAAAGTACACGCTACAACATGCGGTAAGCCCAATGCGGGGCTGATGGGATTAGAGTAGTAATGTTTTACTCATTGAGCACCCAGTTCATTCCGACATAAAGTCTCTTGAAGCCCGCACTGGGCCTACCGCTGCACGTTGTGTGGCATACAAAGAGACTGCATAACACAAAATAACATGGATTTAAAAGATATTCAGAATCAATTAGACCTGACGATGCGAGAGCAGAACAATCGGCCGATTAAAGAGTTTGAAGGATATTCGCCTCTTGAAATGCACAAGATTTTGCATTTTACTTTCTCAATTGATAGTCCTTTAAAACTTCAGAAATTATCAGTTTTTGATTATCAAAATATTCCTATGCTAAATCAGGTTAGATATCTAATGGATTTGATTGGCAAAAGCGGAGAAATTAAACTGACACAAAAAGGATTTTTACCTACCAAGATTGTTTCAGAGCTTTATCAGCAAGGATTTTTAAAAGATGAGCATATTGAAAACGGCATTTCGAAATTATACAAAGAGACAGATTCAATGACTATTAATCTTACAAGGATTTTGATCGAGCTTGCAGGATTAGCTAAAAAGAGAAATGGGAAATTAAGTTTAACAAAATCATCTCAAAAGGTTCTTATAGATAACCAAGAATTATTGCGGCAGATATTCCTGACCTTTACAAACAGGTTTAATTGGGCTTATTATGACGGTTATGGTGAAAATCAAATCGGACAACTAGGGTACGGATTTTCGCTGATTTTACTTTCAAAATATGGACATGAAAAGCGATTAGATTCATTTTATGCTGAGAGGTATTTTAACGCATTTCCACAGTTATTGGATTCTGTGGAGCCAAACTATGGTACACTAGAGAAATATTCAACAAATTGTTATTCAGTTCGGACGTTTGATAGATTTTTGAATTATTTTGGATTGATAAATATGGACGAGCAAGGAAAAGGTCTCGATTCGATAACATATATAACAAAAACAGATTTATACGATAGATTAATAAAATGTACGCCACACAACATGCGGTAACCGTAATTGCCTGGTTATGTGAGGTTTTGGTGGTAGGAGCATTTAATCGGTCACGTTTCGGTTGACAGTTTTCGTCTCCGAATTCCGGCAACTACGGCTACCGCCGCACGTTAGGGTGCATAAAATAAAAGACACAATATGAAAACAATTGGACTGATAGGAGGAATGAGTTGGGAATCCTCAATTGTATATTACAAGCTGATAAATAAAAGAATAAATGAATTGCTCGGTGGATTTCATTCTTGTAAGAGCATTATGTATTCAGTAAATTTTGCTGAAATTGAAAAGCTACAGCATGAGGATAAATGGGCTGATTTAGATACCATTATGGCAGATTCTGCAAAAAAACTTGAAAATGCTGGAGCTGACATTCTGGTTTTATGTACTAATACAATGCATTTGTGCAGCAAAGCTATTAAAGAAAAAATATCAATACCATTCTTGCATATTGCAGAAGCTACAGGGGAAGAAATTATGAATAGAAATTTACAAAAAGTTGGATTACTTGGAACGAGGTTTACAATGGAAAAAGACTTCTATATAGAGGTTCTTACTGACAAATTTGGAATTGAGGTTATCATACCAAATGAACAAGAAATAGAAAAAGTGCATAAGGTGATATATGATGAATTAGTTCATGGACAAATTAAAGAAGAATCAAGAGAAACATATAAGACAATCATTGACAATCTTAAAAAAAAAGGCGCAGAAGGAGTAATTTTAGGATGTACTGAAATTCCATTGCTGATTTCGGATTCTGACGTAAATATTCCAATATTTGATACTACAAGATTACATGCAGAAAAAGCAGTAGAATGGATATTAAAGAATAATTAAAGAAACTATTTGATATGACATCGTATTAAGAGAACTAGTGAGACCGATTAGAGAAATAGTTTATAAGACAATGATAAATTTACGCACCCTAACACGCCAGTAACCGTAATTGCCTGGTGTTGTGATGTTTTGGAGGTCGTAACATTTAATCGGCCAATAATTAGGTTGACAGTTTTCGTCTCCGAATGCCGACAACTACGGTTACCGCTGCACGTTAGAGCGCATAAAGAAAGAATACCCTAACATTGATGATTTTTTTATAATTTTGGTAAAAAAGGAAAAGATGAAAACAAGTGATATTAGAAATAATTTTCATAACCTAATTGATCGGATTGAAAATGATCCTCTATTGATGAAGTTTTATGATCTTATGATCAAATCGACATCAACAAAGGAAGGCCAACTATATAAACAGTTAACAGACGAGCAGAAGAATGTTCTATTGCTTGCAGAGGAGGAGTCAAACGACCCTGTAAATCTGATCTCTTACAATCAACAGAAAAAGAAGCATCAGAGATGGCTTTAGAAATTGAGTGGTCAAAGCGGGCTGACAAAAGTTTTGATCTGATTATTGATTTTCTCTAGGCTGAATGGGGAGATCAAGTTGTTAAGGCATTCGTTAAAAAAACATATGACTTTCTTGAAATTTTAGCTGAGTTTCCCGAAATAGGTTCGATACAGGTTCAAGAAAGGGGGATTCGGGGATTTACCTTAATAAAACAAGTGATTGTATTTTATAAGATTCAAGGTAAATCGATTATCCTGATAGATTTTTTCGATACCCGACAGAATCCAAAAAAGAAAAAATATTAAGAAGGGTTTATGCGCTCTAACCTACGGTAGCCGTATTTGCCTGGTTTCCGGGAATATTTAAGGTTCGTTCGTTTAATCGGGTAAGGTTAACGGGTGACTGGAAACATCTCCGAATTCCGGCAACTACGGCAACCGCCGCACGTTGGGCGGCATGCAAGAAGAAAATACTGTTAATGAAGAGTTTCTTTTTATTGAAAATTTGTAAATTTGAATAAAAATAAATCAAATGGGACACGATGGTTTAAAATTAGAACTCATTGAATGGCTTACAAGACTGGATGATGACGAAACAATTCAATATCTTAAGATTGTCAAGGATTCAAAACCCAGTAACCATTCATGGTGGGATGATCTTTCTGATAATCAGAAAAAGGGTATTGAGAGAGGGCTTAAAGATATAGATAATAACCGTGTTACTCCTCACGATAAAGTTAGGACAAAATATGGACTTTAAGCTATTTTGGACCGATGAGGCTATTGAAAATTTAGAAGAGATTCTTGATTATCTAATTGAGCGATGGTCTGAAAGAGAAGTTGATGTTTTCAAGAAGAAACTATCAAAGCAACTAGATCTTATACTACTTAATCCCAGAATGTTTCCAGTTTCACTTCACAATTCTAAACTCCGGAAAGCTGTTTTAAGTAAGCAGACAACAATTTTTTATGAGATACGAGGAAATATAGTTTACATAGTATATTTGTTTATCAATCGCAGAAACATTAATACTATTATTGAATAGCACGACCGCCCAACATACGGTATCCGTAATTGCCTGGTTTCCTGATGTATTAAGGGTCGGTTCGTTTAATCAAGTTTCGTTAACTATTGACCTGAAACATCTCCGAAATCCGGCAACTACGGCTACCGTTGACCGTTGGCAACAAGCAGCGGGAACTATATTGATAATGATGAGGGAAATTTATATTTTTACATGAAAATCAATTAACATGGACTTACAAGCTCGAAAAATAACATTTGTTCAGGAATTTCTGAGATTGCAAAATGAGGAGATCGTAAGTGGACTAGAGGATTTATTACGAAAGAAAAAAGCCGAGCAATACGGGCAGAAATTAAAACCGATGACTGCTGATCAGTTTAACAATGAAATTGAACAAGCTCTTGTTGATTCTAAGGAAAACCGAATAATATCTGCTACTGAATTGCGAAAAAGGGCAAAACAATGGCGTTGACTGTATATTGGACTCAGTTTGCAGAAAACAAACTGGAGGATGTTTTTATATACTATAGCCAAACAGCCAGTATTAGGACTGCATCTCGCTTGGTTGACAGAATAATTGTTCGCTCACTTGAATTGGAGAAAAATCCTTTCATGGGCCAGAAGGAAATGCTTCTTTCAGAGAGATTACAAGAATTCAGGTACTTAGTATATAAAAACTATAAGCTTATATATTGGGTTAACGAAGAAAAGAAAAGAATTGAAATTCTTAATCTGTTTGATTGCAGACAAAATCCTGAAAAAATAAATGAAATATAATACTGCCAGTTGCCAACATGCAGTAACCGTAATTGCATAGTGATGCGAGTATTTGTAGATAGGTGCAATTAATCGGCCATATTTTCTGCTGACAATCTCGTCTCCGAATGCCGGCAACTACGGTTACTGCTGACCGTTAGCGGTCAGCAAAAGAAACATACTGCAAAATGAATATTGAGATAATAAAGTCATACATAGAGAAATATAAAAGCGATTTTGAAAGCGTGCATAATCAGGAGATTTATAAATGGCATGCAATAAAGCAATTTCAGGATAATTTTGATATTAAATCAAAGGACTTTTATTCCAATGTTGAATTATCTCTTAGTAAATCGGATAATCTACTTGATTCGCATTTGTATTTTCCTAAAAGAATGCTTCTTGAAAATATTAAAGAATCACCAGAGCAAATTAGGGAAATGTTTCAACTACTTTATAACGAGGATTTTGATATACTTGAAAGAGTGGAGAACTTTCGGAAAGACTTTGGCGAACTGAGTTATAAAGTATTTCCTGAGAAAAAGAATCATTACCAAGACCATAGGGCAATAATTGTTTACTTGACTCTAATGTATCCCGAGAGGTATTTCTTCTACAAGTTCGGTATGTTTAAAAAGTTTGCTGAAAGGATTGATTATGCACACAAGCCCATCAAAGGACGAGTTGAGAATATTGGCCTATTTCAAAATCTGTGTGAACTTGTTCGGTATGAAATTGAAAAAGACCAAGAATTATTAAATCTTCATGAAAATAGACTTGACAAAACTTGTTATCGGGATAAGGATTATAATGTATTAACACAAGATTTCATTTATGCTGTTGCTCAACATTTTGACAGTGTAAGCTCCCCAAAAGTTAGGACAACAGAGATTGTTAAAGAAAATGAGATTTCATCGAATTCATTAGAAACAAAGGTTGAAAACATAAATTTCACTCCGAGTATAGTTAATCATCTTCAAAACAACGTTGAGAATAAGAGAATTGGAGATTTAGGAGAAATATGGGTGTTTAAACATGAAAAAGAGTTTTTAGAATCTAAAGGGAAAAAGAAACTTGCCGAAAAAGTTGAGCATGTTGCAAAAAATAAAGGTGATGGATTGGGATTTGATATTTTGTCGTTTGACTTAGACGGAAAGCCCAAGTATATTGAAGTAAAAACGACTAAAGGCAATCAAAATTCCACCTTCTTTGTAACAAGAAACGAATTAGAAAAAAGTATTATTGAAAAAGAGAGATATTTCTTGTACCGAGTGTATGAATATGATGAAGAAACAGAAAAAGGAAAGATTTTGAAAATTAAAGGAGAATTGACAAATATTTGTAATACTCCAATGAATTATAAAGTGATATTGAAAAAATAATGCCGAACCGCTAACATTTTGTATAAGTAATGGCAGGTGATGTAGTAAATATCTAGGTTTGTAACCCGCTCAAACTGCGTAGCGGTTTGACAGAAAACAACCACGCAATCAGCCACTACTCATACAATTTACCGTTAGGCAGTATTGGTCAAACGAGACAGCTACCCTATCGATTTTAAGCTGTAATCATTAACAATAAAAGTTTACTACTATGGAAACTTTAAGCAAAGATGATAAAAGGAAAACTATAGGAACAATAAATCCTATAATGATGGCGGCAATCATTTTAATTACTATTATTTCATCTTGTACAGGTAAACCAAAAGAAAAAACTGACGCAGACTTGTGGAAAATCGGTCAAAAAATCTGTGAGAACAATATAATTCTGGATGCCCATATTGATTGGCCAGACAAACATCTGTCATTCCCCGAGGACATTTCAAAAAGAACCACAAAAGGAGATTTTGATTTTGTCAGATCTAAAGATGGGGGATTAAATGTAGCTCTATCTGTAGCATATATTAATTCCAGTTACTGGGTTGATGAAGGAAGAACCATCGTTGATTCGGTAATAAGATTGATTTCTGGTTATACTTATTCTTATCCGGACAAATTTGCTCTAGCCATTAATCCGCACGATATTAATGAGAACTTCAATAAAAACCTACTCTCGTTATCATTGTGTCTTGAGAACGGAACGCCGATTGGTAACGATATAAGTTATCTGAAATACTTAAAGGATAGAGGTATTGTATATATTACTCTTAATCACAATAAAGTAAATCAAATCAGTGACTCCAACTTTGATGAAAACCGAAAATGGAATGGACTAAGTCCGTTTGGGATGGAAGTTATAAAGGAGATGAATCGCCTTGGCATAATTATAGATATTTCACATTCAACAGACAGTACTGTCTTCCAATCTTTACGTTACTCTGAAGCTCCAATAATAGCTTCACATTCATCATGCAGACATTTTACACCCGGTTTAGAAAGAAACTTATCAGATACTTTAATAAAAGCTATAGCAAATAGAAACGGGGTTATTATGGTCAATCTGTGTTCTATGTTCCTTGATTCAACATGTATGGAAAACTGTAGCTATTTGCTTAACTGGTATCAATCAAATGGAATTGATATGGATTCTGAGGAGGGAATTGATTTTGCACATAAATATGCGGAAACACACCAAATAAAATCTAATTCTGAACAACTAGTTGATCATATTGAACATATAATCAAATTAGCAGGCATTGATTATGTGGGTATAGGTTCTGATTTTGATGGAATGGGGCCATCACAGCCAACTGACCTTCCTGATGTATCCTGCTATCCAACAATAGTGTTTGAATTACTGAAAAGAGGTTACTCAGAAAATGACATTAAAAAGATATTATCGGGAAATTTTCTTAGGGTTTGGGATAAAGTAATTAAAGTTGCAGATTCTTTAAATATTTAAATAATCATTAATAATAACAACACTGCCTAACAATGGCTATACGTAGTGCGGGTGCAAGTACATAAATGAAAGTGATTACAATAAACAAACTTATCAGTAAGCGGACTGTGAATTGCTCCGAAATCCCGCACTACGCATAGCCGAGACCGTTGGCGTTCATTGACATTCCTTCAATATGATCGCAATTATCAAGAAAATGATTAACTTACGCTTATACTAAACCAATAAACAAGGAGGTTGAGATGCTTTTTAAGCAATTTAAACTAAGTACAGTACTCCTGTTAGGACTTGGAATAGCAGGTCTACAGGCGCAGACAGCTGTAACCTCCACAGGAGGCATCGCCTCCGGCAGCGGTGGATCGGTCAGCTATACAACCGGACAGGTAGTTTACACCACCAACACAGGAGCAAATGGCTCTGTTGCACAAGGGGCACAACAACCTTATGAGATTTCAGTCCCGACAGGACTTGAAGAAGCTAAAGATATTAATCTTGTTTTTCTGGCTTACCCAAATCCTACGAGTGATTTTCTCACTTTGAAAGTCGGGAATTACGATTATCAGAATTTGTCATTCATGCTATATGACATGAGGGGTAACCTCCTTGAAAATAAAAAAGTAACAGGTACCCAAACGGATATTTCAATGGGAAACCTTATTCCCGGAACCTATTTTCTGAGAATCCTCGACAATCAGAAAGAAATCAAAACATTTAAAATCATTAAAAACTAAATTATTATGAAAAGATTATTTACACTTTTAATAGCAGTTGTATTGACTGGGAGTGTGTTTGCCCAGTCACCTCAGAAAATGAGTTACCAGGCAGTTATCCGTGACAATCTCGACCACCTGGTTACCAATCATGTTGTTGGGATTCAGATAACCATATTGCAAGGTTCCCCAACCGGTAAAGTAGTTTATACTGAAATCCAGACACCAAGCACAAATGCCAATGGATTAATTAGCATTGAAATAGGTGGAGGAGCAGGATTTTCATCTATTAACTGGGCAAACGGTACATAATATCTAAAGACTGAGGTCGACCCTGCCGGAAGGACAAGTTACAGCATCACAGGAACAAGCCAGCTTTTGAGTGTACCGTATGCTTTACATGCTAAAACAGTTGAAACATTTACCGAAACCGACCCCAGTGTACCCAACGGCACCCAAACCGGTGAAATGCAATACTGGAATGGTAGTGCATGGGTAACACTTCCCCCAGGTATAGAGGGGCAGGTATTAACTTTAAGAGATGAAGTACCTACATGGTCAACAGTCCTGGGAATAAAGTTTTTTAAATTTGATTATGTGTATAACCCAATTACCGGTAAAACATGGATGGACCGAAACTTAGGCGCCAGCCAGGTGGCAACAAGCAGCACAGATGCCGCTGCCTACGGTGGTTTATACCAATGGGGAAGACTCTCAGATGGTCATCAGGCAAGAACATCCGGAACAACAACTACTTTATCAAGTACCGATAACCCCGGTCATAGTGATTTTATTCTTGCACCAAGCGGCCTTTGCGATTGGCGCAGCCCACAAAACACCAATTTATGGCAAGAGGTAAATGAAGTAAACAATCCCTGCCCGGAAGGTTTTAGAATACCTACAAATGCTGAATTAGATGAAGAAAGAGCAAGTTGGAGTAGCAACAACGACGCTGGGGCTTTTGCCTCACCCCTTAAATTGCCCGCTGCAGGCGCCCGTTTCTACGACGGTGGTTTGCTCCACGAAGTTGGTGTCCATGGTTACTACTGGTCGAGTACCGTAAATAGCACTAACTCGGGCTACCTGTTTTTCTACTGGTCCAATGCCAAGATGGAAAACATGTTCCGAGCTTGGGGCTTTTCTGTTCGTTGCATTAAGGAATAAAAGTTCAAATAATAATGATGAAAAAAATACTTATTTTCACTATTTTATTGCTTATTCCTGTTTTTGTGTATTCTCAAAATACCATTTCAGGAACATTTCCCAGTCTTGCTAATCAACAAATTAAACTTTTTAGCTTTAACAGTTTTGATACCTACGCAATAGACAGCGTAAAAGCCAATGAAAAAGGTGAATTTCTCTTATCATTCACCAAAGAAGATTATGGCATGGGCTATTTATCGGCAGCATACAATAAGATGTTTTTCATTGTTCTTAGCGGAGCTGACATAAACCTAAAAGGCGAAACTTTGGTATTGGCTGAAACAATTAAGATTTTCGAAGGAACGGAAAACCAACTTTTTGCACAATATGCTACTGAGCATCCACGCAGAGAGCAGGCATTAAGTGCTTGGGGATATTTAGAAAAAATATATGCAAAAGATTCCCTTTTTACAGTGCAAGAAACCCCTAAGCAAGCTATTTTCAACGAAAAGCAACGTATCAAAACGGAGGATAGTCTTTTCCTCGCCGGTTTACCCGAAAATTATTATGTAAGCTATTATTTACCGCTTCGTAAATTGGTAAGTTCGGTTTCTACCATAGTACAATACCGCACTGAAGAAATACCGGCTGCCATTGCCTCATTTCGAAATATAGATTATACGGACCCTCGTTTGCAAAAAAGCGGTTTGCTTGCTGATGTTATTGAGAGTCATTTTTGGTTAATAGAAAACAGCGGTCATTCTTTGGATTCGGTGTATATTGAAATGAACAAATCAATTGATGTATTAATTGAAAACCTTTTGCCGCACGAGCAGAAACTGAATGCGATAAGCGAATACTTATTCAAATTTCTTGAAAAACGCAGCTTGTTCAAAGCATCGGAATATTTAGCGTTAAAATTGCTCAACGAGCAGGGCTGCACCATCAATAACGATTTTTCCGCCCAATTGGAAAGCTATCGGGCCATGAAACAAGGCAACATTGCACCCGATTTCAATTTCAATAAAGATGTATTTGCACCCGGCTATGAGGCAACCAAACAACCCAAAAAACTTTCCGGTTTAACAAGCAAATATACGGTGGTGGTTTTTGGTGCAAGTTGGTGTCCGCAATGCCCACAGGAACTATCAAAAATTTCAGGGCTTTACAAAAAATGGAAAGAACATGACCTTGAAGTGGTTTTTGTTTCGCTTGACGAAGACGAGAAAATAATTAAAAATTTTGCCAGTATATTTCCTTTTATAAGCATCTGCGATTATGGGAAATGGGAAAGCCCGATTGTAAAAAGTTATCATGTATTCGCCACACCAACTATTTATTTACTTGATGATAAACGAGAAATTTTGCTTCGACCAAATTCGGTTAGTCAGTTAGATTCGTGGGTGGATTGGTATTTAATACAAGGGAATAAATGAAACAAGTTGCGAAATGAAAACCAACGAAACGCCAACATCGTGTATAGTGCATTTGGCGGATAGTGCAAATTTCAATGGCGTTACATCTAATAAACTGTATACCGGTTTGACAGGTTCGTGCTTCAATTGCCAAACGACACCATACACGTAACCGTTACCTGCAAGGCTAAGAAATGACACGCAGATAATGAATCATAATGATTGATTTTAAAAATACAAAAGAGGATAAAAATGAAACCACTCAAAGACAAAATTGCACTTGTAACAGGAGGCACAAAAAATGTTGGTAAAGGTATTGCCTTGGCTCTTGGAGAAGCCGGAGCAACTGTTTATGTGACTGGTAGAAGTATTTCAGAAAAGGACGTTAAAGGAATAACAACCGCTGGAGGCAAGGGAATTGCGGTAGTTTGTAATCACGAAAATGATGATGAAGTGAAAGCCGTTTTTGAATTAATTCAGAAAAGTGAAGGCAAATTGGATATACTTGTTAATAACGCTTGGGGTGGATATAACAGACTAAGAAATAGAAAAAAATATGCTGAATTCAAATGGAAAGCACCTTTTTGGGAGCAACCAATTGAACTATGGCAAGAAATGTTCAATGTTGGAGTTCGTTCGAATTATGTATCGAGTTTTTATGCTACTGAAATATTGTTAAAGCAAGGCTTTGGTCTGATTGTGAATATATCTTTTTATGCCAGCAGGAAATACTATGGAAATGTAATCTATGGTATTGCAAAAGCAGCCGTAGACAAAATGACTATGGATATGTCAGAAGAATTGAAAAAACATAAAGTTGCTTGTGTTTCCCTTTATCCTGGTTACATTGATGACACGAAAAGAACACCAAATCCAAAAAAAGAAACTTCAATATTTGTAGGTAGAGCAATTACAGCATTAGCGTCCGATAAAAACATAATGAAAAAAACGGGACAAATATTAGTAGCGGCTGAACTAGCAAGAGAATATGGATTTACTGATGTTGACGGAATTCAACCTGAACCGTATGACCAATTATAAAATGAAAATAATAATTCTTTCTACCAAATGAATGAGAATGTATCAGAAAGCACAAATTTTACTCAACCAAAATGTCAGTTACTTTTTTTAAAACACAAGACGATTTTAGAAGATGGTTGGAAAGTCACCACGAAAAGGAAACAGAACTAATTGTTGGATTCTATAAAGTGTATATTCCAGGCGGGTCTTTGTGAGAAATTCTATAACTTGCTAAAAGAGGGAATATGTATATCAGTCAAAACGAGGTAGAAATAATTCCCGCCCGTAACATACACTCGACCGTTGTGTGGCATATTCAAATAGTTTAAAGACATTTTTATGAATATAAAATTTTTATTACTGTCTGTCATTTTTGTCATATTCTCATATTACATTTTTCGTCATATTATAAAAAAAGATTATAAGAAACGGATGAGATTATCCATGACTTCTTATTTGCTTGAAATCCTTGTTTTTGGTATGCATGCTAATCTAATTTATGGGGCACTACAAACTAAATATCCATATTTACCTCCATTTCCTCATAATAAATTGCATACTCTCTTTTCAGGAATTTTATTTGCAAGTGGTGCGTTAATCCTACTGCTTTCTTGGCTTAAACTGGGTACTCAACGTAGTTTAGGAATTGACAACAACAATCTTATTACTGGAGGGTTGTATCAATATTCCAGAAATCCACAACTGGTTGGATATGGTTTCATGTTGGCTGCTGTAACTATAACATATATTACATTGATGGTATTTATTTGGTTTTTATTGTATATTATAGTTTGCGTTTTTATGATTCAATCAGAAGAGGAATTTTTGATAAAAAAATATAATGGAGATTACAAAAATTACTGCAACACGGTTCCCAGAGTACTAGGGCATAAAAAACAAAAGGACAATAGCAAAGCATAATATTGTAAGTTAAGCAAGGAATGCTGCTGATTGCATAAATACTTTGTTAAAGGCTTTGTCCACACTTTCCAATGCATGGGATAAATGAACCGGAAAAGGGTTTTCATGTATGCAGGGAAATTTAAAATGCATAACTTTAATTAATGCCTGTTTACCAAATAGATCCAGTATGCCCTTCAGGGGAACAACTTTATCATCCCGTAATGCAATAATGAGAATGCGGGGCCGGAAATAATCTATTACCTTATCTCTCATCTTTTTATATTTATCCGCCCTTATCATTGCCCTAAATGCCTTACCCATACTACTTTCTCCAAGTACTCGGGAATATTCACCATCATGCAATATTTCCTCCTCCATTTCATTTAAAAAATAGTGATAAATCCTTTCAAAAGCTTTGTTATCCATAATAAACCTTGATACTCCGTTCATTTCACTGAACAGGGAACCCCCGGCAAAAAATACAAATTTTGAATCCCGGAACAGGTTTTCGGGATCAGCCATTATAAGGCATTGCATAAGAAATACCCCGATAGAATAAGCAAAATAATCGATTTCTGTTCCTTCCTGAAGCAATGGATGATTTCCGGATTTAATATCTTTAATAAGCTTAATGAGGTCATCGGCGTAATTAAATCCTGACATAAAAAATCTCTGTGGGACCATGGTGAGTCTTTCACTTAGAGCAAGGTTAACGATGGTTGAATATTGAATACCGGGAAATGAATTTTTACGTATTTCTATCAGTTTCCCCATTTCATGCGGATCTGTCCAGATTGCCGGACCCCTGTTCATATGATATGAAATTGGGAAAAGGATAACTGATTTGCCAGTACTTTTACATAATTGATAAGCCCATCCAAGATGTTTATTCCATGATCTTTCATTAAGTCCATGTACCAGTAATATTGCCTTGTTGTTCTTTTTGTTACCCACCGGTACGAAAACAGGATAGTTAAAATGTAAATTTTCATTTATTTGTGAATCAATAAAAGACCTTTTATCTAGCACAAACTCATTTTTACTGAAGTCACTGCAAAAATTTACATTTCTGATTTCCACCGCAGGGTCATGCAAGGGTATGCATTCATCCCTTAAGTTAAACACACTTTTCAGGTAAATATATCGGTCAATAAAATTCATTTACATATATTTTTTCAGCAAAGGAATAAAGCTTCCCGTAATCAGGCAAAAATTAGGGATTCACATACTCTTATGGGGATATAAATGTTATGGGAGGGGCGAAATTCAAAATAAAGGGGCGATTTTCAACAAACTGAAAGACTGTTGGAATAAAAACTGCCTTTCTGCGCCGGTTCATAACTTTTACGATTTATAATCAGGGTAAATATATCTGCTGAGTGAATTAATAATTAAAAAAATAAATACATTTGCTGGCTGGAAAGAAAAATTAATTATGCTGATCTGGGAAAGAACTATACCCCGACACCTTACAGAGAGGGCAAATATTCTTCGCTTTGTTATATTCACTGCAGTTTTTGCTCTGGTGTTCATTAACATATATGCTCCTTTTGGGATCAGCACATGGTATAATGTTACCGAAATGCAGCTATTCCTGGTCTCCAGTGTGGTTATATTGATTGGGATGTTAGTTATTGTAATAAGCAGGATACTGATGCTGCAATTCAGCAAACTAAAAACGTTAAAATACAGTGAGTATGGCTTATGGATTGCAGGAGAAATTGTTGCAATGGCATTGGTTTACACACTTGTTCAGCATTTTTTTCTGGATGATCCCAGGGATTTTGTTTTTTCCTTTAAAAAGACCATAAAAACTACCACCCTGGTAATCATGCTTCCTTATATCATTCTTTGGTTATATCTGGCATGGAGGGAGCAGAGTAAAACACTCGACAACCTGGCAGAGAATGTTTCAACAGCAAACCCTGTGGTTGGGATGATCCCCTTTTATGATGAGAAAGGGGTATTAAAATTTTCCGTCAAGAGTGAGGATCTTTTATATCTGGAAGCAGCTGATAATTATACCGCAGTTCATTACCATGACGGATCTAAAATATCCAAATATCTTGTGCGTAACAGCATGAAAAATCTTGAACAGAGTTTACATCTTATGGGACTGGTAAGATGTCACCGTTCAATAATGGTCAATTTTGAAAAAATCAGGATACTGAAAAAAGATAAAGACGGATTAATATTAGAACTGGATACGCCACAAAAAGTGTCGTTACCCGTATCGAAGACGTACATTGATCAGGTGATACGTAAATTTTCCGATTTCAGTAAAGTTTAAGAGTAATTTATGATAAAGGAAAGCGCATTAATGCCTGCGGCAGTATGGGAATACTTCTCAGAGATTTGTAAGATACCAAGGCCATCAAAAAAGGAGGACCGGATCAGGAAGTATCTTCTGGACTTTTCAGGAAAACACGGACTTGAATCCACTACTGACATAGCCGGGAATGTTCTCATTAAAAAGAAAGCTGTTAAAGGAATGGAGAACAGGGAGACAGTCATATTGCAAGCTCATCTTGACATGGTATGTGAAAAAGACAGTAATTCGGACCATGATTTTAATAATGATGAGATAGTTACTGTCATTGAAGGTGAATGGATGAAAGCCAGTGGCACAACGTTGGGTGCGGATGATGGTATCGGTATAGCCGCCATGCTGGCCGTTCTGGTATCGGATGATCTCAAGCACGGTCCGCTTGAATGTTTGTTTACTGTTGATGAGGAATCGGGATTAACAGGGGCACAACAGCTCGAAACTGGTTTTATGTCAGGAAAGATTCTTATAAATCTGGATTCAGAGGATGAAGGAGAAATTTTTATTGGATGTGCCGGCGGCATTGATACCCTGGCCACATTTACCTGTAAGCCCAAAGGCATTCCTTCTGATCATACAGCCTGTGAAATTTCAGTTAAGGGTTTAAAAGGAGGTCATTCGGGGGATGATATTCACATTATCACCGGTAACTCTATTATCATTCTGACCAGGATCCTGATACATGCCACAGAGCGGTTTAATATCCGTCTCAGCAGATTTGACGGTGGTAATCTAAGAAATGCCATTCCCAGGGAAGCATTGGCAATTTTTACCATACATGCAGATTATTTTGTTGATTTCAAGATATGGTGGTTAAAAATTATTGAGGATATAAAGGATGAATATGCATTAAGAGAGCCGGGAATGGAGATCAATTTAAAACTGTCGGATCATCCTCAGAATGTTATTAACAAGAAAACTCAGTTAAATTTGCTTCACAGTCTCTATGCCTGTCCAAATGGGGTAATTGATTGGAGTAAAGAGATTGAGGGAATGGTTGAGACATCCACAAATCTGGCCTCTGTCAAATCAGGGGGAAAACATGAGATCATTGTAACGACGAGTCAGCGCAGTGCAATAGAATCTGCCAAACTTAACATTGCCTCACGGATAAAATCAGTTTTTACACTTGCAGGCGCATCTGTTACGCACAGCACAGGTTATCCAGGCTGGAAACCTGACAAATCCTCAAATATATTGCGTATTGCAACGGAAACACATAAAGAACTATTTAATACAGACCCAAAAATAAAGGCGGTGCATGCAGGGTTGGAATGCGGATTATTCCTTGAGAAATATCCATATCTGGACATGATTTCCATAGGTCCCACCATAAAAGGTGCCCACAGTCCTGATGAAAGAATACAAATCTCCTCCGTATCACGTTTCTGGAAACTTTTAACAGGAATAATGGAACGTATTCCTGTTAAATAATAAGGTATCAGTCTACAGGTTCAAATTCGGATTTTGCAACCCCGCATACCGGGCATGTCCAGTTATCGGGGATATCATGAAAAGGAGTTCCGGGAAGAATTCCCCCATCCGGATCTCCCTCTGACGGATCATAGACAAATCCACAAACAGTGCATTTAAACATAAGATGCTGATTTATTTAACTTCTTCAAAGTCGACATCAGTCACTTCGGTATCGTTTTTCCCACCTGAATCTTTTGAGGCATCAGCGGTTTGTTCATGAGGCTGTTCGGTTCCGGCAGACTGGGCTGATTTGTACATTTCCCCGGAAGCCTCCTGCCATTTGGCATTCAGTTCTGCTGTTGCCGATTCAACAGCATTCAAATCCTCATTTTTATGCGCCTCCCTTAGTTTTTTAAGAGCCTCTTCAATACCTGCTTTCTTGTCTGCAGGGACTTTATCCCCAAATTCCTTCAATTGTTTCTCAGTCTGGAAGATAAGACTATCAGCAGCATTAAGCTTATCAATTCTCTCTCTTGCCTGTTTATCGCTTTCTTCATTTTCCTTAGCTTCTCTTTTCATTTTTTCAATCTCCTGATCCGTGAGGCCTGATGAGGCTTCAATTCTGATACTCTGTTCTTTCCCTGTACCTTTATCCTTTGCTGACACATTCAGGATTCCGTTGGCATCTATATCAAAGGTCACTTCAATCTGAGGCATACCTCTTGGAGAAGGTGGAATACCGTCGAGATGAAAACGGCCGATGGTTTTATTATCACGGGCCAGTGGTCTTTCACCCTGCAGGACATGAATTTCAACAGAAGGCTGATTGTCAGCTGCAGTGGTGAATGTTTCCGCTTTTTTGGTTGGAATGGTAGTATTTGCCTCAATTAACCTGGTAAAAACACTCCCCATCGTTTCTATACCCAGAGACAGCGGGGTAACATCCAACAACAGGACATCCTTTACTTCGCCGGTAAGCACACCTCCCTGGATAGCAGCACCTACTGCAACAACCTCATCGGGATTGACTCCTTTTGACGGAGCTTTTCCAAAGAATTTTTCGACGATCTGCTGAATGGCAGGAATACGGGTTGAGCCTCCAACAAGGATAACCTCATCAATATCTGAAGTCTTTAATCCGGCATCAGCGAGTGCTTTACGGCAAGGCTCTATGGTTGCCTGTATCAGGGAATCGGTAAGGTTTTCAAATTTAGCCCTTGTTAAGGTTTTCACAAGATGCTTCGGTATTCCGTCAACCGGCATAATATATGGGAGATTTATTTCTGTCTGTGTTGAGCTTGATAATTCAATTTTTGCTTTTTCTGCAGCTTCTTTTAATCGTTGCATAGCCATTGGGTCCTTCCTCAGATCGATCCCTTCGTCTTTTTTAAATTCTTCAGCCAGCCAGTCAATTACAAGATGATCGAAGTCGTCACCGCCAAGGTGTGTGTCTCCATTTGTAGATTTCACTTCGAATACTCCGTCTCCCAGTTCCAGTATGGATATATCAAATGTGCCCCCTCCAAGGTCATATACGGCTATTTTCATATCCTTATTCCTTTTATCGATACCGTAGGCAAGAGAAGCTGCTGTAGGTTCATTAATGATCCTTCTTACATTTAATCCGGCTATTTCACCGGCTTCTTTTGTTGCCTGGCGTTGTGAATCACTAAAATAGGCAGGAACGGTTATTACAGCATCCGTTACTTCCTGCCCCAGATAATCTTCAGCTGTTTTTTTCATCTTCTGCAATACCATAGCAGAAATTTCCTGAGGGGTATATTTTCTGTCATCAACTACCACCCTGGGTGTATTATTGTCACCTTTTGTCACCTTAAAAGGCACCCGATCAATTTCTTTTTTCAGATTATCATAAGATTCACCCATAAATCTTTTAATGGAAAAAACTGTTTTGGCAGGGTTTGTAATGGCCTGACGTTTTGCAGGATCTCCGATTTTTCTTTCCCCGTTTTCCACAAATGCCACAACAGAAGGGGTTGTCCGTTTCCCTTCACTATTGGGGATCACAACAGGTTCATTGCCTTCCATTACAGCTACACATGAATTAGTGGTACCTAAATCTATTCCTATAATTTTGCCCATATCTTACTGTTTTATTATTTTTAAATTACTTTTTCTATGTTTGTCAATCATTATGCCATTTATTAGTTTTTACTGAAAAGTGACAAAACGTCAGAATTTTAAAATTAAAAGGCTGAAGTTATCCGTTTATTATCAAATTTATTATCAACTTTGCATTAGTATCAGTAAAATCAACTAATATGTCAGTTTACAAAACAGTAAAGAGAGTAACCACTCATGTTTTAAATGAAATGAAACTGAGGGGTGAGAAAATAGCCATGTTAACAGGTTATGATTATTCAATGGCCAGAATTTTGGACCAGGCAGGTATTGATGTTATTCTGGTGGGTGATTCGGCGTCGAATGTTATGGCGGGTTTTGAAACCACCATTCCGATTACGCTTGATTCCATGATTTATCATGCAGCATCGGTAGTAAGAGGTGTTAAGAGGGCTCTGGTTGTGGTTGATTTACCCTTTGGCACCTACCAGGGAAATTCGATAGAAGCATTAAACAGTTCAATACGTATCATGAAGGAAACCGGTGCGGCAGCTGTGAAGATGGAAGGCGGGAGGGAAATAAAGGAGTCCGTTGAAAGAATTTTAAGTGCAGGTATTCCTGTAATGGGGCACCTGGGTTTAACGCCGCAATCCATTCATAAGTTTGGAACGTATACTGTCAGGGCAACAGGAAAACAGGAAGCTGAAAAAGTCAAAGAAGATGCATTGATACTTGAAGAAGCAGGAGTTTTTGCTTTGGTGCTGGAGAAAATTCCCGCTACCCTTTCAGGGGAGATAACAAAGAGCATTAAGATTCCAACAATTGGAATCGGTGCCGGGGGAAATGTAGACGGACAGGTTTTAGTTTTACATGACATGCTTGGCATTACCAGGGAATTTTCGCCCCGTTTTTTACGTAGATATCATAATCTTTACCAGGAGATCCTTGGTGCGGTACAAAATTATATCGAGGATGTCAGAAATGCAGACTTCCCGAATGAGAAAGAACAATACTAGTAAATTATGGCTGAGACTCCCGATATCATTTATGAAGACAACCACCTGATCGCCATTAATAAGAAGCCCGGGGAATTGATCCAGATTGACAAGACCGGGGATATTTCACTGGAAATTAAATTAAAAGAATTCATCAAACACAGAGATTCCAAGCCGGGTAACGTTTTTCTTGGGGTAAGTCACAGATTGGACCGGCCGGTTTCCGGAGTGGTGGTTTTTGCAAAAACAGGGAAGGCTTTAACCCGGCTGAATGAAATCTTCAGGCAGAAGGAAGTGATTAAGAAATACTGGGCTATTGTAAAAAACAAACCTGACAAATCCTCCGGCACGCTGATTCATCATCTTTCCCGCGACACTATAAAGAACAAGACATTAGTTCATAATGCACCCTGCAAAAACACAAAAGAAGCAATCCTCAGCTACCGGCTTATTGGCATGTCTGATAATTATTATCTTATCGAAGTACTTCTCCATACCGGCAGGCATCATCAGATACGGGCGCAACTGGCGAAAACAGGCTGTCCTGTTAAGGGTGATTTAAAATACGGATTTCCCAGGTCAAATAAAAACGGGGGGATCAGCCTTCACGCCCGTGAATTATCTTTTATCCATCCTGTAAAAAAAGAAAAAATCACTATAATTGCAGAGCCTCCGGCAAATGATCTGTTTAGTGTTTTTTCCTTACAGGATGAAATGGACAGAAGTAATTAACTGAGTAACACCTTCGCCTGAAACTCCTATGAACTGGCGCACACAACAAGGATATGAAACGAGTTTTATTTTTAATACTATGTACAGGTTGTTGTTTTTGTCTTCATGCACAGAGAAATATTTCAAGAGCTGAATACATTGAGACCTACAAGGAGACTGCTATCCGTGAAATGCAGCGAACAGGTATTCCTGCCAGTATTAAACTTGCACAGGCTATGCTGGAATCCGATAATGGAAATTCAAGGCTTGCCGTAAAAGCAAATAACCATTTCGGAATTAAATGTCACAGTTCATGGAAAGGAAAAGTCATTTATCATGATGATGATAAGAGACGTGAATGTTTCAGGAAGTATAACGCTGCTGAGGAATCCTTCATTGATCACTCGGAATTTCTGATGAGATCGGCGAGGTATTCTTTTCTTTTTGAATTACAGCCCACTGACTATAAGGGCTGGGCCAGAGGTCTAAAGAAAGCGGGATATGCAACCAACCTGAATTATGACAATATGTTAATAAAAATAATCGAAGACAACCATTTGCATCAATATGATATGGCCGTATCGGGTAGAAGCCGAAAAGATATATACTCTGGTGATGAAGAAATGCCCCTCCTGCGTCCTGTATATAAAAAAAACAGGGTAAACTATATAATAGTACAGGAAGGTGATAGTTTTGAGAGCATAAGGAAGGAATTGAAACTTCTTGCCTTTGAATTGTTCCGTTATAATGAAATTACCAGGGAAGACAGTATATATCCGGGACAGATACTATATATACAACCAAAAAGGAATAAAGCGGAGGCAGGTAAACAGTTCCATGTAGTGAAGGAAGGAGAAACCATGTATATCATTTCACAGATGTATGCTGTCAAACTGGCTAAGTTATACAGGAAGAATCTCATGGAATACAGTGAAGAACCTTTACCGGGTCAGAAACTGTCTTTGCGAAAGCAATTAAAAAATGTGGATGGAAAGAGAGTCAGAATTCCAAAGCAGAAACCTGAGAGAGAAAAGACAGAAGAACCGGATGAACCAGAAAAGATCCTGTTTGAGTTTGACAAGTGATTACCTTAGCCTGTAGTTACAAATATCCCTGAAGCCTGACAGAAACTGTTCAATATTCATCTTATTTTTTCCTTCAGCCTGCAGGGATTTTATGTTAATAAAACCATCTTTTACTGCAACATTCATATATTTTTTGTTATCGGAGTTTATTGTTCCCGGAGGCAAGGTTTTACCGGAGGGAATAAAATCAGCCTCAAACACTTTCAGGGTAAGCGTTTTATCATTCTGATACAGGAAAGAAAAGGCAGCAGGATAAGGGCTTAATCCCCTGATAAGATTCAGTATTACCCTTCCTGTTTGCTGCCAGTTAATCCGGCAGTCATTTTTTCCGATTTTTGGCGCGGTTTTTAACATTTTATGAGACATGGAGGAATCATTTTGGGGAACAGGAGTAAGATTTCCGGAATGGATTATTTTAACTGTTTCCGCCACCAGTATTGCTCCTCTCATCATCATTTTATCATGCAGTGAGCCCGCATTATCATTTTCAGCGATACTAATTTTTTCCTGCATGATAATGTTTCCGGTGTCAACCTGGTGGTCGATGAAGAATGTAGTAAGTCCGGTTTCTGTTTCACCGTTCATGATGGCCCTGTTTATGGGGGCGGCCCCACGGTATTGAGGCAGCAGGGATGCGTGCAGGTTGAAGGTACCCAGCGAAGGCATGCTCCATATAATTTCCGGAAGTATTCTGAAAGCGACAACGACCTGCAGGTCTGCCTGAAGTCTTTTCAGCTCTTCAATAAAAGCAGTATCCTTTAATTTTTCGGGTTGAAGAATGTAAAGGTTATTCTTCAGGGCAAACTCTTTCACCGGTGAGAACCTGATTTTGCGGCCACGTCCTGCAGGTTTGTCAGGGGCAGTAATAACTGAAATAATGTCATATCCGCTGTTTAACAATATTTTCAGCGAGGGCACGGCAAATTCAGGAGTGCCCATGAAGATGATCCTCAGGTTATGAGGGGATGGAGAGGCGGGCATGTTATCTTAATGAACAATTATTCTATTCGTTTGTATTTTCAGGATCGTATCGTGCGATATTCAGAAAATGTCCCATCTTATCGCGTTTGGTTTCCATATAAAAACGGTTGAATTTATTGGGTTTAATTTCAAGAAGAATATTTTCGACAATTTCAATACCATATCCTTCAAGGCCGGCTCTTTTAACCGGATTATTCGTTATGAGCTTAATTTTTCCCAGTCCCAGGGTGTGCAGCATACTGGCGCCGACTCCATAATCTCTTTCATCGCCGTTGAATCCAAGCTGTATATTTGCTTCCAAGGTGTCGAGTCCTTCTTCCTGCAATTTATAAGCTTTAATCTTATTAAACAGGCCTATTCCCCTACCCTCCTGGTTCATGTAAAGGATGACCCCCTTACCTTCTTTTTCAATCATTCTCATGGCTTCATGGAGCTGTTCACCGCAATCGCAGCGATAGGAGCCAAAGATATCACCGGTAACGCAGGATGAATGCACACGAACAAGGACAGGCTCGTCCTTATCAACTTCACCTTTAATAAGTGCTATATGTTCGAGACCATTGGATTTCTGAATGAAAGGGATCAATTTAAAATTCCCGTATTTGGTAGGCAGGTCCACCTCAACTCCACGTAAAATTATACTCTCTGTTTTAAGCCTGTAGGAAATAAGTTCCTTAATACTTAAAATCTTCAGGTCAAATTTTTGTGCAATTTCTGAAAGTTCCGGTAACCGGGCCATTGAGCCATCTTCATTCATTATTTCCACAAGCACCCCTGCTGGTTTTAATCCGGCAAGCCGGGAAAGATCCACGGCGGCTTCGGTATGCCCTGCGCGTCTCAGCACTCCCATTCTTTTGGCTTTAAGGGGGAATACGTGACCAGGTCGGGCCAGGTCTTCAGGACGAGTTTCATTGTCCACCAGAGATTTAATGGTTTTGGCACGATCGGCAGCGGAAATACCTGTAGTACAGCCATTTCCAATTAAATCAACTGATACCGTAAAAGCTGTTTTATGAATACTGGTATTTTTACCAACCATCATCTCCAGTTCCAGTTCCTCACATCTTTCTTCAGTGAGGGAAACACAAATTAGTCCACGGCCGTGGGTAGCCATGAAGTTAACCAGTTCGGGGTTAATGAGTTCTGCGGCTGATACAAAATCACCCTCGTTTTCCCTGTCTTCATCATCCACCACGATAACCACTTTCCCCTGTCTTATATCTTCAACAGCTTCTTCAACAGTATTTAACTTAATTTCATTCACTTTGATTCCTCCTTGTTGGTTGCCAGATATTATTTTTGATTCCTGTCACATACCTGAAAAAACCGGTAAACAATGCAAGATTCATACTCAGAAAATGTGTAATAAAACGTAAAAATCTGCTGTTTATCCTGATCTTTTGCAGTAAAAAATCAGCCAAAGGTATTAAAAAAATAGCTATCTGGGTGATAAATAAATAGTAATAGAAAACATTCTTTCTTAATAAGATACAGGTTATCAACATAATAATCATAAAAAACGGACCGATCCATCTGAGTACTTTATGAGACAGAAAGCAAAATCCTGTTGGTTTACAGGGGGGCCACAGTAATTTAAAAAACCTTGATAGATTCTGGAAATTTCCGGCTGCAATTCTGACTTTTCTTCTGAACTCTTCGGTCAGGTTTATTGAAACATCCTCCGTTACCAGGGCAGTTGAACTGGTAATAGCCTTATATTTTTCTGTAAGCACTATCATGTTCAGGAAGAAGTCATCTACCAGGAATTTTTTAGGAATAGGAGAGAATAGATTTTTTCTCAGGGCAAAACATCCTCCAAAAGGGCCCATCATGGTTCCCCATATTTTACTTTCCATTTCCTTGATATTAAATTCTCTTTTGATGTATGCATTTTCCTGGTAGGAAATACCGGTAATTTTCTCTCCCCTGTGAACCATTTTTGTATCCACAAGTCCTATATCCGGATTTTTGAAATGTTTCACAATTTCGAAAATCGTGGAAGGTCTGAGAAAGATATTGGCATCTGTGACAATCAGAATATCGCCTTTAGCCAGAGGAACCAGGCGGTTTATTATTTCCGGCTTTCCTATTCTTATTTTAAATTCTTTGTGGGTAAAGCTTTCATAATTTCCTTCATATACATTTAATATACGGTTGGTACTATCTTTTGAAGCATCAGAACCCACCAGTACTTCGATAGACTGGTGCGGGTAATAGCTGTAATATATGCTCTTAAGTTTTTCAATCAGCACCGTTTCCTCATTATGGACAGCCATTATTACAGATACAAAAGGCAAAGGCTCATCAGTAGTGTAAACCAGTTGATTTTCCTTCTTTCTGAATGAAAGAACTTTCAGGATCAGCGGGAAGAATATGTAGGAATGCAATAAAGCCAACAGGGACATCCAAAATAACAGCTCAGGGATCATTTCAGGTTTTTCCGGTAAAAATCACATAAATCTTTGCAAAGCGCTAAGTTATTAAAATTTTTTATAACGAACTTTTTTGCATTGGATCCTAATTCAGCGGCACATGCGGAATTTTTCTCCAGAAAAAGAATTTTCCTGGAGAAATCCTCCGGTTTTTCACACAGTATGATATTTTCGCCGTCGGTTACAGGGATACCCTCCGCTCCTACCCGGGTTGAAATAATGGTTTTACCCATCAGCATGGCATCAAGTATTTTAATGCGTATACCGCTTCCTGTGAGTATGGGGCATATCATTATGCCGTATTTGCTGATAAAATCAGCGGAGTTTTCGATTTCTCCGTGAAAAACCACTCCTTCAGTACTGTATAATTTTTGTTTCAGCCATTCAGGAGCACACCTGCCGGCAACATGAAATTTCGTATTAAAACCTCTAGTAGTCCACACATTCTTTAAAAACCACAGTAAGCCATCCCTGTTTGGTTTCCAGTCAAGTGCACCAAGGAAAAACAGGGAATACTGGTATGCACCTTTCGTTTTCTCAAATTCAGCCGTGTCAAATCCGGTGGGATATATATGATAAGAAATATCCTTTCTGAAGGTTAAAAAAAATCGGCAATCGGATTCGGTGATCGGAACAAAAAGGTCAGATTCGCTTAGCACCTTTTTTTCAAGCTTCAGAACTCTGGAAGAGAGATTATTCAGATATATTTTTTTCAGTAGGGAAGATGTATTTTTACTGATCCCTTTCCATATTGCGGATTCAACATTCTGAGCACGAAAAGATATCTGTGCACAGGAAAATTTCCTTATAGTTCTGAAATAACAACTCAAATAGGGCCCTTCCACCTGGATGATATCAAATTTTTCTTCTGACAGAGTTTTCACCAGCAATTTATTGAAGGCTGAAGAGCGGAATCTCACGGCAATATAGGGTTTACGGGAGAACAGAAAGTTTAACACTGCTGAAAAGAATCCTGGCGAAGTGTCATGTCTGACAGTTATAAATCTTATCTTCGCCCTTATGTTCAGGGGAATGTCTTCTACAGGAAAATAATGTTTAACGGTATTCAGGCAAAACAGTGTAATATCATTTCCGGCATCAGCGAGTCCGGCAGCCATGTTCAGTGTTGCAACAGAACCACCGTCTTTCGGGGGGAATGGTAATTTCGGAGAAAGGATCAGAATCTTCATGGGAGGGTTCACATTAAATTAATCAGTCTTTCCCAGTAATTTTTTGAAGAATTTAAAATACGTATCTACATGCATGATCACTGAATCTGTTGCTGCTTTATAAGTCAGGAAGAAGCTGATTGGTATCAGGATGAATGTGGAGAACCACATTCCGGAAAACGGACTGAAAACACTTTCTCTGACAAATTTCTCACCCATTAATGAAACGATATAATAAAGGATAAAAAACACCACTGAGACAACAACGGGCATACCGAGTCCGCCTTTTCTGATGATAGCCCCCAGTGGAGCGCCTATGAAGAAGAAGAAAAAACATGCTACCGACAATGTGAATTTTCTGTGCATTTCAATCTGATACCTTCGTAATCGTCTTATCTGGCTGTCAACAGAAACAAAGTTGGTATTGATGTTATTAATAGTATTCCTGGCCAGGCTAATGGCATCATTAACAAATTGTATCTGGTTATCTCTGGGTAAATTAAAAAACAAGGAATCCAGGCTAAGCTTAAGGAATTGCCCGTCAGTTTTGATGGTATCCTTATCGTGAGGTCTTTTCATATGAATTCTTTCCGTGTTATAGCTTGTTCTCTGGAGAACATTATATAGGTTTGAGTGATGCAAAAGAATCTGATTAATAAGTGAATCCTCCACATACATGAGTTGTGACAGATTCATCATATGAAAAGAACTCTTAAACAGATTCTGGTCAGTTCGTTGAAGGCCAAAGTCTTTCAGTTCGATGATCATCTGTTGTTCTTCGAACCTGTCCCTTCGGGCGGGATAGCTTTTATCTCTTCTTACTCTTCTGTCCTTTTGCATTTCAATATAAGTAAATCCGTTATACAGGGTAATGATCAGATTTCTTTCGTCAGCAGTCATCTGCATATATCCTGAATCTGCGAGTGTAACGGTAGTATTTCCCTGCTGGCCGGTATGATCATATATCCTGATATCTTTCAGCAGGTTGGTTCTGGGATCCCTGTGTTCAATGCGTATGCTGTAACCTTCGAGAGTATTGTCGAACACACCTGTTTTTATCTGCAGTTCCGGATTCTGGCGTTGGATATCATACAGCAGTGATCTCATCTGGAGATTAGCATACGGCAGTACATTATTACTGAAAAGGAAAGCAAACACTGTAATAACACAGGAGAAAATGATAATCGGGCGCATGATGGTCTGAAGGGGAACGCCGGCAGTTTTAAAGGCAAGAAGTTCATTATGTTCAGCGAGGTTTCCAAAGGTCATTATAGACGACAGCAGTACGGCGAGGGGTAATGCCATAGGCACCAGGCTGGCAGAAGTGTATAATAGTAATTCTGCTATTATCTCAGTTTCAAGTCCCTTTCCCACAAGTTCATCAATGTATTTCCACAGGAACTGCATTAGCAGAACGAAAATAACGATGAAAAAAGTAAGAATAAAAGGTCCTATGAAAGTTCCCAGCACCAGTTTATATAACTTCTTAAACACTCAGGAAGGATTTTAAGGGTTAAGCATGTCCATCAGGAGAGCAAAGCTAAGAAATATTTCCTTTATTGCATCTTAAACACCAATGGCTCTTTTAAGTGCATTTATCTGGGAATCCCACAGGTCAGAAATTTCATCTTTCTCATCTTCATCGAAAAAGTCGGTTATAAGGAGAGCGAGGCTTCCGGTAAGTTCATCCTGGTTTATCCGAAATTCAAAATATGAATTGGAGCTGCCTTCAGTAATCCATTTAAACCTGATACATTTATTTTCTTTCATATTGACTAACTCAGCCTGTTGTTCGGAATCATCCCAGATAAATGTAAAAACATTCCCTTTCAGGTTAACATTATCTGCGAACCATTCTGATAACCCTGACGGAGTGCTCAGACGGGGGAAGAGTACTTTGGGTGAAGTATTCAGCGTATATTCAAGTTCTATTTTTTCTTTCATCAGATTCCAGGTACCGTTAATTGAATTAATATTATAATTGGCAAGATAAGAAAAACTTAATAATTAAAGTCAGTTATTAATTTGCCGGAAAATTATTTTATGTTTCCACAAATCACATTGTATCTGAACGAAGATTTGGATAGAAAAATATTCTATTTACATCTCTTTGATTTGTCTCGTCAGATATTCAATAGCCAGGGCTGCCTCACTGTTAAAATCTCCCCAGCGACATTCCATTGACAAACCTCCCCTGTACCCTATTTTCTTAAGTGCGGCAAGATATGGACGGAAATCATCCCCTTTAATGCCAGGTGCAGATCGTATTTCTCTTTCAGCGATGTGGCAATGTTTTATCAATTTTCCATGTTTAACTATACTTTCAGCGGGCTCATCCTCTTTCATCATGTGGTAAATGTCGGCCAGCAAACGGAAGTTCGGATGTTTTACAGCCTTTACAATTCCGGCACCTTCCGTTACGGAATTTATAAAATTGACCTCTCCCCTGTTCAGAGGTTCAAGAACGATAACGATGTTATATTTTTGTGCCACAGGGGCCATTCTTTTGAGCAATGCGATAAACTGGTCCGTGGCTTTTGTCCTGCTCCATCCATCAGGAATACCCCTTGATCCTCCTGAACCAAACACAATATAGCTTATATTGCTCATACGTGCTCTCCGGAAGGCAATTTCGGCATATTTAAGGATTTCCTCATGATTTGTTTGCTCACCCACGGATTTCAGATTTCCGGGTATAAAACTGTTGCAGGCCAGAATGGGTAACTGTGAAGCAGTATATTTAATGTATTGTTCCTGGAACATCTTATCGTCCTCCGCAGGTTTCAGGTATCTGCCCACGCTCTCTTCAATGTAACTGTATCCGAGGCTTTTCAAATAATTATTATTATCTATGGAAGTGCATACTCCCAGGTCCAGGTTCCAGTCCTTTCCGGTAGCAGAAGCAGCTGATGCAAAAAGACTCCTGTTCCATACGGTTAACCCTGCAGCAGCAAGGCTTGTGGTCTTAATAAACGATCTGCGGTTATGTGTCATGATTTACATGATTAGTTTAGATTAAACCTCAAATTAAGTAAAAAAATGGAGAAAATCAAAATTAGCAGGGTTAGGCGATTCTTTTTGGTTCTTGTATTTATTTCATGGTTCGACGCTGTCAGTCACTGACAGGTCTTTTGCGGGAAGTTTCGTGTCGGGTGTTTTTTTATTCTGATTCAAAATTCCAGATTCCAGACATTGCCAACCATAGCTTCAGCGAAGGTTGGTTTCAGATTTTCTTTGTCATCCGAGTTTTGATGAAGGAGGAACATTTCGGATTGAAAGAAAATACAGTTTATTATAAAAGAAAGAAGCTTAGTAAGTGTACACCTATCTTACCAGCATGCGGGCGCTGTGATGCCATGTATTATCACCTCCCACAACACCGGCACCATAATATACCCCATGATGGTAATTAGTTGGCTCATGTGGCTCATGATAGATATAAAAATAGTTACTCACGTGAAAAAGTGTTAAAAAAGAATTTCCGGATGAGCGCGGATACCAGTAAAAATAGTCTGAAGCGGACGAACTGCCCACATCTGTCCAGCCGCCTGGTTCCGTACTAAAATTATGTCTGTAAATCAAATTAGTGCCGGAAACAAGATCCTGTGTTGTTCCATAATTTGGCATTACCTCTCTTTGATTAACCCTGTAAATTATTTTTGGTATAAGTTCTTCCCATCCCGTTGACCATGATGGTTGGTCGAGAATTACTGCAAACTCAACCGGCCATGATACACCGCTAAGCACACGCCAGTCCGTCCATGCCCCTTCGCTGTCAGGATTAGCGATATACACTGGCTTCCCATAAGCTTCATTATTTCTGGCTTTCATGAAATAGGCATAATCCCTGTTATCAAGGTCATCGGGTGCATTCTCCGTAGCCGGATGTCTGTAGTGTCCTACCATCGTCCATCCGCCGCCATCAGTAGTCATATCGCAATAACATTCAAAAGGTTCTATACTACCTGACCCGTCGGGGTCAATTATATAGAGTCCATCAGGAGCAGACGGATCGTTCTGTTTGATCTCTTTGCAGTTCTTATAGTAGTAGGGCAAAGGAATGTTGCCTATATGGCTTATTGACTCAACCGGCACTCCACTGATTTTGTTTATTTCATCATTTTCAGTGCCGCCTGTTTTTCCTGTAGTCTGACCAAAAGATAAATAAAACGGCAGGATAAGTAAATAAGCGAGTGATAATCTCTTCATTATGCTGTTTTTATTTGGTTAGTCTGCAAAAAGGTACCCATTCTATCTGAGCCAGATGGATCCATAATCGAAATACTCAGAACCGTTTCCGGTCCAGTAAGGAGCATCCTGGTAAACTGCACCGCCTCCTCCCCAGAAACTTCCGCTCCAGCAGGCTCCGTACCACCATGCAGAATATCCAAAATTGTTACTGCAGTTTGAGGAGTATGCATCATGATCCGCATCACGCGTAGTAAGAGGTCTGCCATTATGGTATGTATACATTCCCGGGCTTCTGGTTGTTTCTTCATCATGTATAGTAACAGACTCATCTGACATTACCAGCGCATAGTAATTATCCGGATCAAGCGAAAAGGTATAATACGCTCTGTGAGAAAGATTTGAAGGTGATTCTCCCATATCAAGCCTTGCTATGGTACCGAGAAAATTCCAGTTTCTTACTCCCAGGAAAAGATCAAATAATGTAATGTCTGCTGAAAGAGTTCCGTTAAGATTAACATTGTTAACAGCATCTATCCAGTAGGGTCTGGGACAACCTGCAATTGTTCTGTTGCTCAACAGTACCAGTGTCCAGCCACCCCCATCAGTAGTCATATCGCAGTAGCAGTCGAATGCCTCCATTTCTCCTTCCCCGTCGGGATCAATATTATATATTCCGTCCTTTGCATCCGGATGATTATCTTTTATTTCTTTGCAGTTTGCGTATACTCCTGGTACTATGGTTCCGCCTATTGCCGCTACAGTATTTAAAGGAACAGATGCTGCTTTATTGATATCTGCAGCAGCAGTACCACCTGTTTTTTCAACACTCTGTCCAAATGCCGGGCCTATCAGAAATCCTGATATAATAAGTAAAATATATTTGTTCATGGAAACCTTATTTAGTGCTTGCAAGAAAAACGCCAATAGCTGCGTTATGCTCGCCTTCAAGACAGTCATTTACGATGAGTAAACTCCTGTCTTTCATGCATCGCTCTTGACGTTTTCTTATCAAGCACATGCGAAAATATTGAGTTTTCTTTCAGACATTATTTAATTTCAATCAGCATCAGGTTCGGATTAAAATAAACAGTATTTGGTTTGGAAGCATATCCGACTATCTGCACCTGATTTCCGGAAGAGGCAGGAATAGTCTGTGTAAGAGTTCCTGCATCATCGGGGGAGACATAGATAAGTCCTCCCGGTGTCCATGACCAGTCATCGTTGCTGACATAGCCCTGCAGGAGTATCTTCTTATTCCCTGTTCCTGTTTCAAGGGCAAGTGCCACACAAGGCATTGTTAAAGCAGAACCGGCATCAGCTTTCTCATATTTGCCGTCTGAATTCATAAAAAGGGCAGTGCCGGTAACAGTAATATCCGAATCTATTTCTCCGTAGTTGCTGACTCCGCTTATAAAGACCGGTTCATTTGTCTCTGAACCCTGAATAATAACTTCGGATAAATATTCAGGTGTATTCCCGTTTGTGCCATCACGTCCGTTACCTGTGGCATCTGTCACTGATGAGGGATTGATCTTTGCTGAAAAGAACAATGCCGGTTCAGATTCAAAAGTCCCGTCATATCCGCTTATTTCCGCAGGAGTGAGTTTTCTCTGAAGCCAGTGTTGCGATGCAAAGACAATACTTGCTTCTGAATAAATATCTCCCTGACCCTTCCCCGGATCAACATCCTGTCCACCCCAGAACATCTTATTTGTGTTGCCGGAGTCATCCTGTGGTGTAACACCGGGAAGCTGGCCTACCAGCAAACCGTCAAGATATAACTCAAGAAGGTTTTCTGTGGCATCATACTGAAAACATATGTTATACCAGGTCTCCTCAGTCAGTGACGCATCGTAAGTAACTGAATTCCAGCTTAATCCTTTTCTTACCCAGGCGTGTAATCCGGAAGTGCTGATACTGATGGCAACATCCCCCTCCTTATCAGTCCATCCCTTTCCCCTGAAAAAGTGCCATCCTCCTGCTGAACCTGTTCCGGCAGGCATCATTACGCGCTCTATTACTGACCAGTCAGAGTTGTTTGTGAAACCCTCAAAAGTCCCGAAATCGATATAATCTTCGTCTGTACTCATAAGCCTTACCAGGTAGGTTGTATCTGGTTTTTCAACCATGGTCGGAGCATTGATCAGATCCTTGTAATCTCCGCTAAAAGAATCATCAGATGTCTTAGCATGCAGAGCATATGGCACGCTCAATAACTGGCTGGTACCAACTTCCTCAAAGTCTGTTCCGTTGTCCGGGTCTATTTCAACTTTCATGAAATAGGGTCCGGTGCCCCAGTCAATGGAGGAAAAAGTGCCTGTTACAGGTGTTCCTTCGCCGATATTGGATACAGCAAGACCGAACTGATTTGTAGCCACACTGAATGTCTCCACATAAGATTCAGTCCCTGTAATGGTTCCCTGCAGAATGCTGATCCTGAAAGCTACTGTTTGTGATGCAAGGACGGTGCTTCCGTCTGCACTCCTGACTACAGTCTGGTACTTGAATGACTGAGGTGCCTGTGCTGATAAAGAAACGGCCAGCACTGCCGCAAATAATGAGATAAAAATTCTTTTCATGAGTTTATTATTTAATGATTTTCAATGGTTCTATGAAAGTGCATTATAAAATAATGACTTCGTTTGATAAGTCTTATTTTACTACGTTTATTTTTTAACGATTTTATATACACCGATTTCCTTCTTATTATCAAATATTTTGAGGAAATATATAGCTGGCTTAAGACCGCTGACTGAGAATTGGGATTCCGGAAGAAACAAAATATTATCCATCAGTATCCTGCCATTTGTATCTGACAGAATGTACCTCAGATTCTCAATTCCGGTCGTGCCGGAAGCTATCGTTACCATGTCGCTGGCGGGATTGGGAAATACTTTTAAGGTCAGGCCGTTTTCCTCCGTATCCTTAATAACTGTTATAACAAGATTTCCCTGATTGAATCCCTGGGTAAGAATTACGGTGGAGCCTGTAAGTGTTTCGGTAATGGTCTCACCGACTGTCCAGGTAACATTTGCGCCTGAGGTCGATCCATAACCACCTGAGGGAGTTATAACTTTTTGCGCATGAAGGGAAAATGGAATTAGCAGTAACAGAACCAGAATTGGATAATACTCTTTTTTGATTTTCATTTCTTTCAGTGGGTATTAATTTGTTGATTAAAAATGCGTAGTAAAAAAGTTCAAGTAAAGAAAAACAAAGCAAAAAGCCAAATATTATTGAATATTTCGGGTAATATATTGAACTTTGGAGATATTGTTAATGTTTGTTTTTTCATGGTTCGACTCTGTCAGAATTGCCCGCATAAGCTATGGCTCATATACTCCCATTCTGACATGTCTGAGGCGGGAAGTTTTATGCTGTTTGAAAATATTATGATTGCGCAAGAACTTGTTAAAAGTATTTCAGAAGGTGAAGTTGCGTCCTGATTTTTAATATATCCTGAGTTCTGTGGCATCTTAAGCAAGATGTAAAACCTGGCTCTGCCAGCGTTGGAAAGTGAAAGTCAAAATCCATGTAAACGCCATCCCCAGTCGTAGCGAGAGGGAGACTTGAACTCCCGACCTTCCCGACTTATGAAGTCGGGACGCTCTAACCGGCTGATCTACCTCGAAAAAAAAAACCCCGTCGAATTTGCGGGGTTTCGTAGCGAGAGGGATACTTGAACTCCCGACCTTCCCGACTTATGAAGTCGGGACGTTCTAACCGGCTGAGCTACCTCGAAAAATAAAACCCCGACGAATTTGCGGGGTTTCGTAGCGAGAGGGATACTTGAACTCCCGACCTTCCCGACTTATGAAGTCGGGACGCTCTAACCGGCTGATCTACCTCGAAAAAAAACCCCCGTCGAATTTGCGGGGTTTCGTAGCGAGAGGGATACTTGAACTCCCGACCTTCCCGACTTATGAAGTCGGGACG
>ENA-ORXD01000153-ORXD01000153.1-sediment-metagenome-genome-assembly--contig:-NODE-153-length-118109-cov-7.901154_pt1 | contig 118109 bp, 86 predicted proteins | sample MGYA00237862_ERZ511471 | MGnify/ENA metagenome assembly ERZ511471
GGCAGTGACGACTTTAGTCGGGAACTGCCCGCTCTCGGTTTTCAAAGCTATCGGCTTTAGCCGATAGTAGTTTACTTCAAATGTAAGGAATAATTTTTAACTTTTAACTGTAACTTTTAACTTTACCCTTTTAACTTTGAACTTCTTAACTCGGCCTTCAGTAATGTAGGGTGCGATATTTCGCACCAATTTCTCTTAAAGTCAGATAGTCTGAGTTACTGAAATCAAGACAAGGATGTTGCCTTTTGTCTCCCACCGACGAATTATGGATGATTTTTCTGTTTTTACTCGGTGCTTCCACCGGTAGTTTCCTTAACGTCATTGTCTGGCGCCTGCCGCGGGAAATGTCCATTGTTCACCCCGGCAGCCATTGTATTCGCTGCCGGCATCTCTTGGCCTGGTATGATAATCTGCCGGTTATCGGCTGGTTTCTGCTGCGGGGTCGCTGCCGGTATTGTGGCGAGCGATTCTCCTTTCGCTATCCTTTGGTGGAACTTCTCACAGGCTTATTGTTTGTTGTTTTGTATAGGGCGTATTTTGTTGAGGGCATGAGGCAATTGATGCCCGATTTCGCCCACGGCGGTTTTTTAATCTACGCCGGCCACATAATATTGATCTGCGTATTGCTCGCCGGCTCTTTGATTGACGCCGAGCATTGGATTATCCCCCTTTCGCTGTGCTATACCGCGGCCTTTACCGGCCTCGTATTGAGCATGATTTGGCCGTATCTATTAATCCAGGATCAAAGTGACTATTGGCGATTGATTCCTTATGCCGGCCCGAAGACCGCCGCCCTGGCCCTGGGAGCCGCTTTAGGCCTGATTATCGCCATTATCCTGCTTTACCTTGGCGTCCTGGGCCGCAGTTTCACTGACGCTAGCGGTCAGGAAGCGCCCTCGCCCGACCACCCGGACCAGCATCCCATCTGTCAACATGATAGGCCCTCGGCAACCCAGCCGGATTCTGCTGCCGCTGTTTCCGCGGAGGGGCAATCGCCCGCCGGGACGAACATTCGGCTGGAGATGTTGAAGGAATTGCTTTTTCTGACCCCGGCTATAATCTTGGCTATTGTATTTTTTCTCTTCTTATCGGGTAAAAATAACTTTACAGATGCCTGGCAGGGCGCAATTATAGAGAAGAGATGGTTGGCTGGCTTATTGGGTAGTGTCTTTGGCTTTATGATAGGCGGCGGGATAGTCTGGTTTACCCGGATATTTGGCTCGTTAGCTTTTGGCCGGGAGGCCATGGGCTTGGGTGACGTGCACTTGATGGCGGCGGTGGGGGCGATGTTAGGCTGGTTCAGTGCGACGATTGCCTTTTTTGTAGCACCGTTTCTCGGTTTGGGCTGGGCGATATCCCGGCTGATTATCCACCGTAGCCGGGAAATACCCTATGGTCCCTTTTTATCTTTGGCGACGGTGATGGTAATCTTTTTGCATGATGCTTTGGTTGCCTATTTTTGGAGTGTTTTCACCCCTGGTGTGCCCTTGCCGTGACCGGATAAATCAGCCTTTTATTTTTGCGAAAAAAGCGCTCAGAATAATCGAAAAGGCATATGATTTTCTGATGATTTTTGCTAAAAATTGATAAAAACATTCGCTTGAAAGCGTGTTTTTCCGGCAAAAGATGCCGGTTTGCGTCAAAAATACGCAGTTAATGCCGTTTTTCGCCAGAAAAAACCATTTTTGCGCCTGGGTCTGGGAGACTGCCGGCTGGGATGAATAATGAGTGTAAATTTCCATAAAATAAAGATTTACGCCAAAGTAACCGCTATTTCTCTGGTGATTTTAGCCGCCTTGCTTTTTATGGTCAGTAATCGCCAGATAGTCACTGTTAAGTTCTTATGGTGGGATATCTGGATGGTCCCCACGTATGCCTTTATTTTTCTTGTAGCTAACGGCGGCATATTGATTTACCTCATCGCCCGCCGGATTGGCAAGGTGGTTCGAGAGTTACGGCAGATGCTGCGTGAGGATCGCCTGGCCAAAGGAGCTGCGGATAGTAATAACCCGCAAACGTTGGAGGACCCGGATAAATAACTCAAAAATAGCCGGCTCAAGAAATAAGGATAAATGGTTTTAATTAAAGGAGTAATGGTAATGAGATGGGAAAGAATGCTGTTGGTGGCGGGATTGACGGGATTGATGGCTTTGGGCAGCGGCTGTCAGCCCTGGCAGAAGAAGTATCAAAGCTGTAACGCGGAGTTGGAGAATTTGAAGGCCCTTTTCGACAGCGCCCAGCAGTCTCTGGACGAGTGTAAGGCGGGCCAAAACCAGTTAAGCTCCCAGTTGGCTGACGCCCAGCGTAACCTGGCTTCGGAGCGGCAAAAGCCCGCCGCCCGGGCGGTTTCCGATCTGGAGAAGGAAGGCGGGGTTTATGATGCCAGTCGCGGTACGATAACCGTTACCCTGGAGAACGAGGTATTGTTCGATTCCGGCAGGGTTACATTGAAATCGGACGCCAAGAGCCGGCTGGGTCGCATAGCGGATATTATCCAGCGGGAACACCAGGGCAAAGAGGTTTGGGTTGTCGGCCATACCGATACCGATCCCATCAAGAAAAGCAAATGGGCGGATAACTGGCAGCTATCCACCGAACGAGCCCTGGCGGTAACCCGGTATCTAATTGAGAAGGGCGTCGGCGCCAGACAACTGGTAGCCGCCGGCCGAAGTCAATATCAGCCGATCGGCTCCAGCAAGGCTAAGAACCGCCGGGTGGAGATTGTCGTTAATACCTTATAATTCAAACTGGCCGAAGGCCAGTTTGAGAATGCAAAAATCAAAATGCAAAATGCAAAAATGTGGTATCCGCCGTAGGCGGATAGCTGATTTTATTGGTTTTTTTTCAGGTTATAGAACAGCTAGTTAAGCAAACGGTTACGTCAATTTCCAACCGTGAATCGGCCGGTTTGGGTAAGTAGTTTTGGAATAATGGATGGGCTCAACCATAGGCATCATCGATTACGGGATGGGCAATCTGCACAGTGTGCACAAGGCCTTCGAGCGGGTTGGAGCTGACGCTGAGATTATTACCGACGCGGGGGCGATTGACCGGGCGGAGAAGATTGTACTGCCCGGCGTGGGGGCCTTCAAGGACGCTATTGATACCCTGAGAAAACAGCGGCTGGTCGAGCCGATTTTAGCGGCGATCGCGGCGGGCAAGTGGTTTCTGGGTATCTGCCTGGGCCTGCAGCTCTTGTTCGAGGTCAGCTTCGAGGACGGCGAGTATGAAGGTCTGGGGGTAATCAAAGGCCAGGTAAAACGGTTTGATTTTAGCGGCCGGCCAGATAAAGAGACGCTGCGGATCCCGCACATGGGCTGGAATGAGCTGAAGGTTAAATCCGCCTGTCCCCTGTATCGCGGCCTGGCCGAGCCGATATACGTATATTTTGTCCACTCGTATTGCGTGGTTCCCCGGGATGAGTCGGTGATAGCGACTACTACCGATCATGGGGGCGAGTTTGTCTCGAGCATCTGGCAAGGCAATATCATGGCGACGCAGTTTCACCCGGAGAAATCCCAGCAGGCGGGCCTGGCGATGCTGCAAAATTTCGCCGCCCTGTAATAAGACCAGGAGTGGGAGAGAAAATCCCAGAGAGATTAGCGCCTTAAGGGGGTAGTATGGTCCGGCCTTGTTCTGCGGAACTACATTGACAGGTTCGACATATCCAGCTAGATTATGGCAAAAATGGAGGATAAATTGCCATGATCAGATCATTTAATGTGATAATAGAGAAAGACAAGGACGGATATTTTGTCGCTACCGTGCCGTCACTGCGAGGATGCCACACGCAGGCAAAATCCCTGGATGAGCTGATGGAAAGGACAAAGGAAGCCATCGCTCTTTGCCTGGAAGTCGAAGAAGAAGTCTCGGAAAACGAGTTTATCGGCGTCCAGCGGGTGGAAGTATCCGTATGAGCAAACTATCTGCTATAAAATATTAAGAAACTACTTTGAAAGCGAACAATTAGATATATTGAATCCGCTATCATGTTTCACAGATTTATGATGTAAAGTACGCTATATTGAGTTTAAGATACAGTGCATATTAATCTGAATAATTGTTAGAGGATGTAACCAATGTCGAAGGTTGATGATTATAGACAGTTGGTTTTTGAGAGAAAGGCATGCCATCTGTGTCAGGGACTGACGAATCCGGCGGACGTCGAGCGCGGACGTTACGACTCGAATCATGTTGGACCGTGGTCGCTATGGCAAGGAAACCTTGAGGCCTCCCTGATGGTTGTCGGACAAGACTGGGAAACCTCGGACTATTTCGTGCGACACAAAGGACGTGAAGGGCCAGGACATCCGTCGAACATTGTTCTTATGAAGTTGGTTAGCCTCGCGGGAGTTCAGCTCGGTGATCCAGGTTCCGCAGATGGACGTGATGTCGCCTTCTTCACAAATGCCATTCTGTGCCTGAAGGGTCCAGAAGGTGGTTCCCAAGGTAAAGTCTATCCATCCTGGTTCAATAATTGTACTCCATTCCTTAGACGGCAGATCGAGATCGTAAACCCCGCGGTTGTCGTCGGACTTGGGGAACACGCATATCGCGCGATTTTCCGTGGATTCGGAATGAAGTGTGGGTACAATGTTGGTGGTAAGACGTGGTTTCGCGTTGAGGTCGAGGCACCTACTGGAAGGATCCTTCCCAATGGAAGTCGAGCGTTTGCTGTTTACCACTGTGCACGTAGAATCCTCAATAGTAAAAAGTTGCGACCAATAGAATTCCAGGAAAACGATTGGATGAGGCTCCGCCCGTTTCTTCCGACCGGCTGATTACGGCTTTAAGCCAAGATCGTTATTCTTTTCACTACTAAGGGCGATTATTCTTTATTATCAAGTAGCCTGTATCAACTCATAAACCTTCATCAGAAAAAAATCAGCGAAAAACTGTCTTGAAAAATCATCGTCTATGGTAATAATCTCGTTATGGACAGTTATGACAACAAAGACAACAATATATTTACCACTACCTCGCAGGAAAAAAAGTGGAGGTTGGTGCGTTCGTATCTGTCGGGGCACCCGATATGGTGCGCGTGGCAATTAACGTACCGCTGCAATTATCGCTGCCGGTTTTGTCATTACTGGTGCGATAAGATGGGCGAACTACCCGAACAGAGCGTCGAACAGTTTGAAATCGGGGCGCGAAAGCTGGCGCAGTGGGGCAGTATGATGATATCACTGGCGGGGGGCGAGCCGATGCTCCGCAAGGATATTGTGGAGATTGTCGAGCGGGTGGGCAGATGGCATCTGCCGTTTCTGACGACCAACGGCTCCGTAGCAGATGAATCGCTGGCGAAAGAATTATTCGCGGCGGGCCTGTGGGGAGTTTCCGTCAGTATCGATTACGCGGAAGGACAGCGGCATGACCGGGCACGGGGGACAAACGGGGCTTATGAGCAGGCAGTCAGGAGCCTGGAGGTTTTCTCCCGGGCGAGGAAATACCCCTGGCAGCGGGTCAATCTGATGTGCGTACTGCTGGACGATAATATCGAGCAGATCGAGCCCTTGATCCAACTGGCGGCGAGACACCGGGCGTATTTCATGATCCAGCCCTACTGCACCCTGAAGACGGGTAGCAGTAAATTCCGCTATAAAAATTATCATGGGGTGTCGCAGTATCTGCTGGATTTACGGCGAAAGTATGACAATTTTCTCAGTAATCCCACTTTCTTGTCCCGGTTCGACGCCGCCCTGGACGGCGGAGTACCCAATTGCGCGGCGGGACGGGCCTTCTTTAATATCGACAGCGTCGGCGATATCGCTATCTGCGTGGAGATGCGGCATCGGCCAGTGGCTAATCTGTACCGGGATGACAGCACCACCATCGGCCAGCGATTGAGGCTGGGCAGCCAAGGCAATAAATGCCAAAGCTGCTGGTATAACTGCCGGGGGGAAGTGGAAAGCATCTATAAAAATCTGACCGGCCTATGGCAAAGTTTGCCGACCCTGCTGTTCGATACCGGCCGACCAAGAAGCGCGACGGCCCGGAAAAAATAACCATACCGAACGGAAAACGTTCAACGTTCAAAGTTCAACGTTAAATGAAAAACGTAAAAAGAGAAATTGGTGCGAAATATCGCACCCAAATTTTCTACATTATTTAGATGTTGCAGTTTTACTTCGCCAACGGCTCGACGTGCACGTACAGCCGATCCATTGCCATCTCACCCAGGGCGTTACTGCGCTGGACGGTCACGATATAATCACCCGGCTGGCGGAATCTGTGGATTGTAACCGCATAACCATCTTTGGCGTGTTGATCGGTATTGGCATCCGAGCGTACCGCCGCTGTCCCACCGCCATCGCCAAAATCCCACACCTCCTCCCCCTCGTCGCGCCCGAAGCCAAACGCCCGGACCATGAAAATCACCTGGTCGTAGGTTTTTATGTCCAAAGTTGGGTAAAACGTCGCATGCAAGCGCGGCGGCCGCTGGCGTCGCTGGCCATCCATCACCCGAACATTGGCAAAGGCGTAGCTGGTGTTTTCCTCCGCGTCGGTAACCTTGAGTATCTCACGGTAGTACCCCGACTGGGTATAGCGTCGCCGAACCTGGATGCCCGTCGCGCGGCTGCCGTCCGTAAAGGTCCATTCATACTGTCGAATGTGCTGGGGGCCCTTGTAGCTCCAGGACAATCCCGCGTCCAACACGATCTCTTCGTCCGTCAGCACGAAATGCTTAGGCCCGGTGATCGCCTGCAACTTCGCGCCGTGCTGCTGGACATACGCCTGCCAGACAAAGGCATAGCTATCCGTTGTACCATACCGGCCTGAAGGCTGCATCATGAAGGCTTCAAAGTGCAGATGTGACCAGCCGCTGCTGCCCCCTTTCTTGCCCAACATCCCGATCTTTTGCCCGAGACTTACCTGTTGGCCAAGCTGGATGGCCTCATCCACGCAGTCCAGGTGACTATAACGATAATACCAGCCACGTCCGTCGCGAATATAGACAACGTTCAAGCCCGGCTGGACCACGGAAGGCAGGTCCTGCAATATTTCCCCCCGCACGGAGACCACCGTGCCCTCAGTCGCAGAGACAACTTCGACCAATCCATCAGCACCGCCAAAGTCCAGGCCTGCATGGTAATAGACCTTTTCCGCCCCCGGCTTCTCGCCCACCGGTACGTTGGCCATGTCCGTATAGCTGGCCAGCCAGCGCTGCTTCAGTGGGTAGCCGAACGTTCCTGGCCGCACCCAGCTCGACCCCATAGGCCATAATCGGAACCGCGCGTCCTTATCCAATGCCCATACGTTTCCACCGGCGTTGTTGGAAATATAACCCTTGGTCACAGCACAATCCACCTGGACACCGCCGACCGTTACCGGCAGACGATACGTTGCGGCAACCAAGGTTGTCTTCTGGCCGTTGACCTCGAGCGTGACCTCGGCGCGGCGGACGGCATTGCAGATTGAGCCGCGCTGCTCCCGCAAGTCCAGCAGCTTCAGCGTGACCGGCAGGCCGTTAGCCAATTCCACCTGGGCCGACTGGCCAACGTTCAAATCGACCACGCGGATGAGAGGCTCGATTTTGACCGGCTCGGCCCAAGAGGTTGTCGTTATCGCCGGCAAGAGGCAAAACACGGCGGCTACGGCACACCAAATACGCAAGGAACGTGTACTTTTCATGTCGTTACTCCCAGTGATACTACTTCTTTGCCCAGCGGTTTCTTTGCTATTTTACGCGGTCGGCGAAAGCCGGGCAACGGTTATTAGGATAAATTTCAGCAACTTTTGCGGCAAATCCAGCGCCTTGCTGGTTGGCTGGGCGCCGGGTGTCAATTGTTTATGAAAGAGACCCTGGTCATGCGATGGTTTTATTGTTTTGACGGCCGAAAATAAAAATCATAAAATTACCATTATTATATCATCAAAAATCAAATTCTACCTGTAGGAGCCAAGGTCAATGGCAGATATGGAAGCGCTATACGCCCGTCGGCTGAAACGTTATGTAACCGCGATGCGAAATGATAAGGCGGACATGGTCCCGATTCGGCCGTTCGTGGCGGAATTCACGGCCAAGTACGCCGGGTTTACCTGTCAGGAGGTAACGCACGATTACGAAAAAGCCTTTCTGGCGGCGCGAAAGTGCGCGGCGGATTTCGACTGGGACGCGGTGGTGGGCAACATGGTATATGTGTGGACGGGCCTGACCCAGGCGATCGGCTTGAAATATTACGGCGTGCCGGGCATTGACGTACCGGCGGACACCGGCTTTCAATACCGCGAGCCGGCGGAAGAACAGGCGTTTATGAAACCGGATGAATATGACGCGTTGATCGAAGACCCGACAGGATTTTTGTTCAACGTGTGGCTGCCGCGGGTGTCCAGGGACGTCGCGGCCCCGGGCCAGCCGAACACCTTACGCAACAATCTTTCGTTTTTGAAGGGGGGGATGGCGATGCTGAGTTATTTCGGCGGTTTCGGCAGGCAAAACGCCCTATTGCGGGCAGAGTCGGGCACGGTGTCGGCCATCGCGGGGATCTTCAAGGCGCCGTTCGATATCCTGGCGGATAAATTGCGGGGCTATATCGGGCTGACGATGGATTTGTTCGAGCGGCCTGATAAGGTGCTGGCAGCCTGCGAGGCGCTGATGCCGCATTTGCTTTTTGTAGCCCTGTCGGGTGCGGATCCGGAGAAAAATGTCCCGATCGGTTTCTGGATGCATCGGGGATGCGTGCCCTTTGTTTCCCATGAGCAATTCAATAAATTTTACTGGCCGACGCTGAGGCCGATTATCGAGGAGATCTGGTCCCACGGGCATCAGGTGCTGTTTTACGCGGAGGGCAAGTGGGCCAGTCATCTGCAATCATTCAGGGAGCTGCCGGCGGGAAGCATTGTCTTTCACGTGGACCGCGACGATATCTTTGAGGTGCACCAGGCGATCGGGGATAAATTCTGCCTCAGCGGCGGGATACCGAATTTTTTGCTGTCCTACGGCAAGCCGGAAGAGGTCCGGCAGTATTGTAAAAAGGTAATTGACGGGGTGGCCCGCGACGGCGGATATATTATGGACGCCAGCGCGATTATGCAGAACGATACCAGCGTGGAAAATTTGCGGGCGATGACCGAGTTTACCCGGGAATACGGCGTGTATTAGATAACTCAAACTGACCGAAGGTCAGATAAAAATATCAAATATCAAAAATCAAAAATTAAAAATCAAAAATGTGGTATCCGCCTGCGGCGGATGACTATTAATTATGCTTATTGGTTTCGAATAATATGCCAATTTATCGAAAGGATGTTTTTATACCGGTTTAGCATCGTGAACCGGCTGATTTGGGAAATCAAAAATCAAAAATATAGAAGAAGGAGTTATTTCCGTGAAAGAAGAAAAAAAGACCATGAGAAAGCCGGGAGTGTGCATTCCGTGGGAGGAAAAACTGCAAGAGCTGCCGGAGATTATGGGCGATAAGGAACTGGTGCAAAATATATGGGAAGACATCGACGGGCTGGGGTACGTGTATATCTGGCAATGCCTGCTGTCCTTTTGATGGTATAACAATGAGAAAAAAAACTAAGATTACGCGGAGAAATTTTCTGAAGAAGGCTGGCGGTTTAGCTGCTGGTAGCCTGGTGTTTCCTTATCTTGTTCCGGCTGGGGTTGTCACGGCTGAGGGTAAACCGCTGCCCAGTAATCGTATCACTCTGGGATTTATCGGGACCGGCGAGCATGGGGTACAAATGAACTTGAAGAGTTTTCTACCGCAAGGCGACGCCCAGGTGACGGCACTTGGCGACGTAGATGAGGAGCGACTGCAGAATGCCTGTAATGAGGTGAAAAACCAATATGGCGAAGATTACAAAGGCTATTTCACTACCGGCGACTGGCGGGAGATTGTGGATCGCAAGGATATAGACGCGGTGGTGATATCGACGCCGGACCATTGGCACGTGCTGCCGGCCATCGCGGCGGCGAAGGCAGGCAAGGACGTTTTTTGCGAAAAGCCGCTGACACTGACAGTACATGAAGGGCGGGTGTTAAGTGATACGATAAAGCAATACGGACGAGTGTTTCAGACGGCCAGCGAAAACCGCTCCAAATGGAATTTTCTGCGGGCTTGTGAGCTGGTGCGCAACGGCAGAATAGGCAAATTGCATACGATACGAACTCATTTGCCGCACGGTAAGACGTACCCAGTGCAGCCGGTCAAGCCGATACCTGCTGGGCTTAACTGGGATATGTGGCTGGGACAGGCGCCGTGGCGGGATTACTGCGATTTCGGGAGGAGCAAATGCCATTATGAATGGCGGTGGATATCGGATTACTCCGGCGGGCAGCTCACCGACTGGGGGGCGCATATCAATGACCTGGCTCAGTGGGCGAACAATACCGAAGATACCGGGCCGGTGAGCGTGGAGGGCAAAGGCGTGTTTCCGGAGGATGGCCTGTGGAATACGGCGGTGGAATGGGAGCTTAGGTATCAGTACGCCAACGGAGTAACATTGATATGCCGAAATAGTCCGCCGAAAGTAAATTTTGCGAATATAAAATTTGAAGGAAGTGAAGGCTGGGTATTCTGCGCCTGGAATACCATCGAGGCCAGCTCACCCAAGATTCTCCGGTCCGTTATCGGGCCGGAGGAAATCCATCTGAGAACCTGTAAGGAACGGGAGCAGCGGGATTTTCTCGATTGCGTCAAGATCCGAAGGCAACCTTATTATCCGGTTGAGGTTGGTCATCGCACTATTACGATCAGCCATATCGGCAATATCTGCCTGGTCCTGGGACGTAAAATGCAATGGAACCCGGATAAAGAACGCTTTGTCAATGATGAGCAGGCTGACCGGATGCTGTCGCGGGCGATGCGCAGCCCCTGGCGGTTATAAGTATTTGAGGTTAGCGAGAAAGGAAAAGGTATGGACTGGTTGAGCAATAACGTCAAAAAAATATTGACGCTGGTGGTTTGCCTGGGCGCGGGCTGTCAAAATATTACCGGGCTATCCGAGAACGGGAAAACGGCGGAGGAAATTTACAACAATCCTTTCTACGCTATGGATACAGGGACTAAGGATGACAGTCACCGCACCGCCGAGGCGCAGGCGACAATGCTCAAAGAGCTGGGATATGACGGTATCGGCTATAGCGGGGTGAAAGATATACCGGAAATGCTGGTGGAACTGGATAAAAACGGTTTGAAAATGTTTAATATTTATGTACGAGTGGAGGTGGGCAATAAAACAGACAAATATCCGGCGGGCCTGCCGCAGGCAATTAAACAACTGGCCGGCCGAGATACCATGATCTGGCTGGCGGTTTATAATGCGGAGTGTGAGGTCTCCAGCCCGGCCGGCGACGCGGCGGCGATGGAAGTGATAGGTGAAATAGCGAATATGGCTCAGGCGGCGGGACTACAAGTAGCCCTTTACCCGCATTGGCGAGCCTGGATGGAAAGGGTGGAGGACACGCTGCGGATTGCCCGAAAAATGAAACGCAAAAATGTGGGAGTGACGTTTAATCTATGTCACTGGCTAAGGGTGGACGGCGATATGACGAAATTAAGGGGGCTTCTGGAAACCGCGCGGCCGTATCTTCTGCAGGTAACGATAAATGGGGCGGATACCAATACCACGGAATGGGACAAGCTGATTCAAACTCTGGATAAGGGGGATTTTGACAACTATCAATTACTGAAGATTCTCAAGGGGTTAGGCTACCGCGGCCCGATCGGCCTGCAGGGCTACGGCGTCAAGGGCGATGTGTATGATAATCTAAAGCGTTCGATGCAGGCCTGGCGAATGTCTCTATCCAGGTCTATCTGATCGCCGTTGTGATAAACCTGAAGCGTCTGGGGGAGTTTTTGCTGTATTTTTTCCGCCATGTCACCCTATCCGGCCGGCATATCGTGACTATTTGGCTCGGAAATGCTCGTGGTAATCAAAACTTGAGATTACTTGACAGAAGAATGATTACTAGACAAATAATGCTGAATGCGGCATAGAACCCGGCTTTTTCAACAGCCCCACTGTCCCCAATACCAAAAGGGAAATATCAGATTATAAAGCCTGTCTGACTCCGTACCGAAAGTAATTTAACACCTAACCAGAAGACAACTTATGGCAGGGGTGGGAGTGGGGAAAAAAGGAATTTGCCTTTTCTTGCAATAAGTCGATAAGCAATTACGTTATTACTAGTGAAAAGTGTTAGTTTTTTAGAAATTGGTTAAGAAACGGCGTATTCAACGTCTGGAAGGAGAACAAAAATGAAAAGGTTTTATGCGACAATTGGCATGGTTTTGGTTATCGCTTTGCTGCCGGCAATGGCGCAGGCCCAAGCGGGCGGCGGTAAGGGCGGACGAGGAGACGGGCCGAGGGGGGCCGGCAGAATGCATCAGGTAGGCCCCGGCATTATGCAGCGGCAGGGCTGGGACGAAGGAGCGGGCGCGGAAATGATTTTACGCATGAAAGAAAAGCTTAATCTAAGTGACGAGCAGGTTATCCAACTGGAAGCGATAAAGGAGGAAGCCCAGGGACAGTTTAAGACAGTCAATCAGGCAGTTAGGGCAAAAAGAGAAGCATTGCATACGGCGGCAACTTCGGGAGCTGGTGAGGCAGCCATCCGCACGGCAGCGACAGAGCTGGGTAAAGCTATTGGTGACCAGGCGGTTTACGGAGCAGTCATCAAGACCAAGGTCGATACGGTCCTGACCGACGCACAGAAAGCGCAGCTGAAAGAAATGAGACAAAAGCGTATGGAAAGAGGCGAAGCCCGCCAAGCCCAAGGCGAACAAGCAATGGGTAAAGGTAAAGGGCAAAAAGCGGGCAGAGGCCCAGGCCCAGGCCCGGAGGCGGCGTTTCAGAGGATGGATGCCGACGGCAATGGCGTTATCAGTATGGAAGAATTCAAAACTCATATGGAGCAGATGCGAGAACGCTGGGGCGGCCAGGAGCCTAAAGGCGGGCGTGCCCCCAGGGGCGGCAGAAGCGACAATTAAAAGCTTAGCAAATTGATACCGATAAGAACTTTGCAGTTGGTTCTGCAATCAAACAGGTTCGGCAGCCAGTGCCGGGCCTGTTTTTTTAAAATAATAATACTGAATGACATATTTGATTTGAGAAAAAGATTTAGAATTTGAGAAATATAGCAGTGGATTTGTTAAATATATGGCCATGAATTGCTTTAATGATGAAGATTCAAGCGGCAGGTGAAAAATTGTCATGGACGAAGGGGGCAGGGACCGATAACTTATAAGGATCAGCCAAGGATGGTGCGCGGCGGCGGAGCCGCTGATTTTATTTATCATGTTGTAATACAACGACTTACATTCAATAATGAGAACGATTGAGCTGCCCAAAACCTATCAGCCCCAGATGCCGTACACGGCAAATATCAAGGCACTTCTCAAAAATACGCCAGCGTTCGCTTATCAGATCGATATGGTCGATGAGCTGGATTTTATCGAGTGCCTGACCACGGCCAGCGGGGACCTGACCTGCCAGGCGACGGGCAGCAAAGGCGAGCCGGTGCTGCTGCATAGTAAATATGACCCCAAGCGAGAGGCAGACCGCTGGGCTGATGGAGTAATCAAACGGGCGGAAGAACAGCAGGATGAAGAAAGCAACCGAGTACCCATGTGCTACGTGGTGGATGGGTTCGGACTGGGGTATCATGTCAAGGCACTATACGAGCGGCTGCTGGGCGAGGCGTTTATCCTGGTCAGCGAACGGAATATCGCCCTGATCCGCACGGCACTACATCGGCTGGATTACTCCGAGATGCTGGAGAGCGGCAGGGTAATCTTTCTGGTCCGCAGCGAACGTGAGGAGATATTCAAGAAATTACAGGCCCACTCCACGGCGATGATGCTGGGGGTAATATATACCCGAAGCCTCCAGCAGGTGGATGGGGAATTCCACGCTGCTATCCACAGGATGGTCAACGAATACGCATCGTTCATGCGAAGCCATCTTATCAGTCTGATCGGCAACAGCATCGTAACGATAAAAAATATTCTGCATAACCTGCCGAGCTACGTGGGGACGAGCGGTATTAATATCCTCAAGAATCGATTCGCAGGCGAGCCGGCGGTGATCGTCTCGGCAGGGCCGTCATTGCAGCGGAATATCACTAAACTAAAAGAAATCCGCGACAAAGTGGTGCTCATCGCGGTGCAGACGACCCTGAAGCCGTTGCTGGATATGGGGATCGTGCCGGATTTCGTCACCAGTCTGGATTATCATGAGGTGAGCAAAAGGTTCTTCGAAGGCCTGACGGATAAAGAGTTGCGGGAGGTTCACCTGGTAGCGGAGCCGAAGGCGACCTGGCATGTGGTGGATTATGTACGGCAGAACGGGATAGTTTCGCTACTAGGCAATGAATTCGCCCGGCTGGTGCTGTCGGGGCAAGTCGATCCGCATGACAATCTGCCGGCGGGGGCGACGGTGGCGCATCTGGCGTTCTACCTGGCGGAGTATCTGGGTGCGGACCCGATCATATTCGTAGGGCAGGACCTGGGATTTACGGACAATCTGTATTACGGGCCGGGGACCAGCCTGCAACAGGCGTGGAAGGGTGAGCTGAACCGGTTTTGCACGATAGAGATGAAGCAGTGGGAGCGGATCGCGCGGCACAAGAATATCCTGCGGCAGGTAGAGGATATCCACGGGCAAAAAATATATACCGATGAGCAGATGTTTACCTACTTGCAGCAGTTCGAAAAGGATTTCGCCCACAGCTCCGCACGGGTAATCGACGCCAGCGAAGGCGGGGTCCGCAAGCAATACTGTCGGACGATGAGTTTAGGGGTGGCGGCAGAAGAGTTTTGCCGCCGGAGCGTCGAGCGTGAGAAATTCGGCTATCGTAAGCAATTAAACTCCTTCAATGCTCAAAAGCTGCAGCCCGGCAGGGACGCGGTGAAAAAGCGGATTGAAGAAGTAGAAGAGCTAAAGGGTATCTGCGTCGATACCATCGCCATCGTCAAGGAGATGCTGGAACTGGTGGACGATCAGCCGATGCTGAATAAAAAGATGGTTCGGCTGGACGAGCTGCGGACGATGGTCAAGCACCGCAACGACACCTATCGGATGGTAATGCTGGTCTCGCCCACGGCGGAGATTTATCGGTTCCGCCAGGACCGGGCGCTGGATGTGGATAATGTGCAGGGCAAAGACCGGCAGCGACGGCAGCTCCGCAGGGATATCGCCTACGTGACGGAGATTAAAAACGGCTGCGACCGGCTGCTGGAGATGCTGGGAGAGTGCGTGGTGCGATTTGATGAGGAGATGGAGAAACATGAAGGCAACGAAGGTTAAGGCAGGGTAAGCGAGCGATGCCGGAAGAAGATGGACGTAAAATAGCGGGTCTGGTGTACGCGGATGTCGAGCGCGGTGCGCTGGGCAACAGGTCGTATCTGGCGGAGGAGCTGGCGGGGGAAAATGTACTCCGGCGGACGATACAGCGGCTGGAAAAGGTAAAGCAACTGCAGGAGATTGTCGTTTTTACGCCCGAAGGCCAGCAGGAAGAGGTAAAAAAGCTGTTGGCGGGCACGTCGGCGGTGGTGGAGGGGCTGAAAGAGCCGGCCCCGATTAGTCCGCGGATACAACGGCGGAAATGGGCGCTAGAAAGCTGGCGGGGGGGACTGCACGAAGCGATGCAGGCGGATGAGCTTTGCTTTACAGCGGAGATGGTGCAAAAGGCCAGGCAGCGCGATGTCTATACCGCGGTGGTGGTAAACGCGGAGGCGGTACTGCTGGCCGGCGAGCTGATGGAAGGGATGCTGGAGCATCATCGGGAGCACGGCGAGGAGATGCGGTTTTCCTTTACCCAGGCGCCGCCGGGATTGTGCGGCTGGGCACTGCGGCTGGACCTGCTGCATGAGCTGGTGCAGGCGAAGACCTTTACGGGCGATATCCTGGCTTATAATCCCGATCAGCCGCGGGCGGATTTTGTCGTGGAGGAGTGCAATTACAAGATTCCCATCGAAATATACGAGCCGACGTTTCGATATCTGGCGGATACGCGGCGGGGGGTGGAGGCACTGCAAAAGATTCTGGCGGCAAATAAAGCAGCGAGTAACGGGCAGCTACGCGAACTGGTGTCAGCGATGGCCCAGGTGCAGCGGGAGGGATTCCCTCTGCCGCGGGAACTGGAGGTGGAAATTACCACTGAGCCGAGCCGGCGGATGAAGGGTTATCCGCATGGCGGACGGGGGCAGCAGCGGCAGATGATGAGCCGGGAGGTATTTGAAAAAATCATCGGCGATTGTCAAGGTTACGATGATATATGTCTGACAATCGGGGGATTTGGTGAACCGATGAGACATCCGCAGTTGTTGGAGATGATAAAAGCGGCTAAGGCGGGCGGGATTTTCGGGATCAATATCGAGACCGACGGGGCTGGGCTGAAAGGAAAGCTGGCGGAAGGGGTGATAGAGTCCGGGGTGGACGTGATAAGTGTTCATCTTGATGCCGACAGCAGCGAAGGGTATCGCCAAGTCAAGGGGCAGGAGGACTTCGAGGAGATTGTGAGGCAGATGGAGGCTTTTATCGAAAAGTCACAGGCGGCGAAAGGCGGTGGGCCGCAGTTGGTGCCGCATCTGGTGAAGACCCGCCGAACAATGAGCGAAATGGAGGCGTTTTACGAGCGGTGGATCAGAAAATGCGGCTGCGCAGTGATCGAGGGATACAATGATTTTGCCGGCCAACTCGAGACCGGGGAAGGAGCAGAAGAAGGATTAGATATCGCTGGGCCGGTGCGACAGGCGTGCAGGCGGCTATGGCGGTGCATGACAATCATGGCGGACGGCAGTGTAACCATCTGCGGGCAGGATTATAAAGGTAAATGTGTCTTCGGTAACGTAAAGGAACAAAGCGTGGCCCAGTTGTGGCAAGGGCCGGTGATGCGCAAGCTGCGTCAGGCGCATCAGGACGGTGATTTCGAGATTAACGAGCTATGCCGGAATTGTAAGGAATGGCATCGATGAAGCCGCGGTGGAGAAATGTTATGTGTTCGAGCAGGAGGGAAAGGTAATTTTGAATGTTTTGGCGATAATACCGGCACGTTGCGGCAGTAAGGGAGTGCCGGGCAAGAACGTGCGACGAATACTGGATAAGCCGGTGGTCTGCTATACCATCGAGGCGGCGCTGGCGGCGAAGACGGTGGGCAAGATAGTGGTAACCACCGATGATCCGCAGGTGAAGGAAATCTGCGGTGCGTATGGCGATAAAATTACGCTCATCGATCGGCCGACAGAACTGGCCGGCGACAACGCCCGGATCGATGATGTGATGCGGCACGCTTGCCGGGAATTAAGCCGGCGCCGGGAATATAAGGCGGATATCGTAGTCCTGCTTTACGCTAATATCCCGGTGCGGGCGGATGATATTATCGACCGGGCGGTGAATCGGCTGATCGAGACAGAGGGGGATTCGATTCAGACGCTGGGGACGGTGGGCAAGTTTCATCCGTACTGGATGTATGAAATGCGGGGAGAGGACCGGATAAGCAAATATATCGATAACCAAGTGTATCGACGGCAGGAATTGCCGCCGCTATACGTGATCGACGGGGCGGTAGGGGCGGTAAAATACGAGACCCTGATGGCGGCGGAAGGGGCTGAGGATCCACATGCCTTTTGGGGAAGGGACAGACGCGGGATAGCGCAGGAAGGGCTGGAGACGGTGGATATCGATTCGCTACGGGATTTTTATCTGGCGGAGGCGGCGCTGCGGCAGAAAAAAGCCGCGGCAAAGTTGGGCCGGTAAATTAGTTCCTTAAAAAAAGAAGTGCGTTAATCAGGAAAACAAGATGTCGAATAAGAGCTATGATATTGTTTTGATCTTTCCGCCGATCCGGGTGTGGGACAGCCCGCGGAATTTTCCCACGGGGCTGGGGCTGATCGCGTCGCGGCTGCGGAACGCCGGCTATCGGGTGAAGGTGATCGATGTCAACGGTCGGCGGATAAGCGATGAGGAGGTACTGGACGAGATTGGGCGGCTGGACCCTGCCGTAATCGGGATCGGCGGGCTGATTACCACCTACGGCTGGGTAAAACGGATGAGCGGGCTAATCCGCCGGCAACGACCCCAGACCAAAATCATACTGGGCGGCTCGGTGGGAACGAGCATTATCGAGACGGCACTAAAAAATCTGAGTATCGATGTAATCGCGGTGGGCGAGGCGGATGACACGATTTTAGAACTGCTGCCGGCGTTGGCTAACGGCGGCGACTTCAGCGGCGTCGCGGGGGTGGCGTACCTGGAGGACGGCCAGGTGGCGCAAACAGCGGACCGGCGGATGATCGAGAACCTCGATGAGCTGCCCTACCCGGCCTGGGAGATGTTTCCCATGCAGGTGTATCTGGAAAATCCGGTGGTAGGGGTGGGCAGGGATGTGGATATTATCAGCTCGCGAGGGTGTCCGTTTTCCTGCCGATATTGTTACCGCATATTCGGCAGGAGGTTCCGCGGCCGAAGCCCGGAGCACGTGGTGGGGGAGATGCTGGCGCTGAAGCGTAATTTCGATGTGGATTTCATCAGTTTTCAGGATGATTGCTTTGTCGTCGATAAACAGCGGGTGTTTGCTATCTGCGATCTGATCGACCGCACCGGATTGAATAAGACGCTGCGCTGGAGCTGTACGGGCAGGGTTACCGTCTGCGATGTGGAATTACTCAAGCGGATGCGGGCCAGCGGGTGCGTGTCGGTAAGTTACGGGATCGAGAGCGGCTCGGACGCTATTCTGCGGGCGATGGGGAAAAATGTAACGCTGGAGAAGGCGAGGGAGGCGATTTGCAGTACGCGGCAGGCGGGGCTGCGCTGCCCGGTGTCGTTTATGATCGGCTATCCGGGCGAGACGCGGCAGAGCGTGACGGAAACCGTCGAGTTCTGCCGGGAATTGAATATTCCATTGTCGGCGCTGATGTTCACCTGTCCCTATCCGGGGACGCAGTTGTATGAGCAGGTGAAAAATGAAGATAACTTCCGCAGGCAGTTCCCCACGGAAGAAGAATTCGTGCTGCGTATGGACGACGCGGTTAATTTGACGGTCAATCTTACCGGGATGACGAATGACGAGTTGACTGCCCTGCGGGATGAGGCGCTGGAGCTGGCGCGGCAGAATTATGTGCCCCCCAGCGATGAGGAGATTGCCCGGCAGGAGAGAGAGCTATACGGGGAAAGGCTCTACCAAAAGGCGCAGCAACAACTGCTCGATCCGAAGATGCAGGCGCACCGGCGGCGGCACGGCTTCAATGAGAATCCGGCAAGCCAGGGGGCAAAAAGTAATGGATAAGGGGAAAAGTCAATCTGATAAACCCGGCTGGGTGGACGGCAGGATTTGCCCGTATATTATCGCGGAGGCGGGGGTCAATCATAACGGCAGTGTCGAACTGGCGCTGAAGCTGGTGGATGCGGCAAAGGCAGCGGGGGCGGACGCGGTAAAGTTTCAGGCGTTTACTGCGGATGAGCTGGCGATGCCCGATGCGCCCAAGGCAAAGTATCAGCAGGCGTGCGGCGGCAAGGGCGAAAGCCAATACGAGATGCTGCGACGGTGCCAGTTAAAGGCGGAGGAATTCGCGGCGATTATGGATTACAGCCGCAAGGCAAAAATTGATTTCCTGGTTACGCCGTTCTCGCCGGGCTGGGTTAAGGTTTTTGTCGATTTGGGGATAAGTGCTTTCAAAGTCGGTTCGGGCAATCTTACCGACGATAATCTAATAACAACTATCGGCAAAACCCGACTTCCCGTGATAGTTTCGACAGGGATGTCAGACCTGGAAATAATCGATAGAACCCTGGAAATACTTAAGCAATCAGGCGGTAGAGATATTGCTGTACTGCACTGTGTAAGTTTGTATCCGACCAGAATCGAACAGGTGAATCTAAAGGCTATTAAAACCTTACGCGAGCACACTGGACTACCTGCCGGATTTTCCGATCATACAGAGGAGATTGAAACGGGGGCGTGGGCGGTGGAAGCAGGGGCAGTTATTTTGGAGAAACATCTGACGCTGGATAAAACGCTCGATGGACCGGATCATAAAATGAGCTTAAATCCCGAAGAGATGAAAGAATACATTACTTACACCAGAGAAGCGAAAAAAAACAAATCACAAAATAAACGCAGAAGAGTTACTTCAAAGACTACGTTACTTCCGTGGTTGGGCGATGGAATAAAAAGGCCATTGCAAGAAGAACAGGAAATCAAAAATATTGTGGGGTTGAGTGTACTATCATCAATCGGTATTTCCGCAGGGGAAATAATTACACGTGATATGTTAGCGATAAAGCGACCGGGAACCGGCTTTCCGGCAGAAAAACTGGATGAGGTGATTGGCACTAAAGCACTCAGAGATATACTACAAAATCAAATGATTCAACCTGGAATAGATTTTTCTATCCTCTCACATAAGAAGAAAAATAGGGAAAAAAAGAAGAAATGAAAAAACGTCATGTGGCAGTGATTACCGGGACGCGGGCGGATTACGGGATATTACTGCCGGTACTGAAGGCGATAGACAATCACCCTCGGCTGTGTTTGCAGTTGATCGTTACCGGGATGCACCTGCTGCGGCGATTCGGATACACGGTCCGAGAAATCGAGGCGGACGGCTGGCGGATAGAGGGGCGGATAAAACTACAGTCGGATCGTGACGATGTTATCGGACAAAGTATCGGCCTGGGCAGGGCAATCAGCCGGATGACGCAGGAATTTGCCCGGCTGAAAAGTGAAATCGTGCTGGTGCTGGGCGATCGGCTGGAGATGTTCGCGGCGGCGGCGGCGGCGACGGCCAGCCAGCGGGTGCTGGCCCATATCCACGGCGGCGATGCCGCGATCGGGGTGCAGGACGATGCCTATCGCCATGCTATCAGTAAATTGGCCCATCTGCATTTTGCCGCATCTAACGGGGCGGAAAACCGGTTGAAGCGGCTGGGAGAGGATTTTTTTCGTATTTATCAGACCGGCTCACCCGCTTTGGACGATTTAGCGAAGAAAAAATGCAAAAATATTGTGGAGCTGAACCGATGGGCGGGATTTGATGTAAATGAAGATTTTGTCATGGTTTTACAGCATCCCGCCGGCGGCAGTGCGGCTCAGGAAGCAAAACGGATGAGCCAGACGCTGAGGGGATGTGATCGTAAGGGTTTGAAAATGCTGGTCTTATATCCGAATTGCGATCCGGGATTTTCGGGTATAATCAAGACGGCCCGGAGATTCTGCCAGAGGAAGGGCTGGCCGCTGCTGCGGCATGTGCCACGCGGCATATACCTGGGATTGCTGGAAAAAACCCGGGCATTGGTCGGTAACAGCTCCAGCGGAATTATCGAGGCAGGGTTCTTAAATGTCGATGTTATCAACGTCGGCCATCGCCAGGAAGGGCGTGACCGGGGGGAAAATGTGCATGATGTTGCTTATGGTCGGGATAATGTCCGACGGGCAATCGAGGTTGTCATGAAAGGCAAACGGTCGGCGCGAAAGCCTTGCCATATCTACGGCAGAGGCAAGAGCGGCCGATTGATCGCCTCGATATTGGCAAAAGTTAATCTGGATAATAAATTGCGGCAGAAGAAAATCGCCTACTAAAGATGAAGGAGAAACCGTGACGCAATCACCCGCTATAGAAATCGCTGATCAAACCCTCGAAATCGCCACGCTGCCGGAGGTGGTGCTGCGGATAGTGGAGATCCTCCAGAATCCGCGGAGCACGGCGCATGATTTACATGAAATAGTAATACACGATCCGGCGTTGTCGGCACGAGTGCTGCGGGTGGTGAATTCGGCTTTCTACGGTCTGCCGCGGCAGATCGGCAGCATTAATCGGGCAATCATGCTGCTGGGATTGAACGCGATAAAAAATATTGCCATCGCCGCCTCCCTGAGCAAGATGTTCCAGCGGGGCACGGTGTGGGATGATTTTTCCGGCAAAGATCTATGGACCCACAGCGTAGCCGTGGGAGCGACTAATAAATTGATTACCCAAACCATGGATTTGGCGCTGCCCGACGAGGCGTTTCTGGCGGGATTAATCCACGACCTGGGGCTGGTGGCGGTGATGCAGTGCCATGGCCAGGATATACCCCGGATCATACAACTGACCAAAGCGGGGGTGCCTTTTTGCCGGGCGGAAGAAGAAGTTATGGGAACCAATCATCAGGAAATCGGAGCGGTGCTTACTGAGAAATGGAAATTCCCGCGATCGTTTCAATATGTGACCGGCTACCATCATAATCCGACGAATTTGGCGCCGGAAAACCGGCTGCTGGCTATGGTAACTTGCATATCGGATGTAATTTGCTCGCAAAAAGGACTGGGGACCAGAATAACCGTGGAAACCCAGGAAGTGGCGGCGGAATATCTCGAAGAAATAGGCATTACTTTTGAGCAGCTGGAGGTTATCTCCGGCAATATCCAGGATGAACTAGAGATTGTCCGGGCGATGGTCGAATAACAAATAGCATTTTCCGGGGGATGGCAAGATGGGGGGATTATTCCCACTCTTTCCGTAATCCGGCAAAAACCAACCGTTAAATGCATGCCCAAAACATTTTTTTCTTAATTCGAGTCCCCAAATATCCGAGAAATATTCTGCCGTGCCATTTTACCGGGAGGCAGTGGAGAGAATTTGGGCAAAGATTTTGGGGATTAAGGCAAATGATCGCAGAAAATGAGCGTCGCAGGGAGAAAAGAATAAGATTTCATTGGCCGGTGTGGTTTGGTTATGTGGATAACGGCGATCTGTTTAGCGGTCAGGCGGTCGATTGCAGCACCAGCGGGGTAAGCTTCCTCGTGGGCGAGGATCAGTGCCCGGCGGTCGGTCAGCACATTATTACCCGATTTAGTTTTCCCCGCGACAACGAAGATAAGTTTGCCCTGGGCAATTATCTGCATTGGTCGGAGGTGATCCGCGTGGATCAGACCTGGAACGGACGGCGACGCGTGGCGTTAAGACTGCATCGGCCTATCACCTTCGCCCCAGCCAAGCCGCAGCGTGAAGAAATCCTGGCGGCACAAGTCTAGCATTTTCAACACGAATATTATACTTCTCAAATAAGAAGGCTAAATACCGGGGCGAAAAATTCCTTTATCACTTCAGAACGGTAATATAAAATGGATCCTGGCAATAGTTGTCAGATAGTTTTTTCCCATTGATGCGCAGGGTGTTTATTTTATCGAGGACGACAAAGCCGAAGGGGTCACTTTGCTGATCAAGGTCAATATTTCCCAGCACCACGGAATCAATATTTCCCCGGGCAGCGGCGATCGTACCGCTTAATAAATGGCTGCTGTTATCAGGGATAACCCCTACCGCAACCGTACTGTTGCTGAATGTACCTTTAACCTGGAAATTTCCCAGAAAGGCTAACGGCCCGTCATCGGTCTGGGGGGTAGTTTGATAGTGCTGGCTGGTGTCATCACCGATTCTAACCTGGCTGCCAAAAAAGTTGCCGCTGACTTTAATCTGATCGATGCAGTTGAGCGCGGAAATTTCAGCCTGGATGATGTTGTCGGCTTTAATCTTGCCTATCTGGGCCTGAGAATCAATGATGCCGGTGATAGTACCCTTGCCGAGCAAGACGCTGTCGATGGAATCATGGGCCATCAGCGTGCCGGGCAGATTGCCGTTTTTGATAACCACTTTACCGATGGTGTTTTGGGAAGTGATGCAGCCCTGAAGATCGCCCTGGCGAATAAACAGTATATCGATGCCGTTTTCGGTGGTGTTAATCTCGGCATTTAGCTGCCCAGCGATAAAAAGTTTTCTAATACTATCGCTATTAAGCACCCCGCCGATAAATTCGACCGCCTGGAACGTTTTAATATCACCGTCGATATTGATTTTGCTGCTGCCGGTAATGGAACCTGCCTGAAAAGTGACAGGACGACTGGCGGAAAAATTAATGTCGGCGTTTTGTACTTCTGCCAGGATCAATTTGGTTATATCGCCGTCGATATCGATGCCCGTGTCGGTCAGGATCACGGATTTACCGTTAAGCATATTGAGATCGGCCTGGCCCGAAATTTCTCCCAGCCGGGTGGCGCCGCCGCGGTTCACTTTAATGGTTAATTTTCCGCCGGCAGTATTATCGTGAAATTCTATCGACTTGATATCCGGTTCGCCGGCTGAGCCGAGGGTAACTTCCGCTTCGCCGCCGGTGAGAGATATTTTTACCAGGTCGCCCGTGTGGTCGGTAAAAGTATAGGGGGATTTGTGGTTTATCAGGGCATAGGCGTCAGCGGATATATCCAGACTCCTGGTTGTTTGATGAATGTCATTGGCGGTAAGTGCAAGTTGTCCTTCATGACGCAGGGCCAGTAAAGTATCGAGTTGTACGCTGACCACGCGGGACTGTTGGGCGGCGATGACGATGGTCGCCGGGCTGTCAAGCGAAAACCCGCAGTCATTCGAGATGGCCAGCGATATGGTCAGGGGGACATTTCCATGGTTGGTAACAATCCAGGCGGCAATGGGATGGTCTGAGCCAATCTGCCGGCGACCGGCGTTTAAAATGCCGTCTTCCGTGCCGTCGGCTTCCCGGACCTCCAGCGGGTCGGTTTTGCCCTCCGCCGCCAGATAAACAATGGTCAGCGGGGCTTCGATATCGTCGGTTATTATGGTTAGCGTTCCGGTAGCCTCGTCAGCCTGCTGGGGGCTGTAACCGACGTTTAAAACCAGGGAACCTCCGACCGGCAAGGTAATATCGTTATTAGAAAAGCCGGCAGGGAGGGTAAATCCGCCGGCGATTATTAAATCGGTAATGGTGAGCGTATCATCTCCGGTGTTGACCAGGGTAAGGCTTTGATAGGCCTGCTCTCCTGAATAGACCGTACCGAAATTAATCTGGAGATCATCAACGATTTGGGCGGATTCATGGACGGCGAGCGCCCCGCCCACTATTTGTGAAGTTAAACCAAAGGTCGCGGTCGATGTGCCGCTGACATTGCTTTCGATTTCCATCTGTCCGCTGAGCTGTTGGCGGGAGGAGCCGGTTACGCTGAGAATAATAACTTCCGACTGGCCGGGGGCAATTATCAGCGGCTGACCGCTGAAACCATCGGCGATGCTAAACGGCTCAGTGACGTTGATGTCATTGATTATCAGGGTATCGGTGCCGGGATTCTGGATGGTAAGGGTTTGCTGGGTTATTACTCCGCGTGTAAAATCGCCGAAATCCAGAACGGCATCGTCAAGGTTGATGGTGCTGCCGGCCCAGACAAGAGAAATCTGCGGGGCTGGTTCTTCGGCGTTTCCGGTCAGGCTGACTTCTATGGTATTTTGATCGGCATCGTTACTGACGATGATTAAGTTGGTATGGTAACTGCCCGGCTGATCCGGATCAAAGGTGATAACCAGCGACCGTTCGCCACCGGCTGGAATCACCAGGTTTTCCGCACCGCCCAAGCCGGGGATATCAATGTTGAAGCCTGCGCCGACCACTATCTGGGAAATAACCAGGTCCGCAGAGCCGCGGTTGCCGATGATGATCGAGGCGGAAGCACTATCATCAATCAAAAGCGAGCCGAAATCGAGGCTGTAGTTGTCGCTGCCTTCGACGTCGCCGGTGAGGTAAAGCTGCGGGGCGCTGTCCGGGATATCCAGCATCAGTTGGTAGGAGCCGGATGACATGCCGTCGGAGCTGGAGACGTAAATGGTATAATTGGTTTCCCGCTCGACCTCAAAACTGATTTGAGAATCAGTCTGGCCGTTGTAGTCGTCGTTGGCGGCGATAACCACCTGATCGCTGTTGCGAATAATATGCAGCCGAGAATCCAGATTACTGTAAATGCTCGTATTAATACTAATTACAGCGGTCCCACTGACGGGGGCGGTGAAGGAAAAGGTGTCAACATCGTCCCGGCGTTCCAGAAGGCCATTGATGCTGTCGAGATAGGTTACATTTCTGGCGGTTTGGATACTGTTGCCGTAGTCGTCCGAGCCGTGAGCGTAACCCAGGTTAGTGCCAAGCAGAGTCTGGGTGTTCTGAGTACTGTCGGCGCCGAAGCAGGTGGTCCGCGGCGACAAGGGCAAATACGGATTCATAAGGGCGGTAGTATCGGAAACGTGATCGGAGCCGAAGGTATGGGCAGCCTCATGGCTGATTAAGTTGGCGACGTATTCACTGAAGTTCAATAATGATCCGCCGCTATAACTGTAGTAAATGGACAATTCATCCGTAAAGGCGAAACCGAAATTGCTGGCGTCGTGGTTGCCGACGTCGTAAGTGGCAACGCCGATTACCCCGCTGTTGGGCCGAAACCAGTCATTTGTGCCCCCAATGTAAATGGTGGTATATTCGCCGGAAATCGGCTTAGCACTGGTGACACTGACGTTATAAGCGGCGTAGTCATCGCGGACAAAGTTGGTAATGTATTCGATAGATTGCTGTTCCTGTCCCGCCCAGCCGTATAAACCAAGATTGTAAGCGGGAATGGTGACATAGGAGCTGCCCAGATAAAAATCGCCCGACCGGGAGTAAACCTGCCCGCCGTTAAAATCCAGATAAAGCTGGTACACGCTGCCGGAAGCGGCAGCACCCCCGAAGATATCATTCAAAGATTCGGAAAGGTCCGATGAGCCGGATTGACCATCCGTATCACTGAGGACCCAATCATTGACGCTATCGATTTGGCCGGGAAAATCATCTTCGATAGCATCCCACGCCGCCGAATTGTTGTAGAATACGTCGGCAATACCGAAGCTGTCTGGAATAAAAGCACCTGGATCAACCCCCGGGAGCAGGTCGCTACCGGCGCTGAGCAAAATCCGCCGATCAAGATTCTCCAGGATAAATTGTTTTCGACGTCGAGGACGATGTTTTGATGAGAGATGTTTTTTGCTGCTGTGCCTGGATCGCATGGAACGTTACCTCTAAACACAAATAGTTTTGCTTAGAGCGTCCGAGACGTTCGACCGGCCTGCCAGCCGGCACGTCCCATGCATCCGAGTGCAACGCTGCCTGTTGATTTTGAGTAATCCAAACCCCACGAGGGATTCGGAACTATATTATAGTATGAAAAATAAAACACCGGCGGGCAAAGGGGCGGGGATTAAATATAGATTATAAATTGCTTCAGCCGGTGGTTTAATCGACATAATCGCTACATTCCCTACTCATCGGCGGGAGGGGCATTATTCGCAGATACTCGATGTGGTTGAACAAACCTTACGGCAGGTTATCTGCCCTGTAAAGTGGAAAAGGGTTATCAGACGCAGGAGCCTTTATCTTAATTTGAGGATAATCTCATCCAGCGGTCGTTTGGGCACGTGATGCCGGTCCTGCTCGTCGCGCCAGTATTTAATACTGCCGTCCGGGCCGACTTCTTCCAGAATGACTTTTTCCGCGGGCTTGCCCAGGGCGATAACCAGCAGGATTTCCAAATCCGCCGGGATAGCCAGTTGCTTGCGCAGCTTTTCGCGGTCGATGGAGCCGATAATGCAGCCGCCCAAACCCCGCTCTGTCGCCGCCAGCAGGATGCTTTGACTGGCGATGCCGTGATCGCAGTGGAAATTCCGGCTAATGGAGCTGTCGCCGAGAATGATTATATAGGCGGCGGGTCTTTCACCCGGGGCCGGGCCGGGAAAATCCTTCAGGTATCCCGCCCAGGCCAGGTGGGGGAAGATTATCTCGTTGGTCTGCTTCTGCCAGGAAAGCAGATATTTCAGCGGCTGAAGATTGGCCGCCGAGGCGGACAGCCGGGCCAGGTTCACCAGCTCACGCAAGGTCGATTCCTCAATGGCAACTTTCTCGTCAAAACGACGGTAACTGCGATTTCTGCGGATCAGCTCATCAATCATTTTTGACCTCCCGGTTTGATAATTAATTTTGAGAAATAAATAATTACCGATTCGTCATTATAAATTGTACCATTTTTTTACCGCGGTGTGAAATTCATCCGGGGTTTGTGCGGTTATTAAATCCATGTGAACCTTTTTTCGCTGGGGGTGCCGGCGGCAGTAGTTGATGCTGAATTTGCGAAAATGGATGACCGACTTTCGCCCGGCGTATAATTGACGGACCAGTTCGAAATGCCGCAGCAGGACGCCGCCCTGCTCGGCGAGATCGGGCACCGGCGGTTTCGGTCGGCCGGCGATCAGGGCCTGAGCCTCGCGAAATATCCAGGGATTGCCGATCGCCCCGCGGGCAATGACCACGCCGTCAACCCCGCTGTTTTGTAAACGGCTGGCAATATCCTCCGCGGTAAAGAGATCCCCACTGCCGATAACCGTGGTTTGGGGATAGCGCTCTTTGACCTGGGCGATGATATCCCAGTCCGCCCGCTCGCGGTAACGCTGCCGGACGCTTCGGCCGTGCACTATTATGGCGTCGATGCCCGCCTCACAGACAAGCTGGCATATTTGCCAGAATTTTGCCCGTGCTTCCTCCGAGTGGTCCAGTCCGATTCGCAGCTTCATGGTTACCGGGCAGCTAACCGACCGGCGGACCTGCCGATATATCTGGATTACCCGCTCCGGCTGAGAAAGCAGAAATCCGCCTCTTTCGCGGTGCAGTACCTTGGGTGCGGGGCAGGCGAAATTAAGATCAATCAAGTCAAAACCCGTTTGCTCCATCCGAGCCGCTGCCTGGGCCATGACCTCCGGATCAGACCCCAGTAGCTGCCCGCCGATGGGGTGTTCGTCGGGGGAAATGACATAAAGCGGTTTAGCCATGACCTTGCGATGCAGGGTCGATTTGTCCAGCATCAGTCCGCCGAAGCTCATCGGCGCGCCATATTCCCGGGATATCCGCCGCATGGCGGAATCACTGTAACCGCTCAAAGGCGCCTGAAAGAAAGGCGCTTCGAGCGTTATATTGCCTAATCGCAAAGGGGTTATCTTCATCTGATCACAGTTTTAATTTATGGATTATTTTAAGGCCTTTGTCAGCAGATTATCCAGATACGGCGATGATTTGCAAGGTTCGATTCAGCGGGGATTTCCATTGCCTGCTAATTTGCTATCTGGTAAATGTTAAAAGCGGGAAGGTCCGGTGTTCCCCAGGAGTTACTGATGAATAAGGCTGTCGAGAAGGCGCAATATTTTCTGGAGCATGAGCAGGCGTTTCGGCTGGGAGAGTTGCTTACCGAGCAGTTCCATCCCCGGACGAACCGCTTGTCCCAGACCGCCGAGCGGGACGTGTCCGCCGCGATCCGCATGTTGCAGGCGGTTGACGAGGATATCCCGCCCACCGCTCAGAGGGTGTTCCAGCAGCCCCAGTATCAGCGCTTGATTGAGGGGTTTACCCGTGCCTTAGAGACAGGCCGGAGAATCTTCTTCACCGGCTGCGGCTCCACCGGCCGGCTGAGCATTCTGCTGGAGGCTGCCTGGCGGCGGTTCTGGCGGGTGCTAAATGTAGATCAGCCGGAAATCTTCCAGCAGTTCGCCGCTGGGGAGGACAGCGTCATCAGCGTCATGGCGGGCGGCGATTTCGCCCTGATTAAATCGGTGGAAGGGTTTGAGGATTTTCCCGCGTTCGGACGATTCCAGATAAAACAGGCGGGCGTTCGGCAGGGCGATGTGGTGGTAGCGATTACGGAAGGGGGGGAGACGTCTTTTGTAATCGGCACCGCCTGGCAGGGCCTGGAAGCAAAGGCTGAGGTCTTTTTCGTCTATAATAACCCGTCCGCAGTACTGGCCCGTCATGTGCAGCGGTCCCGGGAGGTGCTGGAGGAGCCGCGGATTACCAAGCTGGAACTGGCCACCGGCCCGATGGCCATTACCGGCTCGACCCGCATGCAGGCTACCACCATTGAATTGTTGGTTGTCGCCGCGGCGTTGGAAACAGCCCTGGCGAAATTTCTAAGGGGCCGTCTGCCTCACGAACATTGGGAAAAGCTGGCCATGACCATTCCTTCGGCCGGTGATTACTATCAGCGATTCGTAAGCTTGCTCCATCAGCTCAGCCGGGACGATGCGGTTGATACCCTGGCGGCCATGGTGCAATTTGAGGAGGAAATATATCACCGCCGGGGTCTGGTTACCTACTTGGCGGATGACTGCCTTTTGGACGTCTTGACGGATACGACCGAGCGGTCGCCTACCTTCATGCTGCCGCCTTTCCGCAAGATCGATGATAACGTTTCTCCCCGGTCCTGGGCGTTTGTCAAGAATCCCTTTTATGCCACTAAGGACGCCTGGCACAACATGTTACAGCGGTCGCCGCGCGGCCTGGACTGGTCGGCGGCGATTTACCAGCGGTTAAACGCCCCGCAGCAATTGCAGCAAACCCCGCCGCTGCTGGACAATAACCAGATTTACCAGTTTCAGATCGGCTGCGAAGTTGACAACTCCCGCACGGACGCGGCGGAATCCGCTCTGGTGGTTATCGCGTCGGCGGATGAGTTTGATAAGTTAGCTGACCGGGGCCGGGAAAAGTTCGGCCGGGAATTTTCTCAAACAGCAGCCTTGCGGATTGGATCGGCATCGGCTGGTGGGTCAGCCGCTAAGGAGTTTAACATCATCTGCGATCTGCCGGATTCGCCGCTGGGTTTATGGCGGCATCTGGCACTTAAGTTGGTTTTGAATACCATTTCCACCGCCACCATGGTTCGCATGGGTCGGGTAAAGGCCAATGCTATGATCTGGCTGTCGCCCAGTAATAAAAAGCTCATCGATCGCGGCAGCCGACTGATAAGCCATGTAACCGGCGCCGACTACGAGCAGGCCTGCGTCGCGCTGCATCAGGCTATGGAAGAGGTTGACCGCCGGGGTCGAAAAGCCGAGGAAGTCCCCTCGCCGGTTGCCCTGGCTGTCGACCAGATCGAAAAGAAAGGGAAAAAGTAAAAAACTCTTGCTTTGCCCGGTCAAAATCCGGTAAATTTTATTTATAATGTCAATCAATAAGAGATTTATTCGCATACTTTTCCTCTTTATAGCTTTTTTGGCTTCACCCCTTGCTGCTCAGACCCCGGCCCATAGACTCGATCGGGAAAAACTCTCTCAAATTGACGCGGTGGTAAAAGAGCAGATTGCTCAGGGCAATATCCCCGGCGCTGTTATCTATGTGGGACAGGGCGACGAGATTCTTTACGGGAAAGCATTTGGCGATAAAGTGATTGAGCCGAATAAAGAGCCGATGGATAAAAACACGGTTTTCGATTTGGCCTCGCTTACCAAGCCGATCGCTACTGCTGCCGCCGTCATGGTCCTGGTGGACCAGAAAAAGGTCAAGCTGGATGATTATGTCCGCACCTACCTTCCCGCTTTTGCCTGCCGCGGCAAAGAGGAGGTTCAGCTCAAACACCTGCTGACCCACACCTCGGGTTTACCTGATTACACCGACGCCGCTGCCTTGCAAAAGCAGTTCGGTCCTGTCTGCCCGGACAAGGTAATCGAACAAATATGTTCATTGGAGTCGCTTAGTAAACCGGGCGAGCAATTTCGTTATAGCTGCCTGAGTTATATCACCCTCGACCGCATCGTCGAGCTGGTCAGTTCCGAAAAGCTGGATGTTTTCACCCGCCGGCATATTTTTGAGCCTCTGGGTATGAAGCACACCATTTTTAATCCCCCCGACTCCTGGCGGGAGAATATCGCCGCCACCCAGATTGTTGATGCTCGTCTTCTTCGCGGCGTGGTTCACGATCCGCTGGCTCGCTTGATGGGGGGAGTGTCGGGTAACGCCGGCCTATTTTCCACGGCTGAGGACCTGGCGATTTATTGCCGCATGCTTTTGGGCGACGGCCAGTGGCAAGGCGAAAGGATTCTCAGCCCGTCGTCGGTGCACCTGATGACCCAGCAGCAGTTGCTCGGCCGGGCCTATGGCTTTGACGTTGGTTCGAAGTATTCCTGGATTAAGGGTTCCTACGCCTCCGCCCGGGCATTTTGCCATACCGGCTATACCGGCACTTCGCTGGTTTGCGATCCGGAATCGGGGGTTTTCCTGATTATTCTCACCAATAGCGTTCATCCCCACGATAAAGGCGTCTCGAAACCGCTGCGTTTAAAAGTAGCGGATATCGTTTTTTCCGCCTGCCAATAACATTCCGCCGCCTCGGCGGCAGTGTTAGTTATTTTGCTTCGCCAGGAGCAGATCAAGGTATTTATGGGCTAGGGCGTGTTCGGGATTGAGGTTAATGACTTCGCGGAATTGAGCGATAGCGGATTCCAGATCGTTTTTTCGCACGTAGGCTACCCCTAGATTAAGATGTAAATCTGCCCAGTCGGATTTGATAGCCAGAGCCTTGTGATAGCTGTCGATAGCTTCATCGAACCTGCCTTCTACGGTGAGCAGATCGCCCCGGAACGCCCAGCCCTTGGCCTTGTCCGGTAATTGTTCGATATTTATCTCCAGGACCTGGATCTGCACCAGGCGGCATATATGCATCAGAACGGGGGAAAAGACGTTATTATCATCATCATTATCGCTGGTCAGGTTTTCGATCTGATTAGACGCGGCGTACTCCGCTACGAGTTTGAGCAACCGTTCTTTTTGCTCCTCGTTGAGCCTGCTCAGATCGACCATTGACCGGAAAGGCTGATACACCGACAGGGCGTATTCGGCGAAATCGACCTGGGCCTGCGGGTCCTCCGCCATCTTTTTCGCCAGGGCGATGGTTTCCGGCCGCAGCCGTTGTTGGGTATGTATCTTTTCGATGTTCTCCCACAAATACTTATACATCATCTTGGGCGCGGCAAACTCCAGTCGGGGGTGATCGTCGCTGTTCCGCGGGCCGGGGCCGAACAGCTCCGGCAGATTCTCCGACATAATCATCCGGTAGAGCAATTCCGGCTTAGCCAGGCGGACATTTCGGGATTTGGCGATGTAAGGTAAGTTTTTGCGGCCGTTCTCCACATTCAATGTATCGCCCGCGGTCTTGAAGCCCACCATCAGGTAATCGGAGCTGTAGCCCGATGGTTCCGTGGAGACCAGCATACTGTTGGGAAATACCTCCGCAAAGGATCTGCCGATCAGAGCGATACTGTCCCAGTCGGTTTCATAGGTATAGATGAACTGTACGAACATGCCGTGTTCTTTAAGCCGATTCTTCACCTGCTGGAAGAAATCAGTGGTGAACAAAGCCGCCAGCCCGGCCATCCAGGCATTGGACGGCTCGGAAATAATGGCGTCATACGTCTGGCGGGTATGTTCCAGATGGGCACGGGCGTCCTGGATTATCAGATGGGTTCGGGGATCAGCCAGCGGATCGTTGCTCCAGGGCTTGAAGGCGTCGCTGGCCTTGACCACCTGCGGGCTTATTTCCAGGATGTCCAGTCGTTGCACCGGGTAATTGAGCACTTCACCGGCGGTAATTCCACTGGCCAGTCCCAGGACCATTACGTCCTGGGCATGGGGGTGAAACAGCATCGGCAGGTTAGCCAACAGCGTATTGGTTGCCATATCTCCCTTGGTGGAGGTATCCGGCTTGCCGCTGATGGTCAGCCAATACTCCGACGAATTAAAGATATTCGTACTACCTTGAACGCTGACAAAACCGCCGATCCCGTCGCCATAGTATATCATTTTGGTTGCATCCGCCTCGGCGAGTAGCTGGGTGCCCTGTTTGATCGCCTGCCACCATCCTGTTTCATCCAGGTTTACCTGGATTTCGTCGAAGCGGTGGTATTTGCTGTGTGCCAGCAATTGCCTGTTCCAGGCCGGGTACTGCCAGCACAAGGCCAGCCCCAGCCCCGCCGGGACTGCCAGCCAGGCGAGTCGCCAGCGTTTTTCTTTTCGGCCCAGGACAGCCAGCAGCACCGCCGCCCCTGCCGTCAGAAACTGCGCCCCGATTACCAGGCTCAGACTCTTTTCTTTGCCCAGCAGGGGAATCAGCACAAATCCGGCGCAAAAAGAACCCAGCACCGCCCCCACGGTATTAATCATGTACGCGTAGCCAATCGAATGGCCCACCCGCGATAGTGACTGCGTATAAATCTTGCTCACCAGAGGAAACGTCGCCCCCAGGAACAGTGTCGGCCAGATCATCGCCGCGAAGAGCGAGACTATCTTAGCCAGGCTCAGCAGGGTAAAGTTATCCTGGAATCGCGAAAGCAGCTTGGCATAGAAGAGTTGGCTGTTCCCGAAATAGTGGCTGTTTACCAGGGCAAAAAGCGCCGCTGCCACCTGACTGGCCACCAGCAGGGAAAACGCCCGTCCCGTCTTGTCCGCCAGCCGGCCGAAGATAATGCTTCCCAGAGCCAATCCCACGATGAACGTCACCAGCACAATAGTGAAGGAAAACGTCGTTGGCCCGACGATTAGGCCCAGTAGTTTGGTCCAGATCACCTCGTAGGCCATGGCGCAGAATCCGGAGATCCCGAAGATGGCCAGTGCTCCGATCCGTACACCCGCGAAGTCCGGTTGAGCTGTCTCGTCTGGTATTGGCTCAGCCGTTGCTGTCTGTTCCGCCGCTGTGGCTTGCTCAGCCGTTGCTGTCTGCGCCGCCGCTGTGACTTCGAAACTGCCCAGGCTCAGCAGCACCGCCGTGATTCCGATAAGGGCGTTGATCGCCACCGCGAAATGGAGCGCGCCCGTGATGCCCAGCCACTGAATCAGCCAGAAACCAGCCGCCATCGCTCCCGCCGCTGCCCCGAAGGTATTGATTCCGTAGAGTCTGCCGGCGTAGGTCCCCAGTTGGTCCAGGTGCCGCACATAGAATCGGCATAGTATCGGCAGTGTCGCTCCCATACATACCACCGGCAGCACCAGCAGCACAAAGCAGCCCACAAAGGTCAGCAGGTTGAACGTGAAGAATTGATCCTGCAACCGGTTGTAGAGCAAGCTGTACATCGGCCCCGACAAGCGGGTTAATATCGGGATAAGCAGCGCATAGCCGCCCACGATCAGCTCTAGTATTCCGTACAGACGTATCAATTTTTCGGGCTGCCGGATTCGGTCGATTCGCCGGCTGGCCAGGTAACTGCCCAGCCCCAGCCCGGCCATGAAGACGGTAAGGATAATACTAACGGCGAACGGCGCACAACCGATGATTCGTATTATCATTCGGGTCCACAGTACCTGATAGATCAGCCCCGTCATGCCGGAGAGGAAAAAACAAGTGAAAATCAGCCCTGAATACTTACGGCTCCGGGGGTAGGGGAGTATTTGCTGGTTCATGGTATTTTCTTCCAAAAAATTGTTAATTGATACTATCGCTATTATACAACGCCTTCTCGTTGCACCAACCACTTTTTGAGATTTTTCTCGGCTTATCCGTCATTTTTGACTTTTGTTTTTTGTCTTTTCGATCTGGCCAAGGTTTTTTCAGCTTGAAGTTAAAGCAACTTGTTACTGCGTTTGACAGGTCCCGGCAGCAGCCCGAGAATTAGCGTCAGGGCGGTACCGATTACTATCAACCAGCTCCACGCCAGGTTGATTATTTCGGCGTGAGTCAGGAATAAAAGCAGCGTCATGCACACGGCGCTGGTAATCATGGCGGCGATATTGCCTCGGTTATTGCCCCGGCGGGTTAGTACTCCCAGCAGAAAAATCCCCAGCGTCGGTCCGCCGGTCAGCGATACTATCTCGAACGCGAACCACAGGATATTTTCCACCGGCTCGCACGCCCAGGCGATCAGGGCCAGGATGATTCCGAACCCCGCCACGCTCATCCGCGAGATAAAGAGGTAGTGTTTTTCCGTGCCGCCCTTTTTAATCAGCGGCCGATAGATATCGGTAACGAATGATGACGACAGCGAGCTGAGTGGTGAATCGATGCTCGCCATGACAATCGCCGCCAGCAGTATCCCTTTCAAACCCGTTGGCAGGCTGTGGGCGACAAAATGGGAAAAGACCTCCTTCGCCCGCGCCGGCTCGGCTGCGCCGGGGTGCTGCTGGTAAAACACGAAAAGCAGTGTCCCGATAGCCAGGTAGATACACATCACGGGAATGACGGTGATGATGGTGGAGATAATGGCATTCTGGCTGGTCCTGCGGGTCTTGACCGTCAGCAGCCGTTGTACCATTTCCTGGTCGGTTCCGAAGGCTGCCAGGCCGAGGAAAAAGGCGTTCGCTGCCCCCGCCCACAGGGTGGTGGGGTCATTCAGATTCAAACCCAGGTTGAAAATTTTCAGCCTGCCCGATTGTTCTGCGATCTGCCAGGCGTCGGCCAGTCCGCCCTGCACCTGATACAAAAGGTAAACCAAGAGTACAATCCCCGCCCCGGAGAAAAACACCGCCTGGTACGCTCCCGCCCAGACTACCGCCTTGATACCCCCGAAGGCGATAAAAATTATACTGATAATGGTAAACAGCATCAGGGTTTGGGCCAGATTCCACCCCATAATCAGCGACACCCCCAGACAGGCGGCGTACAATCGCACGCCCGAAGCGGTCAGCCGGGTTATGAAGAAAAATATCGAACCGGCATATTGAGTAGGTGGTCCGAATCGGTGCCGCAGGAATTCGTAGATGCTGGTGCAGTTGTACTTGTAATAAACCGGGATAAACAAGAACGCTACCAGGATTCTCGCCGCTGCCGAGCCGATTAAAAACTGCACATACGCCCAGTTTTCGCTGTAGGCCGTCGCCGGGATGCCCACGATGGTTAGCGCGCTGATCTCGGTTGCCACGAAGGACAGGCACGCTACGATCGCCGGGACTCGTCTGCCGCCCAGGAAGAAATCGTTGGTGTCTTTTTCTTCTCTGCCGAAGGCGTAGGAGATGACAAACAGCAGGGTCACCGCCGCTGCTACTATCAGGATGTCTAGTCCACTTAAGCTTGCGGTGTTGCTTTGGGCGATTACGGCGATGGTCATGGCTGTTCCTCAATCGCCCGGCGGAGTTGTTGCTGGTTTTCCGCGAGTATTTTTAGCGCTTGTTGGAGACTGGCTTTACGATAATGCATCACGATAGCCGCTTTTACCCGGCCCTGGGCCTGTTGCAGTAGTTTCGCTGACTTCGCCTGCGAAAGGCGGGTCATTTCCCGGACAATCCGCTGGGAGCGATCCCGCAGTTTTTCATTGGTCGCCTTCAAATCGACCATCAGGTTGCCGTACACCTTGCCCAGCTTGACCATGACACTGGTGGTGAGAGTATTGAGTACCAGCTTGGTTGCGGTGCCCGCTTTCATGCGGGTTGAGCCGGTAATGATTTCCGGTCCGACTACCGGATTGATGACGATATCAGCGGGCATCCCGCGGGCTACTTCCGGGGCGCAGGTAATGAAAATCGTTCCCGCTTTGAGCCGACGGGCCGCAATCAGCGCCCCACGAACGTAAGGAGTCAGCCCGCAGGCGGCAATGCCGATGACCACGTCCTTTTTTCGAACCGTTTTTTTCTTGATTGCCCTGGCTCCGTCGCTGGGAACATCTTCCGCCCCTTCAATGGCCCGCACCAGTGCCCGCCGCCCGCCGGCGATGATTCCTTGTACCAGCATGGGACTTACGCCGAAGGTCGGCGGGCATTCCGCCGCGTCCAACACACCCAGTCGGCCGCTGCTGCCCGCCCCGACGTAGAACAATCGTCCGCCCCGCCGCAATCGTTCGACGATTAGGTCCACCGCTGCGGCGATCCGGTGGTGCTGGCGGGCGACCGCCGGGGCCACCCGCAGATCCTCTGCTTGGATCAAATCGACCATCGCCTGCGTCGATAAGCGATCGATATTTCGACTGCGGGGATTGCGTTTTTCCGTGGTCGGCAGGATTTTCCTTCGGGCGGTCACGCTGGTATTATCTTTCCTAAAATTACGGATTGCTTCGCTCCGGTAGCGGTGGGGATGTTATTGGCTCGGCCTTTGATGGTGGCGTAGGCTAATATGGCGAAGGAGATCGCTTCCTTGGCGTCGCTGTTGATTCCCAGGTCGTCCATTATCAGGATTTTAACCTTGGGTAGATTCTCCCGCAACATTTTTACCAGGGTGGTATTTCTGCTGCCGCCGCCGCACACAATCATTTCCTTCGGCATTCGGGGCAGGAACTGCTGGTAGGCCTGGGCGATGCTTATCGCGGTCAGGCTGGTTACCGTTGTCATCAAGTCCTCCGCGGTTATCTTCCTTCGCTGCGCCCTGCGGCACAGCTCCTGGCAATACTGCCAGCCGAACTCTTCTCTGCCTGTGGTCTTCGGCGGCTGCCGCTGGAAGAAGGGGTGTTGGAGCATATCCTTCAGCAGGGCGGTATTGACCGTGCCGGCGCTCGCCATTTTTCCTTCGCTGTCATAGTTTTTCCGGCCGGAGCTGACCAGACAGGCGAAGCGGTCGATTACCATATTTCCCGGCCCGGTATCAAAGGCGATTATCTGGTTCGGTCGGCAGTGGGGGGGTAGATAGGTTACATTAGCGATCCCGCCGATATTTTGAATGGCCCGGCAAAGTTTTGTCCGACCGAAGAGCAGGTAATCGGCGTAAGGCACCAGCGGGGCGCCCTGGCCGCCCACCGCTATGTCTCGCACCCGAAAGTCACCCACCACGGGTTTGCCGGTCCGCTGAGCGATTACGCAAGGCTCGCCGATCTGCAGGGTCGATGGGACTGCCCCCTGGTCCATTTTGCCTCCGCTGCCCCGTTGATTACCTTGCGGGTCGTGGTAAATAGTCTGGCCGTGCGAGCCGATAACATCGATTGATTTAAGAGCGATCCTGTTCTTGCGGCACAATTGGATTACCGCCTCGGCGAAGGCCTCGCCCAGCACAAAATTCATCTGGCTGATATCACCTATTCGGGCGGTTTCCACCTGGAAGAGCTGGAAAATCCGCTCCCGCAGCCGGTCGGGGTAGGAGAAGGTGTCGAAGGCCAGCAGCCTGACCTTGCGGTTTTCAATATCGACGATAGCCGCGTCGATCCCATCCGCTGAGGTGCCCGACATCAGGCCCGCTATCCGCAGGCGTTTTTTGCTCGCCATCTTCGCCAGGGTATTCATTTAAAACAGCTCCAATTTTTTATTTTATTACCAAAAAATCGATAAAAAAGCCAGGGTTTTGTCTGGCGTTATTTGTTGATGGATAAATAAATATAAGAATCTACCGCGCGCCAAAAGTGCGACGCCGAAGTGAAGATAGCCCGCCCTCTCTTCGCTGAAGCTGCGTCGTGACGAGACGAAGCGGAAAGTGTGATTAACAGGAACTGTCAGAAAGACAACACCTGCGTTAATTTAAACGCCGGATTATCGTTCCAATAAAGCCTGGATATTTTTCAATTCCCTTTCATGTCTGAGTTCATCTTCATATATTGCCTGGAAAGACGCTTGCAGATCATGACGTTCTGCCTGGGAAAGCTCCTGAACGATTTCCGCCAGGATACCTGCCTGGGTCAATTCGAGTTTTCGCATATCCTCCAGGTTACGATGAAAATCCTGTTTTGAGGGCATCCGGGTCATAATTCACTCTCGATGGTTTTTAAGAGTTGCTGCAGGTTATCTCGATGTTGGCGAGAATCATCCCGCAGTTGATTAAATACCCCGATAAGCTTTTCCTTTAAAGCGGCGTCGAATGCCAGACACTCGGAAAACAGCATAACATGATTGGCATAGATCGGGATTAATTTTTCTTCGGTCTCCTTGGCCTTTTCGACTAAGTGTAAGAGCTTCCTTTTAACCATTATATTACACCACTCATAGGCAATTGGTAAACATTTGCCTCTTCTAAAAATTCCAGCCGATTCCCAGGATATACTTGGTATCCGTGCTGCCGATATTGTCCGCCGGCGTGGCGTCGTAGTCAAGCATAACTTTTAAATTGGTAAACATGGACTTGGTGATCGTGGCTCGGATTTCCGCGTCGGTGGTAAGAAAATAATCGGAAAACCCTTCCAGGCTGGGGTAATAAGTCAGGTTGTGCATAAAAACCAGCTTATCGTTAATTGTCCAGTCGAAGTGATAGCCCATCTGGAGGGACATCGCGTCGGTTTGGGTGACCTGGTCTTCGGTGGTATATTTTTCGCATAGTTCCGCCAGACCGATATCGGTATTGAAGTTCATTTTTTCGGATTCCAGCCACTGGTAACCCAGACCTGCACCAACGATGATTCGCCGGTCCAGGTCGGCTATATGGTCTTTTTTATACGAACTGTTGATAAAGCCGAACAATTTTTTCGTGAAGAAATAATCATATTTGCCGCCGATGAGGAAGCTTTCTTCCGTCGTTACTTTTTCCTTTTCGCCGTCCTGTTCCTCTTCCGCCCGCTGGACCAGGTAAAGGCCATAAAGCGTGGTGCGGTCTATCTCGCTGCGGCGTTTGGCGTCGAAACTTACACTGCCGCTTTCTGTAAAGGTGTTACCGTGAGTGCTCGATAAACCGGCTGTTACACTGCCGGTCCACTTGGGTTTGGGTTTCGGGGGCGGATTGACGGCCGCCAGATCGCCCAGGGCAAAAGTTTGCGCCGGCAGCAATTGGGTTTTTTCCGTGCGGAACTGTCCCGGTTCCGCCGATAGAATTCTGCTCTTGATGACCGTGCCGTCGCTAAAGTGCAGTTCGGCTGGCTCGTCGGCACTGAACTGTTGGATTTTGCATATGTCCAGGTCCACACTTCCTACTTCTTCAGCGATAAAAGTTAATTTGCCGTTTTCTAGTTTGACCAATTTGCCGGTAAGTTTATCACCACTTTTAAATATCACCACATCGCCCAGCCCTGCCGCGCACCATCCCAGGATAATCGCAGGTATTAAAAATTTACGAACCATTTTATATCTCCTTTCGCTTTAAAAATATGACGCTCTCACTGCCATAATCTAAATTATTTACCCGCGTCCTGCAAGCTTTTATATTTCAGCGATATATATGTCTCCTCACCATCATTTATATTCATAATAAGGGACTTCGCGGGCAAGGTAAATGTCTGGGGATGGTTTGAGAGATGGGTATCGTGACGGAGATTTTGTGTTGCTCCGGCAGTCGTACGCTGCCGATATGTATAAAGAGCCCGCCGTTAATAATATCCGTTACGAAGCTACCATATATTCTTCCGCCGCCTCCCGCAGTTTGGCCAGGGCCTTGTTTTGGATCTGGCGAATCCTCTCTTTTGACAGCCCCAGTTTCTTGCCCACGGTTTTCAGGGTCATAGGTTTGGGGTTTTCTTCGCTAAAGGAAAAACGCATTTTTAATACCGATTGTTCCGTGGTCGATAGTAGCGACATTTTATCGCGAACGATGTGCCACATTTCATCGACCATATCGTAATATTTATTTTCCTGTATTATGTGCTGATAGTTGATATTTAGGGCAGCCGGTTCCAGTTGCATCCCGAATGTGAAGTGATATTTATAGCTTTGCTTGACCATCCGAAATAAGCCTCTCGATATGCCCCGATAAGCATAAGTGCTGAACCGTAGTTTTCGGCTGCAATCGAATTTTTCAATCGAGCGGAGCAGGGCCATGCTGCCTTCGCTTACCAGATCGGTTAATTCTATCCCGGAATGGTTAATACCTTTCGCTATGGATATGACTAGTCCCATATTGGCCTGGGCGATTTTGCCTTTGATTTCCTGTTGTCGGCGGCGCAGTTCCAGCAGTTGGAGTAATTGTTTCCGTCGCGACGTGCCTTCGCTTAATATTTTGCGGCGCTGTTCGTTTAGTTGATGGCGGGTATAATTAAACTGGAGAAAAAGTATTTCTTCTTCCTGCTTGTCCAGTATCTTGCCGGACAGCACCTCCACCTGCCGCTGCATGATTTCCCCCATGATCGTCGGCTGTAAGAACCGCTTGTCCGGCATACAAGTGATAGCCCGGTCCAGTATCGTCTGCAATTCCCGCTGCTGCCGGGGCGGCAGGTGGACGCGGGATATTATATCGGCGGTACGGCTTTCTGGATTTGGGGGGGTTTTGCTTATCATGATAGGCTTCCTGTCTTATAAAAGGGTTTATTTCTCCTTTTGGCGGTCTTTATCTGGGCGGCGGCGATGGTTTCAGCGGTAATGATTCTACCTGATATTTCCGCAACAATTTCTCCTGGCATTGCTCCCGGTTGCATTCGAATAAGATAAATAAATTTTCTTCGCGGCGAACCTGGTACGTAATTTCCATCGCTTGTTTGCAAACGGGGCAATACTCTGCAGGAACATGATATTCATGCTGATTGGGACTTTTATGGGCGTTGTTTATCATCAAATCGCCGTTTTAATATTGCCGCTTCTCCTCACCAATCGGCGAGGATTTTGCAAACCGTATCTTTTGCCGCGCTTTTGTCCCTCTCTCTCTGTCCGGACCACGACTATTTCTGATTTCGAAAAAATATTACTTTTACTATTTAATAGAAAAAGCAGTTTTATGACAATCGGTCATTGGCCTGTTTTTGGTGTGGGGGGAAAAGCCCTATTTCTTGTCGGGGATTTCCCTGACAGGGGATGGAGGAAGGCGTTTAGCTGATATTTTTACTGACCCATTGAATGGCAAATTCCGTCAGTTCCCCCGCGGTGTCCAGTTGTAGTTTTTCCTTAATCCGCCCGCGATAGGTCTCGATGGTTTTGACGCTCAGATGGAGTTTCTCGGCAATTTGACTGGTGCCCATACCTCGGCCGATAAGTTGGAGCACCTCTAGTTCACGGTCGGTCAATTGATCGGTAGGGAATTTATTTTGGGTGGGTTTGCTGTTGACCACGCCGGATAGCATTATGCTGGCCATTTTATGGCTTAACCAGATTTCGCCCTGCAACACCTGGCGAATAGCGGCGAGCAGGGTGGGCGTTTCCGCTTCTTTCATGATGTAGCCTTTAGCTCCGGCCCGCAAGGCCCGTTCGGCGAAAATCGCCTCGTCATACATGGAAAGGGCCAGGACCGGTAATTTCGGGTGATGGGTTTTGAGGTCTTTGATGAGTTCGATTCCTCCCATATCTTTATCCAGGGAGATATCCACTATTGCCACATCGGGTTTGGTCCGGTCCGCAGCCTGCAGGGCCTCGCGGCCGTCGGCCGCATCTGCGCAGACAGCCAGATCATCCTGCATATTAATCAGTTGGGCCAGCCCCAGGCGAACCACCGGATGATCGTCCACCAGCAGAACTTTCGCTTTACCTTGATTTTGTTTTTCCTGTTTTGCTTTGGTCATGTTGGACCTCTGGTTTTCTGGTCAGGGGCTTTTATGGGAAAAAGCGCACCGCACTACCGTTCCCCTTTGGGGGCCGCGGTAAATATCCAGCATTCCCGCGATCATTTCCGCCCGGTATTTCATGGTATGCAGACCTAATCCTTTGCTGGGATCGAGGTTCTGCGGGATTCCCACGCCGTCGTCCCGAACCTCCAGTACGGCGCCGTCGTTTTGGTGGTGTCGCAGACTCATCTGAATCTGGCGGGCTTGGCCGTGTTTCACCGAGTTGTTTAGTGCCTCCTGGGCAATATGGTAAACATGCGTCGCGACCGTATTATCTTCTATCAGGATAGGTTCCGGGCACTGAAAACTGCAGGAAACGCCGAAAAGATTTTCTATATCGCCCGCCAGTCGCTTTAAAGATTTCATCAATCCATCGCTGCCCAGGTCCACCGGACATAATCCTTTGGACAAAGCGCGGATTTCCGCCAGGGCCTGTCGGGTATATTTGGCAATCTCCTCGGCCGCCGCCGCTTCCGGGGGAGATTTTTCGGCTAGGCTCTGTTTGAAGGTGTCGCACATGAAGGATACGCCCGTGAGCAGTTGGCCCACGCTGTCGTGCAAATCCTGGCCGATGCGGCGTTGTTCGTAGGTGCCGATTTCCAGCACTTGTTTTTCCAGTCGGCGGCGTTCGGTGATATCCTGAACCGTGCCCAACATTCGGCTGGGCGTTCCTGTCTCGTCATAGGTTACCTCTGCCTGCTCATGGACGATTCGCACACTGCCGTCTTTTTTGATAATGCGGTGATTGATGTTGTAGGGCTTATTTTCCTCCAGGGCCCGCTGCACTGCTTGTTTGACGTATTCCCGGTCCGCCGGATGGACCAGCGACAGAAAGACCTCGTAGGTCAACTCGAACTCCTGATTAGCGAATCCGAAGATGCGATAGATTTCTTCCGACCAGAAAATCCGGTTATGGACGATATCCCACTGCCAGTTGCCGATATGGGCGAGCCGCTGGGCGTGGGTCAGCCGCGACCTGCTTTCCGAAAGGGCCTGCTGTGTCCGCTGGTGTGCCGCTATCTCCTGTCGTAGATTTTCCACCGTTTGGGACAGGTCTGTGGTTCTGTCCTGCACTCGCTGCTCCAGTTCATCCCGTGAAACCCGCAGCTCACGGAACAGCAGATTGTAGGGCTCCTTCAAACCCGTTTCGATGATCGCCTTATAAATGTAATAAAATGAAATAATTTTCAGATAATGTCCCAAAAAATTGGCTACACTGAAAGGATTCTTATATACTGTGAACAGTATTTCCGAGGATATCGTGATCGCAATCGCCTTTATCAGGTAGCGTAGTACCTTGCCCTCGAACTGGTCGCGGTGGTAATATAGGGCCAAAATTGATATCAGTAGTATCAGGCTTATCACATACTCACTGATTTTCTTGAAGGTTGTCAGGCCCTGTTCTTCCACGTAGCAGACGGGAAAGACCGGGACGAAGAAAATTGTGACAATCACCAGCGTAAATATCAGGCAAAACCCCAGTAATATCGCCGGCAGGTTGATCTTTCGTCCCAGAAACCACGTCGCCGCCAGCAGTGATATGCTTTCCAGGTATCGTGCCGCTATCCACAGTTGTGTGGCCAGGTTGATGCTGTACCCCTGGAACACTCCCATACCCTCATAGGTCATCGTATGCAGCAGGTCGATTATCCCGACGAACAGATAAGCCGCCCCGATGAACAGCAGATAATTATTAGTCAGGAACCTGCGGGTGTTCCAGCTCACGACGAAGATGACGCAGGCCACCACGATGGCAAACATCTCCGCGAACACATGGAAGAGCAGATAATTATATCGGCTGATCAGATAGAGTATCAGTAGGGCCGCGCCCGCCAGTATAATATTTACTCGCCTGCGTAGAAACGCGATTATACTGAATCCCCTTTCGATCGCCGGTTTTTTCACCGCTGGATTTTTCATAAAATTTTCACAAGGACATTTGACCCGGCTTTGCCTGTCATGTTGCCGGATTCGCGTATTATGGGATTAACTTGTCTTCTCGAGAAAATGACTCGCCTTAAATCATCGATATTCATTATACTATTACCATGCTTTTACCCGCAAGCAAAATGTTGCCGGGGAAAACTATTGACGGCATGTCGAAATAATGCGTAAATTACCTCATTAATGGAGGATGGTTTTTTCGAAGGTTTTATTATGGGGATGTTTTTAAGGAATTTCCATGAGTAAGCTGGCTACCGCCGACTATGCGGTAATCTGCGGGTTTTTCGTGGTTATGGTCGCCATCGGCCTGTACTTTCACGGTCGGATGCGGAATATGAGCGACTTTTTCAGCGGCGGCAAGCAGGTCCCCTGGTGGCTGGCCGGCGTTTCATTTTACATGTGCAGTTTTAGTGCCCTGGGTTTCGTCGCCTATTCCGCACTGGCTTATCAATACGGCTGGATCGCGGTGACCATCTACTGGCTCACTGTGCCCGGTATGATTATCGGCGCCTATTTTTTCGCCGCTCGCTGGCGCCGCGTCGCACGGACCAGCCCTTTGGAATATATCGAGCAGCGGTTCGGCAATCCGATGCGGCAGGCTTTGGTTTGGCTGGGTATTCCCGCCCGATTGCTCGACGACAGTTTGAAGCTCCTGGCCATTGGAACAGTAGTAGCGGTGGGATTAAATTTTCCCATCGAGATTGCCATCATTGCTTCCGGCATCATCATGATCAGCTACACCTTCATGGGCGGCTTGTGGGCGGCGCTCGTCGCCGATTTCATCCAGTTTATTGTGCTGATTGCGGCGGTGATTGTCCTGCCCTTTTTGGTTTTCGCGCGGGTCGGTGGTGTTGGCGCTTTTCTCGACCATATTCCTGCCGGTTTTTTCAATCTCACCAACGAAACATACTCCTTCAGTTACATCCTCATTTTTTTCTTTATCATTCTTCTCAATTACAGCACTTCCTGGGCCTTGGTTCAGCGGTACTATTCGGTCAGCAGCGACAAAAACGCCCGCAAGGTCGGTTATCTCGTTGCCGTCCTGAATTTCATCGGCCCGCCCATATTTTATATCCCCGCGATGGTTGCCCGCGTCTTTTTGCCCGACATTCAGAACACCAACGAGGTTTACGCTATTGTCTGCAAATCCGTTCTGCCGGTGGGGATGCTGGGGATGATTATCGCCGCCATGTTTTCCGCCACCATGTCCATGCTGGCCGGCGACTTTAACGCCGTCGCCTCTGTTCTTACCAACGACGTCTTTAAACGCATGATTTCCCGACAGGCTTCCAGTCGTCTGTTGCTGCTGGTCGCCCGGCTGAGCACCCTGATTATCGGCGGCGTGGTCATCGGGACTACTTTTCTCATTCGCCGGGCCCAGGGTACGGATGATCTCTTCCGGGTGATGGTCAAAATTTTCGGTTTACTTATTCCTCCCATTGCTTTGCCCATGCTCCTGGGGATGCTCACGAGGAAGATTTCCAACGCCGGCGGCTTGCTCGGCTTATGCAGCGGCATTACCCTGGGCCTGACTGCTTTTTGCCTGTCTTATTGGTTCCCGATATTGCTCCAGGAGCAGGTTATCACCATTCTCACCAGCGTGACCACCCTTTCGGGTATGATTATCGGCACCCTCATTCGTCCCGGCAGCCATGCTCAGCGGCGGCGGATAAACGATTTTTTCCTCCAGTTGGATAATCCCTCTGCTGATTTTGTCGCTGACGAATCTGATACTGTCGTTCGAGGGCGTATTTCACCTTTTCCCATCATCAGCCTGGGTACCTTTGCCATCGGCCTGGTGCTGGCCGTTTCCGTGCTCCTGACGCAGCCGTTTGCCGATTCGCTTTTGAGCTTAATCATCGGCGGCTGTATGATGGCCACCGGCATTATTTTCTGGACGCTTAGTTATCATAGAAATATCGACTGAATTTATTTTGAGGGGGCAACTATTATATATGGCTGGCTTTTTCGCCCATTTTTTGGTATTTAATACATTTCCAGAACAAAGTCGAAAAAATGGAGTTGATAGTTTGTTCTTAAAAGCACTGAAAGGGCGCAATATAATAGCCCAGGGCAACGCCCTGGGAAATCTTTCGGAACAAAATCGAACATTCGGAGCAAATTCAGAAATGAGAGATTTACTTGCCAGGTTAAAAGCGGGGCATATCCTGCTGAGCGACGGGGCGATGGGTACCAGCCTGCAGGAGATGGGCCTGGGGCCGGGCGATTGTCCGGAAGAGTGGAACCTCTCTCATCCCCGGCAGGTGGAAGAGATTATTTCCCGGTATATCGCCGCCGGCAGTGACATGGTTCTGACCAACAGTTTCGGCGGCTCGCCCCTGAAGCTGGCCAAATTCGGCCTGGATGCCCAAACGGAGCGGATTAACCGCGCCGCCGCCGAGATCGCCCGCCGCGCCGCCGGCGATGAGCACCTGGTGCTCGGTTCCGTGGGGCCCACCGGTGAATTCATGGAGCCGCTGGGCAGCCAAACCGCCCAGAGTATGTATGAAGCCTTCCGCCGGCAGATGGTTGCCCTGGCCCAGGGCGGCGCCGATGCGATATGTATCGAAACCATGAGCGCCCTGGAGGAGGCGCTGGCTGCCCTGCGTGCCGCCAAGGAAAACACCTCTATCCCGGTGATTGTTACCTTGACCTTTAACAAAACCAGCAAAGGTGAATTTCGTACCATGATGGGCGTCAGCCCGCAGCAGGCAGTCCAGCAACTGACCCAGGCGGGGGCGGATATCGTCGGCAGCAACTGCGGCACGGGGATTGAAGTGATGGTGGAAATCGCCCGCCAAATAAGAAATTGCACGGATAAGTTTATTATGATCCAGCCGAACGCCGGACTGCCTGTCCTGGAAGACGGAAAAACCGTCTTCAAGGATACGCCGGAAATGATGGCCCGGTACGTCCCGGCCCTGGTCGATAGCGGGGTCAGCATCATCGGCGGCTGCTGCGGAACCACCCCGGCTCATATCGCTGCCCTGAGGGAAAAAATCGATAACTTGTTGGGAAATGGATGAGCTTATGGTTAAGACGGTTGCTTTATTATTGATGATTATCATTAGCCCGGCGGTTTATGGCCAGGATACTGCTGTACCGCGGCAGACCCCGGAGAATAGCGCGTCGGCGGTGCTGCGGCCCGGTCCGGCGGGTTTTGAATCAGCCGCGGATCTATCAGCGCTGGTGAAATCCGTGGTGATGATTCGCTGCGTCAGCCAGGGCTTTGACCCGGCTACGCCCTGGAAAAAGCTTTCCATGAGCGGATCAGCGGGGTCGGGTCTGATTATCGCCGACGAGCGGATCCTGACCAACGCCCATAATGTAAGTGACGCCCAGTATATCGAGGTCATCAAACAGGATCAGGCTAAACGCTACGTCGCCCGCGTGGATTTCATCGGACATGACTGCGATTTGGCTATTTTAGCGGTCGAGGACAAGAGTTTTTTCACCGATACCACGCCCCTGGAGCTGGGCGGAATTCCACGGGTAAACACCACCGTTTCCACTTATGGTTATCCGATAGGGGGAAACCAGGTATCGACAACTGAGGGGGTGGTCTCGCGGATTCAGATGGATATCTACAGCCATACGGGCGCTGATTCCCACCTGGTGGTGCAGACGGACGCGGCCATCAATCCGGGCAACAGCGGCGGTCCGGTAGTGCAGGACGGCAAAGTGGTCGGCGTGGCGTTTCAGGGCCTGCGGCAGGCGGAAAATATCGGTTATATGATTCCGACCACCGTCATCCGCCATTTTCTCACGGATATCGCGGACGGCAAATACGACGGGTTCGGCTCCCTGGGATTTAGTTTTTTCCCGGGCCTGCACAACGCCGCTTATCAGGAATATCTGCAGGTGCCGGCGGATGAGCAGGGGATCGTGGTTGTTCGCACGCTGCTTAACAGCTCGGTGGAGAAGCTCCTGCAAAACGGCGATGTGATTACCCGGGTGGATGATTATGATATCGACAACGACGGGATGGTTCGAATATATGGTTTGCGCCTGCATCTGGCGGAGGTGATTGAGACCAAGCAGATCGGCCAGCCGATTGTGCTGACTTATTATCGCCAGGGTAAAAAGAACCAGGTTACCGCGGAGATATTGCTCAATCGCACGGTCATGGAGTACGCCCGGTTATACGATAAACCGCCGGATTTCGTGGTCTTTGCGGGGTTGACCTTTGTGCCGCTGACCCGCAATTTCCTGGAAACCTGGGGGCCGCAATGGCCCATGGATATTCCGTATTATCTCAGATACCTTTTTAACTTTTCCAGCCAGATTCACCAGGACCCCCAGCGACAGGAATATGTCGTCCTGTCGGAAATTCTGCCCGACGAGGTCAACAGCTATTGTAACGCCTTTCAAGGTCAGCCGATGGAAAGTATTAATGGTTCGCCCGTCTGGTCCCTGGCCGATGTGCAGCGGGCGTTTAGCCAGTCCGCGGCGGATTTTTACGTGGTTAAATTTATGGGCCAATCCCAGCCCATGATTTTGGACGGCAAAAAGGCGCGCACGCGGCAGCAGGAGATTTTGCGTCAGTATCAGATTCTGGCGGATTCGCGATTGGAGAACCAGCAATGACAAATCAGGCTAGTCTGAAGTATATCCTCGTGGTGCTGATAGTATTGGGCGTCGGCGGATGGTCAAAGGCCGGCGAAACGCCCGGCGGACCAGCCGGGGATGCGGTCAGCGAAGCGATTAACGAAACTGCCGGCGAAACTGCCGGCGAAACCTCCGGTGAAACGCTCAATGAAACATCCGCGGTAAAGGCGGCCGAAGCGACCGGCGGTATGGCGGCGGCCCTGGAGGAATCGCTGGTCCTTTTGCAGGCCAGCGGCTACAGCTACGATTCGTTGTATCCCTGGAAGCATGAGGATTTGGAGGAGAAGGTCGGCTACGGCTGTGCCGTGGGACCGTACCAGGTACTGACGACCGCTTATTGTGTTACCGATGCGGCTTTTATCAAGGCCCTGCGGCACGGTCAAAACGAATATATACCCGCCCAGGTCAAGGTGGTCGATTATGACAGTAAGCTGGCCCTGCTGGAGCTGGATAAAGCCGCGATGACCGCCCCGCTAGTGCCCATTAAATTTAGTGAAGATTACACCAAGGGGGCGGCGGTGGATTTTTATCGCCTGGATCGCGACGGCCAGATTTACAGCGGGCGGGGATACATCGACCGGGTGAAACTATATCAATCGACGCTTTCTTACGCGAATTTTCTCAATTACGTTATCGGGAACATCTCGCAGCAGGCGGGGCTGGGGAACCTGTTCTGCCGGGGTGATAAATTTATTGGGATCGGCTGCTGGTATAACAACAGCCGCAATGAATCCGGGGTAGTGCCGGCCGTGGTTATCAATCATTTTCTCGCGGACGCCGCCCGAAGCCGGTATCTGGGTTTTCCCGCGGTAGGTTTCGCGGCGGGTGAACTATTGGACCCGGCGGTGCGGGCTTATTTGAAGATGCCGCCGGAGCAAAAGGACGGGATTTATGTCAGCGACGTATATACCATCGGCACGGGCAGCGATGCGCTTAAGTCACAGGATGTGATTCTGGCTATCGACGGCGTAACTATTGATGCCCATGGTTTTTATCGGGACGAAAAGTACGACTGGCTGAGCTTTGAGCACCTGATTAATATGAAGCAGATAAGCCAGACGATTACCTTCGACATCTGGCGGGGCGGGGAAAAGCAGCAGATATCCGCCCAGACCAAAAACTTTCCCGCCTCCGAGATGCTGGTACCCTATTACGAGTATAACCGACAGCCGCAATATCTGGTGACCGGGGGATTTATCTTCCAGCAGTTGACCCGCAAATACCTGAGCCGATGGGGGGATAACTGGGATGGTAAGGTCTCGGCGCATCTGTACCATTACTGCCGGGACCTGGCCTTCAAACCCAGCGGGGACCAGCGGGAGGTGGTGATTTTAAGCAGAGTCCTGCCGGCGGATATAAATCTGGGTTATCAAAATCTTAACCAATTGGTAGTTAAGAGCTTTAACGGTAAAGCGATAGGCTCCATGGCGGATATCCTCGCCGCCCAAAAACTAAATCCTGAGTCGAAATTCGATATCGTTGAGTTCGAAAACGACAACCCTACGGTGGTCATCCCCAGGGATAAACTGGCAATGGCGGACGCCTTGATCGCCCGCAGGTACGGCATCGATAAGTTGTTCAATGTCAATCAGTAAGGGCAAAAACAGGCGGATTTGCCAGGGGGGACGGATTTGTCAGGGGAGGGATTTGTTGAGGGGTGGATTTTGATTTTTGCCGCGAAATAATCGATTTTAGCCCTGAAAATCTTGCGAAAAAATGTGATTTTCGGGCAAAAACCGCGCAATTTTAACGACGAAAATGGTCAAATTCTGGTTAAATCGGTGTTATATAGGGCATTTTTTGACGGGAAATTGCATTTTTTTTGAGAAATTTCCGTTTTTAACGGCAAAGCGCCCCGTTATAAGCGGTGAAGGCATATTGCCCGCACGGAGACACCAAGGGCCGCTGCCGGCGGAGAACAGGCGAACAGGGCCGCCTGCGGCGGAGATCAGGTGATCAGTTGAACAGGCGAACAGGTGAAAGATAGTAGACTGCGGCAGGCCACTATTAACCCTGTCCCCAATTATCCCCGGAGTATTATCGCACGATGTTTTTTCAGCATAACTTAGGGAATGAGCGGGGGAATAACAGACTCCAGCCAGTACTGGGAGAAAAGGGCCAGGTCTTCGAGGTCAATGACGCAATCGTAGTTAATATCGGCGTCGAGACGGTAGCCGTCGCAGGGACCCTGCTGGTCCAAGATAACCCAATACTCATCCCAAAGACCGGCGGAGCCATAGGTGTACATCTGATACCTGACATCGGGGTCGCTGGTCATTTCGAAATACAGGTCGAACAACTCGCCGGCATCGAGGCCGTTGCCGTCAGTAACAAATTGAATTCCACCCAGCGGACGAGAGTCGCCGTTGGGATCGGTATAAACGAAGGCGGGGGTCCAGTTTCCCGAGCCGGGGGGATAGCTGGTTAATAATGGGGTAATAGCGGTGTCAACCGCTACGCTGTCCGGAAAGATCGCAATCGTCGTTATCGTGTCCTTGTAAGCCATCGCGTCCGTGGCCCCGAAACTGGCGCCCTCCAAACAGCAATATTTCTGGCCGGTCTGGCAGTCAAAGCAGTCGGACTTGGCGTCGATAGAAAAGGAAACGGGATTGGGACCTTTATTTTTCAGCTTAATCCGTTCCCAGGCGGGCTGGGGCTTCCAGCGATAGACGTGCTTGTTAATAGAGGGAATGGAGATGGAGCCGTTGCCGCTGACGTCATCGCCGGGATGGTTTCTCAGGCTATTGGGGTCATCGAAACCCTGGGGCGGAAATTCCGGCTCCAGCCGGCCGACGGAACCCGAACCGCCGGTTTTTCGCAAGGTCAAGGTGAGAATTTTGACGGCATTAAGGCGGTGGGTGTTTTTGAAGGCGAGCCAGACGACCTGGCCGGGCTGGACGTTGTTAACCTGGGTGTTGGGGTCCCAGAAATTTCCCCCCGGGGTGCCGGGCATTTTCCAGGTACCATAGGGGTCCTCATCGTTGGGGTCGGTAATTACATAAGGCTGGAGCGGCGCGGACCAAAGGGTAAGGCAGGTAAGCAAAATAGTGCAAACAAAAAGAACGATGGGCAAAACAGGTTTCGAGAACATGACAAGTCTCCTTTTTATAAGAAAATGCATAACAAATCATTATAAGTAATATATGATTACAATGCAAGGAAAATATATACCAGGATAAACCGGTTTCTTCCAGAGTTATTTTCGAGAGCCAAAATGTCTTGAGCACCGCTGGCGAACCAGAGCAATCAGGACCGGCCATCGATGAGCCATTCCGCCGCCATCATAGCCAGGTCCAGCAGATCAACGTGACAGTCGCCATTGAGATCCGCCTGCGGGGGATCGATGCAGGCCTGGGAACGATAGTTGGTCAGGACAACAGAGTCGGAAAAGTACAGTACGTCAAAAGTACCTGACGGACCGACATAAACATCGTCGGGGGTATTGAGGAATCGGCCGATAACGCCCGCCGGGGCATCGATAATGGTAAATGACTCCTCCTCGTCGGGCAGATAATCGTTCAAAGTTACATGGAGGAATCCGTCAAGCGTTACAACACCGCCGTCGGAGACAGCAAGTCTGCCGTAATAGGACTGGGGAGGATCAGTGTAGGGAATATGAGTGATGGCGATTTCCAGCCGGCCGGCGGAACCCTGGGTGTAATCGGACCGAATCTCAATATCCTGAGAGAAAAGGTTGAAACCTCCACTCGGGGCGACAACACCGTCGGGATTCGATACATCGGCAATGACGGTGCCGGCGCCGGCGAGTCGGCCATGCAGCATTAGTAATCGCATATCCCCCATCTCACCCAGCACATCCAGGTTCAGTTCGCCCTCGCGGAGATTGATGGAGCCGTTGGACCAGACGACCATATTGTTCGGGTCATATTGCCCGACGTTGAGTTTGCCGTCACGAAGGAGATTTACCACGGCGGTTCCCCCGGCAGTGGTGAGAGTTCCGCCGACGGCAACAGAGCGCCAGATGTTAGCCGAGGACTGGGACAGCGTCAGCTCGCCGACACTGCCGGGATAGGCGGCCAGGGCGAGATTGCCTTCGTTAATGATATAGCCGTTGTTCAGGCATGTCAGATGGGCCGAACCGAAACGTCCGATTGTCAGACTGGTTTCAAAAAAGGAGCGCAAATGAAACTCGGAGTTATTTTCACTGTCTTTTCCCACGATGGTCATAAAGGCCTGGGAACTGGGATTGTACGCCATGTCACATCGACCGATATTGACGGCGCCCTGATTGGTGACCCGAACGTCGGCGATGCCATTATCGCCCATAGCCAAAAAGCCGTCCACTCGCCAGAGCGAGCCCAGACCATCCACGGTGACAAAGGCCTGGCTGGGATAGTGGGTTGCCACGGACCCTGCGCCAAAATCCATCGTCCCGCCATTGGAAACATGCAGTTCTGCCCATCCGTTTCCACCGATGAACATTGAATACCAGTTAGGGTCACGTCGGACTTGCCAGCGGGTGTACTCCCCGTCGATATTGAGAATTCCGTGGCTGCCGTATTCACGGCCGATAATAACATTGCCGGTGAAGATACTGCTTAAGATACTGCCGCTGTTGAAGACGGTCAGTTCGACGGCGTTACAATCACCGATAAAAACGGCGTCATCGCCCACTGTCTCCCAGGTAACGTCGTATTGATAGTCGTTGAGGTCAAAGGTAACGTGCCCGGCGTCGGCCCGCATTCTTTCGACCGCGTAATTGTTGTCGAAGGTGACGGTATAGATATCATCGAGTTCGAAATAGGCGTCATCAGAGGAATCGGGCGGCCCCGACGGCGACCAATTATCCGCGGTGCCGTAATCGCCGCCGCTGGGTTCGATCCAGGAATAGTCGTCGGCGCCGACAACAGTCGCCATAGCACCAAGATATAATACCGCGACGGTTAATGTTAAGGTTTTCATTGAGATTACTCCTTGCCTTCGGTTTTTAAATTTGAAAAGAAATTAACTGAACCGGGATTTACCAGATAGCATTGCCCGGGAACGACGCCGGGCGATATTAACGATATTATACCGCGCTTCCACCCAGTTACGTCTGCCCTTTGTACGAATTTTTCGCCCTTCGTGGTGGTTTGAAGCTTTTTTGGGATTCCGGTCAATAATATAATTATCTGGGCTGATTGAGATTAAAGGAAAAATCGAAGGTTAGCGGAGAGCGAGTGAATTTTTAATAAAATTCCTGGAGAATAATATTGACAAGGGATGGGAAGAAAGATAGAGTTCAACGAAGTGATTGAAAAGTGAATAATATCAGATTTCCGGCGGCTCGTAAGAGCCGTAAAAGGGAAGATGGTGCAAAACCATCGCGGCCCCGCCGCTGTAATCGGGAACGAAAGCCAGAACGTGCCACTGTCCAGAAGGACGGGAAGGCCTGGTTAGTAGAGCGATCCGTAAGTCAGAAGACCTGCCGGGAAACTGTGTCCGCAAAACGACTTCGTGGATTGAGTCGGGCTGACGATGCGGCAGCGGCCGTTTGATTAATATAAGCCTTACGCTTTCCCGGAAGCGTAAGGCTTTTTTTAATGGCGATAAACGGGTAATCAAACAAGTTGGATTGTACCAGCCATATAACTTTTTAAAGCAGGAGGAAAAATGATGGGGCAAAGAGGATTAACGAAAACGATTTTAGGTATTTTGTCGGCACTGGTACTATGGTCAGGGCCGGCGACGGCGGACCCGATAGAGGTCGGGAGCGGCGGCAACCAGGCAGGGCTCAACATCGCCTGGAAGGACGGATTTATGGTGGAATATTTGGTGGCGTTCGAGCAGTCGAGTATCTCCGGCATGGATTTACTGGATATCGCCGAGGCTAACAGCGATCTGGTTGTTACCACAGTGGAATATAGTTGGGGAACGATGATTGACGGTTTTACCTACGACAGTCACAGCAATAGCGGTTACGGCGGGGGAGAGGACTGGTGGCACTACTGGGTAAAAGACAGCGGTCAGAGCGAATGGACCAGTCCGTATTACGGGGCATCCGATCGGGTGCTGTATGACGGCGATATGGACGGCTGGATCTACGGCAGCAGCGCCGACCCGGCGAACGTGCCGGAACCGAGCAGCCTGTTACTGGCGGCGGCGGCAGCGGCGATACTCAGACGCGGCGGCGGGAAGAGACGACGCTAAACGGTATATATGGAGCGTAGTTTATGAAGAAAAAAATAGTTTTTATGGCAATGTTCCTTCCGGCTTGCCTGGGACAGGCGAAAGCCTATCAATATGACCCCAACGACTTCGCGGTAGAGGTAGTCAGTTACACAGCCGGGACGGGCATCACCAAAGACCCGGTGGATGATATCCATTATTTTAACGATCCAAACACCGCGCTGGGCCGGCCCACGGTCGATACGACCGGCGACGGTTATGATATCGACCCGGACGAGATCGTGCCGGTGGCGGCAGTATATCAGCCACTGCGGGCGTATGAAATGGTGAGCGTGGGGACCGGCGGGGCGCTGGTACTAAAATTCAACCATCCGGTGGCTAACGATATAAACAACCCCTACGGGAAGGATTTTATCGTTTTCAGCAACGCGGCCCACAAAATCCTTTGCTGCGCCAACTGGCAGAACGGCAATCCCAATAGTACCACCGTAAACAGCGATATGATAAAGGATGTGGGAATCGTATCGGTCAGCCAGGATGGGCAAAACTGGCACAGCTTCAGCGAAGGACCATTTGTCGATGATTTCGCCGCCACGCTGGGCAGAGTGTATAATCCGGCTAATCCTGATCCTAACCTGGGCGGCTGGAACCTGTGGTGGGGGGAAGCAACCGATCCGACAATCCCGCTGGACCCCAATGTTACCGCAGCCAGCCTGGCGGGCAAAACCGTAGCTCAGGCGGCAGAACTCTACGGCCAATCGGCAGGAGGGACGGCATTCGATATCGGGCAGTTGGGACTCGACTGGATTAGGTACGTCAAGATCGAAGATAACGACGGATATCCGCCGGAAGTTGACGCGGTGGCGGATGTCAGCGGCTGCGGTGATTATAAACATCCGTTTCCCGGCGGAGACCTTAATTATGACTGCCGGGTGGACCTTGTCGATTTGGCGCTATTGGCGGCTAACTGGCTAAAGTGCAGTTGGGAATGCGAATAATAAACAAAGCGGGAATGGCGATGAACAAGCGGGCGTTTACATTAATTGAAATGCTGGTGGTAGTGGGAGTAATCGCCCTGCTGGTGTCGCTGTTGGTCCCGGCGCTGAGTCTGGCGAAGGAACAGGCCAAAGCGGTGACCTGCCTGAATAATCTCCGCCAGTTTAGTATGGCGGCGCATATCTATACCCTGGATAACCAGGACTATTATCCCCCGGCCTATATGAAAGTAAAAAACGGCTCTGTCAGCACCATGTATAGCTGGGATTTCACAATGATTACCGACTGGAGCACCAAACAGACGCAAGTGGCAGCGGGATTGTTGTGGCAGGGGCAAAACACTATCGAGCAGATACACCAGTGCCCCAGCTATTTCGGCCAGTCCAATACCAAGACAGACCCCTATACCGGATACAATTATAATACCAGCTATATCGGGCACGGCTCCGGAGAGGCGATACCATCGCCGGCACGAGTAACGGATGTCAAATCACCCTCTGATTGCGCCTTGTTCGGCGACGGCGAAATAAAAGACGGGGCTAACAAATACATGCGCTCACCCTGGAAGGCGGCGGGAATTGATGAATTCGATTACCGCTACGCCGGGACCCAGGGCTACCGGCACCATGGGGCAACCAATGTATCCTACTGCGACGGCCGAGCCCGGGCGATCAGGCGATGCTTTACGGACACCTATGATCCTAATCTGGTAGCGGCGGGTACGGGTTTTCTCTCACCAGATAACAGCGCCTATGATTTGGATTAGCGAGAGATTTAGTATGAAAAATTATCGAACAGCAGGGTTAATATTAATATTATTTGCGGTGGGCGTGCTGCTGTCTTTTTTGATATATAACGCGGGAGAGAATAATCCGCGAGAGTCATTCAGGTCGCGCCCCAGAAACAGTGAAAAACCGGGGGGCGTTTTTCCGCAGCGAATCGTCTGTCTGGCTCCGAGTGTGGCAGAGGCGGTCTTCGCCCTGGGCTGCGGCGAGCGAGTAGTAGGGGTGAGCAGCTTCTGCGATTATCCACCCCAGGCACGCGAAAAGCTAAACCTGGGAGGGTATATCAATCCCGACTTTGAACGGCTGCAGGCGGTGCAGCCGGACCTGGTCATTATGCAGGGGAAACTTGAAAAGGTAATCAGGTTCTGCCGGCGAAATAATATCGACCTGCTGCAAGTCGAGATGAGCGATATCAAGACTATCGAGCAGGATCTACGTTCAATAGGGGCAGCCCTGGGCTGCAGGGAGCAGGCGGAAAAATTATGCAACACAATTGACGGACAATTAAAGCAAATCCAGCTTAAATTGGCAGGGGTGAAAAGAAAGCGAGTGTTTCTCTCGCTGTTCCGTCAGCCGGGGTCACTAAAGGGATTGTCCACCGCGGGAGGCAATACCTTTTTAAGCGAGCTTATCGAGATAGCAGGCGGCGAAAATATTTTCGCTGACGTCTGCCAGGATTATCCGACCGTCTCCAAGGAATCACTGATAAAACGCCAGCCGGAAGTTATCCTGGAGCCGTGCCAGGAGGGAGAACTATCCGAAGAACAGATGAATCGCAGCCGACTTGACTGGCAGATACTGCCGGCACTGCCGGCGGTGAAAAATGGTGAAATACACTTCCTGAAGGAAAATGATCTGCTCAAACCCGGCCCCAGGGTGGCGCAGGCGGCTGGTTTGCTGGCGAAGATTCTGCATCCGGAGGTGGCTATCAATGTCCAATAAAACCATTCTTCAAATGAAGTCGGTGAATTTTTCCTACGAGGGGGCAGTATGGCAGTTGCAGGGGATCGAGCTGGGGGTCGGAGGGGGCGAACTGGTGGGCGTGATCGGTCCTAACGGGGCGGGCAAAAGCACGCTGCTGAAATTGGGCGCGGGAATCTTAAGGCCTAATGCCGGTGAGGTTTTGCTTAACGGTAACAATATCAGGCGATTGCCCCGTCGAACGGTGGCTCGGCAGCTAGGTTACCTGCCGCAAAACGTTTACAGCAGCTTCGACTACCGGGTAGAAGAAGTGGTGGCGATGGGGCGATTCGCGTATCTGTCAGGAGTGGGATTCCTCCAAGCAACGGATCTGGACCAGGTGGGACGGGCGATGGAAATTACCGAAACCAAGCAGTTGCGACATCGGCGGGTTTGCCAGTTGTCCGGCGGAGAACATCGGCGAGTACTGCTGGCGAGCGTCCTGGCCCAGCAGCCGCAAGTGCTCCTGCTGGATGAGCCGACAGCGGGGCTGGATTTGCACCACCAGACAGCGTTTTTCCGGCTGCTGGTGAATCTGACCAAAGAAGGTATGGCAGTGCTGGTGGTGACGCATGATCTCAATCTGGCAGGACAATTTTGCCGCCGATTGGTGTTTTTGCGCGAGGGGGAAATCGCCCGGCAGGGACGGGTCGAGGAGGTTATCTGCGTGGAGTTTCTGGCTGAGGTGTATAAAGATAAGGTGTTTGTCGGCAGTCATCCGGTCAATAAACGACCGATAGCGTTACCCCTGGCGGAAGAAGGCGGGTAGATTCAGCGATGCAATATCTTCTTACGCGAAAAAAATATCTGATTTCGCTGACGGTTTATCTGCTGTTGGCAGGGTCGGCACTGGCGATAACCCCCTTTATCGGCAGTGAGCGGGTTGATGTACACCAGGTGATAGAAGACCTTAAAGGTGCGGCGGTCTGGAGCACCGATACGGATATTTTCATTTATCAACGGGTGCCGCGGGTGCTAATGGGCTTTCTGGCGGGCGGAGCACTGGCGGTGGTGGGCGGAGTGTTCCAGGTGATTCTGCGAAATCCCCTGGCGACGCCCTATACGCTGGGGGTTACCGGGGGATCGTCGGTGGGGGCGGTGCTGGCGATATCGATACCCGGATGGGCAGTACAGCTAGGACCATTTACCACAGTGCAAGTTTTTTCCCTGGTGGGGGCGGTGCTGGCGGCAGGTTTTATCTACCTGATGGCTCGGCGACAGGCGGGAATATCCATGAATACCCTGCTGCTGGCAGGGGTGACAGTGGGGATATTGTGCGGGGCACTTATCCAATTGATTATCTATCTGAGTAATCCGCACCTGATGATGACCATGGTACGCTGGATGATCGGGGGGTTGGATGTGATAGGGTACCGGGAGTTGAGCACCATATTTATCCTGCTGGCGCCGGGGCTGGGAATGTTATTTATACAGATGGCCAGCTATAACCATCTGGCACTGGGCGAAGAGATGGCGACGGGGCACGGCGTGGATGTGGGGCTGGTTCAGCGGATGTCATTTTTGGGCGGGTCAATGGCGACGGCGGCGGTGGTAGCAGTGACCGGGCCAATAATCTTCGTGGGCCTGCTGGTACCCCATGCGGTGCGGCGGATATCCGGATACGATCACCGAGTGGTATTGCCGGGCAGCTTTTTGGCGGGCGGGGCACTATTGGTGGTGTGCGATACCGCGGCCCGGACGGTTCTGGCACCGACCGAGATGCCGGTGGGCATAATAACCGCAGTCCTGGGCGGGCCGGTTTTTATTTACCTGCTGCTGAAAAAGAAATAAAAACATTATTCGACGGCGGCTACAACTTGCCGAAAATCATCCGGCCGGCAGAGGTCTGCAACACCGAGGTGACGATTACTTCCATATCGCTGCCAATCTTTTCGCGGCCCTGATCAACGACCACCATGGTGCCATCATCCAGATAGCCAACACCCTGCCCCGGCTGATCGCCGGCCTTAGTGATTTTCACCAGCAACGTCTCGCCCGGCAGGACCACAGGCTTTAAGGCGTGAGCCAGATCGTTGATATTTATCACCTCCACACCCCGCAAACTGCAAACCTTGTTAAGGTTGTAGTCGTTGGTGATGATTTTTCCGGAAAGCTTCTTGGCGGCAGAGACGAGTTGATGATCAACAGGCTCAATTTTTTCCCGCTCTAAAAGGTCGATATCCTCGATGCGGACATCAACATCCTTGTTGCTCTGCATTTTGTTGAGAATATCCAGGCCACGACGACCGCGGTTACGCCGCAGCCGATCAGCAGAGTCGGCAATAACCTGCAATTCGTTCAGGATGAAACGGGGGATAATTATAACGGTGTTGATAATTTTGGTGGCGGCAATGTCCGCGATGCGGCCGTCGATTATCACAGACGTATCCAAAAGCAACGGGGCCGTGCCTTTGGTCTGTCTGCTGAATTCGACATAAGGTATGATAAAGCGGAAATCATCCTTGGTCTGCAGAATGAAAGTAATAGCCAGATAACTGCAAAAAATGTTTATCAGACCGAAAATACCTTTCTGGGCGATGAAAAGGTCATGATAAGATGATTCGTTAATATTGTAGGTTTCATAAATAAAATCTACCACCAGATTGAGCACCCTGGCAATGAGCAGCCCCACAATCAGGCCGAAAAAAATACCCGACAGGGCAATGGCACTTTTTTTCGAGCCAATAAGGTCCACGACTAATCCCACCACAAGAACCGCCAGGCAGCCAAAGCCGGCTATTATTATATGCAGTTCCTGATTCTCGGGACTGGTAAAGGCAAATGGTCCACCTTGTCTTAATCCGAGTAAAAATAAGGCCATTGTGGAAAGAACAAAAATTAAGCGAATGAATAACAAAACCATAATTTATGTCCTCATTAAAATGATTTAATAATATAATATAAAATAAATCAAAAGGGAATTATCTTAAACAAAACACTTCTCCAGCCATACGCCTGAAGCAGAACTTTTCAAAATATGAGGGAACCTCTAAGAATTCGAAAAATTTAGATTGCTTCGTCGCTTTTGTGCGGCTAAAGCCGCACGAAACTCCTCGGCTCGACTAAGCTCGCCGAAGTCGCAATGACATTTTTAGAGGTTGCCATTATTTTAGCCGAATCCGCCACAACACCGCCAAGGCCCAGACAAGCTGATTCTGATCATATATTTTTACCTCAAATTTTTCATTAGCCGGTATTAGATGAACTCGGTTGGCCTGCCGGCGAATAATTTTACAGGTGACGCCGATCTGGTCGCTCAACTGCACCACGGCGACGGCCCCATTGGAGGCGGATACCGAAGGGCTGAGAACCACGATGTCGCTGTCAATTATCCACGGGGCCATACTGTCGCCATCCACCCGCAGGGCAAAGGCGTCGGGATATATCCGGGTTATCTCGGCACAATCGATAAATTCGCTGACATCATCAGCTTGCGGCTCGATTAACTGGACGAGCGTAACCTGCGATACATCCAGGGCGGGGATATTAGGAACCGCAGGGTCCTTGCTGACCTCCTGGGGAGCTATTTGTAAGTGCCGGGTATTCTTATGGTGGTGAAAAAGATCGGCAAGTTCCGTAACACTGGGCGGACGGGAACCTAACTCACTCCAAAAATGGACGATCCCCGCGGCAGTCCGCCCCAATATCGGCAGCCAGGAGGGAGATTTTGCATCCTCAGATGGAGATTGATTATCAAGGGTAACATTTGAATCATCTTGTGGGAGCGAGGGGACAACTGCCCGTTTAAGCTTATTTTCCAACTGTGATTTATCCCCCAGTAAGCTGACAAACGCCTCCAGGGCGGCAAGGTTGGAACTATCACGGGAAATCAGCAAATTTATCTTGTCAACTAATGACCTGGGCAGAGCATTTTCGAGGTTTTTGGGTCCCAACGGCGATTGTCCGGTCAGCAGCCAGCGGATGTCGGTACCGGTAATTTCGCAAATCCCCCAAAGCAGGCCAACCGGCGGAAGCCGGTCCTGCTCATAATAATTATAGGTTGAGGGGCTTATCCCTAAAGCCTTGGCAAACAAGGCTTTACCTCTTTCTCCGGCATATTTCTGCCGCAATTTGCGGATACGAGAGATGATCGCTTTTTCATCAATCTTCGTAAACACGTATGAATAATTCCTTAAGGTGAATATTATGCCTTGACGATATACGCAACAGCGACTAATATAAGAGCATAAAACACATATGCGAATTATATATTTATATATACGTAAAAGGACGTCTGTTTCTCTTGGCCAAATTCTAACATGCAAAAACAAATAAGGTCAAGTTTTATCTTAGCGAAAGGAGACTGAAAGAACTATGTCCGAGAACAAACAAAAGAAAAGAACCCTGAAATCTTTAACCGGTAGAACCTCCACTTTATCGAATATTCGAACATTAACCGAAAATTTGAAGGAAATCCACCATTGGGAGGGGCATATCATAGAAAAAATAGTTAAACAAGCTTCCAATGCAAAGAAAGCGATAAATCAGGACTGATAAATAAGTACTAATCTTGATAACAGCAGACTTTTACGCTAAGATTATCCGAAATGTTTTAAGCGAATTGAAATCTTTCGTGGGAGTCTCGTCGTGCGCTTCCAACAGAGACGCCTGGATAACGGGCTGACTATTATCGCGGAAACCATGGACCATTTGCGGTCGATGGCCCTGGGATTTTTTGTCCGCGCCGGGGCCAGGGACGAGACCGCGGAGATTTCCGGAATTAGCCATTTCCTGGAGCATATGATTTTTAAAGGCACACCAAAGCGGTCCGCTCTGGAGGTTAATCTGGAATTCGACCAGATGGGGGCTAAATATAACGCCTTTACCAGCGAGGAAAATACGGTTTTCTACGCGGCAGTCCTGCCGGAATACCAGCAGGGAGTGCTGGAGCTGTGGTCGGACCTGATGCGACCAGCCCTGCGCGAAGATGATTTTAATACGGAAAAAGGGGTAATCCTGGAAGAAATCGCGATGTATAAGGATATGCCCCAGTTCGATGTTATGGACCGCTGCCGCCGTCTGCACTTCGGTGTGCATGGCTGCGGAAATAGCGTTTTGGGGACAATAGAAAGCATAAAAAACCTGCAGAGCCAGCAGATGCTCGATTACTTCCGGCAAAGATATTCCCCGGATAACATGGTGCTGGCGGCGGCGGGTAAGGTCGATTGGCAGCAGTTGGTGGACCAGGCTGATAAGCTGTGCGGCGGGTGGTCCAGCTTCCAGCCGAAACGCAGCTTATCCCACTATCCCGGCGTTGGGGAGAAGCAATGTGTTACGGAGAAAAAGGTTTTAAGAAAGCATATCTGCCTGATGAGCGCGGCCCCGTCAGCCCAGGACCCTCTGCGCTATGCCGCAGGAGTTTTGGCCAATATTATCGGAGATGAGACCGGCTCAAGGTTGTATTGGTCCCTGGTGGATACCGCGCTGGCGGATAGCGCCGAGCTGGAATGTGATGCGATGGATGGTACCGGGGTATATTACTCCTATATCTCCTGCGATCCGGCAAATACCGAAAAGGTAGTCGCAATCGTCCGACAAATGACGGCGGAGATTCGCCAAAAGGGAGTGGGCGAAGAGGAGCTTACCGCCAGTAAAAACAAGATCGCGTCCGCCCTGACCCTCAGTGGAGAATTGCCTATGGGGCGACTGGTACCACTGGGCTTCGGCTGGGTTTACCGGCAGGAATATCGACCTTTGACGGAAGAACTAAAGGCGGTCCAGGCGGTAACCACCGAAGATATCCGGCAGTTATTGGAGAAATACCCGCTGGAGAAAATCACCATCCTTTGCCTGGGACCAGACGAAAAAAAACTAGTTTAAACAAGTCAGCATATAACCGCTATGGGCGAGAAGAATTTTATAAGTCTTTATAGATCAAATCGTAAGCATTACAAAAAAGCCGACGAAATGTGTAAATTGTAGTTAATCCACATGGTACTACCTGCCGATATAATACATATTAACAGGCAGTTAGGAAATTTAATGTAACATTTTGATTTCATGTGACTTCGATAGGAAATTGTAAAGTGTCGGACAAATCAAAAATTATTTTAACAGCATCGCAGACGGTTGGCTTTTTTATAACGAACCATGAATATTTCATAAGTAATCTATTGACAAATGTTTGTGAATTTTGGGTCGCCTGAAATCGCATTGCTAAAAATTCTCCGGCTACTTATCAAAAATATGCGAAAGTAAACAACAAAAAATGGAGAAACATATAAAGCGGAATTGTTCGCAAGACAGGCTGGCGAGGAGAGAAATTAAGGGGCATCAAGACGATTTGTTTTTAAATATTGACAATCGCTACCCATTGGTATATTTTTTAAATAAACATGTATCCAGTCAGGGGTGGTTATATGCAAAGCTGCTGCATATAGTCATGGACGGGCAATAGAATAAGGGCCGAATTAATTTAAGGATCGAAGGCTATGAAGGTCTTGATGCTCGGTTGGGAATTTCCTCCTTTTATCTCAGGGGGTCTGGGTACAGCATGTTACGGTTTGACGCGGGCCATGAGTGATATCGGGGTGGAGGTGGTTTTTATCCTGCCGCGTCCGATCACTTCGGAATATACCACCCACGTGAAAATAGCCAGCCCGACAACGCTGGGGAAATATATAAGCAAAGATACTTATCAATTGCCGGGATTTGAGAATGTGACCTTTCGCAGCATCCCCTCCATGATTCAGCCGTATCAAGACAACGGTGAATATCAAGAGTCCCTGCGGCAACTGCGTCAGAAAGTAAGTGAAATCGAGGCGGTGATGGGCCAATACCTGCACGAAGATGTTGCCAAAATGGTGAGCGGCATCGGACATTACGGCGGTAACCTGTATGAGGAGGTCCAACGCTACGCCCGGCTGGGGGCGCTCATCGCCCAGGAGGAAGAATTCGATCTGGTACATGCCCATGACTGGATGACCTATCCGGCGGGGATCGCCATTTCAGGCATATCCGGCAAACCACTGGTCGTTCATATTCACTCCACGGAATTCGACCGCAGCGGGGAGCATGTCAACCAGATGGTATATGACATCGAGCGTCAAGGGTTACACTATGCCAGTCGAGTGATAGCGGTAAGCCATCTAACCAAAAACATCGTTTCCAGCCGATATGGGGTAAATCCTGATAAGGTATCGGTAGTCTATAACGCTATCGAACGTCCCGGCAGTTTCGTCAACGCGGAACGCCCCGCCATACGCAGCGACGAGAAGATAGTGCTGTTTCTGGGCCGGATTACCATGCAAAAGGGACCGGAATATTTCCTGGCGGCGGCAAAAAAAGTGCTGGAAATAATGGACGGCGTCAAGTTCGTGATGGCGGGGACGGGCGATATGGTGCAGCGAACTATCGAACTGGCGGCCCAGATGGGCATCGGACATAAGGTGCTGTTCACGGGCTTCCTCCAGGGCGAGGACGTGGATAAGATTTTCCGCATGGCTGACCTGTTTGTCATGCCGTCGGTCTCCGAGCCGTTCGGCCTGGTGCCGCTGGAGGCCCTCCGCAACGATGTGCCGGTCATCATCAGCAGGCAAAGCGGCGTCTCCGAGGTGCTCCGCCACGTCTTGAAAGTGGATTTCTGGGATATCAATGAGATGGCCAACAAGATTGTCGCGGTATTACGTCATCCACCGCTTCAGGCTACCTTGAGAGAACATGGTAATTTTGAAGTACGCAAGCTTTCATGGAAGGATTCCGCTCTGAAATGTAAGGAGATATATGAATCGGTTTTAACACCGGTGTCAGGAGCGGTCGCCGGCGGCAGTTAAGAAAAAGGGCGGTTTATTCCCACCTGTCAGCTTGCTGCAGAAAAATTTAAAGCATAAAAATTTTTAGGGAGAGGTAGAGCAATCATGGCGTCAGTTTGTTTTTATTTTCAGGTACATCAGCCGAATCGACTGCGACGATACAGCGTGTTTGATTCCGACAGCAACTATTTTGATGATTACAAGAATAGTCAAATCTGTCGCAAGGTGGCCCAAAAGTGCTACCTGCCCGCCAACCGCCTGATGCTCGATTTGATCGAAAGGTATCAAGGCCGATTCAAAGTCGCCTACAGCATCACCGGCGTTCTTCTGGATCAAATGGAAGAATATACCCCGGAGGTGGTAAGCACTTTTCATGCCCTGGCGCAGACCGGCTGCGTGGAGTTTCTCAACGAGACCTATTATCACAGTTTGGCATTTCTCTATTCCCGGCAGGAATTCATCGAGCAGATTCGCCTGCACCAAAAGCGAATCCAGGAGCTTTTCGGCGTGCAGCCGAGCATTTTCCGCAATACCGAGCTGATCTATAATAATGATTTGGCCCATTTCATGAGAGAGCTGGGTTATCAGGCGATATTGTGCGAGGGTGCGGATCATATTCTCGGTTATCGCAGTCCCAATTTCCTTTATCATCCGCCGGGACTGAAGGATATGAAGCTGCTGCTGAAGAATTATCGCCTCAGCGATGATATCGCCTTTCGCTTCTCCAACCGGGGCTGGGCGGAGTGGCCCCTGACCGCCCCGAAGTTTGCCCAGTGGATCAGTAAAGTCAACGGCAACGGCAACGTGGTAAATCTGTTTATGGATTACGAGACCCTCGGCGAACACCAGTGGGAAGATACGGGGATTTTTGAATTTCTGCAGCATCTGCCGGAGGAAATACTGCGGCATCCGGATAATAATTTCATGATGCCCTCCGAAGTGGTACAGAAGTATGAGGCGGTAGGTGAGTTCGATGCGCCCCATGTAATCAGTTGGGCGGATATCGAACGGGATTTGTCCGCCTGGCTGGGCAATGCCATGCAATCCAACGCCCTGCACGAGCTGTATCGGATGGAAGAGCAGGTACAACAAACCCAGGATGCCCGGATCATCGCCGACTGGCGGAGACTGCAATCCTCGGACCACTTTTATTACATGTGCACCAAATGGTTCGCGGACGGCGATGTGCACAAATATTTTAATCCTTATGACAATCCTTATGATTCATATATCAACTTTATGAACGTTATGGATAACCTGCGCGTCCGCTGCCGGCAGGTACAGCTTGCGACGTGAAATGGCAAAGCGCAGAAGGATGGTTTTTCCGGGGTCGTCACATTATCGGGACTAGATGTCTTTAACCCGATAGTCAGCTATTCCCAGTGTCAGCAGGGGATTTTCCAGGAATTATCGGACTTTAAGGCATCGGGCAAAGGGCAGTATTTTTTAAGAACAAATGTTCCGATAAATCATCCGTCTTTCCCGTCATAAATATCACTTCAGTACGCTTGCAATAGAACCGATGTTAGAAATGGTATGGTGAAGTTATCGTGGGGCTTTTCTATGATTTTAGCAGATAAGGCTTTACAATGAGCAACTATGGGGGCAAAACCCGCAAAGTACTAGCCATCGATGACAACCGAACGAACCTGATGTTGTTGAAAGTCCATCTTTCGCGCATGGGCTTACAGATAATCATGGAAGAAGACGGCCGCAAGGCGGTGGAGGCGGCAGTCCGGCAGCAGCCGGACCTAATTCTGCTGGATATAATGATGCCCGGTATCGACGGCTATGAAGTATGCCGTCATTTAAAAGCGAAAAAAGAAACATCATCCATACCCATAATATTCATTTCCACCAAGGATAGTACCACCGATAAAATCATGGGCCTGGAACTGGGGGCTATCGACTACATTACCAAGCCATTCGATCCAGGAGAGCTGAAGGCCAGGCTGGGAATTATTTTGCAGATGATCACTTTACAGGAAAAGCTGCTGGACCAGGTGCATACCGATGAACTGACGGGCTTGTCCAATCGGCGGCAATTTTCTGAGCTTCTCGACCGACAAGTACTCCAGGCCCGGTCCGAGGGCAATGAGCTTTCCCTGATCATGATCGATCTGGACCATTTCAAGCAAATCAATGATACCTACGGACACCTGGGCGGCGATGTTATTCTGAAGCAGTTGGCAGATTTGCTCAAGAACAACATTCACGCGCTGGATATCCTGGGCAGATACGGCGGCGAAGAGTTCATTCTCATCATGCCGAATACCGGCAGTAATGAAGCGGCCCGGGCGGCGGAAAGACTCAGACAGTTTACGGAAGAATGTCATTGGAGGATATCCGCCGAACGTATCACCATAACCATCAGCATGGGATTGGCGACCATGACCATCCAGGAACCCATCGATGCGGAGGAATTGATCCGCCGGGCGGATGCCGCCTTGTATGGGGCCAAGGCCCAGGGAAGAAATTGCCTGGTAAGATGGGAACAAATCAGCAGCACTAATGACAGCGGATATTCACTCAGTGAAGATTATGTTCAACTACAAGGTAAAATCTCCCTGCTGACCAAACAACTGCGCCAACAGATGATTGAAAGCATTCTGGAATTAATCCAGAAGTTGTTATCCAAGACCGCTTATTTTTCCATCCACCATGGAGATCGAGTAAAAAAATATTGCCTGGCAATCGCGGAAGAGATGAAATTACCGCAGGCATTTCAGGAAAAACTGGCGGTAGCATCCGAGCTGCATGATCTGGGCAAGCTGAGCATACCCAGACATATTCTGGAAAAAACCGATGATTTGACCAGCCAGGAGCGGCATATCCTGCAACAGCATCCATTGATTACCGTGCAGATTCTTAAACCTATCGGTATCTTTCAGGACGAGCTGCAAATTATTAAGCACCATCATGAACATTACGACGGGACAGGTTTTCCCGATGGCCTGCGGGGCAAGGAAATTCCTTTCGGGTCGCGGGTATTGGCAGCGGCTAACCAATTCGATTGTTTGCTGTACGCCGAGGCAAGAGATAATGGCGATACCTCCTATGAGCAGGTTGTCGAAGAGATAAGCCGCCAGGGCGAGACCCTGTTCGATCCTGAAATAGTTGACGCCTTAGCCCAGGCGGCCCGAAAACATGCGGCGCAATGGTCGCGGCATAGGGAACCAGAAAATTTGCCCGTTTGAAACCATATCTAATACATTCTATTGAATAAGCAGAAAAGCATTTCACTTCCGGCTGCCCTGGATTCGGACCGGCGAGAGAAAAGCTAATTTTTAAAATTAGAGCATTTGTCTGCAATAATCCGGTATAATTACACGTTATACGCATTAGCATATGAAAATGGATAATTTAACCAGGCAGGTGTCTGCATGAATGGGCCGAAGTAATCAGAATCCCAGAAATAAAGCTATGAGAACCATCTCTAAGTTCTTATGTATAATCAGTTTAATGCTGATCCCGCAGACCGCTTTGGGTACGCGGGGCAAAGTTGTGCGTCCCTTTGAGCAGGAGGGCGAACTCATATCAGTAAATCCGATTGATGGGTTGGTATCGGCCCGACTGGAAAAGAGCAACATCAAACCCGCTAATTTATGCTCCGATGTGGTATTTATTCGGCGGGTTTATTTAGATACCCTCGGCATTTTACCCGACGGGCTGGACGTGCGCCAGTTTCTCAGAGATAATCGGCCGGATAAGCGGTCAGTGCTCATCGAAGAGCTGCTGAATAAAAGAGAAGAATTTGCCCGGTATTGGTCATTAAAGTGGTGTGATATTTTACGGGTCAAATCCGAATATCCCATCAATCTCTGGCCCAACGCGGTCCAGGCTTATCACCGCTGGATTTACGATGCCCTGAAACAAAATATGCCTTACCATAAATTGGCCCGGGAGCTGTTAACCGCCAGCGGGAGCAATTTTCGGGTGCCGCAGGTCAATTTTTACCGGGCGATTCAGGGCCAAAATAAATCGGCTATCGCCGCGGCCGCGGCGCTCACTTTTATGGGCGTTCGGCTGGAGAAATGGCCCCGCGAGAAAAGCGAGAATCTGGAGGCCTTCTTTTCCCGGGTGGCGTATAAAAAAACCGCTGAATGGAAAGAAGAAATTGTATATCTGGATCCGTCGGCGAGCGAGCCTTTGACAGCGGTTTTTCCCGATGGCAGGAAGGTTGATATCGGGCCGGAGCAGGACCCGCGCGAGGTTTTTGCGGATTGGCTGATAAGGTCGGGCAATCCCTATTTCGCTCGCAATATCGTCAATCGCCTCTGGTACTGGCTGATGGGCCGAGGAATTATTCACGAGCCGGACGATATTCGCCTGGATAACCCGGCCAGTAATCCGGAACTGCTGACCTGGCTGGAAAAAGAGCTGGTTAAGTCAAGATACGACTTACGGCATATTTATCGCCTGATTCTCAATTCGCGTACCTATCAGCAGTCGTCCATACCACAAAGCGACGATCCCCAGGCCGAAAGTCTCTTCGCCTATTATCCGGTGCGGCAATTGGATGCTGAGGTGCTGATTGATGCGATATGTAAGATTACCAGCACCCAGGAAAGCTACCAAAGCCCCATACCGGAACCTTTTGCCTTTATTCCCTCCCAGCAGCATTCCATCGAACTGGCCGACGGCAGCATTACCAGCCCGTTTTTGGAGATGTTCGGTCGGCCCGGACGCGATACCGGCCTGGAATCGCAGCGCAGCAACCAGCCGACGGATGAGCAGCGGCTGCATATGCTCAACTCGACAAATATTCAGCGAAAGATTGAAAATAGTCAACGGCTGCGCGAAATGGTGAAAATCGCCAAAGGCAAACGCCCCATGATAATCGATATCCTGTATATGAACGTTCTGTCACGTAGTCCTACACCGGCAGAAACGGCAGCCTCGCTGGAATATTTTAAGACTGACGGAATTACTCCTCCCCAGGCCATAAATGATATTACCTGGGCCTTGATGAATACCAAGGAATTTCTTTATAAACATTAAATGTTGTAAGATTTAATAATGAATAAAGTTAAAATTAAAACAGAAGATGGTCAACTCATCAGCAGGCGGGAAGCGATAAAATTGGGACTGCTGGGAGCGGCAGGGTTGGCATTTACCGGCAGGGACAGTCTTTTTGCGGATTTAGCCGGCAACTTGCCGCCGGCGGCAAAATCACCCGGCCTGGCAAAGTCCGTCATTCAGATCTGGATGTGGGGCGGGCCTGCACATCTGGATACCTTCGACCCTAAACCAGATGCCGGCTATGATTACTGCGGTTCTTTAGATAAAGTCGTCGAAACCAATGTGAAGGGGATATTTATTAACGCGGCACTGCCGCTGCTGGCCCAGCAGGCGGATAAATTTGCGATTATTCGCAGTATGACCCACGGGATAAACGCTCACGAGACAGCTTCCTACCTGGTACAGACCGGACATGAGCCGGGACGGATTGTTTATCCGTGCATCGGCGCGGTTGCGTCATTGTTCAAAGGTTACGAGCATGGTTATAAGGGACTGGTTCCGCCCTATATTGTGCTGACCGAGTCGCAGGGACGCTTTTCCGAAGCGGGTTTTCTGGGGATGCGCTATAAGCCGTTCGCCACCGGAGGCGACCCGAATAAAGATCCATTCGCGGTTGAAGGTATTGTCGCTGAGGGTGTTTCTGATAAAAGACAGCTCAGTCGGCGTGAGCTGCTGCATTCACTCGACACGCTGGGCGGGGCCATGCCGAAAAATCCCCGTTTTGCCCAGCTCGATCAATGTGAGGAAAACGCTTATAAGCTGATGTTTGGCGACGCCAAAAAGTTGTTCGACCTTTCGCAGGAAACCAAAGAGGTTCGCGACCGCTACGGCAGAAACACCTTCGGACAGTCCTGCCTGATGGCCCGCCGACTGGTGGAGAGAGGCGTACCCTATGTAACGATTAATTATAAAGGATGGGATACCCACAAACAGCATTTTCAGGCCATGAATCGTAAACTGCCCGAAATGGATAAAGGTATGGCGACCCTCCTGCAGGACCTGGCGGACCGCGGGCTGCTCGACAGTACCATTGTATGGTGGGGCGGCGAATTCGGACGAAGTCCGAAAGTTGACTGGAACCCGCCCTGGAACGGCGGACGGGGTCATTATGGTAAATGTTTCTGTGCCGTAGTGGCCGGCGGTGGTTTTAAAGGCGGCTGCGTCGTGGGTGCTTCCAATGAGAATGGTACCGAGGTAGCCAAGCGCCCCGTTTATCCGCAGGATTTGCTGGGCAGTATGTATGAGTTGCTCGGAATCGACCCGGATGGGCCGCTACCCAATCCCAGCGGACTGGATGTTATAGTAATGCCGCCCGCAAAATCCGGCGAAGGCCGACTGAAAGAAATTATGTAAAATTATGATTCGAAATAAAGTATATTTTTATACCGGGATTGTGCCGCTGGTACTGGGGGCGGCAACGGTCTGGGGGGCGATGGACAAACGAGAGCCGCACATCGGTTATCTTTTTCCCGCCGGCGCCCAGCGGGGCAGTACCGTATATATTGCCGCCGGCGGTCAGTTTTTAAGAGCCGCCGAGGATGTTTACGTTTCCGGCCAGGGCGTTCACGCGGAAATGGTTAAGTATTATCGGCCAATCAACAATCAGCAGCTTCCGCTGCTGCGGGAACGACTCCGGGAAGTTCGCAATGCCAGACTGAAGGAATTGGGTGTTAATCCGGATAACCTGCCAGACAGAGGCCCTATGCCGGGTCAGAAAAATAAAAATGACTCACCCGGAAGTCGGCCCGATCCCAATGAGGCCAAGTCGGCAGAACGGGCCAATATCGCTATACCGCAGCATCCCCTGCTGGAAGACCTGGACAATAAAACTCTGCGGGAACTGGCCCATATCTGGCAGATGCTTTTAGCCTCCCGCCGGCGGAACCAGACTAATCGGCAGCTTGCCGAAATGGTGCTAATTAAAATAAGTGTGGACCCGGCGGCTCAGCCGGGCAGTCGGGAGCTGCGGATATTGACTGCCAACGGTCTTACTAATCCGGTGGTTTTCCAGGTCGGTCAACTGCCGGAAGTTCGAGAGATTGAACCCAACAGTCGAGGGGAGCCTGCGAGTATGCCGGGACTGGCGCGAATTCTCCAAAACGCCAAATTGCCCCAGGAAAAACCTCTCGATTTGCCGGTAGTTTTGAACGGCCAAATTATGCCCGGTGATGTCGATCGCTTTCGATTCCATGCGAAACAAGGGCAGCACCTCGTTATCGAAACCCGTGCCAGAAGCCTGATGCCCTATCTGGCGGACGCGGTGCCCGGATGGTTTCAGGCGGTTATCGCTCTTTATGACGACCAGGGCCATGAGCTGGCTTACGATGATGATTATCGTTTTAATCCCGACCCGGTTTTGAGCTTCAAGATTCCGACATCAGGTGAATATGAGCTGGAAATCCATGATTCGTTGTACCGGGGGCGACAGGATTTTGTCTATCAAATATCCATAAGCCAATGTCCGTTCATTACCCAGATGTTTCCCCTGAGTGCCCGGACAGGCACCCCATCGATTGCCGTTATTAGCGGCTGGAATCTGCGTGATGACCAATTGCAGCTTGATACGCAAGAAAGTGAAGACTTTATTCGGCACGTGGTCGGCAAGGCCGGTAAGTGGTTTTCCAATCCTGTGGCATACGTCGTTGACCCTCTGCCGCAATACCCGGCCAAAGAACCCAATAACTCCATCGAAACCGCCCAGGAAATTGATCTGCCGGTGATGATTAACGGCCGGATCGATAAACCCGGCGATATCGATGTGTTCCAGTTCACCGGCCGAAACGGCGAAAAAGTGACGGCCCAGATATATGCCCGCAGCCTGAATTCGCCGCTGGATTCCTTGCTCCGCTTGATGGATAAAACCGGCAAGGTGCTGGCCTGGAACGACGATTACGAAGTGGAAGACAATTACCTGTTCGAAGATCTAACGGGTTTGATAACCCATCACGCTGATTCATATCTGACGACAGAATTACCAGGTGAAGGGACCTATTATCTGCAAATCACCGATGCCCAGGAACATGGCGGCGGGGCGTATTGCTATTGTTTGCGCGTCGCCCAACCCCAGCCCGACTTTGAACTGCGAATGACGCCTTCAAGCTTGTTTGCTCGGACGGGGGAGATAGTGCCGTTTAACCTGTATGTTCTCCGCAAAGACGGTTTTAATGGCAGTATAAATGTCATACCAGCCGAGGGGCAATCAGGTTTTAAGGTAAATGGCGGCCGGATTCCCCCCGGCTGCAATCATATTTGGATGACGCTCGAGACGCCGACGCAAGGACAATCAGAGCTGGTATCTTTGAGATTGGACGGCGTCGCTGAAATTAACGGACGAACCGTCAACCGACGCGTCGTACCCGCCGAGGATATGATGCAGGCCTTCTTGTATCGACATCTGGTACCTTCCCAGGAGCTGCTAGTCGCCGTGAAAAAGACGCCCTGGCGCGCATCGCCCTTCAAGCTTGTTTCTGAAACTCCGATTAGAATACAAGCAGGCGACTCGGCAATCGTTCGGGTTGAAATCCCCAAACGAGCGGCTATAAGAAAAATAGATTTGGAATTGGTCCAAGCACCCCCGGGTCTTACCCTGGGCAAGGTCACTGCCAATTCCGCAGATTTGACCTTTAAAATTTTGACGGATAAAAATGCGATAAAAGAGGATGTCTCCGATAACCTGATAGTAGCAGCCTTCGCCGAATTAAAACCGGCAAGACGGCCGGCGAAGAATAATAGTAAAATTCAGCGTGTCCCGATGGGGTTATTGCCGGCAATACCCATCGAGATTCGACAACAGCCGGTTGCTGCGGTTAAAGCCGACTGGTAATGATTTCGAGGGCATAGTGGATTTTTATACTTATCAATACCCGGCGATCCCGGCAAAGGTGAAGGTATCTCATTTTTCCGGTAAAAACGGCGTCGATGAATACCATCTGGTGGTACAGACGGACGAATATGCCGATTTTGCCGCTCAGTTGAACCGGCTGTTCTCTGCTTATCAGGATACCCTGGGAACACTTGGTTTGGATATGCAAACCGTTATTCTGCGAAGATTCTTTTGCAGTGATTTGTTAAATCAGGCTGCGGCGCTGGCGCAGATGCCGTTTTCCCATCCGCAAAATCCGGATGAGCCATGCGCTATTTCCTGGATTTGTCAGCCGCCGGAGCCTACATCGAAGATTGCCCTTTGGGCATATCACATTAAAGATTCTTATAAAAAACTGAACAAGCAGCAGAAAGGTCATTCACTGACCTTAGAGCGAGCGGGTCTTAGTCATATCTGGACGACGGGTGTTATCTGTCGGGATTCGGATTTACCTTATGAGCAAACCAGAGGCATCTTACGGCAATACAGCCAGTTTCTGCAGGGGAAGAAATTGTCTTTAGCCGATAACTTGATACGCACTTGGTTTTTTGTACAAAATATCGACGCTGATTATCAGGGTTTGGTAAACGCCCGCCGCGAGTTATTCGCGGCATACGGCTTAACGCCTGATACGCATTTTGTCGCGAGCACCGGGGTGGAAGGCGGCCATCCGGATATAAAAGTTAAGGTCTCAATGGATGCCTACTCTATTTCAGGTTTGCTGAGGGAACAGGTACAGTTTTTAACGGCCCAGGATCATATGAGTCCTGCCTATCTGTATGGAGTAACGTTTGAGCGGGGTACGGCAGTTGCTTATCGCGACCGAAAACACGTGATAATTTCCGGCACCGCCAGCATCGATCACCAGGGGGAAATCCTCCATCCGGGCAATTTATCGGGTCAGATTGATCGTACCATCGAGAATATGGAAGCCCTGCTACGTCAGGCTGGCGCTGCACTTAGAGACATGGGTATGCTCATAGCTTATGTTCGTGACCCGGCTGATTTCCATCCGGTTAAGCAGCAGATGCGGCACTATTTTGGAGATACCCCGGTTCAAGTCGTCTGGGCGCGGGTATGTCGGCCGGGTTGGCTGATTGAAATTGAGGGTATCGCTATTATCTCCGAATCGAACTTACAGTTTCCGGAATTTTAGAGCCGGGAGTTTGGAAACAGCAAATCAACGCTATCTCCTTTTAACATCTTAGGTAATGGCGAAAAGAAAAACGGAGGAGGAGGGATTCGAACCCCCGGTACCCAAAGGGTACAACGGTTTTCAAGACCGTCGCCTTAAACCACTCGGCCACTCCTCCTAATATTTGATAAATAAGCACTTATATATAAAGCGGATTCAACTCATAAGTGCAACAAGTAGCGAAACAAGTTGTGAGCTGCTATACTGGCTCGCCATGCTAACACTCGCTACAAGGAGCATTTATGAGACAGTATCAACAACTCACCGATGAAGATCGTATCGAAATCTATGCCATGAAGCAAGCAGGAAAAAACCAAACCCCAATAGCTAAACACCTTGGTAGCCATCGCAGTAAGCCAATTTACGCTGCTGGGCCAAGTGGACCATAAAACGGCTCAGGCCGTCCAGCAACAAATGGTCCGGCAACTGTGACCGTATCGACGCCGGGTTTATACCATTACTACCGATAACGGCCGGGAGTTCACCGAACATGAAACCATAGCCCGCAAACTCCAGGCCCGGGTCTATTTCGCTGATCCCTATCAAGCCTGGCAGCGAGGCCTCAATGAGAATATCAACGGTCTGATTCGACAGTACCTACCCCAAAATGCCGATTTCCGTTATGTTACCGAAGAACAGTTACGGTTCGTTATGAACCGCCTTAATCATCGATCCCAAAAAACCCTTGGATTTAAAACCCCCTATGAGGTATTCTGTAATAGCTCATGGTTCAAAACATCACTTGTTGCACTTGGGAGTTGAATCCGCGATTGTTGTTTAAGAAGGTACAAACCTATTTTATGAAAGGCTATATGACGTGCATACCACAGTGGATTGTTTAACTACTTGCCAGCGATGCGTCTTTATGTCCACAAGTAATATTACGGTTTTATTGCTGGTTTGTTTATCAATAATTCCTCTTTGCAGCTGTAACAGTAAAGAGTTACAGCTTTCTAAGAGCGGTAAGATATTGCCTGCAGCCATTGTCTCGGTGGACGAACTGCAAAGCCAACAGGATGAGTTTGAGGAGACCTAGCTTGTTTGAATCTGTCGTCCGTATCCCTCTGGCGCCGGTACGTGCTCATGAGGGAGTTGACCGAACCTCGTCGGCTATCTACGATTTTTCCACCTCGACTAGGCGAATGACTGATATTATGCAAGAACTACCTGAGTCGGCCCGCTGGTAACTTTTATTGTCTCTATAAGATCTGGAAGAAACCAATATGGCCAAATCATTTCTGAGGAATCTGCAGGATATCGCTGATAGCAGTACCAAGCTATCTGCGGCAGCTGAGCAAATTATAGCGCAAATCAACTCGTTGGCCACGTGTTTAACGTTTAAAGACAGCAATCCTCAAAAGTGAAAAATGACTTGGAAATATGAGGCCAAAAAACATAGCAAAGAAAGCATCTATACTGTAGAATCGTGTGAAGTATTTTAAAAGATAGGAGTTTTATATGGATCGGTATGTATGTATCCATGGACATTTTTATCAACCACCACGGGAAAATCCCTGGTTGGAAGATGTGGAGCTACAGGATTCTGCTTATCCTTTCCACGATTGGAATATGAGAATTACGGAGGAGTGTTACCGGCAGAATGGGGCATCCAGGATTCTGGGTACCGATAGAAAGATCCTAAATATAGTCAATAATTATTCAAATATCAGCTTCAACTTTGGCCCAACATTGCTGTCCTGGCTGGAGTCAAACGCACCTGATGTATATGAAAAGGTTATCGAGGCGGATAAAGAAAGTAAAAATTTATTTGCGGGACATGGTTCGGCAATAGCTCAGCCTTATAATCATATGATTCTACCATTGGCCAATACCAAAGACAAACACACGCAGGTTATTTGGGGGATACAGGACTTTGAGCGTTGTTTCCAAAGAAAACCGGAGGGCATGTGGCTGCCGGAAACTGCCGCTAATACAGAAACACTTGAGGTTTTAGCCGAGCATGGAATCAAATTTACAATTCTTGCTCCGCGGCAGGCAAACCAGGTTCGCAAAATTGAAGATAAGAAATGGACTGAGGTTAAAGAAGACAGCCTCGACACTACCATGCCCTACCTCTGCCATCTGCCTTCGGGCAAAAGCATCAATTTATTTTTCTATGATGGTAAGGTAGCGCATGATGTAGCATACGGGGGATTGCTCCACAGTGGCGAGAACTTCGCTGCGCGTTTAACGGAATCTTTCAAGGACAATGGCAACCATGCCCAACTTGTAAATATCGCCACCGACGGTGAATCGTTTGGGCACCATCACCGATACGGTGACATGGCATTGGCATATTGCCTACATCACATAAGAACAAATAATCTTGCCCAGGTGACCATATACGCAGAGTACTTAGAGAAATATCCACCGACGTATGAGGTACAAATCAATGAAAACAGCTCCTGGAGTTGTGTCCATGGTATAGAAAGATGGAAAAGTAACTGTGGCTGCTGCGCCGACCAGTCTCTTTCTGGTAAGCAGCAATGGAGACAGCACCTGCGAAATTCCCTGGACTGGCTTCGGGACAGACTCGCAGATGATTATGAAAAAAAACTGTCACAATATTGCCAAGATCCATGGCAGGTAAGAAATGAATATATACAAGTAATAAATGACAGGTCTGAGGAGAATATGGAGGGTTTTCTGGGAAAAGCAGCTGGCAGAGAGCTTACATATGAAGACAAGGTCAGTTTTCTTAAGCTTATGGAAACGCAGCGAATGGCAATGCTTATGTATACAAGCTGTGGGTGGTTCTTTGACAATATTTCGGGTATAGAAACTGTTCAGATAATGCAGTATGCCACCCGCGCCATGCAGCTATATGAGGAATTAACAAAGGTGGATCTGGTCGGTGAGTTTGAAGCTGCGATGAAAGAAGCCCCCGCCAATATCGGAGATATGAGGAACGGACGGGATGTTTACGAAGCTTATGTCAAGCCGGCACGAATTGACCTCCATCGGGTAGGAGCGCATTTTGCCTTGAGTTCTATATTTGCTGATTCAACGGATCAAGAACAAGAGGTTTACTGCTATACGGCAACTATGGAAGATTATAAAAATATCAAGGCCGGTTCACACATACTGGCCACCGGCAGAGCTTTTATCAAATCCAGTATTGTTCTGGAAAGACAAAGGGTCGATTTTGCCGCCTTGCATATAGGAGGACACAATTTGTTTACGGCGTTGATTTCATCAATGCCGGATAAGGATTTTCAGCAAATGCGACAAGCTCTGGAAGGTGCTTTTTACAAAGGGGATACCAACGAAGTGATGAGACAAATGAATATACGTTTCGGCGGAAACAGTTACTCTATCTGGCATCTTTTCAAAGATGGACAGCGACGGATGGTTTATGAGTTATTAAGCGCTACCTGGGAGGAAATTGAAAGGTCATTTCGTCACATATATGAGCAAAACTATTCCATAATGCTCATGCTGCGAAATATGCATATGAATCTGCCCAAAGCCCTGGCGGCACCAGCGGAGTTTATTCTGAACCAGGACTTATGCAAGGTAATAAAGGATAAAGAATTGAAGATTGACAAGTTAAAGGGGCTGACATATGAAGCCGCACGGTTATCGCTGCAATTAGACAAGGAGACCCTGAGGTATGAAGCTTCGGCGAAAATTAACAGCCTCATGGAGACGTTTGAGCGATCCCGCGATGATATACAACTATTGTCTACAATCGAAAGTGCACTTAAAATTTTTAAGAGTATAGTGCCAAACATGGATTTGCAGCTGGTACAAAATCTATTCTTCACCATCGGCAAAGAAAAGTATCCTGAAATGAAGGAGAAAAAGGCAGCTCAGGACAAGGAAGCTACGCAGTGGGTCCAACTTTTCGAACTGGTTGCCGGGCACTTGGGCTTGGTTATAGAATAAACTGTTGGTATAGAAAATAGATTACTTGGTAAAACAAGATGTTAAAAAAAAGGGCCAATGGAATATTATTACATATCACATCCTTGCCGTCAAAGTATGGTGTCGGCGATCTCGGACCTGAGGCGTATAAACTCGTCGATTTTCTAGTAAAAAGCGGCCAGAGTTACTGGCAGATATTGCCGCTAAATCACACCACGGCCCAAACATCTCATTCTCCATACAATTGCTCTTCTGCTTTCGCGGGAAACCCTTTATTGATAAGCCCGGAATTGTTGTATCGGGATGGTTTTCTGAAAAAAAAGGAAATCGAAGATAGACCTTGTTTTTCTAAAGCTCGCGTGGACTACCCCAAAGTTTTAGCCTACAAGAAATTCTTATTTAAACTTGCTTTAGACCGCTTTAAGAATCATGGCAAGTTTGAAGGCGAGTACGAAAAATTTGAAGTAGAAAACGCCTGCTGGCTTGATGATTTTACAACTTTTATATCCCTGCAGTACCACTTTAAAAATCGCTGTTGGCATACCTGGCCTCGGCAGATAAGGGATCGCAAAGGAAAAGAGTATAAAGAGGTCAAGATACAGTTACAAACGGATATAAAACGACAATCGTTTTTGCAGTATCTGTTTTATAAGCAATGGGCCGACCTGAAACGCTATTGTACACAAAGAGGTATTCAGATAATCGGGGATATTCCTATTTACGTGGTCTATGACAGCCCGGATGTTTGGGGATATCCTGAAAACTTCAAATTGAATCGATACAAGAAGCCCAAATACATAGCAGGAGTTCCGCCGGATTATTTCAGTCGAACCGGACAATTATGGGGCAATCCCATCTACGATTGGCATGCCCTTAAAAAAACAAAATATAACTGGTGGATGAAACGAATAGAACACAATTTGAAAATGTTCGACCTTGTCCGCATTGATCATTTCCGCGGACTAATAGGTTATTGGCAGGTTCCTGCGGACCAGAGAACAGCCAAATACGGTAAGTGGGTAGAAGGGCCTAAGGATGATTTCTTTAAGGTATTGTTAAGGCATTTCCCCCAAGCCCCTATTATTGCCGAGGATTTGGGGTATATAACTGAAGATGTCAAAGAGACTATTGAAAAATATGCTCTGCCCACAATGAAAGTACTTCAGTTTGCCTTTGATGGTAACCCGGCTGATAATCCGCATATCCCACATAACCATATCGAAAACTGTGTTGTTTATACCGGCACCCATGATAACAACACCACAAAGGGATGGTTTGATAGAGAGGCCAGCCGAGAACAGAAAAAACGGCTGAAAGGATATTCGGGTTTGAGTGTGTCTTCCGCACAGATACACTGGCAGATGATTCGTATGGCCATGCGCTCCGTTGCCAGGTTGGCGGTAATTCCCGCTCAGGACATTTTAGGGCTGCCGGAGACAGCTCGTATGAATCGTCCCGCTTTCAAAAGAGGAAATTGGTTATGGCGACTAAACCCAGGTCAGCTTAACCATAAGGTTGCCGGGAAACTCCGTCAGCTTACCCGCACATATGCAAGATACTGAATCTGTCCTGCTACTTTCTTTGCTGTCTATGCTGTGCTTTATTATCCCGTGACTAATAAAGCAACGGGAAACTTGCTCAATATGCGTCCAACGGATAGATATTTCGAACTATTTATCTTTTCACCGGTTATGATATTAAGCCCGAAGTTGACAGTTTCATCAGGGATTATTATACTTGTATCCTTCCAGACATTTTCACCGATAGGTAACTGTGCAGGACTAATCACAGAAGACAAGAATCTTGCAGCGATCGCGATGGCTGTCTTTTTACCGGATTTTCGCGCAAAAGCAATGATATGTTTTCTTTTCGAACCGGCTGTGGTTAACGGGATATAATCACCATCTTCAAAAATCCGCCTATATTTTGTGCGAGCCGAAAGTAATTTATGTATTAGAAATAATTTTACACTTCCATCTTCAGGATGCTTTAAAAGTTCTATAAAAAAATTAGAGTCGTTTCGGTGTTCATCATTTTTGATCTGATCGAAAAGTTTGGCCCTTAAATTAAAATTAACTGGCCGACGGTTGTCCGGGTCAACCAGATTCAAATCCCACAGTTCCGATCCCTGGTAGAAATCCGGTACCCCAGGCGCTGCCGTTTTGATAAGTATCTGGGAAAGGGAATTGTAGATCGCATATCCTGCCACCTTCCTTTGAAATCTGGCAAAATCCTGCCAGAATTCGTCTCTTTCGCTAAAGATCAACAACTTGTCCGCAAATTGCACACAAGCCTTCTCGTACTTTTCGTTCGGTTCAACCCAACTGGTATGTACCTTTGCTTCCCTCACAGCCTTGATGAGGTATGTTTTTATTCGTTTTTTAAAGGTTTCGTATTCGCTCTTATGAAAAGGAAGTGCTCCTGTGAGCGTCTGATATAGGAAATATTCATCATTCGCATCGGGGGCTATTCTACCATTATACTGGCTCTTTTTCCGTTTATTGATTTGTCTCCAGTGATTAACTTTTGAATCCCATTGTTCCGGTATTTCAGATAAGACATTTATTCTGGCCCGTACGTCTTCACCGCGTTTTGTATCATGCGTGCTGGTAGCATTAAGCGAATGCGGCCATCGTTTAGCTCTTTCGCTGTTGAATTTGTGAAACTCTTCAACTGAGACACCAAAGCAATCTGGTTGTGAGCCCACTTCGTTGAGAGAAATAAGGCGGTTATAACAGTACAGAAACGTATCTTCGAATCCCTTGGCCATGGCAGGCCCGGTTAGCTGCTGAAACTTCATAATGAAATTTAGAATAGAATTCTTGCTTGGTTGTCCTTGAAATCTTTGTCCTTCGCCGAGCATACACTTGCCGATGGCATTTATAGCCGGCTTTAGGGGGGGATTTGTAGTTACTGCCAATGATGTGGCTTTTCTTATATAGCCCCTGTCCGTTTGGGTACATTTATTACGATTGATATAAGTTCGATATACAGGAAACGCGGCTATGATTTCTATTAGGGCATCTTCGATATTCTGGGAAGTTCCGATAGATCCAATATACTCCGCTCGCGCACACTTTTTAAAGAGATTCGCAAGGTATCGTATATCACCGGCCATAAATTTTTTGATGATATATTTTTTCTTTTCATAAACGAGATGGCCACAATGCTGATCCTGATCGATGAAATACCTATAAATCTTACTGAAGGTTTTTTCGTTTTCTTTGCGGCAGAATAACTGGTTAACATAGTTGGCAAATTCATAACCTGTAGTACCCTGTATAGGCCAATAATTGGGCAGATTCTCCTGCTTTTCCAGGATTTTCTCTGCGACGATATATAAGTCACCAGTCTTTTTCTGCAGATGCATTAAGTAATCTGTCGGGTTGTAAAGGCCGTCTATATGGTCTATTCTCAGGCCTGTGAATTTCTTTTCTTGAGCCAGCCGAAGCAATAGCTGATGCGTGAATTCCAGTACCTCGCGGTTTTCAACCCGCAGGCCGATAAACTCATTCAAGTAGAAAAAACGCCGATAATTGATTCGTTCGCTTGACTTCTTCCATAATGCCAACCTGAAATATTGTTTGCTCAAAAGGGTTTCAAGCGGTGCGAATTTGTTTGTCAGGGAATTTTGACCGTTATATAAATCCAGAATCCGCTCTATATATGACCTGATTATTTTCTGTGATAAAAATAGCTCCCAGAGAGTTATTTTGACCTTGCGAACTGCTTTGTCTCTACTTTCGCTAAATGGTTTTTCCGCTAACAGGTCAAACTGTTCGGATAATTTTACAAGATTTTTTGATGCACTTTTTGAAGGAGGTTTTATATTCTTCGATTCTTTGAGGCCATAGTTAAGGATCTCGGAATAGCTGCTTAAACAAACCGGCAAATAAAAATCATAGTATTGGATGTGAAAGCCCTTGGTGTTGAACCCTATTCGAATTATACCGCTTGCCAGTGCTTTTTTATACAGCCTGCCCAGGATAGGAACTATGACCTTGCTTCTCAGCTCTTCGTCGGGATGATCCCACGCGATATCAAAAAAATTTAAAAACCGGCTTTGCCTGCCGTTTTCGAATATATCCATCAACATTTGGTTATCGCTATTGAAGGCCATGTGATTGGGTACAATATCCTGTAGCCAGCCCATTTGGTGCTTTTGTCTTTCTTCCGTCAATCTGGCCAAGTCGTTCCGGTTGCCCAGTTCAGGATTGAGTTCATTGGGATCCACCACATCATAACCATGTGCGCTGCCTTTGACAGCCTTGAAGATGGGGGAAGCATAGATATCACTTATACCAAGCTCGTGTAAATATGGTATGACTGATTTAGCTTCTTTAAAGCCGAATGAGGGATTAAACTGCAATCTATATGTAGCTATTGGTATTTGCATTGATTCTTATCTCTGGCGGGCTGGCTTCTGCTCGCGCGACAGATGTCTTTTTCTTTTCAAAAGCTTTCTTCTGCTCAAATACTGCCAAACTCAACGCAGGGATGGCTACCTTCTGTTTTCCTAAAATTGTTGACGGCAGCCGTGAACCTGGACCTTTCCATTTCTTGTCAGTTGAATCCAGAATCTTTGTCCAGACATTCTGCGGAGCATACATTTGCATTTTTTGCTCTGCCTGGCTAAAATTCATCACGCATTGAATCTGCCTGTCGCCGATGTGACGATGCCAGAGCAGGATCTGCTTTTTCGATAAATATCGTACAATGATAGTTTTTTTGTCGGTGAAATCCGGGAAGGCTTTTCGTAAAGCGAGCAATGCGCGATAATAATTTAATAATGTTATGTGCGAGCCTTTGGTACGCTTATCCCATCTTAATTTTGAAGTCATGAAGGTTTTGACAGCCTGGGGATCAGGACATTTTCCCTTCCATTGGAAAGATTTGAACTCTTCTGCTCTTCCCTTGCGAACAGCCTCAATCAGCCCCTGTTCGCTATGGCTGACAAAGTATTGGAAGGGAGATTGTTCTCCATACTCTTCACCCATGAAAAGCATCGGAATATATGGGGATAAGATGACTGCTCCCGCGGCAAGCTTTAATGCTTCGAAACTAACCAGGTTTGAAAGTCTCTCGCCAAACATTCTATTGCCTATCTGGTCGTGATTTTGAATACAGACCACAAACCGCTTGGCGGGCAGGTGTTTTGAACTGCTTCCATGATGACGTTTACGGTATTTTGAATATTTCCATGAGTAAACAAATCCTTCTTGGTAGGCTTTTGCCAAATCATCAGTAATTCCGAAATCTTTGTAATAACCGCTTTGCTCCCCAGTTAAAAGTGCATGGAGACTATGATGAAAATCATCACACCATTGGGCATCAAGTCCATACCCTCCCCTTGATCTTGGTTTTATAAGCCTTATATCATTTAGGTCGCTTTCTCCTATAAGGTAGTATTTACGATCAGATTTTTTTGAGAATTCTTGTACACGTTCTGATAATTCCTCTATAAAGTGTTTGGCGCTCGCGTCATAAATAGCATGCACGGCGTCAAGACGAAGGGCATCTAGGTGATATTCGCGGAACCAGTAAAGAGCATTTTCAAAGAAAAATTCCCGCACCTGGTCACTGTAAGGCCCATCGAAGTTTAGAGACTGACCCCAGGGAGTCTTATATTTTTCTGTAAAGTAAGGCCCGAAGTCTCGAAGGTAGTTGCCTTCCGGACCAAGATGGTTGTAAACTACGTCAAGAATGACTGCCAGTCCCTTCTGATGACATGCATTGATAAACCTCTTAAGGCCCGAAGGGCCACCATAAGAGCTTTGTACAGCATAGAGGAAAACACCATCGTAACCCCAGTTCCTTTCGCCGGGAAACTGTACTATCGGCATCAACTCTAATGTATTGATACCGAGGTGATTAAGCTCTTTTAGTCTTTTGATTATGCTATCGAAAGTACCTTCCTCAGTAAATGTACCTACGTGTAATTCATAGATTAACATTTTCTCTAAAGGTAGGCCTTGCCAGTTGCTGTCCTGCCAGGTGAATTTATGGTCAACAACAGCACTGGGCCCATGGACACCTTTTGGCTGACAATAAGATGCTGGATCTGCTCTTTGAATCGAATCATCCAGCTTGTAGAGGTACAAACTGCCGGGAGCTATGCCTTCAACTTCCCTGGACCAGTATCCCCGTTCGGCTTTCGCAAGAGTTACAATTTGCCTTTTGTTGGTCTTTATCAGCTGCAGTTTTACACTTCTTGCTTGCGGTGCCCACACGGTAAAACTGCATTTATTGTTCCCTTTATATTTAGCTGCCGGTATCATGACAATTTTCTTCTCGTTTAAATACCAACACTGCCAGCGGCGGCAGGGTGATTGACAATGAATAATCGAATTTACCATAAAACGATACCGGTGAAGCCTCTACGCCTCCCGTATTGCCGTGGCCGCTTCCGCTATATTCTTTGGCATCACTATTTAGCACTTCCCGCCAGTACCCTCCGGTCGGGACACCAACTTTATAGTTGTATCGGGGGTTAGGGGTGAAATTACAGACCACCGCTAATAGATTTTCGCCCGATTTAGCCCGGCGGATAAAGCTGATTATGCTTTTCTCCGCATCATGCAGATCTATCCATTCAAATCCGCTGCTGTGGAAGTCTTGTTCATACAGTGTTCGTTCGGATTTGTAAAAATGATTCAAATCACTTATCCATCTTCTCAAATTTCCCTGGGCTTCGTTTTGCAGGAGATGCCAATCAAGACTTACATTGTGATTCCATTCGTTATCCTGGCCGAATTCTCCGCCCATAAACAGAAGCTTTTTGCCGGGATGCAGGTACATATAGCCGAACAATGCCCTCAAATTCGCCAATTGCTGCCATTTATCTCCCGGCATTTTCTGCAAAAGGGACCCTTTACCGTGAACAACCTCATCGTGGGACAATGGTAGAACAAAGTTTTCCGCAAAAGCATACCATATCGAAAAGGTAAGTTTGTCCTGGTGATGTTTACGATGAATAGGATCTTTACGGAGATATTCAAGCGTATCGTGCATCCAGCCCATATTCCACTTCATGCTAAAACCCAAACCGCCTTCCTCTACCGGCCTGCTGACCTTGGGCCAGGAAGTTGACTCTTCCGCTATGGTATAAGTATCAGGATACTCTTTATGTATCCAGCTATTCAGCCTTTGCAGGAATTCTATTGCCTCAAGGTTCTCACGTCCGCCTTTGACATTTGGAATCCATTCACCTTCCTTGCGGGAATAATCGAGATACAGCATCGAAGCTACCGCGTCCACTCTTAAACCATCTGCATGATATTTATCAAGCCAGAAGAAGGCACTGCTGATTAAAAAGGAGCAGACTTCTTTTCTGCCGTAGTTAAAGATAAGGCTTTTCCAGTCTGGATGAAATCCTTTCCGTGGATCGGCATGCTCATAAAGATGAGTGCCATCAAAATAACCGAGACCGTATTCATCCGATGGAAAGTGTGACGGGACCCAGTCTAATATGACCCCGATATTGTTCTGATGGAGATGTTCTACCAGCTTCATAAAATCCTGACAGCTGCCAAACCTGCGGGAAGGCGCAAAATATCCGGTTGTTTGATATCCCCAGGAACCATAGAACGGATGTTCCATTACCGGTAGAAATTCTACATGCGTAAAGCCTGTATCTTTAACATATTTTGTCAAATCAGCAGCAATTTCCCCACAACTCAAGATGCGGTTTGGCTCTGCTGGGTCGCGCTTCCATGAACCCAGATGAACTTCGTATATGCTGACAGGTGCCCCGACCGACTGAATTTGCGGGCGTTGCTGGAGCCATTCCTTGTCATTCCATTGGTAATCCAGGTTCCATACAATTGATGCAGTATTGGGTGGTAATTCCCAGTAAAAAGCGAATGGGTCTCCTTTATCTACAATGTATTTATTGGGTCGAGAGACAATGTGGTATTTATATGATGTTCCTTGTCCTAATCCGGGTATCAATCCTTCCCAGATGCCCGAACCATCCCATCGAACCTTCAGGGGGTGGCTTTCTGTGTTCCAGCTATTGAAATCACCTATAACAGATACACTTTCAGCGTTGGGTGCCCATACTGCAAAAAAAGTACCTTTGATCCCTTCGTTTTCAACAACGTGAGAACCCAGTTTCTCGTAAAGTCGAAAATGGGTGCCTTCTTTAAAAAGGTAGATATCGTGGTCTGTCAGTAAGCTGAAGGTGTTAATTACTTTGGTATCTTTCTTTTTCATAATCGATCTAAAACTTGCCTTTTAACAACTGTCGGACACCTCTGATAGGTATCATCAACCAATCGGGTCTATTGTTCAGTTCATAACCCACTTCGTAAATGGCCTTCTCCAATAAAAAAGCGCCTAAGAGCATTTCAAAATCCTGCTTATTTCCCGGCAAAAACTCTGCCTCACCTGCCCTTTCCAGATACGAACTAAGAAACACTCCCGTTACCCAGTAATACCACAAATCTGTCAATTTTCTTATATCTTCCGGATCGGCTGTTTGCATAACCGGCCTCAGAATAGTCGCTCCATTTGCAGCATAATGAAATGAGCGTATCATACCCGCCACGTCGCGCAGAGCTGATCGCTTGAGGCGCCTTTCGCTGAGTGGTCGGGCTGGTTCGCCTTCAAAATCAATTATCACAAAATCTTTGCCTGTATATAGCACTTGGCCGAGATGATAATCCCCATGAATACGAATTTTCATGCCGGAAATCTTACGACTTGTAAGATTTCTAAATCGCTTCAAGATATCCTGCTTAGCATTCAGAACTTCCCGTACCTCTTTTGATATTTCATCGTCCAGGGATGAAAGATTATTTTCAAGCTCGGAAAAGATTTTAAGCGTCAGGGCACGCATAGATTGATGTATTGATTTTTGATATAGAACCGAGAATGGCTCTGGTGCCATGTCCGCGTAGCTTGATAAAGAAGCCAGGGCTAAATGAAGTTCCGCGGTGCGTTTGGCCAGTAAACAGACCAGGTCAATATAAATCGGGCTGATCAAGTCCAGAAGAACCGGGGGTATATTTTTAGGATCAATTTCAAGAATTGAACATGGCGGATTGATCAGGTCTTCGAGTATTTTCTTTTTTGTAGCAGCCTCGGTAAGGTATCGGCCGACGGATTCTAGTGTATATGTCCAGGCGTCACTTTCATTGGGAACATACTCAAGAAGTAAGCCGATAGCCAGAGAATCTGAATTCTCTCTTTGCCATTCTAATGAACCAACATAGGAGGGAAAATTAGTGAAGTTAGTATGTTCCGTTAGATATTTTGAGATCTCAGCATCAGGATTGATACCGCTTTCCAGCCGACGATAAACTTTGAGAAAAAAGCTGTCTTCATATAATATTGAAGTGTTACTCTGCTCCCCCTTCAATACTCTCGATCCCGGATTTGATTTCTTGGCATCAAAACGTCTGCCATACTTTCTGCTGCGACGGCCAACAAGCTTGTTATGTCTGCTTCTGATATTCTGACTGCCGGTGATTATTTTGAGAAAGTCATTTCTTAATTGTTGGTCATACGCACCATCGTACATTACTCCCTCTCCGTCTTTTAGCTCTAGCTCGCAGATTATGCTCTGCGGTTCTCTGTGTATCGTCTCCAGGGCCTCTTGTTGGGTGACAAAAGAGACAGGCAGCAAATACGTCTCTTTCGGAGCGCCGACATAGAACACTTCTACCAGCAGCAGATGCGAAGAATTCCCCTCACCCGATATGGTTATGCTGTCAACAATATTAGTCGCGCGAACAGGTTTGCCTTTACCCCCAAACCACCGGCATTGTTTAAGGTAATTGGGCAAAACCCTGCAAATCTGCGGGCAAAATTCATCTTGAGTTATATCCTTCCAGTTCGTATCGAGGGTTAAAGATGGAATTTGGTCGGCATTTAGGGTTATGATCGGCTTCTCCTGCTTTTGTAACGTAAACCAATATGCGTTATGCGGCCCCAGCGAGAGCACATAAGGTTGCTCGGTAATATAGGGAAATTTGCTGCCGCCAAATACTTCCTCCGGAACGAAATTGCTGTAATTTGCCAGTTGAAGACGGGTGATCTGGCAAAAACGCGAAAGATTTGCTACAACCAGAATGCATTCATCTTTGTATTTCCTGATAAAGCTTAATACTCGTGGATTATCTGAGGCAATGAATTCTATACCGCCTCTTCCAAATGCCTTAAAACGGTTGCGCAACCCGATCAGCCGTCGCATAAACCACAGCAGTGATGATGGATTCGACATCTGACTTTCCACATTCACCGCCGTATAATGATACTGGAGATCGATAACTACCGGAAGATACAAATGCTGCGGGTTTGCCTTGGAAAAGCCCGCGTTTCTATCGCAATTCCATTGCATTGGAGTTCGCACACCGTCTCTGTCGCCCAGATAGTAATTATCCCCCATGCCGATCTCGTCACCATAGTAGAGCACCGGTGTCCCCGGAAGAGAAAGCAATAAAAAATTCATTAGCTCTATTTTTCTCCGATTGTTTTCCAGAAGTGGAGACAGGCGACGCCTTATGCCCAGGTTGATACGTGCCTTTGGATCCTGAGCATAAACCCGATACATGTAGTCACGCTCTTCATCCGTAACCATTTCAAGAGTCAACTCATCATGATTTCTTAAGAACATCGCCCATTGGCAATTTTCCGGTATATCCAGGCTCTGTTCAATAATATTAACTATGGGGAAACGGTCTTCCATCTGCACGGACATGAAGAGGCGAGGCATCACCGGGAAATGAAAAGCCATATGGCATTCATCGCCCGCACCGAAGTAGTCTGCCGCATCATCCGGCCATTGATTGGCCTCGGCAAGAAGCATTTTATCTTCATATCTGCTGTCGACATAAGCGCGCATTTCCTTGAGAAAATTATGAGTCTCGGAGAGATTTTCACAGTTGGTTCCTTCCCGTTCGAATAAATACGGAACCGCGTCAAGTCTTAGGCCGTCAACACCCATACCCAGCCAGAAGTCAAGGACACGGAAAATCCCTTTACGCACCTGTGGATTATCGAAGTTCAGGTCGGGCTGGTGACTGTAGAAACGATGCCAATAATAGGCTTGCGCCGCCTGGTCCCATGCCCAGTTGGAATGCTCAAAGTCTTTGAAGATTATTCTTGTTTCTTTATATTTTTCCGGCGTGTCATTCCACACATAATAATCACGCCATGAAGAACCTTTCTTTGCCGTCCGCGCCCTTTGAAACCATTTATGCTGATCAGAGGTATGATTTATCACCAGTTCGGTTATTACACGTATCCCCCGCTGGTGCGCCTCGCGTAAAAATCTGCGAAAATCCCGCAAAGTCCCGTATTCCTTATGGACATCGCCATAGTCTGCGATATCGTAACCGTCGTCCTTGAGGGGCGAGGGATAGAATGGCAAAAGCCATATAGCGGTAATTCCAAGGTCATGTAAATAATCCAGCTTCTGGATCAACCCCTGGATATCACCAACACCATCGCCATTTGCGTCATAAAAAGACTTTACGTGCAATTCATAAATGATGGCATCCTTATACCATAGGGGCTTATTGGTTTCGTTGTTTTTATCATTCAATTAATACAGTCTCCACTTACATGAAGTAGTCGAAATCCTGTTCTCGTCTCAGACGCCTGTGAATTTTTAGAATATGAGCAGGCATCACTTGCGGGTCAAGTTCCAGGTAATTCCGGCTGCCTTGCCAGATATATTTGTCATTACTGAGAATATCGTGCAAAAGATATGGTTGACCGGAATCGATCTCTAGCTCATCCAGAGGCAGGGTAAGCCAGCCGCTCTGCTTATGATAGGGGTCTAAATTGACGACCATAATGGTTATGTTTGACAAATCGCATGTTGTTTTGCCGTAGGCAATCATCATGTCGTTGTCGATTTCATAAAATTTTAGGTTGCGCATCCTCTGTAATGAGGGATTATCTTTGCGGGCTTTGTTTACCCGCTCAATAACTGCCCTGATATTACCAGCCTGATTTCGGTCCCAATGTTTTATTTCATACTTTTCTGAATTCAGATATTCCTCTTTTCCTTCAATTGCATCGCCTACAACGAGCTCGAAGGCTGGTCCATAGATCCCATAGTTCGACGAAAGGGTTGCTGCCAAAACCAGGCGATTTATAAACGCCGCTCGACCGCCATATTGCAGATACTCGGGCAATATATCCGGGGTATTGGGCCAGAAATTCGGCCGCAGATATTCAGACACCTCGGTTTGGGTTATCTCGGTCAGGTATTTTTCCAGTTCGTCCTTGGTGTTGCGCCAGGTAAAGTAGGTATATGACTGGTCGAAACCCAGTTTCGCTAAACGCTGCATGAGCTTCGGTCGGGTAAAAGCCTCTGAGAGAAAGATAGTTTCAGGATAACTTTTCTTTATCTCAGAAATCAACCACTGCCAAAAGGCAAATGGTTTTGTGTGAGGATTGTCAACTCTGAATATTCGTACTCCCTGCTTTATCCAGAAAACAACCACGCTTTTAAGTTCTTCCCAAAGTTCTCGCCATTGATCTGTTTCAAAATTCAGCGGCAGGATATCTTCATATTTTTTGGGAGGATTTTCCGCGTATTGTACGGTCTTGTCGGGTCGCCAGCGAAACCATTCCGGATGCTCTTTGACATACGGATGATCGGGTGAACATTGAAATGCCAGATCAATTGCTATTTCAATGTTATACTCTTTTGCCCGTTTAATCAATTTTCTAAAGTCCGTGATGGTCCCCAATTCCGGATGAACCGCCTTATGCCCGCCCCCGGAAGAACCAATCGCCCATGGACTGCCTGGATCATTGGACGCGCAATTCGCCGAATTATTTTTGCCTTTTCTGTGCGTTGTACCAATGGGGTGAATTGGCGGTAAATATAGAACGTCAAAGCCCAATTTCTGAATATCCGGCAATAACCGTTCGCAATCCGCAAAAGTACCATGTTTGCCTTGAGGTGCACAAGACCGCGGGAACAGCGCATACCATGAGCTAAATAGTGCTTTACGATCGCTTACACTGACGGCTAACTCGATCGGATATTCGCATGCGTCTGATTTGTCGGGGTATTTATCAGCAAGATCAGTCAGTTCCTCGCTCAAAGCGATTTGTACGACTTTATCGAAATTTTTGGCTTGCTTTAGCGTTTTAGCCGCTTGTCGCAGTTTTGAAGCGTCCTCTCCTTCGGCTCTGCCGGCTGCCTGCTCAAGAAGTTCTGAGCCTATCATCAGGTCCACTTCGACCTTGTGCCCGGCAGTCACTTTCTTACGAAGGTCCTCCTGCCAGGTACCAAAGCGATCCAGCCATGCCTGAACTTTGTAATAGTAGGTTTTCAATTCCGATATTTCAAAATAGCCCGTCCATTCATCATTAACCGCGTAGCTCATTTCTGCTGATTTGCCCAACTTATCGCCTTCAGTTCGGTACAGAAGTTCAGCATGTATCAGGTCGTGACCATCGGAGAAAATGTGAGCCGTAACAGCTACTTTTTCACCTACTACCCTTTTGATAGGTAGTTGTCCGCCATCAATCTGTGGCCCAACATACTCAACTACCACGCGTTTCCGCCCCGTCTCCTTGGGCAAAGAAGGTCTATATTTTTTGTTAGCTTCCAAACTTTGCTCGACTGATTGTTTTTGGCTGTCTTTACGCATTATCAATCTTACCTGAAACGCGGCGTCTGTTTCTTTATTTCTTTGTTAAACAATTTTCTTTTTTGCATCATATGATTCTCGGTTTAGGCCAAGAAAGTCCGGCTCACCTTTTATATGCTGTAATAACTCTTCCCAAAAGCTTAACACAATTGACGACTTTTGACAAGTCTTTTAATTATTTGCAGTCAGCAGAAGTCGCGCAGGAGGCCTGGTATGATTTGAGGAGAGATTAAAGTCCTTACCTGCAGTTGAGTACTTTCGTACTTTTTTCTGGCGCGACATCAGTCCTGAAGAACCGACAGGGCCTTGAGGCCAGTTTAATAGTATTTTTGTGAAGTACGAAAGTGTTTTCGAACTTGTAAATTATTATAATTATGTCATAAGGCCCTGTTTGAGTGCGAACGATGGTAAAATAATCTGCGAAAGTTAACCAGTAGATAAGAACTTGATAAGGAATAAAGGGAACGTTGTGGTAAAAAGGACATTCTGCTTTATTTTCCTTATACCGGTCGTCAATATCGCTATATAAGTTACCCTCCGCAATTATTTGGTTGTGTATAACATGTTGCCTCGGTCGATCCTGGCCTCGTTATCACCGGCTTATCCTGAAATATAGGCTTTTATAAGGGTGTTTCCGTCATTATTGCGCAGTTTCGTCACGCTTTTGCGCTTCTTTTGCCGTTTTTAACCAATTTTTCCCCGCGATTTGACATCTTTTTACCGCCCCCCAAGCCATTTTTTGGGTGCCTCAGCCCAGCCAATCTCGCCCGGCTTACGCATCTTATGTCCGTGTAACTGCCTTGATTTTTGTATATTCCAATACCCTCCAGGCTGTGCCGGGCCTGGGAAATCCCCTTTTTCAGTCAGGATTTATGCCGAAAAATTTGCGAAATCTCCCCGGTTTTTTTAATGTTGACAGGGTTTCGGTTTTTTGTAGCATTTAGCGGTTATGTATTGCTGAATAAGGAATTTAACAATAAATCTAATATAGTAAATAAAAACGAGTTTAACATTCAAACAAAAGGAGAGCAGCACGGTTACCCGGAAAACCATGCCTCATAGAAACAATGCTGTAAAACAAGGCATTTTCGATTCTTAGGCTGGTTCCGCAGCATCGGCTGACCAAAAGACAAAGATGGCAAGCGAGATAACTTTCAGGGTCTATGCGGGCGATAAGTATGTAGATATTAATACTATAGCTGAAGGGATAGACGGGCAAGCCCTTTTAGAGGTGGAAAAAGGCAAAGCCTGGGAAAGTTCCGTTTATTTAAGTGAGCCGAATCCCTTAAAACCGGCCCAGATACGGTCTTTCCTGACCGCCATGAAGGGAATCATAATTGTCGATAACAAAGCCGGTGATGCCCAAATTAACATATCCATCGATGATTACCCTTCTTTAAAAGTAGTGGACGGGGTTTGGCATTTAAAGCTGTCGCAGGAGCTTATCAAAAAACCCAAAGATAAACGAAGGACGCTGGCGGGCAACCTGGGCCTATTTTATTCCCTGTCGCTTTATTTGCTGGAAAAAAAGTATGGCATCATCAGTTACCACTCCAGCGCCCTGGTTGACGAGAAAAACAAACTCATATTTATAAATGGGGGAGAAGCTTCCAGCGGCAAATCGGTGATTATGCTCGATTTCATGGCCCATTACGGTAAGGGTACGGAATATAAGGTCTTATCCACGGAGATGGGGCACATAAGCATAAAAAACGGCGAATTTATGGCTTACAGCGGGGCGGCTTTCGATAATATCTCCTTGTTTCCCAATGAACCGGAAAAAATCCAGTTGTTAAATAAGCTTTTTCCGAATACGGCTCTGCCGGACCCGAATGCGCCAACGGAGGTTCGGGGAACCGACGGCAGTGTAAAAACCCCCATATCCATCAAAGATTACTACGCCAGTCAGGACAGTTATTCTTCCCGGAATGGCTACAAGCTGGTGTATCTAATGCCCACGATAAAGATGGGCAAGCCGACCCAGCCGCCGGCGATTATGGAGAGCAAGGAATATGGAGGGCTATTCAGCACCCTGGTGGGGGCGGCCAGGCAAAAGCTCGGCCAAAAGCAGCCGTCATGGCTTTATGATGAAAGGGCCAGCCTGTTACTACCGGTGGGCGCCCTGGCAACCGAGCAGGAAATGGAGGCGAAGACGATAGAAGATTCCTTCAAAAAAGATATTTTGCAAGCGGTAGTTAAAATCGAAGGAAACCCGGTAGATTTTAATAAGAAGCCGGGCGAGTATTGGAGCAAGATAGTAAATTTGCTGGATTTGAAATAACCTGCTTAAATTCTCCCAAAAATTTCCTAAATTTACCATTGACTTATAAGATAAAATAGCAAAAATAGCAGTTTTTGAGCATTTTAAGATGAGCGACGAGAGTTACAGGGATTTTTGCCCCGCTTTTTTGACACGGGCGTAGTGGTCAGATAACGGTGGATTGTTTCTTTAAATGTTTGGAATTAAATGATTAAACAACGGTAAGATTTTAATACGTAAACGATTTTTGGTCGGTAATTGGTATTTAATCAACAAATATTTTAAAAAGGACAGAAAGATGACAAGAGCGTTTGAAGATTTTGTGACGGTTCCTGAGGAAAACGGGATCATAATGGTAATTGAAAAGGAATTCGGCCCGGATGGCGCCAAAGACTGGTCCGACATCGCGGAAGGGCTGGCGGATATCGTAAAATGCACCTTCGGCACCGGGGCACTTTATAATGAAAAAATACTGAAGAAAAAAATCGAAGTTTATAAAGATGCCGGGATCAACCCCATGGTGGGCGGGACACTGACAGAAGTTGCTATTCTTAACGCCGGCGGATATGCCAAGTCGCATCTGCAAGGGTATTTAAAATATGCCAAGAACCTGGGATTTACCTACCTGGAATTTTCCGACGGCACGATTTATGTCCCGGACAAGGATCGCAAAGACATCATCCGGATGTGCATCGACGCGGGCTTTACCGTGATCTCCGAAGTGGGCAAAAAGGATCCCAAGAAAGACGCCTTGATCACCATGGAAAAAAGAATTGAGCTGATGAATCAGGACCTGGAAAGCGGCTCAATCATGGTTATCATCGAGGCCCGCGAATCAGGCAAAGGCATTGGAGTGATGGGCAAAGGCGGCGAAGTGGATTTGGCCGAATTGGACAAGATTATCCAAAGTGTGGGCCTGGAAAACACCATGATCGAAGCGCCGGATAAAAACCAGCAACAGGCGGTATATATGAAATACGGCCCGAAGGCCAACATCGGCAACGTTCAGCCGAAAGATATCGTAGCAGCAGTGGCGCTACGCAGCGGTCTTCGCGGTGATACCGTAGGGACCCTCAGAAAAGAGCAATGGAGTAAATATCATTCCTCCGTCAAGGCTCCGGCGGACTATAATCTATAAAGCGGAACATTGCTGTTGAATAAACGAATATTTGTTTAGCATTCAAATGAAGAGCGGTTCATTTGAATAGATGGATAATTCTTGCGATGATTTTTTAGATTGTTTTATTGCCAACAACCAAAAAAATTAAAAAAAAATGTTAATTTAATTTGACCGGCAAACTTTCGCTGTTTATGATGAATAATAGATAAAGTAGGTTTTCTATGTGTTCTTCTTTTAGCGATGACGACAGCCCGGAGAATGGATGGGCCGTCAGGCGGTTGAGTAAGCATACTAAGGGGGCGAAACAATCACCAACTATTTTGCATGTGCCGCGAAGAGTCCCCGCGCCGCAGGAAAGAGAACCTTAAGAAATTTGTTTAAAATAAGCTGATTTGCATGGTTAGAGCGTGATTTTTTAGAAGGAGCGAATATGGCTTCGGAATTAATCCCTATTTTTATCATGGGCAAGAAATACGAAGTTCCCTCGACCTTGACGATTATGAAGGCGATGGAATACGCCGGCTACAAGTTTATCCGCGGCTGCGGCTGCCGCGGCGGATACTGCGGGGCGTGCGCCACAGTATATCGTAAGCCGGGTGATTATAAGTTGAAGGTGGGACTGGCCTGCCAGACGGTGGTCGAGCCTAATATGTATCTGGGAATGCTCCCGTTCTATCCGGCAAACAAAGCGTTATACGAACTGGACAAGGTTAAAGCGGCCTCCGAGACCATTATCAGCCTTTATCCGGAGGTGCTGCGGTGCGTGGGCTGTAATTCCTGCACGCGGGTATGCCCGCAGGATTTAAAGGTGATGGAATATGTGTCGGCGGCGGCGAAAGGCGACCTGGAGAAGGTGGCGGAGCTGAGCTTCGAATGCCTCATGTGCGGCCTGTGCGCCACTCGCTGCCCGGCGGGAATCGTCCATTACTACGTGGGAATGCTGGCCCGGCGACTATATGCCCGATACCTCCTGCCGGAAGACCCGTTTCTGCCCCAACGGATCGAAGAAATCAACAACGGCAAATATGAGGGGCAGATAAAAGAATATATGAAGATGGATAAGGAATTGCTGGAAAAAACATATCGCGACAGACCATTTGACCTGGAGTAAGTTATGTCATACCCGGATAATATGAAGGAATCGATCAAGAAGGTGGAAGCCGGCAGGGCCCGCCGATTGAAAGAGTCGTACCCTCCGCTGAGCATGGAGGAGAAGAAACAGGTGTTGAAGGAGTTCTATCCGGTCAACCGGCAGGGCGCCTTGAGGAAACTGCGGATAGGACCCAATAAGGGAGATGATGCCCTGCAGGAGTTTGCCGACAATTTCGAGAAGCACTGTTGTATCAATCCGGACGAGATCGACCTGTCGCAGATAACCTACGATGTGGATGTGTTAATCATCGGTGGGGGGGCATCGGGCCTGGCGGCGGCGCTGACCGCGTACGATAACGGGGTGGTGCCGATGATCGTGACGAAACTGAGACTTGGTGACTCTAATTCGATGATGAGCCAGGGGGGGATTCAGGCGGCAACCGATCCCAAGGATTCACCGGCGATTCATTATCTGGACGGACTGGGCGGCGGGGGATTCTTCAACGTGCCGGAACTGCTCAGAGCACTGGTCAACGACGGACCGGGGGTAATCCGATGGCTGGAAGGTCTGGGAGTGATGTTCGACAAGCATCCGGACGGCAAAATCAAGAGCAAGGCAGGGGGCGGCACCTCCCGGCAGCGACTGCATTACTGCCGGGACTTAAGCGGGGCGGGGATAACCACGGTGCTGCGCGACGAGGTGTTAAATCGGCGGATACCCGTGCTGGATTTTACCTCGGCGGTAGAACTGCTGGGCGATGAACAGGGCCGATGCGCCGGGGCGGTGCTGATGAATATGGAGACGAATGAAATATCCATCGCCCGGGCCAAGACGGTAGTGTTGGCCACCGGCGGGTCGGGGCGACTCCATGTGCAGAATTTTCCCACCACCAACCATTACGGGGCGACGGGCGATGGGCTGGTAATGGCCTATCGGCTGGGGGCGAAGTTCATCTACCTGGATACGGTGCAGTACCATCCCACGGGCGGAGCGTACCCGGAACAAACGGTGGGCCTGTTGGTGGCGGAGACGGCCCGCAGTACGGGGGCGCAACTGGTAAATAGTGAAGGCGAGCAGTTTTTGCATCCCCTGGAGACTCGCGACGTAACAACATCGGTAATTATCCGAGAATGCCGCAAAAACGGCAAAGGAATAACCACACCGCGGGGCACGGAAGGGGTATGGCTGGATACGCCGATGATTGATATCATCCACGGCGAAGGGACACTGCTGGACATCATGCCGAATCAGTTCCGCCGCTACGTCCGATACAATATTGACCCCACCAAGGAGCCGATTCTGATTACGCCGGTGCTGCATTATCAAAACGGCGGCATACTCATCAACGACCAGGCGCAAACGGGAGTAGAGAATCTGTTTGCCGGCGGTGAAGTCGAAGGCGGTGTGCACGGGCGGAACCGGTTAATGGGCAATTCCTGGCTGGATATCATGGTATTCGGCCGGCGGGCGGGCCGCAGCGCCGCTTTGAAGAGTAAGGAAGTCAAACCGGGCAAGATAAACCTGGAACACGCGAAAAAATATAACCGTGAGTTGGATGCGCAAGGCATTAAGGTTGAAGGCGTTTCCCCGATACTGCTGCCCAATTACAATACCGAAGAGGTAAGAAAAGGGCTGAAAGCCAGTTGAGAAAGGAGCAAGTGGAATGAATGAATTTCCTTATAAGGTAATTGAAGAAACGGCTAAGGAGCTATACATCCGGGCATTGAAAAAACTGCCGCCGGATGTGAAAGTAGCCCTGGAGAAGGCGGCGCAAAAAGAGACCAGCCCAACGGGCAAGGAGGTTCTCAAGACGGTCTTACAGAACGTGGAAGTGGCGGAAAAAAACGATATGCTCATCTGTCAGGACACGGGTCTGGCGATTTATATGGTAAAAATCGGGTCCAAGCTGCGGATCGACGGCAGCAAGGTGACCGAAGCACTGCGGGAAGGCTGCAAACGGGCGACACTGGAGCATCCTCTCAGGTCGAGCGTAATGCATACCATTACCCGCAAGCCGGCGCCGACGGGCACGGGTGACGGAGTTCCGATTATTTATTATGATTTTCTGCCGGGTGCGGATTACCTGGATATCCTGGCGGTGCCCAAGGGTTCCGGGTCGGAAAATATGAGCGCGTTGAAGATGTTCATCCCGGCGGCGGGTATCAAGGCGGTCAAAAAATTCATCCTGGATACGGTGGTAGAAGCCGGCGCCAATCCCTGCCCACCGACGGTGGTGGGGGTAGGGCTGGGCGGAACGGCGGATTTGTGCGTCAAGCTGGCCAAGGAGGCGATAGCCCGGCCGATCGGCTCACATAATCCTGATCCGATGGTAGCCCAGTTGGAGGATGAGCTGCTGGAGGCGATAAATGCCACCGGTATCGGTCCCATGGGACTGGGAGGGATAATTTCCTGTTTGGCAGTCCAGATAGAAATAGCCCACACCCATATCACTTTAAATCCCGTGGCGGTGAACACCCAGTGCTGGCCGGCCCGCCGGGCACGAGCCAAGGTGTTCAGTGACGGCAAGGTAGAGATGGGATTCTAAAAGTGGTGAGCGGAATTTAAAAAGGAGATAACCATGGAATATCATTTAAGAGCTCCGGTGACCCCGGAAGATATCAGAAAAATGAAAGTTGGCGACAAAGTATTTCTCGATGGCACCCTCTTCGGGATCAGGGATGCCACCCAGATCCGAATTTTCGATCAGGGAGTGGAGCCGCCGGCGGATTTGAATGGTCATTTTTGTATTCATACGGCGCCCGGCGTGCGCAAGATCGGTGAGCATAAATACGAGAAGGTCTGCATCGGGACGACGACCTCGACGCGAATGGACCGGTTCGCGCCCGGCCTGATCGAGAAATACGGCGTGCGCGGGATAATCGGCAAGGCGGGCCTGCTGGAAGGCAGTGTGGCGGCGATGAAGAAGTTCGGAGCCTGCTATCTGGCGATTGTCGGCGGGGCGGCGGCCCTGGAGACCACCCAGATCGAGGAGATCGAAGAAGTTTACTGGGAAGACCTCATGCCGGAATGCCTGTGGAAGTTCCGGGTGAAGGATTTCGGGCCGCTGATCGTGGCGATCGACGCCCATGGCAACAACCTTTATGCCGATGTTAAGAAAAAGGTCAAGGAACAGATTCCCAAGATTTACCAGAAGCTGGGTGTTTAACCCAAAGCGGCTGACAATCCGGCAAACCCGGGATTTCAAGCGCGAACAATCGTTCCGCTGCCGCTTTGATTGAAAATAGTAAATTATAAAAAGGCGGTGGAGTGTTGCAGTGAGAATCGAAATTTCCCATGAAAAAGTTAACAGTGATTTCGTCAAGAAGATTGAGGAGATCAGCGGCGAGAATATCTTTGCCTGTTATCAGTGCGGCAAGTGCTCGGCGGGCTGCCCCCTGGTCGATGAAATGGACCTGCTGCCCAACCAGGTAATGCGGCTGGTACAGTTGGGTCAGGAAAAGGAACTGTTGGGCTGCCGGACCATCTGGCTGTGCGCTTCGTGCTTGACGTGCTTTTCACGTTGTCCCAAGGGCGTGGACCTGGCCAAGGTGATGGAGGCGATTCGGGTGCAGCTTACCCGCAGCGGGACCGACAAGCTGGATTTGCAGGAGGTATCCAACGAGGTGCTGGCGGAAACACCGCAGTTGGGAATTATCTGCAGTTTTCGCAAGTTTACGGGTTAGAGTATTTTTAGAGAGTATAGTCATACTTTTTTTTGAACGGCTGAGTTAGAGATGACAATGAAAATTCCTTATTTTCCGGGTTGTACCCTGCACGAAAAGGCCAAGAATTTCGACCAGACCGCCCGGGCGGCGGCGAAGGCGTTAGGGTTCGAACTGGCGGAACTGGAAGGCTGGACCTGTTGCGGGGCCGCTTTCCCGCTGGTGGACGACAACCTGATGGGGCTGGTGCCCTCGGTGCGGATTTTAGCCAAAGCCAGCCAGCAGGGCGAGGAGCTGGTTACCTTGTGCTCGTTCTGCTACAACGTGCTCAAGCGGGTGAATAAGGTTATCCGGGAAGACGCGGAAAAGCGGGATAAAATCAATATGTACCTGGATGAGGAGTTCGACGAACCTTATACCGGGCAGGTGGAGGTACTACATTTTCTGGAAGTTTTGCGGGACAAGATCACCTTCGAAGAACTGGCTCAGCGGGTCAAAAGGAAACTGTCGCATTTGAAGCTGGGGCCTTATTATGGGTGTCTATTGCTGCGGCCGCCCAAGGAGATCGGGCTGGACGATCCGGACCACCCGCGAATTCTGCATGATTTCCTGGGCAGCCTGGGCTGCCAGGTGAGGAACTTTCCCTTCGCCTCGGAGTGCTGCGGCTCGTACCAGGCGGTGCGGGCGCCCGAGCTGGCGCTGGAGTGCTCTTATCGAATTATTAAATCAGCCCGTCAGAACGACATCGATGCTTTGGTTACCAGTTGTCCCTTGTGCCACTTCAACCTTGATGCTAAGCAGCAAGCGATGGCGCAGAAATACGGCGAATTCACTCCCCTGCCGGTCTTTTACTTCACGCAACTGTTGGCGGTTGCGCTCGATCTTGAGGAAAGTGTCTGGGGTTTTGATCAGCACCAGGTTCGGCCGGACGAGTTAATTAAGATTCCTGTTGGTGAGGAGAAGCAATGAAGCGGATAGGGGTTTTTGTCTGCTGGTGCGGATCAAATATCGCGGAAGTAATCAAACTGGACGAAGTGCTGGAGGCGATCCGCAAATATCCCGGCGTGGTTTTCGCGGAATATTATAAGTATTTCTGTTCCGAGCCGGGCCAGCAGATAATCAAGGACGCCATCAAGGAGCACCAGCTCGACGCGGTGGTGGTGTCCGCCTGTTCGCCGGCGATGCATCAGGCGACGTTCCGCAAGGCAGCAGCGGCAGCGGGGCTGAACCAGTACCAGGTGGAGATCGCCAATATCCGCGAACAGTGCAGTTGGGTTCATCGCATGCATAAAGAGGAGGCTACCCAAAAGGCGATCGACATAATCTCCGCTACCATAGAAAAAGTAAAACAGAACGAACAGCTTGCCCCCTTAACCTCACCCCTGGTCAAGCGGGCCTTGATTATCGGGGCGGGCATCGCGGGGATGCAGGCAGCTTTGGATATTGCCAACAGCGGCTATGAAGTGCTCCTGCTGGAGAGGGAGCCTTCCATTGGCGGGCACATGGCCCAACTGAGCGAAACCTTCCCCACGCTGGATTGTTCACAGTGCATCCTAACCCCGCGAATGGTTGAGGTAGCACAGAATCCCCGCATCAAGCTGATTACCTATTCGGAGCTGGAAAGCGTCAGCGGCAGTATCGGCAATTTCACGGTTACGATCCGCCGCAAACCGGCTTATGTGGACTGGCAGAAATGCACCGCCTGCGGAGCATGTATCGAAAAATGTCCCGTCAAGGTGCCTTCCGAGTTCAATTTCGGGCTGGAGAATCGCAAGGCGATTTACGTCCTTTCGCCCCAGGCGGTGCCCAACAAGCCGGTCATCGACGCGGAACATTGCATGTACCTTACCAAGCAGAAATGCGGCGTATGCGCCAAGATTTGCGAGGCCAAGGCAATCGATTATGAGCAAAAAGAGAAAATCATCGAAGAAAAAGTAGGGGCAATCATCGTGGCGACCGGGTACGACCTGTTCCCGGGGGAAGAATTGGACCTCTACGGTTACGGGCGATGCAAAAATGTGGTAACGGGTCTGGAGTTCGAGAGAATCAACTCCGCTTCGGGGCCATACCAGGGCCAGATCAAAAGACCCTCGGACGGCAAGGTGCCGAAGGAAATTGTTTTTATTCAGTGCGTCGGCTCGCGGGACCCGGAAGGCGGCAAGCCTTACTGCTCCCGTGTGTGCTGCATGTACACCGCCAAGCACGCCACGCTATACAAGAAGAAAAATCCCGACGGCCAGGTGTACGTTTTTTACATGGATATCCGGTCCGCCGGCAAGGGCTACGAGGAGTTTGTCCAGAAGGGGATCGAGGAAGACAGGACTCTTTACCTTCGCGGCCGGGTGAGCAAGGTTTTCGAGGATGACGGCAGCGTGGTGGTGTGGGGGGTGGATACCCTCAGCGGCAAAAAAATTGAGATCAAGGCGGACATGGTGGTTTTAGCCTCGGCGATGATACCCCGCCATGACGCCAAAAAAATCGCTAAGCTATTGAACATCGGCAGCGATGAGCACGGTTTCTTTAAAGAGACGCACCCGAAATTGAAGCCGGTGGAAAGCTCCACTGCGGGTATTTTCTTCGCCGGCTGCGGTCAGTCTCCCAAGGATATCCCCGATACGGTAGCCCAGGCGGGTTGTGCTGCCGCCAAGGTGAACAGTCTCTTCTCCATGAACAAGGTGCTCAGCGACCCGATTATCGCCTGCGTTAATGAGGAGTTGTGCCAGGGCTGCCAGTTGTGCATCTCAGCCTGCACCTACAACGCCCGGGAGTTCGACGCCCGGCGGAACATCGCCAAGGTTATCGAAGCCCTGTGCCAGGGATGTGGGGCGTGCGTGGCGGTTTGTCCCAATAAGGCGGCCGAGGTGAAAAACATGACCACCGGCCAGATTTTACACATGCTGGATCAGTTGCAATGACCATAAAGGTAAAAGAGAAAAATGAGATTAGCGAATCGGGCGAGCTTTTACCGGCGGAAATTCTCGAAGAGATCCAGCAGGCCCTGCAGAAATGCTACGTCTGCCGGCGGTGCATCAGCGGCTGCCCGGTTGCCAACCAGATGGAATACCCCCCGGCGGTGATGCTGAAGATGCTGGCTCTGGGCCAGGTCGAGAAAGTCCTGCAGTCGCGCAGCATCTGGTTGTGCACCTCCTGCCAGAACTGCTACAGCCGATGCCCCTTCGAGATTAATATCCCCTACATCATCGACCTGCTCAAGGAATATGCGACTAAAAAAGGTTTGGGGCAGTCGGAAAAGGCGATTCGCAAGTTTCACAAGGTATTCCTGAACGAAATAAAGCGGGCTGGCAGGGTGCACGAGATGTCGTTTATCGCCAAGTGGAAAATGGCTACCGGTAATTTGTTCGGCGATATGCTTTTGGGGATGAAGATGTTTCTTAAAGGCAAGCTCTCTTTGTTGCCGGAGAAAATCAAAGACAGGCAAAGTGTTAAGGAGATGTTTAAGCCCTGAGGTAATGCTCGGGCTTAGCAGATAAAGAAAGCGGATAAAAAAACAGGTGATTTGATGAAGCTGGCTTATTATCCCGGTTGTTCGTTGCACGGCACAGGCAAGGAGTACGATATCTCCACGCGAGGCGTTTGCCGTCAACTGGGCATTGAGCTGCAGGAGATCGAGGATTGGAATTGCTGCGGCGCGACCTCCGCTCACAGCCTGGATAAGAATCTTTCCTATTACCTGCCCGGGCGGAACTTGAAAATTATCCAGCAGACCGGTCTGGACGTGGTGATACCCTGTGCCGCCTGCTTTTCCCGTACCCGCTGCTGTGCCGACGCCCTGGCGAACGATCCGCAGATGCGGCAACTGTTGGAAAAGAAATTAAACTATAAATTCCATAATGACACCCAGATTTATCATCTGATGGAGCTTTTAGCCCAGCAGTTCGGTCTGGAGCAGATAAAATCCCGCGTCACGCGTCCGCTGAATGGTTTGAAGGTGGTTTGCTATTACGGGTGCCTCTTGGTTCGGCCGCATCAGATTACCCGGTTGGATGACAAGGAAAATCCCCAGTTGCTCGATGAGCTGATGAGGGCCATTGGTGCGACCAGCATTGACTGGCCGTTCAAGACCGAGTGCTGCGGAGCGTCGTTATCATTGACTCGGCCGACGGTAGTAATGGATTTAATCAAGCGGATGACAGACTGGATGCAGGAGGCTGATATCGATGCCATCGTTACGGCGTGCCCCTTGTGCCAGTCCAATCTGGAGATGCGGCAGTCAGCCGAGCGGCAGATACCGGTGTTTTATTTTACCGAGCTGTTAGGATTGGCCCTGGGCAGCGAGGAAGCAGCGGCGGTGGTTAAAAAGCACCTGGTCAGTACGGATAATTTAGTGGCGAAATTAATGAATAATATTTCAGCGGCGGCAGAAGTTACTTCCGCCGGGAAAAATACCTAATAACATCGGACAGGTTGATGGATAACCCGAAAAAAGAGCAAGCTAAAAAAGTGGGAGCCGTCATGGTGGTGGGGGGCGGGATAGCCGGTATGCAGGCGTCCCTGGACCTGGCGGATGCCGGCATCAAGGTGTATATGGTCGAGTCCGCCTCGGCGATCGGCGGGCGAATGGCGCAGTTGGACAAGACCTTTCCCACCAATGAGTGCTCGATGTGCATCGTATCGCCCAAGCTGGTGGACTGCGAAAGACACATTAATATCGATATTCTGACTAATACCGAGGTCCAGGACATCGCCGGTGAAGCGGGCAACTTCCAGGTGACATTGCACCGCCGGGCCCGTCACGTGGACATCGACAAATGTACAGGTTGTGAGGAGTGCACCAAGGTTTGTCCCGTACAGGTGCCCAATAAATTCAACGGCTTTCTCGACAAACGCAAAGCGATCTTCCGGATGTACCCGCAGGCGGTCCCGCGGACGTTCGCCATCGACAAACAGGATACCGCGCCTTGTGTGGCGACCTGCCCAGCCCATATCCACATCCAGGGCTACATCGCTTTGATTGCTCAGGGAAAATATAAGGAAGCCTATGAGCTTATCCGCTCCAGGGTGCCGTTTCCGGGGATTTTGGGCAGGGTCTGCTATCATCCCTGCGAGGGCGAGTGCAATCGCAAAGATATGGAAGGCGCTTTAGCCGTCAATCAGTTGAAGCGCTTCGTTACGGATTTTGTCTATGAGGGCAAGGAGTCCGAGCTTTTCCCGAAGCAGCCCGAACAGCCTCAGGACTCGTCCAGCGGCGAAAAGGCGAAAGCTCGGCAGCAGCCCTATTCCTTTGACAAAGATATTACCGAGGAACTGGTGAACCAGCGGACCGGTCGAAAGGTCGCCGTTATCGGAGCCGGCCCATCGGGTTTGACCGCTGCTTATAACCTGCACCGCTGGGGGTATTCGGTGACGGTTTTTGAACGTGAGGATAATTTAGGAGGCTTGATGCGGTACGGCATTCCTTCTTACCGCCTGCCCGACCAGTTATTGCAGCGGGAAATCGACCTTATCGTCAATACCGGCTTCGAGGTCAAAAGCGGCGTGCAACTGGGCAAGGATTTCACCCTTTCCAGTCTGAAAAAAGACGGCTACGAAGCGGTCTTGCTCGCCGTGGGGGCCAGCAAACCGAAAGAGCTGAAAATTCCCGGTTATGATTTAAAGAATGTCACGCAGGGCATCGATTTCCTGAAAAAGGTCAACTGCCAGAAAGAGGTGAATTTAAAAGGCAAGGTCGTCGTGATCGGCGGTGGTAATGTCGCCATCGACACCGCCCGCGCCTCCCTGCGGCTGGGCGCCGGCCAGGTCGATTTATACTGCCTGGAATCGGAAAGCGAAATGCCCGCTCACCCCTGGGAGGTTCAGTTAGCCCGCGAGGAGGGAATTAATGTTCATAATTCCTATGGGCCGAAGGAGCTTATCGGGAAAAACGGCGCGGTCAGCCAGGTAAGGTTTACCCGGTGTATTCGCGTATTCGACGATAATCATAAGTTCAATCCTGTTTTCGCCGATGACGAGCAGATTTTGGTCGATGCCAATCAGGTGATTTTTGCCATTGGGCAAGGTGCCGACATCTCGTTTCTGCGTGAAGGTGATATGATTGAGCGAGCCGCCTGGGGCGGGATCAAGACTGATCCGGTTACCTACGCTACCTCGCAAAAAGGTATATTTGCCAGCGGCGATGTGGCTTTGGGGCCCACTTCGGTTATTTATGCGGTCGCTACCGGCCGGGAATCAGCGGTTTCCATCGATCGTTACCTCCGTGGCGTGGATTTACGCGAAGGCCGGGAAGAAACCATGGTCAAAGCGCCCGCCCCGGAAATGGAATTTTCCACCCAGCCGCGGGTGAAGACCTCGCTTTTACCGCTGGAGAAGCGCAAGGGTAATTTCAACGAGGTCGAGCTTACTCTCGCGGAAGCGGAAGCGGTGGCCGAGGCGAGCCGGTGTATGAACTGCGCCCTTTGCAGCGGCTGTTATGAATGCGAAAAGGTCTGCGAAGCCTGCGCCATTAATCACGACATGCGGGATGAGACCTTGAATCTGAACGTGGGGGCGGTAATCTTCTCCACCGGTATGGAGACCTTCGATGCCAATCGCAAGAAGGAATACGGCGCCGACCGGTACGCTAATGTGGTTACCAGTGTGCAGTTCGAAAGGTTCCTTAGCTCTTCCGGGCCTACCCAGGGCAATATCATTCGGCCCTCGGACGGCCAGCCGCCGCGAAAGATTGCCTTCATTCAATGTGTCGGCTCCCGCAATCCCGCTGACGGCAATGAATTCTGCTCTTCGGTCTGCTGTATGTATTCCATTAAGGAGGCTACTATCGCCCTGGAGCACGACGCCAACATCCAGCCGGCCATCTTTTATATCGATATCCGCTGCTTCGGCAAGGATTACGAGCGTTATTACGAGGACGCCGAGAAGAACAAGGGCGTGCGTTTTATCCGCTCGACGGTGTCCAAGGTTTATGAAAAATACCGTACCAAAAATCTCGTCATCAGGTACGTTGACGAAGCCGGCCGAGTGCAGGAAGAAGAGTTCGACATGGTTGTCTTGGCCGTGGGCTTGCTCCGCAGCGAGAAATTCAACAACCTGGCGGAAAAATTGCACTTCAAATTAAATGGTTACGATGTAGTTGACGGCGGCCTGAAGAATCCCGGCTCGACCACTCGGCCCGGTATTTTTGCCGTCGGCACCACCGCGGAACCCAAGGATATTCCCGAATCGGTGGTGGAGGGTTCCTCCGCTGCCGCCCTGGCTTCCAGCGTGCTCTGCGATGTGCGGGGCCAAATGGTGAAGAAGAAAAAATACCCGCCGGAGAGAGACGTCAGCGACGAGGACGTTCGCATCGGCGTCTTTATCTGCCGCTGCGGGAAAAATATCGCTTCGGTAGTCAATGTGCCCGAAGTGGTGGAATACGCTTCCCATCTGAAAAACGTCGCTTACGCCGGCGAGTTTCTCTATACCTGCTCGAAGGATGCTTTGGAGGGCATCAAGGAAAGCATTGAAAAGCATAAGCTCAACCGGGTGGTTGTCGCCAGTTGTACTCCCCGCACCCATGAGGCCCTGTTCCGCGATACCGTTCGCGAGGTGGGTCTGAACCGTTACCTGTTTGAAATGACCAGCCTGCGGGAGCAGGTCTCCTGGGTCCATCAGGGCGACCCCGTCCGCGCCACGCAAAAGGCTAAGGAGCTGGTGAAGATAAAAGTTGCCAAAGCCCGTCTTTTCACTCCGTTGAAAGAATCTTTCGCCGACGTGAATCATACCGCTCTGGTCATCGGCGGCGGACCGGCGGGGATGCATGCCGCTTTGACTATCGCCGAGCAGGGTTTCGACGTATGCCTGCTGGAGAAGACCGGCGAGCTGGGCGGCCACCTTAAGGAACTGTTTTTCAATCCCCAGTATCCCGATCTGCCGGAGTTTTTAAACGAACTGGTCTGGAAAGTTACTTCCAACGCCAAAATTCGGGTCTTAACCAGCGCCCAGTTGAAAGAGACCAGTGGTTTTGTCGGCAACTACCGTTCGGTCATTGATTCCGCCGGTCGGGAAATCGAGATCGAGCACGGCGTGGTGCTGATTGCCGCCGGCGGGCAAACCTATCAGCCCGAGCCGGGCGAATACGGTTACGGCAGGAGCGACCACGTTTTCACCCAGGTTGACTTGGAACGCCGGCTTTCTCAGCAGCCGGGTGATTTTGCCCGGCCGCAAACCTTTGTCATGATTCAGTGCGTCGGCTCGCGGAATGAAAATCACCCCTACTGCAGCAGGGTATGTTGTATTAACGCGATGAAGAACGCGCTTAAGCTCAAGGAAATCAACCCCGCGCACCAAATTTACGTCCTTTATCGCGATATCCGCACTTACGGCCTGATGGAGAAGTATTATACCGAGGCCCGCCAGAAGGGCGTAACCTTCCTGTGCTTCCAGGCGGAAAATCCACCCGTGGTTACGGTTCAGGATGGCAAGCTCACCGTTGATGTGCCGGATATTCTGGTTAAAGAGACTATTTCGCTGCGGCCGGACCATGTGGTGCTCAGTGTGGGCGTTATGCCCGGCGATAACGAGGAACTCGCCCGTCGCTGCAAGATATCGTTGAACAAGGACGGCTTCTTCCTCGAGGCCCACCCGAAGATCCGCCCGCTGGATTTCACCACGGAAGGTATGTTCGTGTGCGGTATGGCCCACTCACCCCGGCTGCTCCAGGAATCGCTCGTCCAGGCTCAGGGTGCCGCCATGCGGGCCTGTACCATTCTTTCCAAGGATACCATCGAGGCCAAGGCGATTATCGCCAGTGTCGATGAGCGCTTGTGTCAGGGCTGTGGTTTATGCGTGATGGTTTGTCCTTTTGACGCCCGCGAGCTGGATGAGGAAAGGAAAATCGCCCGGGTCATCGAGGTCTCCTGCCAGGGCTGCGGTGCCTGCGTGGTCGTTTGCCGCAGCCGTGCCAGTACCCATAAAGGTTTCACCCACCAGCAGATTTTGTCCATGGCCCAGGCGGCGGTTGATAAATAAGAAAGTGGGAAGGTGGGAAACTAAGAAGGTGAGAAGGTAAAAAAGTGATATGGTGGTGTTGGTGCGGAATGTGCCAGATTTCGCCGCTAAACGATATTTTAAGATAGTCCGTAATGATATTATATTGACAGGAAGAGCTTATGGCTGATTTTGAACCGAACATTATTGCTTTCGTCTGTAATTGGTGTACCTACGAGGCTGCCGACCTGGCTGGTACTTCCCGCCTGCAGTATCCTCCCAACGTGAAGCTGATTCGGCTGATGTGCAGCGGCGCTGTCGATCCGATTTTTATTATCAAGACGCTCCTGGAAGGCGCCGACGGCGTACTGGTCGGCGGCTGCCATCCCGGCAGTTGCCATTATGTCTCCGGTAATTATAAAGCCCGCCGTCGCTTTATGATTTTAAACAAGGTTCTGGAAAGTGTCGGCTTTGATACCCGCAGAATCTGGATTCGCTGGATAGCCGCCAGCGAAGGAAAGTTATTTGCCCAGACGGTTACCGAAATGGTCGAAGAAATTAGAAAATTAGGTCCCAATCAATTGAAAAAAACGTGGGACATATAATTTTTGAGGTTGATTTCGTTTAGTTTTTGAAAAAAGGAGAAGTAAGTGCCCAAAGCGTACAAACTTCAGATAAAAAACAACGACCTCTTGCAGGGGATTAATTCCTTTTTCCAGTCTCTTTTGCAGGAAAAAATCGTTGATGCCTTGTTGTTGCCCCAGGAGACCAACTCCCGCAAATCCATTCTTTCCACCCTGGTGAAGGATAAGGAGCAGATCACCTCTGCCAATCCTTTTGTGCCTTTCCTGCTGCTCAATAGTGCCAGCTTACTAGTTAAGCTTTCCAAAGGTAAAACCCGGGAGAAGATTGGTGCGGTGCTTCGCTCCTGTGAAATTCGTGCCGCCGTTGAGTTGATCAAGCTCAAGCAGATTAATCCGGAAAACCTTATCCTTATCGGCGTGGACTGCCTGGGTACTTATGAGCCAGCCGTTTTTAAAGAATTAGCCCAAAACTTTAGCGACACCGCTGAGCTTACCCGGCAGTATTTGTCCGATGCCGCCCGTGCCCTGCCTAACCAATTGGGCGGCAAAGAGTTGCGCTTGGCATGTCAAACCTGCGAATATCCCAATCCCGCCAATGCCGATATTACCATCAATTTCATCGGCTGTGATACCACCCGGGAAATCATCATTCAGTGTTCGGAAAAATTTAACGCCGTCGATTGGTCCAAGCTGGGCCTGACCCCTGCCGAGGACATCTCTTCCTGGAAAAATGCCTCCAAGACCTGCCTCGATACCCGTCTGCAATCCCGCGATAAACTTTTTCAGCAAGTTGCCGAACAAACCAAAAACCTGGAAGGCTTCCTCAAGGACCTGGAGAATTGCCGTCACTGCAACAATTGTCGCAAAGAATGCCCCATTTGTTATTGCCAGGAATGTATTTTCGATTCCCGCATCTTCGAGCACGAGCACGATCAATATATTAAATGGGCCGAGAGGAAGGGCAAGGTCCGTATTCCTACCGACACCCTGCTTTTCCATCTGACCCGTATGAACCACATGGCGGTTTCCTGCGTCGGCTGCGGCCAATGCACCAGTGCCTGTCCGAACGGCCTGCCGATTGCTAAATATTTCAAGACCATCGGTTTTAAGGTCCAGGAAGTTTTCGGTTATCAGGCTGGCAGAAGCCTCGAGGAAGAAGTCCCCCAGTCCACCTTTAAAGAGGACGAATTCCCCCATGTTGGAGAGCCGGACAAAAAACCGCACTGATAGCTTAGTAAATAACCCCCGGTGGGTTTAACTTGATCTTCCGGCTCGCCGCCCCGGTTTTATTTTTTGACCCGTTCCAGGTATTCTCCCGTCCGGGTATCCACCCGAATTAATTCGCCGGTTTCCACAAAGGGCGGCACGGTAATCACCGCTCCGGTCTGGAGGATTGCCTTTTTATATTGGTTCGTAGCCGTCGCCCCTTTGAAAACGGGTGGGGTATCCGTTACTTCTAGTTCCACGGTGTTGGGCAGTACCACCGTTAAAGCTTTGCCGTCCAGAAAATGGATTTCCACATCGACATTTGGCTTACACCATTTAGTGCCTTCGCCGAAGGTCTCGCTGTCGAGGGTTATTTGTTCGAAGGTCTCTTTGTGCATGAATACATGTTCGTTCCCGCTGGAATAAAGATATTCGTACGGCTGTCTATCGACGAAAACCTGCTCCAGCGATTCTTCCGAGCGAATTCGCTTGGTGGTTATTGTTCCATTGACAACGTTCTTGAATTTGGTCTGCAGAACTGCTCCTCCTTTGCCCAGCTTTACATGTTGGTAATCTATCACTATACAGGGATTACCATCGACCAGCAGAATCATTCCCTTTTTCATTTCCGTTGCTTTTATCATATTTATTTCCCGGACCTTAGGTACAATTTCCTCAAAAATTATTATATTATTGTCATTATTGCGCCTTTATACACTATAATATGTTGTTTAAAGGCTTTATAATAAATCATTCCGGTCCGACTGTCAAGACGTAAAGGAGTTGATCATGTCCGTCCGTATGGCCGTGGTTGCCGGTCAATTTTACGAGTCCTCATATAAGGGTTGTTTACAGCAGATTGAGGCCTTATTGCCTCGTCAGCCGATAGAACTTCCTCTGCCGGAAAAGATTTTAGCCGGTGTCGTGCCCCATGCCGGCTGGGTTTTCAGCGGCGACCTGGCTGCTTTGGTTTTATCCGCTATTAAGCAGCAGCAAAGCGTTGACACCTTCGTCATTTTCGGCGCCGTCCATACCTCCGCCGCCCGCCACGGCTTGCTATACGATACGGGTCAGTGGGGTACTCCGCTGGGGACCGTCGACGTGGATGAGTCGCTTGGTGCCGCTATTTTAGCCGAGGCGACTTCCCTTATCCGGGCGGATTGTCCCGGTCACAGCCGGGAACATTCCATTGAGGTACAAGTCCCCCTCATTCAGTACCTTTTTGAAAAAGCCGCCATTGTTCCTATTCTGGTCCCTCCTGTTCGCAGTGCCCATGAAATTGGCCGGGCCGTCGCCCAGGTGATTGCGCGTTCCGACAAGCAGATCGTATGCCTGGCCTCGACGGACCTTACCCATTATGGGCCGTCTTACGCCTTTACCCCGATGGGTACCAGCCCCGATGCCATCCGCTGGGCCAAGGAGACGAACGACCAATTTTTTATCGATTTAGCCCTTTCGATGCAGGCGGACAAGTTGGTCGAGTCAGCCCAGATGTACGGTAGTGCCTGTGGTGCCGGTGCGGTCGCCGCTGTGGTCGCTGCCGCCGCCCACCTTGGCGCCGCCGGGGGGCAGTTACTTGCCCATACTACCAGTGCCGAGGTAATCGATAAGAAATTTCATCAGCTTGCCGACGATAGCGTCGGTTACGCCGCCCTCATCTTCGGCAAATAATAATATCGCTTCGCTGGTCATTTTATTTAGATATGCGTTTACCGGTCGTGCTCGGAGGAAACCTCTTTATCCGGGAACCGCATGGTCAGACAGGTCCCTTTTCCCACCTTGCTTGACACTTGGATGCTTCCGCCGATTTCCTCGATTATTCCCTGGACTACCGAGAGCCCCAGCCCGCTGCTGGGTTTATTCCCGCCCGCCGATATACCTTGGGTGGTGAAAAAGGGATCGAAAATATGGGGCAGATTCTCCGCGGCTATTCCGCACCCCGTATCGCTGAACCGCAGAACCGTCTCAGCCCCTTCCCGCTGCAGGGATATGCAGACCGTGCCCCCCTCCGGCATAGCACTTTCCGCGTTATCCAATAGATTGCCCAGTACCTTTAGCATTTGCGATGCCGGTACTTCATGGATCGGCACCGGCTGCAGGTGCAGTTCCAGTTGGATATTTTTCTTCGAGAGTGATTTTTCCACCATATTGCTGAACGTTAGAATAACTTCCGTGATGTCCGATAGATCGAATTCCCGCCAGTCTTTTTTCGCGAAGGTTAACAGTGACGAGGTAATCTGGCTGATTCGACTGGCCGCCTCGATAGTCATGTGCAGGGCTCGCTGGGCTGCCTGGTCATCGCCCGTCTTGATGGCATAGTCAGCTATGGTAGCAGCCCCGCTGATTATATTATTAAAGTGATGCGCCACTCCTGAAGCCAGGGTTACCAGGGAGGCCATTTTTTCCGCTTGGGCCAGACTATGCTGTAGGTTTTTGCGATGGGTTATGTCATGGATCCAGGCCGCCAGGGCTAGGATGTTTTTTTGCTCGTCGAAGATCGGCGCGATTACTGCTTCCAGGGTTATGGGTTCCCGCCGATTCTGGGCATGCGCTACTTCGAATTCGCTGCTCTGCTTTTTGTTGACCACCCGTTTTATGGTTTTCCTCAGCAGCGACCGGCGTTCTTGCGGCACAATAACTTCTATATGGCGTCCGACCATTTCTGGGGCCGCTGCCCCGAAAATAACCTCTGCCGCCCGGTTCCAGGAAATGATTTTTCCCTCCAGGTCCGTGCTGATTATCGCCAGGCTGGAGCTTTCGCACAGCAGGCGGTAATAATCATGGCCGTCATTCTTCTTTTTCTGTTCCATAATACGGGAAATATTCCCCGCTTTCCGGTTTTGATATCACTGATTATTTAAGTTGTTGTTTTGGGTTTTTATTTCCGTTGCCGTCTGGATTTGCGGCGCTATCATCAGCATCAATTGCACCTCTCTGCCTTCGACGTTATGCCGCATGAACAAATTGCCCAATTTGCCGCTGAACGTTTCTTCCGGCCGCGTGCTTATGCATATAAAGTATCCTTCCCGCAGGGCTCCTTCCAGTTCCAGTTGTTCGAAGGCAATTTCCGGGTATTCCCGTACGATCTTTGGGCCGAGTTTATCTTGTACGATTTTTTCTTCCGGTATGGCATGGCGGAAAAAGGGGATTAGCTTGAGATATGCCGTTTTGGATGCCGGGTCTTCTGCGGGCATGCAGTTTACCCGGATAAAGCCTCTGCCGTTATACAGCGAATACCCCTGCAGATTGCCCTGTGCGTCGCAGATAAACGGCGAGGCCGGCTGCGTTATCCAATAAAAAGGAAACTCCGCCGCCTGGCCTGGCCGGCGATACAGGGCCGTCATCACCGGCATTTGGGCACACTGAATTTTCAGCATCTCCTCCAGAAACTGCTTCCAGTTGCTCAGCGGCACTACGGCGATTTCCAGACCATTTTCCCGCCACAGGCGTACTTGAGCGGCTGAAAAACCCTTTTCCACTCCTTTTTCCGCCGGTATCGGTTCTTCGGTGGAAAGGGCGTAATCCCTCCAGATCTGCTGCTGGGTAATATCGATTTCACCCGCCGCCTCCAGCGGCTGAAAGGTGCAGGAAACGAAAATAATGGAATTATCCGCTTCGGGGCTCCGCTGGCGGAACGGGCTTTCCTCAATCAGCCGCTGCCGCTCGCTTTTTTGGCAGTTTGCGCTTAACAGCGCCGCCCCCAACGCTAGGATGCCTGGCAAAAGATAAACACGTTTTGACAAAATTAGCTCCTGACAGGTTTTCTTGCCATTAATTTAATGTTTATTTGCTGCTTGTCAACTTTCGCAGATTATTTATCGAATCTCATATTTACCCGGTTTAACGTTGAACTCTTATTCCTCTTTTTTTTCTACTTTCAACTTTCTACTGTTCTCCTGTTCTCGCGCAGCGCCGCCTTCCCACTTTCTTACCTTCCCACTTTCTTACTTTCTGCGCCTTCGTGATGACCGCGCAGCAGCAGTCGGATAGGTATTTCCGAAAACGGCAGTATCTCCCGCAGACGGTTGACCAGGTATCGCCGGTAGTTATTATCCAGCATCCGGGGATTATTCACGAAAATCAATATTGACGGCGGTGCTGCCGACACCTGTGTACCGTAGTATATCTTGGGTAGCCCCACTTTTCGCCGCGCCGCGGGCGCCCGTTCGCTGGTTATCGCTTGCATCGCTTTGTTCAGTTGCGCGGTCGTTACGGTGGTATTTGCCTGTTTGTATAGCTCTTGCGCCAGGTCCAGTAGCGACTGGACATTTTTTCCTTCGCGAGCGGTGATAAAGCACAGCGGCGCATAGCTTAATTCCGGCAGCACCTTATCCAGGTATTCGCGGTATTGCTCCGTATTCGCCTGCTCCTTGGCCAGGTCCCACTTGTTGATTACGATAATGCAGGGTTTATAGTGCTGGGCGATATACTGGGCCAGTTTTTTATCCACCTGCGCGACCGCCAGCTCCGCGTCGAGAAACAGCAGCACCACATCAGACCGCCGCACCGAGCGGGTCGCACGGGTGTAGCTGTAAAATTCGATGCTGTTATTATCGTTCATCTTGGTGATTTTCCGGACCCCGGCCGTATCGATAGCGACGAACGTCCTGCCGTCTTTTTCGAACCGCACATCGATAGCGTCCCGCGTCGTACCGGGTATCTCGCTGACGATCACCCTTTCTTCGCCGGCCAACTGATTGATGAAGGTGCTTTTCCCGACGTTGCGTTTACCGACCACCGCCAGTTTCATAATCTCATCCGCCGGCCGATGCATCTGGTGGCCTTCGAGTTTTTGCAGAATCCGTTCTAAGAGCTCTGCGCAATTTCGTCCGTTTTGGGCGGAGACGCAGATCGGCTGACCATATCCCAGTCCGAAAAACTCTCCTGCCGTCGGCTCCTGTGCCGGGTTATCCGCCTTGTTAGCTACCAATAAGGTTTTCGACGTGCGTGTCCGCAGCATATCCGCTATTTTTTTATCCAGCGGGGTAATGCCCTCCCGGATATCCACCACGAACAGCACCACCGCTGCCCGTTCGATGGCGGTATTGATTTGCGCCTCGATATGGCCGGCGAGGTTGTCGTGATCGACGATCCCGTACCCGCCCGTATCGACCAGCTCGAAATATTGTTTATTGCATTCGACGATTACGCTGACGCGGTCGCGGGTCACCCCTGCCGTCGGCTCGACGATGCTGATCATTTGTCCCGCCAGCCTATTGAGCAGACTGCTCTTGCCCACGTTTGGCCTGCCGATAATTGCCGCCATCGGTAAATTCATATTATTATTTTGCCTTTAACTGGTTTTCCATCCTGTCATCCGGGCCGTTATCATACCATTTTTCCGTGGCTAAGGAAATCGCTTTTTCCCGCCGCCCGCGCCCCAGCCGCCATCCCTAATAAACTGTTAGCCCCCTGCACTGCAGGGCGGTTCTCATTTTCAAGCCCTGAAGGGGCGTAATATAATAGCCCAGGGCAACGACCTGGGTTCCTGAAAGGGCGCAATATAATAGCCCAGGGCGAAACCCTGGGTTCAAGAGTAACAATAAACCAATCCGTACTACAATTCTTCAACTCTTTGTTTTTTATGCGTGTTTTTCATGCTGCTATTTCCGTAAGTTTTTTAATATCAAG
>ENA-ORXD01000160-ORXD01000160.1-sediment-metagenome-genome-assembly--contig:-NODE-160-length-114520-cov-7.841554_pt1 | contig 114520 bp, 96 predicted proteins | sample MGYA00237862_ERZ511471 | MGnify/ENA metagenome assembly ERZ511471
AAATATTCCTAAAACCGTTATTGCCGCATTATCCTATGCGGCATAGTTAATTCAAAAGTGCGAAAGTCAACAAAAGGGAAAATTGAAAGTTACAGTTAAAAATTTAAAATTATTCCTTACCCTAAAGTCTTATCACGCCAACAACCGCACTCTGTATTTCCGCCAGAGTACTAAGATTGTTATACCACGTCAACCTTGTTTATGAGGGCTTTAACGGCCTTTGAGGCGTTGGTGCAGTCGGTCCGCCAGCGACTGCAGCGACTGCTGATATAACTTGACGCTGCCGGGGCCGGCCGGCTTGGCCCCGCCCCCGGCTGCCCGCTGCCCTCCTTGAGGAATCAGGACATAATCGTAACCAGCCGGCAAATCATACTGCAGGGCGCGAAAGGCCTCCCGCAAGACACGCTTGTATCGGTTGCGCTGGACCGCAGAGCCGAATTTCCTACCGACCGAAACGCCCAGCCGAGAATAACCCAGCTCGTTAGGCAAAGCATAAATAATCAGCCGGCCATTCGCAGCACTGTGCCGGCCGGCATAAACCCGGGCAAAGTGAGACGGACTTTTCAACCGTTGTATGCCACTTAGTCGCCAGCGGCGGCGGTGAGTTAATGATTTCGATTTTTCCTGCGTCATGACAAGATGAAAATGTCCGCTAAATTAAGATTTATCCCGCGGCATGGGGTCGTCATCAAGGCGATATTTGCTCCAAGTGTCCTCATAAGGGGTCGGCGGGGCTTTTTTATCCAACTTCAAACGGCGACGATGATGGCGAAACATCCGCAAAAGGGTTAACAGTATCAAAAACAAAAACAATATCGTAGTGATGGCCAGGATATCCATCAAAATAATCTTTTTGGATTGACGCTTTAACCAATCCTTAGACGGTTGGCTGCTTTCGGCGGGGGTGGTTGGCGCAACGGGTGGCGTAACGGCAGAGGGATTATTGGGGGTGTTCTCTAAGGAAGCTTTCACAATCGCTGTACGGCCGGCCGGCGAAAGACCCAGAACAACAATTGCTGCAACCAAACTATAGCCGAACCAGTACCACCGAGCAGAAAATCTGGATGTGGCGGATTTAATGGCTGTCATACCGCAAAGCCTTACTGCCAGTTTTGGCGAATGTCATTTTGCGGGTTTCGACGGGCAAATTCCTGCAAAAACTGAGCAGACTGCTCGTCTATATGACCCGGTAAAACGATCTTCAGGATCAAAAACATGTCGCCGGTCCGGCCGGTTTTGTGTGATTTGATGCCCTTGCCCTTGAGACGCAACTTCCGGCCGCCACTGCTGCCGGGAGGAATGGTGACCGTGGTGGGACCGGAGAGGGTGGGAACCTCAATTTTGGTCCCCATAGCCGCTTCCGTAACCGTCAAAGGGACATCCAGGTAAATGTCACAAGCCTCACGGTGAAAAAAACGATGGGGTTCGACATCGATAATAATAATCAAATCGCCGTTATGGCCCAATTCGCCCGGCTGGCCCTTGCCGCGAAGACGAATTTTACTGCCGTTGTCCACGCCGGCGGGAATGGTCACGGTCAGTCGCTGCTGTTGGCGGGAGCCGTCCGGCTGAACAATGGTTAATACCACGTCACGATGGCAGCCGTTAATCGCCTCCTCAAAACTCAAGCGCAGAGAGTGCTCAATATCCCGGCCGCGGGCAGCGGGAGAAGCCTGCCGCCGGGCTGATTGGCTGCGTAGTTGCTCGAAGATGTCCTCCATAGATGAGCCGAAACCACCTTTTCCGCCGCCGGTGAAGATATCGGAAAAATCGAAATTAACCCCGCCACCCCAGGGGGAATTGCGGTAGGTATAAGTCCTGCCGCCGCCGGGCCAACCGCCGGAACCGCCCACATGGGCACCTTCCGCACCGAAACGGTCGTAGTCGCGGCGTTTCTCCTCGTCGCTGAGCACATCATAAGCTTCCTGCACCTCCTTAAATTTCTCCGTCGTTTGCTGGTCATTTCCGGCGGTGTCAGGGTGATATTTACGGGCCAGACGGCGATAGGCCTTCTTTATCTGGTCCGCGGTGGCACTGCGCGATACACCCAAAACGTCGTAATAGTCTCTTTTGGCCATGGTATTTCCGATGAGAAAACAACTTAAACCATTAATTATAGTGTCGTTAGACGTTGTTTGCAAGCAGTACCAAAAGTAGCGAAAAATCGGCTGATATAAGGTAAATTTAAGTGATTTTCGAAAAAAATAGTAAAAATTGATAAAAAATTTGACACTATTTAGGGCCTGTTTAGCGGCTAAATTGGTTACTAGATATGGTGTTAACCGTTATCGGCCGTCAAAGGCTGTCAAGCTGCAAAAGCCGGTAAAATTGGGAGGTTTTGGGCGGGGTAAAATGAGTTAAGTCCTTCTCCTAAAGAGACCTATAACCATTTTTTTCGCCGATAACAACACTATTATACCGGGGGGCTCGCAGAGATAGTTTTTTCAAGTTTTTCTCACCGGTACGTCGATAAGTTTTGTGGATGGCAGATGGGCCAGGCAAAAGAAAAGGTTTTCGCGGCTGGCCCAGACCCAGATGTGGTAGCCATCCGGGGTAAAAGATTCAGCAGAATAAACGGGTAAAAAACACGGCGAGGTAACTTCGGATGAATGACATTAATAGGATTAATAATTATGGCGGCCTGCGGGCTATCGGTCAGCCGCAGATAACTGATAGCCAAAACCCCGGCTCGCTCAAACCAACGGAAGAAAAGCCGGCGGATCAGGTGGAAATTTCACCGATTGCCCTGTATATGCAGCAGATATCGCAGTTGCCGGAGGTGCGGACGGAAAAGGTGGAGGCGGTCCGAAAGGCTCTGGCAGACGGCAGTTATGATATCGAGGGGAAATTGCCGCTGGCGGTGGACCGTTTTCTGGATGATTACGTGCCGAAATAAGGGATTTCGGCGATAAACCATTTTTTTACTGCATTGCAGGCCTTCGGGCCTGCATTTTTTTTACCTATCCGGTGCTCGAAGAGACAAATATTATGATTGATAGATATATCTATAGATTGCTTTGACAGGGCATATCGCTTAAAATTAAGAGCTAAATATAATACAATAAGCAATATCCGGAGAAATATTATGCTGCAATGCCAGGACTGCGAATATTTTTCCCATGACGAAAAGACCGGCCGAGTGATACTGCGCTGCAACCCTTTCAGCACTATCAAAGAGCCGGCTTGTCTGGAAAAACTGCAATTATTACGTATGGACGCCCTGCTGAAATCATATCAGGCGGTAGTAAACTGGTACAAAAAGCTGGAACCCATGCAGAAGCGGATGTTCGAGTTCATGAAACGGGAAATGGACGATGTCGATGAGGCAGATAGCTGGAAGAACCAGTATTATCCCGACGACGAAGAAAACGATGAGCAGGCCCCGTCGCCGCAATAGCGGCTGCCAGAGATAGAGGATAAATTGTTTTTCTAAAACAGGGAAAGGCCAGACACTATGGATGTATCTATATTCAAGGCGTATGATATCCGGGGGCTATATCCGGAACAGATCGACGAAGAAACCGCCTGGAAGATCGGCCATGCCAGCGCCCAGTTCTTACGCAGCCTGCTGCACGGCTATGATCGCGGGCAGGAAACGGCCCAGTCGGTAATCGTCGGGCGGGATATGCGTAAGCACAGCCCGTTGCTGGCCAAGGCCCTGATGCAAGGCATGCTCGCGTCCGGGGCTAATGTCATCGATATCGGCATGATCGATACGCCGCAGATATACTTTGCCATCAATCACCTGGGCACCTGCGGCGGAGTTCAGGTGACGGCCAGCCATAATCCGGCCCAATACAACGGCTTCAAAATCAGCGGGCAAAAGGCCCGGCCCGTCGGTGAGGATACCGGCCTGTTGGAAATCAAGCATATCGCCGGCGCCCTGCGCCACATGGAATCGGCGGGGACCGGCAAAATCACCAGCCGAGACCTTACCGAACCTTACCGGCGGCATGTGCTGCGGTTCCTGGCGAGTAATCTGCGGTCCTTAAAAATAGTGGTGGACGCTTCCAACGGGATGGCGGGGAAATGGGTACCGCTGATTTTCGGCGATTTGAAACTGGATATGGCGCTGTTAAATCCCGAGCACGACGGCACGTTCAAGCATGATCCCAATCCGCTGGTGGAGGCAAATCTGGTCGAGCTTAAACAGGCGGTGGTCGGGAACAAAGCTGATTTAGGCATCTGTTTCGACGGCGATGCGGATCGGCTGATAATTGTTGACGAAAAGGGCAAGACAATCCCGTGCGATATCATCACGGCGCTGATGTCAGGTTATTTCCTGCAGAAAAATCCCGGCTCAACGGTAGTCTATGATCTGCGTTCCAGTTGGGTGGTCAAAGAGGAAATCGCGCGGCAGGGTGGTCAGCCGCGGCGGGAGCGGGTGGGCCATTCCTTCATGAAAAAGACCCTCAAGGACACCAAGGCGGTTTTCGGCGGCGAATTGAGCGGCCATTACTATTATCGCGATAATTATTTCGCCGACAGCGGGATGATTACCCTGGTGCATGTTCTCAATATTCTTTCCGACCACGATGCCCCGCTGAGCGAGCTGGTCAAGCCGTTGCAGCGTTATTATTGCAGCGGGGAAAATAATTTTGAAGTGGAAGACAAGGCAGCGGCGCTCGAGCAGTTGGCGGGGAAATACGCCGACGGCCAGGTCGATTATCTCGACGGCATTACCGTACAGTACCCCGACTGGTGGCTGAACTGCCGACCGAGCAATACCGAGCCGTTGCTGCGACTGAATGTGGAAGCGAAATCACCCGAGGTGCTGGCGTCAAAGATGACTCAGTTGAAAGAACTGCTGGGCGAGCCGGTGACCCATTAAAAAGTGTGAAAAGTGTGAAAAGTATGAAAAGGAAGAGGTAAGAAGGTGAGAAGGTGAGAAAGTAAGAAGGTGAGAAGGCAGAGCTGCGCTGCTCGCAATGACATCAAACACGATATTTTTCCGCGTGAATGCTTATGAAAAATTACTGGCCGGTAAAGTGGGTAATCGGACCGGTATCAGCGGGCAGAGTAAGCTGGGGATCGCGCTCGCCGGTATAATACAATCGGCCAAGATAGGCGGCGCTGATACTGCCGGCGACATCGGCCTGCGGATCGGCAATCGAGTTGTTTCCTACCCGGCCGTTGACGAAACCGACGATTATCCGATCAATCGTTTTCCAGGCGCTAACCGTGGCGTCAAAATCACCCGTCGAGAAAATGCTGTTGATACTGCCGTAGGGGCAATTGATATCAGCCTGCTGAATACTACCGGCTACGTTTATGGTGTTCAAAGTGAGATTGGCGTGGACCGAGCCGCTGAAAATCGGTTCCGGCATACCCTCGTCCGCGGACTTAAGGTCGCCGAAACGGTCGAAGCCCACTAACAGACTCTGAAGGCGATGGGTATCTATGGAACCGGAGAAATCACCGCCGCTGCTGACCCGATAGATTTTCGAACGATACTGGTCATTGGCCTGAATCTGACTGTTGGCGATAGCGCCATCAGCGTGAACCTGCTTAATCGTCCCGCCGGCGATGATGAAGCTGTCGGTTATATCACCGTCCACGAATACATAATAAACGGCGCTATTTTTACCGTCCGCCTGGATGGCACTTTGGACGAAACTGCCCTGTTCCACCTCAAAGAGACCGATGGTTTTATTCGTGTAGAAAATGCTGTTAGCGACATTGCCCTGGTGAATCTTCGCCCAGACCAGGGCCTTATCGAGAATAAAGGTACTATCCATCAGGGTGTTGGGGTCGGCTGAGGCGTCATAGTTTTGGGCGACTTCCAAATTGTTAATCTGGCGACCGTAAAAGGTGCTGCCCACGATGGCGCCCGCCCGGATATTGCGGTAAATAATTTTATTGCTGTAGGCGAAAAAGCGAACGGCGCCGATGGTATCCTGCACGGTAAGATCCCGCAAACGCCAGGCGTCGAAGACCTGCTCCTGGTCGGCGTTGGGGTCTCCCAGATTTTCCGCCTGGAAATCATAAAAATAATAGTGCGGCGCCTGCACATTATAAACGGTGCCCAGGTCGGTAAGGTAAATAATTCCCTTGGTGCCGGCCTGCTCTTCAATACTGTCGATGGTTCCTTCGCAGCGCAAGAGTCCCCAGGAGCCGGCCAGGATGATTCGGGGCAGGGCCAAATCGCCGGAATCGTCGAGATTCATCAGGCTCACCTGACTGCGGCTGGCGCCGCCCGAAAGCAGGAGCGAATCCAGATGGGTGACCACCGTCCCGGAAGGTTTGCCGGTTACGGTAAGCAGGGCGCGACCTTTGCCCGAAATATCCAGACGCAGTTGCTCACCCTGGGCATTGAAGAAACTGACGGGCGCCGACAGCGTTTGCTGCACTTGCGGAATGCCCAGCAGGAATTGATAATCGCCGTGACTTTGGTTGACCGGACTGATGGTCAAGGTAAAATTACCCGCTTTCAGGGCGGTAAAGGTCTGCTGCCATAAGGTGTTGGGGTCCGCGGCGAAAATCAGGGGGAATTCATAAGGTTGAGACGAGCGATTATCCGTGTCGATGGCCAACTGCATTTGAGAAAGCTCAGTTACGCCGAGCAAACGTGCGGGGAGCATTTGCTCGACGTTGGGATCGCCCAGCACCGCGATTACATCATCGTACGCCTGACTGGCGGGCGACTCGCCCACTACGGGCACGCGGGCATTACCGGCCAAAGCTAATAATTGGGGACCGGAATCGGATGCTGCAAGCGCCAACTGCGGGATTTCCAGCGACTGCAGGGCAAGCGGCTCAATAATTTGCTGGCGGTCAAGCCGGCCATGGAAAATTTCAAAAACCTCATTGGCGTCGCTTCGCGAACCGGTTATTAGATAGCCGCTATTCTGCAGGTACAGCCAGATATTTCCCACCTCGTCAAAGGTGAATGACGCGTGGACGCTGCCATCCTCCAGGGTATCGCCGGCGATCAGGAAGTACGGCTCAATTTCGGGGGTAACAGTTGCCGCCTGGCTGTCCAGCCGAAGAATCCACGGCTGGTCCAGGGCGAAAACCGCCAGATATGGGATATATTCGTTCGGGATCTGGACGCCTTCGTCGTACCGGGGCCGAAGCTGCAGGTCTTGCAGCTCGTAATCCAGCAGATGTTGATACTCCACCCGGGAAATACTCTTGCTTTCTTCCTGCAGGATGTAAAGATTGCCGTTTTCATCGAAGTAAATATCACCGCTGGGCACAGAACCGGTTTCGAGCACCCGTGCCCAAACCGTGGCCGTGTCGTTGGGATCCAGAGATATCAACATGGTGACAGGGTCCATAAAGACGGAAAGGACCATTTCACCTTCCATGGCGGAATCCGGGGGGGCAAAGGCCATGTCCAGGACCATCGCACCTTCTTCGAATTGATGAAAAACCGAGGTATTTCCCTGGCTGTCCACCCGCAGGATTTGCGAGCCGTCGGGCCAGGTGGCGATGAACAAATCACCGCCGTATTTCCCAGAGGAATCAAAGGCCAAACTCCCGGCGCTATCGACGATGTCGGCGACGAAAAGGTGAGCAACACCGTCGCTGTCAATCCGCCACAGGTCAGAGAGCAGGCCTTTAGAACTGCTGCCCGTGCCGTTCTCACTGAGAAGGTAAAGATAATTGCCGAACTCGCCCGTTGCGTTCGGGCTGAAAGCCAGGTCGATAACGTCAAAAAAACCGGTAACGGCAGAACCGCCGCGATAAGCAGGGTCGCCGGATTCGTCAACAAAACTCTGGGCGAATTGGCTGATGGAGCCGTCCGCTTGAAGTTGATAAACCTGGCCATCCATGGCGTCACCCATATTCGGGCCAAAAGTACCCAGGTACAGCTTATGGTCAAATCCGGGATTATTGGGTCCCGCCAGGGCCAGGGCGGTGGGCGAAAAATCAATCTGCTCGGCGGAGGGGTCGAAAAAATCGCTGAAGAGGGCGTGGTTCGGATCCGTCTCGTTCGGTTCGACCAAGGTAATACCGCCGTCGCCGCCCAGAGCGGGTCGAAACTGGGTTACGTAGAAACCGTCCGCATAAAGGCTGCTGCCGGAAATTACCGCTAAAGAGGTGGCGTTAAAATTTCCTTCCGTCCGACGAGCCAGGACGGTAGTTTGCGCTGAAGGAGCGACCCCGACCATCATCGCCGCCTTGAAGACGGGCTTCAAGTCGTGATCAAACACCTGCTCGCTGATCTCGATTTGCAGGTGCGAGAAGTCATTTTCAATTTTGATAATCTGACTGCTGGCCTGATCCGCTACGTGAATTGCACCCCCCGGCTCAACGGCAATCGTGGTCAAATCCGCAGTACTCCAACCGGTCAGGGTGGTTATATCCTCGGTGGTAATAACCCGGCTGATATAATTATTAGCGTCAACCGCCAGGATATCACCCCTGCCCCGCAAGGTAAGCAGCACAATTTCATCGCTGGTAAGGGCGATATCGCTGATAAGCAGGTCAACCGCCGGCATCTGGGCCGCTGCGGCCAACTCATCCGCCGGGGCGAGCAGGGAGACGTTATTAGGCTCCTTAACCCAGAGACTAGTGTTATCAACGATAAAATAGACGCGATCCAGATTAAAGGCGGCAAAGGCGGTGATGGTTTGATAATCAGCGTCCGGCATGAGAAATTTCAAATCGAGTTTGCCGCCCTCGGGGACGTTAAATTGGTAACTGTCAACGTCGCCGGTGTCCGCCAGATTGCCCGCCACGCCGAGGGTAAGCACGTGGTCATTGATGAAATCAAAGGCAAGCTGCTGCGGGGCAGCGGGCGGGTTAGGCTCCTGCTCAGTGACCATCAGATCGGCGGTGGAGAAAAAGTCGTCACCTTTACCGTCGGCCGGCGGTAAACCAGCAAGAGAAAAAACTAACATGAGCACCGGCCACAATCGGCGTCTGGAAGGAAAGCAATCAGTCATAAACATAACCTTCTGACAGCAGGAGGGATTTTTACCGCCCAAGCAAATTCAATAAGTCAATTATAACCGATAATCGACGGTTAAAACAAGCCACTTTAATCCGATGGTTTTGATATTTCGTAAAGCTGGAAGGTGTTGCCCTGTCCGCCCGCTGGATGCCAGGAGTTTAACCGTAAACTCGCTGCGAGCAGGCGTTCAAAATTATCGCGGTTAATTGCCGGTGAAAATTGGTAATATTTCCGCAGCCGATTAACTTCGTCCCAGTTGACATATAAGTGGGTAATACCCTCCGCGCTGAGTCGGCGGAGAATATCGGCTGGTTTTTCACCTTCCTGGAGCATTTGCGCCAATGGATTTTGGTCAAACACGGTGTTATAGCGGTACCGGCAGCGGATATAAAACGGCCGGGACTCGCCCACCAGCAGCACCGTGGTAGCCGGCGGGGAATCAGGGGAATCGCTGAAGGGGAACAGGTTCGCGACAATATCGTCACGCCCCGCCAATGGTAAAAAACCGTGCGAATCAGCTTCGCCGCGGGTATTGCGGTCGTAAGCGGCGGCGCAAATTATGGTGCTCGCCGCCGCCATCACCACCGCCAAGGAGACCCATAATCGGCTGCGCGATGTTTGTGTGACGGCTGGGGCGCAGTTGGCGACGAGAAATACCCCCGGCAATATGATGGGTAGTAAAAATCTGCTTTGCAGGTGAGTAAAGAATGTCCAGGCTATGATAACCGCCAGGGTTCCCGCAAGAGCCGGCCCTGCCCCCCGGCCTATGCGGGCGCCGCCGACAACTAGGCCGACCACCGCCAGAATCGGCAGGGCGACGTAATGGACCGGGCTGAAAAACTCGCGGGCCAAAGCCTTACCCCGGGCGGGCCAGGGGGCATCAGCCGCACTCGGCTGGTGGGCGGTTTGCCATCTGGCTGACTGCTCGGCGGTCCAGCCGTCTCGGCCCAGGTAATTGGTCGCTAAAGGGAAAATCGGGTTGCCCCGGTAAATCATGTTTTTAATCAGCCAGGGCGAAAAGGAAATAATCGTCCCCAGTAGTATGAGAACGACGTTTTTGACTTTACCACCGGTGCGGCAAAAACCGAAGATAAGCGTCACCGGCAGGATCATAATCAGGGCGGTATATTTACAGCCGCAGGCCAGGCCGGTGAATATCCCCGCCAGCAGGAAAGAAACCGTCGCCGGTTTTTCATGCTGCTTACCGGAGGGTGGATTCGCCCCGTAAGCCGTACAAGCCAGGGCCGCCAGACCCATCAGCAGCAGGTAACATTCCACATAGGCGTTGGTGGCCGCGAAAAAAAGCTGCGGGCCCGCGGCAGCGATTGCCGCGACCAGGGCGACGGTTTTTCCGCGGTTTTTCAGCAGCAGATACACCCCCGCAATAAACAGCACCGCCAGGAAGAAATTCAGTATCTGGCCCAGGTACATCCCCTCGACAGCGGAACCCTTAAGGATCATCCCCAGGAGATAGAGCATCTCCATATTGGCGGGAAAGTTGCTGTAAACATTGTGATCGACCGGACCGACACCGCCCATCTGGAGATACTCCCGCGGCAATTGCAGATGGTATTCCAGTGCGTCAAATCCCCGCCCGTCATGCTGCCAGAGGATTCCCGCCGGCAGCATCGCCGCCAATAGAGCCAATGTCACCAGCGGAATCAGTACCAATGCCAGCATGGGGATACCTCTGTCATGAGCCGGCACACCACTATTATGAGTAAATTTTCCCCTGTGCTGCCGGCTGAGCCAGATTAAGTCCGGTATCGCCATTACCATCAATAATCCGATATATACCCACCGCTGTAGTACACCCGCCCAGGCTAATAGAAAAACCGCCAGGGAAAGCACCCCCAGCCCCAGGGCGGCGCCTAGAATAAATAATCGACCCCGGTCTTCCGACTCGCTTGGTACGCCCGCTGACCAAGCTGTTTTGTGGTCCCGGCAGCACCATCGCAGCAAACCCATGCCGCATAGAGTCGCAGCCAGCAAAATACCCGCTGACCATAACCCATCGCCCAAAAGCAGGTATAAAACATTGATTAGCTGTACCAGAGCGTCGTTAATATCAGTAGAACCCTGCCACAGGCCAACCAGCACCATAATCTGCCGAAAGAACAGCCACACCCCCAAGGTCCCCAGGAAAAAAAGAATAGCGATTATACTCCAGCGTTTAACGGTTGTCATACGGGTATATAATCTAACGGCAGAGAACTGTTTTGGCAAATGTAACTATATTTGACCACCGACATTATCAAGGCGAGACAGCCAGGAGAAAAATCCCGTACTAAAGATAGATTTTCGTCGGATGGATTTTAGTCTTTACCACTGCGGATGATGTAGTAGAATACAATATTTTGTATATGGGCTGCTTTAAAACAGCCCCCCAACCAGGCTGAATATCGGTCGTCGATAGGCCGGTCAAGCAAAGCAGGCAAAGGTAAAATTATATGAAACTGGTCGATTATCTGACAGTTGATCGGGTGGTAAAGCTGGAAGGAGCCACCAAGACGCAAGCCCTGGGGCAGTTGATTGATGTGCTCAGCGGTGGAGAACCAAAGGTCAGCCGGGGGGAGCTGGAAAAAGCGGTTTGGCATCGCGAAGGATTGATGAGTACGGGGATCGGCAACGGCTTGGCGATACCCCATGTGCGGATGGCGGATCTGAAGAGCAGTTCCATGACCGTCGGAGTCAGTCGAGAGGGGATCAGCGATTACGAAAGCCTCGACCCCACTCCCATTAAAATTATAGTGTTAATCGCCGCCCCTCAGGGTCAGCATGAAATCTATCTGAAACTGCTGGCCAAGGTGACCCAGGTGCTCAAACATTCGCAGCGGCGGGAGGCGATTATCGCCGCGGAAAGTGCCCGGCAAATCTACGAGATTCTCACGGGAGCCCAAGATGATCGCGGCTGATTCACTGGCGATAATTAATCACACCCATTTACCGGCCTTGCTGGTGGTCGGCCTGGCGATTTTTTTCGGTACCGTCGGAGCCAATATCTTCCAAAAACTGCGGATTCCCCAGGTCGTCGGCTATATTTTTATCGGGATTATCGTGGGTCGATCCGGGTTGAACCTGATCGACGAAGAGGCGATCCGCAGCCTGCGGCATTTCAACTTTTTCGCCCTGGGCGTTATCGGCTTCATGATCGGCGGAGAGCTGCATCTGGATTTGTTTAAAAAATACGGCAGGCATTTTTTCGTCATTCTATTATCCGAGGGGATGGGGGCGTTTTTCTTCGTCGGGGGTGCGGTTTTTGTCCTGGTCTGGCTGCTGCTGCACGATTTTAACACAGCGTTATCGCTGGGGCTGCTTTTGGGTGCTATTTCGTCCGCGACCGCACCGGCGGCTACCGTGGATGTTTTGTGGGAGTATAAAACCCGCGGCATTTTGACCACTACCGTTTTCGCCATTGTCGCCCTTGATGACGGTTTGGCCCTGGTGCTGTATGGCATCGCTTCGACTATCGCCGGCGTACTGCTGGGGCAAACCACCGGCAGCGGATATTTCGCCATTATCAGCCATACCCTTTACGAATTGCTCGGCGCGGTGGTTTTGGGAGCGGGCAGCGGCTTTTTACTCAGTTGGATCCTGCACCGGCCCTACAACCGGGAAAAGTCGCTGACGTTTGTCATCGGATCACTGGCCCTGATTATCGGTTTGACTTTGATTTTGAAGGTTGACCTGATTCTTTCCACGATGGCGCTGGGTATGACCCTGGCGAATCTCATCCCCCGGCGGTCGAATATCGCCTTTCAGATGGTCGAGAGCATCGCCCCGCCGATTTATGTGCTTTTTTTCGTGGTGGTGGGAGCGGGCCTGCACATCGCCGGAATGGCGGCCTGGATCTGGTATATAGCCATTGTTTATGTTGTGGCCCGCACCCTGGGCAAGATGATCGGCGCCTATCTGGGCGCCCGCTGGACCGGAGCGGCGCAACCGGTGCGGAAATACCTGGGATATTGCCTGTTCAGCCAGGCCGGCGTCGCGGTCGGGCTGGCTATCCTCTCCGGTAATATCTTTGGCGGTGACATCGGCAACTCCATCGTCATGATTATTACCGCCACCACCTTTCTGGTCCAGATCATCGGCCCACCCTGCGTGAAATACGCTGTCAAGCGGGCCGGCGAGGTCGGCCTGAATGTTACCGAGGAAGATCTCATGCGTGCGTACAAGGCCGGCCAGATGGTCAGTCGGGAAACTCCCGCTTTCACCATCCGCACGCCGCTGGCGCAGATCCTGCAGACCATCGCCGATACCGACGCTATGGTATATCCGGTGGTCGATCCTCAGGGCCGACTGGCGGGTCTGATCTCCATCCTGGAATTACGACAGAGTCTGGCTGACGCCCAACTGGCGCAGTGGGTGGTAGCCTATGACCTGATGCTGCCGCCGCCGGACAACATTGAGGAAAATACCCCGCTGGATAAGGCAATCACCACCATGAAACAGCAGAACCTGGAGTGTTTGCCCGTGTTCGCCGAAGCGGAGGACCATCGCTTTCTTGGGCTGCTGGAGCTGCGAAAGGTGAACCGGCAGCTTTCCCAGGAAATCCTCCGCCGCCGACAGGCTTCCGAGGCGTAATTCTCCCTGTTTTTTCCCGATAGCGTGATTGATTAAGATTTATCCGACAGCACCGCCGCTGTTTTTGCCGCCGGTGTGCCGGCCGCCGTCGCTTCTTTACTCTGCTGCCGCCAGCGCTGACAAAACATAATCGTGATCCCCGCGGTCATTATTATCACGATAATATCCGTAAAAACCAGCGGCGCCATACTCGGCCAGCCGGGTATATACTTGGTCACCAGCAGTCGAACCAGCATCGTCAGCGACGTCACCAGCATAATCACTGCCGGCAGCAGGGTGTACCAGATCGGCCGACTGCGTTTTATCAGCCACGCCGTCGCCACCAGCAGTGCCAGCGCCGCCAGCAACTGGTTTGAAGCACCGAAGATGTTCCACAATCTCTGGTATCCATTTCCCCATACTAATAACAGCATTAGGGTTACCGCAATGCCGGAATTGACCCAGTAATATTTCAAAAACCGCAGGAACACCCGCGTCAAACCTGTCGCCTTGATTATCGCCTGCTCCGGCAGCGGAGCGTTTTCATAGTCAGGCGGCTCCTGGATCCCCAGTCCGCCGGTACCCACTACTTCGAAGTCGGTGATTTTTTCAGCCTCTGCTTCTGTCAGGACCGGTTGAGCCTGCTTTTTCACCGGGGCGGCGAAGATATCGTAATTGCCGAAGATGGTCGCCCAGCCTTCCTCGATCATGTAACGGGTTAACCGGATTGCGGTATCCAGGGTCGTCACTAAAAAGCCTTCCAACAGCAGCATTGCTCCCAGTGCTCCTGCAGCCACCGGGATATTCAACCCGATGTTTACCGTATGGCCGACCGCCATGGCAAAGGTCAGCACCGGATTACCTCCTTTGCCCGGTCCTGGATAGCAATATCCCTGGTACCCGATCATTGACAACCCCACCAGCAGGCTGCATACCACACATACCGCTAGAAAGCTTTCCAGCAGCATGGCATAATATCCCACCTGCCGGGCTGCTTTTTCATTGTTGAGCTGTTTGCAGGTGGTTCCCCCGGCGCAAAGGCTGTGGAATCCGCTTACCGCCCCGCAGGAAATAATCACAAACAGCGTTGGCCAGCCCGGTCCCAGCGTTTTACTGGCTGCTGTCCAGTTACTGAACGGGATAGCGCTGGCCTGGGCGATCGCGCCGCCCCCACGAATCGCCGCCGCTACTACTGCTACCAGCAGGAATATTATTCCCAGATACAAAATATGAACGTTGATAAAATCCCTGCTTTGTAAAAACAGCCAGACCGGCAGTCCCGCCGCGATTAATACGTAAATGCTTACTCCGATTTTCCATGTGCTGGTATCCACAGCTACCGGCCATATCAGCCCGATCCAGACCGAGGCCGCGCAGATCAAAACCGCTATTAAAGAGCAGATCCAGACCGGCCACTGTCGCTTGAGATACAAAAACCCCATCACCGGCGCGCACAGGGTAATAACTATCACTGAGGTAAAAGCGATTCCGCCGATCAGGGCGTGCGGTTCCATGACGCCGGTGCTTTCATTGACCGCGGTGGTTACCGGAAAGATGGTCTGGCCGCTCGTCAGGCCCAGTTCGGAATACGCTACCCGGGAAATCAGCGCCTGACCCGATAAATCCAAAAAGGCGGCGCACACCAGCGTCAGCAGGGCGATCAATAAAATCAGCAGCATCACAAACGCCCCCCGCCCGATATACCGCCGGGCGATTACCGTCAGGTTTTTGCCGCCCTCCCGCATGGCAATGTGGGTGATTACGAAATCGTGTACCGCTCCCAGAAAGACCGAGCCGAAAATCAGCCAAATCAGCACCGGACCCCAGCCGTACAAAATGCCCAGCACCGGCCCGATGATCGGCCCGCCACCGGCAATTGAGGCATAATGATGGGCAAAGACCACCGGCGTACGGGTGGGCACATAGTCCCGGCCGTCGTTCATCGTGGTCGCCGGGGTGGCTCGATTGGGTTTTTCACCCAGCACCCGCGAAATCACCCGGGAATAAAACCTGCCTCCCAATAAGAGAACCACCCCCGCCAAAGCCATAATCACCAGAATATTCATTTTCTTTACCTGCTCTTATGATTACGAACTGATTTCCATCTATACTGGCCATGGTTTTTAGCTAAATCCATTGTACCGCTGCCATACGTTTAGCTCAATAAGTTATCTTCCGCCTCTTGCCTTGATCTAGCCAAAACTCTAAACTCCTCCATATGGCTGAAACGGTATTACTGGTCAATCCGCCCATTTACGACTTTGCCGCTTATGACTATTTCAATAAGCCGCTGGGCTTGCTTTACCTGGCCGCCTTTTTGCGGCAGGCCGGCTATAATGTCCGCCTGATCGACGCTCTTGATCGCCGCTGGCAGGATTTGACCTGCAGGTTCCCTGCCCGGCCGGTTAATGCCAACGGCACCGCCAAATATCACAGCGAGGTCATAGCTACGCCCGCCCTCCTGCGGCGAGTGCCGCTTCACTACCGTCGGTACGGCCTGCCGGAGGACCTTTTCGCCCAGGCCCTGGCCGAAGCGGTTGCCGAAGAGCCGCCCGCCGCCGTCCTGGTCACCAGCATGATGACCTACTGGTATCCCGCTGTGGTCGATACCGTTAAACTGATTCGAAAAGTCGTCCCTGCCGTTCCCGTCGCCCTGGGCGGCGTTTATGCCCGGTTGATGCCCGACCATGCTCAACGGGTTTGTCAGCCGGACTGGCTTTATACCGGCGGCAGTCTCCTGACAGTGCTTAAATGGCTCGATAGTCTTACCGGCCGATCAAGCTGCTATGGTGATTTAGACGATAATTTTCTCACCTGGCCTGCACCTGCCTATGAGCTTTATCCGCAGCTTGATTATCTGACGGTGATAACCAGCGTGGGTTGCCCTTTCCGCTGCGATTATTGCGCCGGCAGTCGGCTCCAGCACCAATTATTACAACTTACCGCTGATGGCTTTCTTGCCCAATTGCAGGGTTTGATACCTCTTTTGAACAATAGTCCGGGCGGGTTGAATATCGCCTTTATGGACGACGCCCTGCTCGCCGGCCCGGAGCAGCGCATGATTGACATTTTGCAGGGTTGCCGCCGATTAAACCTGCCCTTGCGTTTCCATTGTCCGAATGGTCTGCACGCTCGCTTTATCACCGAGCGAATCGCGGAATTGATGTACGTTAATAACTTTTCCACCGTTCGCATCAGTTACGAGGCTTGCGACAGCTCCCGCCGCTGGCAGCAGGCCAGCGACCATAAGGTCTCTGATAAGGATTTTAAAAATGCCGTCCGCTTTCTGGTCGGTGCGGGGTATAAGGCGGCCCAACTGGATGCTTATATTCTTGTCAACCTGCCGGGTCAGACGATAAGTGAAGTGGAGCAATCCGCCCGCGCCGCGGGTGATCTGGGCCTGAAGGTTCGCCTGTGTCAGTATTCGCCCATCCCCGGCACGAGATTGTTTGACCTCGCCTGCCGCTGGTATGGTATCGACCCAGCCGAGCCGCTCCTGCATAATAACACCGTGCTGCCGGCTCTGGATAAAGCGATGGGCTGGGAAACCTTCCAGCAGTTTAAAAATCACATCCTCCAGCTTAACCATGCCCTGGTAGTTAACCGTTCTCCGGAATGAGATGCCCGGCTGATTTTGCCGAGAAAGCCAACTTGGCCCTTTATTTATGGCGATAAAAAGCTATAATGCACCCCATAAATTAATGATTGTTCCCAGCCGGGCTATTCAGCCGAACGGGGAAGTCGCTCTTTAGCTAGGAAGTTCTAAATGAAACAAACACAGGTTTTATTCGTTTTCTTGGTTGCCGGACTGGCCGTTATGACAGCGTCTCGACCGTCGCTGGCGGTGAAAACCCTCTATATCGAGCATGATACAGAAACGGATTTCAAGCAGGGCGAACCCAATCAAGTAGTGATCAGCAGCGAAGGTGAGATATTTTTGGCGCAAAAGTGTCAAACCTTGCTCAGCGGCGGCAATGAATGGGTGGTAAATGATCTGCTGAAAGGCCGGGACGGCTCTTTATATGTGGCAACCAGCGGCAACGGCTATATTTATCGCATTACCGAGGGCCAGCCGCCCCAGATTATTTATGGAGAAGAAAAAACCGACCAGAAGCACATCTTCAGCCTGGCCCAGGACAGCCAGGGTCGATTACTAGCCGGCGCCGGCGGCCAGGCAGGGCAGTTATTACGCTTTGATAGCGCCGGCCGGCCGGAAACGATATTCAAGCGGGAGGAAATAAAATATATCTGGAGCATCGTCGTCGGTCCGGCGGGACGGATCTACCTGGCTACCGGCCCGACCGGTAAAATCTTTACCCTCGATAGTGAAGGCAAAGATCCGCAGTTGCTCTATCAGGCCAAGGAGAAAAATATCCTTTGCCTGGCCCTTGACCGGGATGGTATTCTCTTCGCCGGCGGCGATGAAAATGGTCTGATTTATCGCATTGAGCCTGGCAGTAAGAAAACGACCGTCGTCTATGATACCAGGCATAGCGAGATCAGTAGTTTGGTCTTCGACGAGCAGGGCAATCTCTACGCCGCCACTGCGGACGTCAGTGCCGCCCGGCCCGGCGCCAAACTGATTCTTTCCGACGGCGGTGCCGGCCATGCGGAGGAAGAAGCGAAAGAGGAACAGCCGGATAAAATGCTCAAGAAAAGTCTTCCGCCGGATAAATCGGATAAAACCGGTAATGACCGCTCGGACGATAGTGATTCCGCTTCTTTAGAGGCGGATAATAACCAAAAAACGGAAATTGATAAAACCGCTCCGAGTGAACCAACTGATGAAGAAAGTGCTAAGACTGAACTACCCCTGGAGAAACCGCAGAATCAGTCCCAGGCCTTAATTGCCCCCGCCACCCAACCATCAGCTATTGAAAAGTCAATCCCCGCTTTACCCGGCATCGCCCCCCGCAAGCCTGTCCAGGCCAATGAGGTCTATTGCATCAGCCCGGAAGGTTATGTGCTCAGTCTCCTGAGCCAGTCGGTGATAATCCTGGCGATGGATTACGCCGGCGACGGCCAGTTATTGCTGGCCACGGGCAACGAAGGTCAACTGCTCCAGCTCGATGTCGATACCCGCCAGGCTCTGGTGCTGCATACCGCCCGGCCTTCCGCCCAGGTGTCCGCGGTGCTGGTGGGCAAGGATGGAACAATTTATCTGGGCTGTGCCAATCCGGCGGCGGTCTTGACGATGGAATCGTCATACGAGCCGAAGGGCTTTTATACCTCCCCCGCCCTCGACGCCGGTCAGATCAGCACCTGGGGCCATATTCAGATTGACGCGGAAATCCCCCAGCCTACACAATTAACCTTATCCACCCGCACCGGCAATACCGCCGATCCCGATAAGGGCGGCTGGCAGGATTGGACCGAATCGGTCGTGGCAGCGGAGGACATCGCCGTCCGCTCACTCGCCGGGCGGTTTTTGCAGTATCGGCTGGATTTTATTACCGACGACAAGCAGATAAGCCCGCTGCTTAAGAAGGTCAAGCTGGCCCACACGATTCCCAATCTGCCCCCCATCCTGCAGAGCGTAAAAGTAACCTCTTCCAGCGAGGCGCCTGCCGTTAAAGCTCGCACCATCGTCAGGCCTGCCCCCAAGGAAGACGCACACTCCGATAAACTTTTCACGGTTGAGTGGCAGGCCAGCGATGATAATCAGGATGAATTATCTTACAAGGTCTTTATCCGCGAAGTGGGTTCTTCCCGCTGGATCCAGATCGCTAAGGACCTCAAGGAGACCAAGTGGCAGTGGAACTGCCTGACCGCCGCCGACGGCCGATATGAGTTGAAGGTCGAGGCTTCCGACGCGCCCGACAACATGACCGGCCAGGAATTGACCGCCGCCCGGATTAGTCAGCCTTTCGTTGTGGATAACACCCCGCCGGCGATCCCGGAGCTGATTTATACCATGGAGGGTAATACCCTTCACTTCTCCGCCCGGCTCAGTGACCGCATAAGTGTTATCGGCGCGGTCGCGTTCGTTATCGATAGTGCCGAAGATTGGCACATGGTCTTGCCCGTCGATCTGGTCTTTGACAGTCGCGAAGAGCAGGTGGAATTTGAATATGAGATAGAAGAACCCGGTGAGCATCTGCTCACCATTCGCTTTGAAGATGCCCTGGGCAACAGGGCCTATCGCAATCTGACAATCTCGATACCTCAGCAATAGGAGTGATAAATTGGAAAACCATCGAATCAGCAAAATCAAGAAACGGCGTAAATCCGGATTTCGCGCCCGGATGAAAACCAAAAAAGGCCGCCAGACTGTCAATGCCAAGCGCCGCGCCGGCCGAAGCGTTAATGTCCGCGGGCTTTAATTGGGTGGGGTACAGACCCGCCGACTGCCGTAGAGCAGCATTATTCCTGCCGAAATCCCCATAAGTAAGATTATCGTCGCCGCCCCTGTGGACAGGGCCCAGTCCGGCTTTACGGTCGGCAGATAATAGGTCAGGTGATAGGGCCAAAATGCCGGATAATGCAGTACCGGCGCCTGCAGTTGTTCATCAATCGAGGCGGTTAGCTGCGATTGCTTCGGCCAGGGTCCGATCTTGCCGTTTATCATCTCGGAAATACTGCGGTGCAGGTTTTCCAGCCGAATCACCAGGAAATTGGCCTGCGGCTCGAAGAAGGAAAACTGCTCGCTTTCGATGTCCCAGTGGCCGTAGGCCTGCTGCATCTCGAGCAGTTCCCGGTTATGGTGCAGGCTCACCGCCGCTATCTGTACCAGCAGGCTCGCCCCCGCCAGGATTATCATGCTCCACCGCCGGCTCCTGCCCGGCTGAGTTTGATACAGACCAAAAAAAGCCACCGCCAGGAACGCCAGCGGTATATTTCGCTCGAAGTAACGTGGTCCCCAGCAGCATCCCCCATGCCAGGAAAATACCGCGCTGTGCAGCAGCAGACCGGCTACCAGGGAAAACAGCACCAGCATCGCCCATGCCCGCTGTAATCGCCAGAAACTCGCCATCCCGACAACGGCAAGTATCATAATTGGATTATAGATAAAAATGCTCTTGCCCGGGCTGAACAGCATTCCCGCCAACCCCCGCGGCAGATACGACAGGGAGAAGGTATTGTGCGGACCCGAGATGAAACTGCCGAAATGCCGGTAGGTAATATAACAGTGTACCAGTAACGCCGGCAGCATCAGCGCTACCACCAGGATATAGGGCAACAGTTTTTTTCTTTTTGCCTCCGTTTGTTCGCCAGGACGATGATTTTGCTGATAAATGAAATAAAATGCCAGAGCCAGCCACCCCGCAATGGTAAAAACGGTATCGATCCGCATCAAAAACGCGTAAGCCATTGCCGCCGCCCCTCCAGCCAGCGCCGTCCGTGAATTATTTACCTGATACCGCCGCAAGGCCCAGACCCCGATGATGAAAAGCAGGGCTATGTGACACTCCTCCTGGCATTCCTTGGAGCCTTGCCATAATCCCGTCGCGAACACCACCAGCACCGCGCCCGTCCAGCACCGGCGCGGCGAAAAACCGAACTCCCGCAGCAGCAGGAAGAAAAAAACTGCGATCAGTCCCAGCACCGGCGGGAACATAGTTAATGCGATTATCGAGCGGATTAGTTTGTCTGATTCGATGCCCAGCCCATAGCGACAGATGTAATAAGGTCCGGCGAAGATCAGCGGCTGGCCGATGCCGTAAAACGAATAATAATTGCCGTCCTTTCCTCGATAAGTCGCCGGCGGCAGCGGCTCGCCTGCCAGCGGACGAATCATCAAGTCACCATGATCCACCATCGATTTGGCCACCAGATATCGGTTGGGCGGGTCCATGCTCATGCTGGCATGATTAGTGAAAAAGCTTACCGTCACCACCCCAAAAAATAGCAGGATTAGGCTTTTATATAAATAAGCTATCTGCCGTTTTGGCTGTTCCATGGGATTTTGGGTTGTTTTTGGTATTTTTTTAACCTGTTGGATCGATAATTCATATCGGCTAATTTCACCGGACGCCATGATATACCATTGCCAAAGCTGCCTCTGCCATATACTATCTATCAGGTGGGTTTCCCATAGATGAATAAATGCGATGGATCCGGATTTAATGGAAATAGAAATACATCCGGAAATACTTAAGCAGCAAAGATTTAGCTGCAATTGCTGCGGCCGGGGCTGCCGTTCTTTTCTGGTATCGCTCTCCCGGCAGGAATGCGATTCTATCGAATCCCGGCAGGACTGGCGAAAGTTTATAAAAACCGACGAGTTTTTCCTCAAAACCCCATCAGCCAAGCCCACCGGCTGGGGCCTGGCCAAATTCGCTGACGGCCGGTGCGTATTCCTGGACGATCATAACCTTTGTCAAATTCATAAGTTATACGGATTAACAGCCAAGCCTAAGGCCTGTCAGCTTTATCCGTTTACCTTCACCGGTTATGCCGGCCGGCTGCGGATTGGCCTGCGATTTGACTGCCTGGCTGTCTGCCGTAACGAAGGTACCAGCCTGGATAGCTATCGCCGGGAGTTGGATCGCTTAGCCCGCGAAATGGTCCCTCAGACTGCGGGGAAAATTACGGTTCCCCCGATAGGCCCCGGCCGAAAGACGATTTCGCCCGCGAGATTTGACGCTGTCAACGAGACCCTCATCGAAATCGTCAATACCGAAGGCCTCAACCTTTTACAGCGGCTTCACTGGCTGCAGCGGTTTATCGCTCACCTCGCCAAGGTCCGGTGGAACAACATTAATGACGACGATTTTCCCGTTCTCTTGAATATGTTTAAAGATTCATTACTGACGGAGGTTCAGCGCAGGCATTTTCAGCCGCAGCCGGTTTTTGGTCGGCCGCGAAAGGTCCTCGGTCAGGTCTTTTTTCTCTTGAGTCATCCTACCACGATCATCTGCCGGCAGCTCCGCGGTTTCCGCCGGGAGATGAAAGATCGGCTGGATAATCTCCGGGCCATGCGCCGGCTTGCGTATCTTACCGGCCCGCTGCCCGCGGTTCAGCCGACCTGGCCGGCGGTGGATTTAGCGGATTTGGAAAAGAGTTTCGGACCCTGGCCACCTCCGGTTCAGCAGATGCTTACTCGTTATCTCACTTGCCGACTCGGCAGTGTCAGTTACTGTGGGCCGAATTTCTATAATTACAGTCTGATGGAGGGTGCCCGTTGGCTGTTGTTAGCCCTGATAACCGTCGGCTGGCTCATGCGAATCGCCGCCCTCCAGGCCGGCCGGGGTAATATCGAATTGGCCGATGCCCACACTGCGGTGATGACCATCGATGGCAATATGGGGTATGGCACTTCTATGGGCGGTCGAACCGGGCGAATGCGGCTGAATTTCCTCAAGGACCATCTTGAGCAGCTAATTGACTGGTATTGTGCTTAAAAACTTTTCTTTTGATTTTGTTGTTTTGCAAGAGGGTTTTTTACGCCCGTACTATTTAGCGACGGATTGATAAACTTCATAGGTTTGCGCCGCGGTCTTTTCCCAGGTAAACAGCCCTGCCCGCCTTAGGCACGCCTGCCGCACCGCGGTATTACCTATATCATGCTCTAGTGCCGCTTTTATCGCCTCGGTTATCTCATCTACCTGATAGGGATCGAACGTTCTGGCCGCTTCGCCCACCACTTCCGGTATAGCGGTAGCGTTGGCGCAGACCACCGGCGTGCCGCAGGCCATCGCCTCCAGGGCCGCCAGCCCGAATCCCTCGTATAGACTCGGATGCACCACCAGACTGGCCAGATTATACAGCCCCGGCAAATCCCTCTGTTCCACCCACCCGGCGAACCGCACCTGCCCGTCAATTCCCAGCCGCTTCGCCTCGGCGGCCCGTGCCGCCGTTTCGCGGGAGATTTTTCCTGTCAATATCAGGGGAAATTCCTCCCGCTGGTTCCTGTCCAGTTGTCCGTAGGCGATGATGAGCCGCTGGAGATTTTTGTGCGGCTTGTGATTGCCCGTATAGAAGATAAATTTCTCCGGCAGCCGATATTTTAGCCTTAATTTTTCTAATACGTTCTGATCGGCGATGGGCCGGCAGGACAAATCGTAACCCTGATTAATAACCGTGATTTTCTCTTCGTTTATACCCAGAAGATTGACGATGTCTTTCTTGCTGTTTTGGGAGATAGTGATTACTTTTACTGCTCGCCGGGCGTTTCGACCCGCCACTAGGCGGAAGTAAGCCCTTTTACCCGCCGAGCAGTAATTAGCCACCGTCAGCGGATACAAATCGTGAATAGTCAGCACCAATCGCTTATGCCGCATTCCCAAAGGTAGATCAAAATGGGGATAATGATATAAATTGCTCTCGTCCCGGAAACGTAAAAACTCCGCGTGTTGCCCCAGCGACAGGCTCCCTGTTCTTACCGGCTGGAGCTGGAGGTTTTCTTTGTTTGCCGGCGGGAGTTTTTCTTTTATCTGTCGTAAGATTTCTTTTTGCTGCGGGCACCAGTCGTTGTAATATATCCGCCAGCCGCTTTCCGGGTGCCTGCCGACCAGCTCTCGCAGTAGCTGCCGGGCGTATTCTTCGCCTCCGCCGGCCAGATGGGCCAAACGCAGGTCAAAACTGATTTTCATGGTTTATTTTATCGGGGGCGATACTTTGCATTATTGTTCTTTTTCTTGTTCTACTCTCGACATTCGACTTTCAACTATCTCCGCCGTAGGCAGTGTGCGGTTGCGCACCGTTTCATCTTACCAGAGTTGATAACTACCCTCCGGCCGCAGTGCCAGTGGTCGGCCGAGGATTTCGGAGTAGATTATTCCCTGCGCCAGATCGCCGGGGCTGGACAGGGTCATTTGCCGGCTGGGTAAATCGGCCGCTTGGCCTATCTTCGGTTGAGCCGTTTGCGCCTGCTGCGGCCCGCTGGTCTCCAGATTGCTGATAACTTGTTCCGCAAACTTTATCACGGTGAGCGGACTTTCGCTTGGTTCGGGGTGTCGAGTTTCCTTTATTACCTGCCGAGCGCGCTGCGGCTGGGGTTGGGGCGGGCGTTCCACCGGCGGACGAGGTTTTACTGGCGTTGGGATTGTCGGCCTTTCCCGACGGACCGTTGACATTTGAGGGACATGCTTCCTGGGCCGCGCTGACGTCGGGTGGGGTGAGCTTGGCCTTGGTACGGGTTGCGATATCGGCTCTTGTCGCTGGGTGGTCGGCGGCTGGCCCGGTATTTGCATCTTGCGGGCGTAACTAGGCAGGGGCTTGGCGGGCGGTTTGGTTCGCGGCTGCTGGGGCGGTTTGGGTTTTTTCTGCTTTGATTTACCGATGATACTCGCTATGGCGTAAAGTACCATGAAGACGATTATCGGCACCAGTTTGCCGAGGCCGTCTTCATTGTCGCGCGCTGCTAACTGCCAGATTGCCGGGATACTTTGCCACATATCTTTATACCGTAATGTAACTTTTACAGATTATTCTTTGCCCACCGGGGTATTTTCTGTTTATTGCGGTTTGATTTCCGGTCCGCCGCCGGTTCCGCCGCGGCCGATGGAATCTCTCATTTGGGTATCAGCGAGGATATTTTTCATTCGGTAGTAATCCATGATTCCCATATTGCCTTTGCGGAACGCCTCGGCCATCGCCAGCGGTACTTCTGCTTCTGCCAGGACCACCTTAGCCCGGTTTTCCTGCACCTGGGCCCGCATTTCCTGTTCCCGTGCCACCGCCATGGCGCGCCTGCCTTCCGCCTCTGCCTGCCGGAGTCGTTTATCTGCTTCTGCCCGCTCCGTCTCCAGATACGCTCCCACGTTAGCCACGTCACGCACGCTGGCCACGCTCACGTCCGCGATATCGATGGATACAATTTCGAAGGCGGTCTGGGCGTCGAGCCCGCTCGCCAGCACCTTGCGGGAGATGCGATCGGGATTTTCCAGCACGTCCTTATAGGTATCCGACGAGCCGATAGCGCTGACGATGCCCTGGCCGACGCGGGCGATTATCGTCTCTTCCGTAGCTCCGCGGACCAGTTGGTCGATATTGCTCCGCACCGTCACCCGCGCCCGCACCAGCAGGCGGATGCCGTCCTTGGCCACCGCGTCCAGCATGTTCATATTGGGATCGGGCGTTTGTTTGGGGCAATCGATAATCTTCGGCTTGACCGTTGTCTGCACGGCGTCCAGAATATCCCGCCCCGCCAGATCAATCGCCCGGGCCACGTCAAAGTTAAGATTTATTTTGGCTCGGTGGGCGGCGATCATCGCCTGCACCAGCGTGATTACATGCCCCCCGGCAAAATGGTGCGCCTGCAGATCATTGAAGGTAATGGCCAGATTCGCTTTATAGGAGATTATCAGAGAGTTCACGCACGTCATTACATCTGTCGGGTCTTTGCGGATCAGGTAAACGCTTTCCAGGTCTCTGGTGGTAAGTGTCGTAATTCCCGCCTGCACCATCGAAATCCGGGCCGTGACAATCAAGTCCGGGCGAACCTTCCGCAGCCACATCCCGATCAGGTCGATAAACGTCACCTTCGCTCCGCTGGATAGCGCCTGGATCCACAGTTTTAAAAATCTCCCGATAATAATAATGGGTACCAGAGCTATTATGATAATGATCAGCAGGATTACCAGCGTTACATTACTGCCGGATGCCCCGAGAGCGAAAATATCCATAATTATTTACTCCTTATTTAGGGTTTACGATTCCCACTTTGTCATCAACGGATTAGGTAATGGTTTTGCCCACTACGATATTGTTGCCTTCCACTTTGACGACCACGATGTCGCAGCCCCTGTCGATTAATTCGCCCATGGTAGCCACGCTATAGCGTTCGCCCTCAATTTCCGCGATGCCCGAGGGGCGTAGCTGGGTTACGGTTTTGCCGGTTTTTCCCAGTAGTTGGCTGTAATCATCTTCGGATATCCCCGCTTTGCCCCGCTGCGCATCTGTTTCGGGCGAGGGGTTCAATATCAGCCGGCGTCCGATTGGCGTGCGGGGAAAATATTTCAGTCCTATCCCAATCACCACCGGCACGAAGATTATCGTCGCCGTCAGAAAGGCCAGTCCCATATTGACGCTGATGCCGAAGGCCAGATATAGTGCCGCGATTATCGCCGACGCCGCCAGGAATCCCAGCACTCCGCCCGTCGGCAGTAGTATCTCCAGGATGGTCAGCACCACTCCCAGAATCAGCAGTAATATAGCGTAAAAAATCATGGCCGACGCTCTAGCTAATAAATTATTGAAAAGTCACCCATTCAAAAAATGAATTACGATACTTCTTTTACAACTATACGATTTCCTTCGATAACTGCAACTATAATTTCCCGGTTCGCCTCGATAAGTTGACCTTGCGAGACCACGTCCACCCGTTGGCCGGCGATCAGCGCCTTGCCTGCCGGCCGAAGCGGCATCAGGCTGACTCCCCGGTCACCGGCTTGGATGGCTGACGTTGCTTCTATCTGTACCACCCCCCCCTGCGGTATCGCCGCCTCTTCCTGGGCGGTTAGGATCAGTCGGCTGGCCACAGGTATATGGGGCAGGTATTTGCTGAAGAAATACACCCCGATGAGAAAGCCGACAAAGCCCAGCGCGATCCCGAATATATTATTGATAAAAATCTGCCAATCGACCTGTGACTGGGGTATCGGCAGTTCCCCCGGCCGGTTTTGCACCATCATGGCTGCCAGGGCGAAAACTATCATTAAGATCCCCGAAATCCCCGCTATTCCGAATCCGGGGATAACAAATATCTCCAACATTAGTAGTACCAGCCCCACCCCGAATACCGCGATCTCCCACCAGTTCGCCATCCCGATCAGGTATTTGCTGCCGAATAATATCACCAGTGCCGCCACCGCCGCCGCCCCCGGCAGTCCCACGCCCGGCGTGCTCAGTTCGATATAGATCCCTAGCATAGCGACCATGAATAGTATCCCCGTTACTGTCGGGCTGCTCAGCCAGCGGACCAGCTCTTCCGACCAGTTGGGCTTTTCATATTCCACCGGCCGGGCAAACTGCACCCCGTCGCGTTTTTCCAGGAAGCTTAGCACCTGCTCCCTTGCATCTGGGTCCAGCCCGCTTACGATTGTCCGGGCCAGCCCGTACTCTTTAGCCTTTTGGTCGTCCAGCGTAACCAGTGTATCTGCCGTGTCGATCATGGTTTTGTCTTCCAAATCATACTGGTTTTCGTCTGTCGGCAGCTTATCTCCCTCGAAATACTCGTATTTACCCGTCTGCAGATTCTTAACTTGGTACACCTCGATTTTTTGCGTCACCATCGCCCGGCACAGCGCCACCGGGTAGTGATTGGTTTTCGCCGCCGATTCGAAATTGCTCCGCAGCAGACTCTCTGCTTTTTCCCGCTCCACTCCTTCCAGACTGCCGCCCATGGTTATCGGGGCGCAGTCTCCGATCTGGGTATTGTTCTTCATGATGATATCCTGGCACGCCACGCTGATTAAAGAACCCGCCGATATCGCCTTCGTTCGCACATATGCTACCGTATGGGCCTTCAGCGACACCTCATTTATCAGATAATTCCAGATTTCTATGGCGCTATCTACTCTGCCGCCGTAGGTGTCGATCTCATAGATGATATAGGTCGCTCCCTTATCCAGTGCCTCCTGGGTCAGCCGTTTGATCGCCTGATACATCCCGTCATCCACCATTTCATCGCAGACGATGAAGACCGCCTTTTGCGGCCCCCACAAGTGCCGGGCGGGGGCGTTGGGTTCCGCCGCTATTTTTTCTTCGCCCGGATATTTTTCTTCCATGCTTATCGGGGCGGATTTTACCTCGCCCGCGAGTTTTACCAGTTTTACCCCCAGTATCGCCGCCAGTTCCTCTTCATCTGCCGCCAGTGCGGTTACCAGTCCGATTTCTTTCGCCTGCCTGCCGTCCAGCAGCAGCACCTCATCTCCGCCCACCAGCGGCCCAGCCCCGATCATCCGCCAGCCCGTCTGCTCCTGCTGGACGAGTTGTTCGAACCCCCGCTGGTCCACCAGCTTTCTTTCACTTTCTTTGCCGATTTCGTACAGCAGCATCTTTTTATCAATCATTGCCCGCACCGCCAGTGGGTCATGTCCTGCAGCTCGGGCGAAGCTTTCCGCCTTGGTTATCACGCTCTGCTCATCCATCGGTCCTTCCAGGAGCTGCTCTCTTTCCTTGGACTCGTTGGGCAGAATCTGTCCGATCTGGGCGAATTTATCCGCCACTATCGTTCGGCAGGCGATTACTCCCAGCACGCTCATCGCCTTCGCCTCTTTGGGGATATAGGCTGCTGTCCGCACCTGGTATTTTTCCTGCAGGTGGTTTATCCTGCGGGCCAGCTCCGAAAACTTACTGAACGGACCGCCTCTGCCGCTGAACTGAAAGATCACCGTTGGTATCTTTTGTTTTTGTGCCTGGTCGATCTGCCGGTCCAGCGCCTGCCACGCTGCCCCGGCCAATTTCTCCGGGACATCGATTAGCACTGCCTCATTTTCATTAAACAGTATCGCATTGGCGTCCATACCTTCTGCCGGGCTGTTCGGTCCGGCGGTGCTGCCGCTTCTTTGTCCGTAACTCGCCGCCCAGCAAAGCGTTAAGACACTTACCGCCGTAATGCTCAACAGATATCCCCAGCGAAACCTTTTGGGTTTTGACTTTGGCTCTCGTCGTCGCATGATTTTTATCCTCATTAATTGTTGGTATCAGTAAATTTTATGTTCTTACCTGTTGTTAGAGCAAGCATAAACCCTGTCTCCACTTTAGCTCTTTCGCGGATTTTCCGCCTCGGATATACTTGCCGCATGGCTGATAAAATTAAAATGCGGAAATCTCTCCCTGAATATAAGCATATTATCTGGGATTGGAACGGCACTTTGCTCGATGACGTCGCCCAGTGTGTCGCCACGGTCAATCTTCTGCTGGAGCGAAGTGCTCTGCCCTTGCTTACTATTGACCGTTACCGGGAGCTGGTGGATTTTCCCGTCATTGATTTTTATCAGCGGATCGGCTTTGATTTTTCCCGGGTTTCCTTTGATGACCTGGCCCAGGACTACATGGCCCTGTATGTGCGGGCTTTGCCGCGTTGTCAGCTTCAGCCGCACGCCCATCGCCTGCTTGACCTGCTCATTGGGCAGGGCGTCACCCATTCGGTCTTGTCCGCTTATCAGCAGCAGCGGCTGGAGGAGGCGATTGATTACTTTCAGTTGCGGCGGTATTTCATTCGTTTGATTGGCCTGGATGATTATTACGCCCGCAGCAAGTTGGCCAACGGTCGCCGCTGGATGGGCGAGTTGTCCTGTCCGCCGAGCGAGGTACTTTTTGTGGGTGACACCTTGCACGACTTTGAGGTTGCCCGTGGCATAGGCGTGGACTGTGTTTTACTCGCCACCGGCCATCAGAGTCGCGCCCGACTTGCCGTCTGCTCCGCTCCCATCCTCGACTCCCTCGACCAGTTGACAGGGTATTTACCGATCGTTTAATAGTGAGCGGCGGGGCTTAACATTTTGGTTGAGAATACAAATACTGATTATTAGTTTATTGCGTATGGCCGAGATTTTTGGATACATGCTGACCTGGACAACTTATGGCAGTTGGCTTCAGGGTGACAAACGCGGTTTTGTAAGAGATGGTCAAATCCTTCAGGGCGACGAAAGAATGCTGCAACTCTGCAAAAAGTTCCAAAAAGGGACAACGGTCAAACTGAAAAAAGAAGAAAAAGCGGTCGTAAAAACAGCCATACTAAAAGAGGCTGAACGAATTGGTCAGAAACTTCACGCCCTGGTGGTTTGCGGCAATCATGTTTACATCGCGGCCCGCCCTTGTGGCAAATCGATAGAACGCATCGTCAGCATATACAAAAGCATAGCCACTCGTGCCTTGCGTTGTTATGGCAGGGGCGAAAAAATATGGACAAAAGGGTTTGACAAACGGTTTTGTTTTACGGAAAACGACTTCAACGCCAAGATCGCGTACATAAGAAATCACGCGAACTAAATTTGTTTAGCCCCGTCGCTGGCGACGGGGGGAATTATAAATTCGTTTAGTTTCCGTCGCTTGCGACGGGGGAAATTCGGCGGAGATACCGGTAAAATTCCTGTGACTCGAAGCTGCCCGGAGAATAATCGAAATGCGGAAATGCTACCCGAAAATACTTGCTTTTTTTATCGACTTGGTTTATACTATTGCTTCATAATGGTAGCGTTGACTTTCTGTGCATCCCCTGCCGGGGCACCTCCAGCCGAGTGGCCCACTACTTTTGGCGACCGACCCACTGCCCCCTGGCCCTTGCCTGCTGCGGATATCACTCTGGACGGCGAAGTCAATCTTACCGACTTTGCTCTTTTCGCCGTCCAATGGCTTGAACCCGGTTGCAGTTCATCGAATGACTGCTGTCAATATTGTGATTTCGACCACAGCACCGCCTTCTTACTTACTTCTTCCCTTTCACACTTTTCGCACCTTTCACACTTTTCACACTTTCTTATATCACCCAGCCTGGAAATCGATTTTTTCCGGTGTTTTTTTACCCTTGGAACAGGCCGATTCGGACAAAATATTAGTGGTTTCTTGCGTTTTTTTGCCAAAAATTCACACTTTTTCCCGGTTTTTGCGCATTTTTTCCTGGTTTTTGCGCATTTTTTCATATATATTCGCACTTTCGCGGGGGTTTTGATGATGATATTTTGCGGTAAAATTCTGCTTCTTGGCTGGCTTCTATATGCTGTTCTATACAGTACTTAGCTCGTTAGGAATCGCCCATCGGCTGACGGTTTTGTAGTGCTCATTGATGTAGTCGGGAAAAGCATCAGCCAACGACGCGACATCAGATAGTTAGCCGTAACTTCATGTTATTAAATTAGATAAATTGATCGGTGAAAATTGAAAACAACCACTATGACTGAAAAAGACAATCTCGTTGTGGGCCTGCTGGAGTTAGCGGACAAGGGCCACGGCTTTTTACGCAGCCTGGATAATAATTACCGTGCCTCGCCCGCCGATATCTACGTAAGTTACGATGTGATAAGGAGATACTCCTTAAGGGAGGGTCTGGTCCTCACCGCTCGCACCCAGAGCAATCGCGGCCGAAATCCCAACGTCAGCGAGGTTATCAGCCTGAACGACACCCCCGCCGACGAATATCTGGAAGTGACTGGCTTTGATGACTTTGTGGTGATTGATCCGCGGGAAAAAATCCGCCTGGAGACCGGGCCGGAACCGCTGGGCATGAGGGTGATGGACCTGCTCACGCCCATTGGTAAAGGCCAGCGGGGATTAATTGTCGCCCCGCCCAGAACGGGTAAGACCATATTATTACAGCAGATAGCTCACGGCATTACCACCAACCACCCGGAAATCCACCTGATGCTGCTGCTGATCGATGAACGCCCGGAAGAGGTTACCGAACTGCGGCGGAAGACCGCTGGCGAGGTGATCGCCTCATGTAACGACAAGGACGTCGATAGTCATGTCCGCACCGCCCACCTGGCCTTGGAACGGGCGAAACGGCTGGTGGAGTTCGGCGGCGATGTGGTGATCCTGCTGGATTCGATTACCCGAGTAGGCCGGGCTTTTAACAACTGGGTTCGCTCCAGCGGCAGGACGATGAGCGGCGGAGTGGATATCCGGGCTTTGCAACTGCCCAAGCAGATTTTCGGCAGCGCCCGCAAGAACGAAAACGGCGGGTCGCTGACCATTATCGCCACCGCCCTGGTCGATACCGGCAGCCGCATGGACGAGGTGATTTTCCAGGAGTTCAAGGGCACCGGCAATATGGAGCTGGTCCTCGACCGCAACCTGGCCAACCGCCGGATTTTCCCCGCCATCAACATCGCCGAATCGGGCACCCGCAAGGAGGAATTATTGATTAACAAGGAAGACCTGGAAAAAATTCATCGGCTGCGGCGGCACCTGGACAGCCTGGACGTCGGGCAGGATATGGAAACCCTCATCAAGGCCCTCAAAAAACACCCCTCCAACGCCGGCTTCCTGGCGGAATTGTAATTGTACGGTTCAAGATGGGCATTGATTTGGGGGTTTAATCGGTTCAATTCGGGACGATTCCCATCAGGATTGAAAAGGTTGACAGCACGGGGGTTATCGCATAAATTAAGCGGTCTGATTTGGGATAGTTTCAACCGCAGACCACAACCAAAGGCAATGAAAGTAAGAAGTTATGGCATATAACTGTGTAGTACTGGCCAAGCAGGTGCCTGATACTAAGGCGATCAGCGGCAAGGTGATGAACGACGACGGTACCGTCAATCGCTCCGCCCTGCCGGCGATTTTCAATCCGGAGGACCTGAACGCCCTGGAGCTGGCCCTGAAGATTCGCGACGCGCACGGCGGCACGGTGACGGTAATCACCATGGGCCTGCCCGCCGCCGCCAATATCCTGCGGGAGGCGCTCTACCATGGCGCCGATCGCGTCATCCTGGTAACCGATATGCGGGCGGCGGCCAGCGATACCCTGGCCACCAGCTATATCCTTAGCTGCGCCGTAAAAAAACTGGGCCAATTCGACATCGTCCTGTGCGGCCGGCAGGCGATCGACGGCGATACCGCCCAGGTGGGGCCCCAGGTGGCGGAAAAACTCCACCTGCCGCAGATCACCTACGTCGAAGAGCTGCAGGAACTGGCCGGCGATAAAATCATCGTTCGGCGGAATATCGGCAGCGGCTGGCAGAAAGTGCAGGCGAAGCTGCCCGTGCTGCTTACCGTTATGGATACCGCCGGCGAACCTCGGCCCCCCGGGGCCAAGCGAATAATGAAATTCAAAAAGGCCCGCTGCCCCAGTGAGCTGCAAAAAACGGAAGCTACGCCGGCTGAAATCGATAGCCTGCGGCAAAAAGGCCTGTTGATCGAGCAGTGGGACCTGGGTGACATCGAAGCGGACCTGGACTGGTGCGGCCGAAGCGGCAGTCCCACTAAGGTCCACCGCATTCAAAGCGTCGTGCTGACCTCGACGGGACAAAAGGATATCCCGCCCACCGACGAGGGCGTCCGCCAGTTGGTCCACGAATTGATTGAGGATCACATCATCGGCTGACAATTTTCGGCAGGCGGGCGGAATTTTCGAAAAATAGTAAGGCGATTTGGCATCATATAAAAAAGCGGAGCAGGAATGATTGAAGTTAATCGAAAAGGCGAGGTCTGGGTTTTTGCCGAGCAGCAGCAGGGCAAGCTTAGTGAGGTCTCCCTGGAGCTGTTGAGCAAGGGCCGGCAACTGGCGGAGGCCGTTGCGGTGCCTGTCTCGGCGGTATTGGCCGGGGCGGGTGTGAAGCACCTGGCCGACGAGCTGGCTGCTTACGGGGCCAGGAAGGTGTACCTGGTGGAGGATGAGTTGCTGGCGGACTACCAGTCAGCCAGCTACTGCAAGGTGTTGTGTCGGCTGATTGAAAAACATCAGCCGCAGATTGTACTTTACGGGGCCACCGCCGTCGGCAGGGACCTGGCCCCGCGGATCGCCTCGGCCCTTAAGGCGGGTCTGACCGCCGACTGCACCGACCTGCAGATCGGCTCCTATAAAGTCCCCGGTAAAGAGCAGGTTTACGAGGGGCTATTGCATCAGATTCGGCCGGCCTTCGGCGGCAATATCATTGCCACCATCGTTAATTACGACCGTTGGCCGCAGATGGCCACTGTCCGCGAAGGCGTAATGCCCCTGCCACAGCGGAACGGCAGCCTCAGCGCCCAGGTGATAACCGAGAAGGTTACGCTTAGCCCGGAGGACCTGGCTTTAAAGATTCTCGCCAGTCATTACCAGCCGCGGAAGGTGAATTTGAAAAGCTCGCGGATCATCGTGGCCGGCGGGGCGGGCGTCGGCAGTAAGGAAAACTTTGCCCTGATCTGGGAGCTGGCCAATGTCCTCGGTGGGGCGCCGGGCGCCTCGCGGGCCGCGGTGGACCTGGGATTTATCGATCGCGATCACCAGGTCGGCCAGACCGGCACCACGGTTCGGCCGGCGCTTTATATAGCGATCGGCATCAGTGGTGCGGTCCAGCATTGTGCGGGGATGAGCGAGTCAGCCAAGATTGTGGCGATTAATAACGACCCCGAAGCTCCCATCTTCAAGGTAGCCCATTACGGGATTGTGGGCAACCTCAATAACGTCGTGCCCAAAATGGTCAAGGCGATCAGGAGCAAAAACTGACGGTTTTTTACAGAGTTTCCATGAAAGAAAAGAAAGATGGCCAATTTTTATACTGATAACGACGATATCCGGTTTTTGTTTCGCTATTTCCCGCTGACGAAGTTAGCCGGCATTATGAACGACGATTTTTCCGCCGCCGCCGACTTCGACTGGGCGCCCGCCGACGCCCGGGAAGCGGTGGACAACTACAACCAGCTCCTGGACCTGGTCGGCCAGCTTAGCGGCGATTATATCGCCCCGCGCGCCGAGGATATCGACCGCCAGGGCAACACCCTCCACGAGGACGGCTGCGTCAGTTACGCGGGGGGGATGCAGGAAAATATCCGCAACCTCTCCGACGCCCAGTTGATGGGCTTTACCCTGCCGTACCGCTTCGGCGGGCTGAACTGCCCCAATCTTATCTACAATATGAGCAATGAGCTGGTCTCGCGGGCGGACGCCGCTTTGATGAATATCTACGGCCTGCAGGGCATCGCCGAAACGATTAATGCCTTCGCCAGTGAAGAGATTAAGCAGCAGTATCTTCCAGGTTTCGCCGCGGGCAAACTCACCGGCGCCATGGTCCTGACCGAGCCGGACGCCGGCAGCGACCTGCAGGCGGTCAAGCTGCGGGCCTATCAGGACGAGCAGGGCAACTGGTTTCTCCACGGCGTCAAGCGGTTCATCACCAACGGCTGCGGCGAGGTGCTCCTGGTCTTGGCCCACAGTGAGCCGGACCGCAGCGGCGGGCTGGGTCTGAGTTTATTCGTCTGCGACCGCGGACCCACCGTGCGGGTCCGCCGACTGGAAGATAAGCTGGGCATCCACGGCTCGCCCACTTGCGAGCTGTTTTTCAATCACACACCCTGCCAGTTGATCGGCGAGCGGCAGCGGGGGCTGGTCACCTACGTTATGAGCCTGATGAACGGGGCACGGGTGGGCATCGCCGCCCAGTCGCTGGGCATCGCCGAGGCTGCTTTTCGCGTAGCTCGCACCTACGCCGCCAGCCGGCGGCAGTTCGGCTCCGCCATTGAGGCCTTTCCCGCCGTCCGCGATTTGCTGGTGGAAATGAAGCTGCAGATCGAGGCGGCCCGAACTCTCACCTACGAGACCTGCTGGATCGTGGACCACGAATACGGCGCGGTCCGCAAATTGGAAGAAGGTAAAATCAGCGATCCCGAGCAGAAGAAGCAGCTCAAGGCTGAGGAGAAGAGGCTCAAGCGGCTGGCGGGTATGATGACTCCCATGAGCAAGTATTTCGCCAGCGAAGTGTGCAATCGCGTCGCTTACGACGCCGTCCAGGTCCTCGGCGGCAGCGGCTACATGAAGGATTACCCGGTCGAGCGGCACACCCGCGACGCCCGCATCACCACCATTTATGAGGGGACATCGCAATTACAGGTTATTGCCGCCGTCCGCGGCGTTTGCAGCGGAGCCGCCGACAAATACCTTCAGGAGCGGCAGGAGCTGCTGGAGGGCGTCTGCCCCGACGAGCTGCGGGATTTAGCCGGGATTCTCCAGACCGGCCGCAGCCAACTGGCCCAGGCGGTTGCTTTTGTCAAAGAGCAGCCGGGCACCGAGTACATGGACCTCCACGGCCGAAAGCTGGTGGACGCCGCTATTATGCTGATTGTGGGCCATTTGTTCCTGCATCAGGGCATCGCCGAGCCGAGCTGGCACGATGCTTTCAGTCCGGCCCAGCCGGTGGATACTTCCGATAACCCTGCCGCCCCGATGGATGCATATCGGACTGTGCGGAATCATAAACGGGTAATTGCCCGGCGGTATATCCAGTCCGGCGCGGTTAACCTGGAAATGCTTTGCCGATTGATTACTGCCGGCGACCGCTCCAGCATGAGCGATTACGATACCATCGTTGGGCCGGTACCGGCGGCGTAAGGGTGGATTTATTTAACGAAACGGTTTAATGGTTGTTTCGATATTCCTTTGATTTTGCAAAAAACAATAATAACGGGGTTTGGCATTTCTGACTGATGGCTTATTTTGCCGCAAAGCGATTTTTCCCTGGCCAATATCGGACCCTTCGTGGGGCGGGCTGGGATTTGTTTTGTTTTGCCGACTGAAAAAATACGGGGCAAGTGGCAGGGTTAAACAGCCGACAATTATTATGGTGGTTTTATTATCAACCGGACAGGAAAAACATCTTTTTCACGAGGTTCAAGTAATGGCTGAAAGAAAATTTGTAATCGGCAGTGATTGTAAGACATTATTGGAAGAGGTGATCTGGAAAGAGATTCCGATAACCGTTACCGACAAGTGCGACGGAAATTTACGGGTTTACAAATCTCGCTTTCTCGCCCTGCAGCCTAATCGGCTGGTTATCAGCCTGCCGGTGGACCAGGATAACGAAGAACAGATGGCGCCCCGGGCCGGCCAGGAATTGGCCATCACCTTTAAGAAAGGCTACAACAAATGTTTGTTTGTCAGCCGGTTTATCAGTCTGACGGATTTTGAACGGGAGGACGGGGATTCGACAGCGGCCCTGGTGATATATCGGCCGGAGCAGATCGAGAAAGTGCATCGCCGTGCTTTCGAGCGGGCTGATGTCCCGTCGGGTGAGGAAGTGGCGTTTAATTTTTGGTTGGCGGATCGGCCGGGGCGGAAATTCCAGGCGGTGCTCCAGAATATCTCGGCGGGTGGCCTGGCCGCCATAATCGATACCAAAGACGCCGGTATCCTCAAGGTGGGTGATCAATATGATCTCCAGTTGCCGCCGCTGGCGGACCAGGAGCCGATAACCGGGCGAGTCAACCTGCGGCATATCACCCCCAAGCCACTGGGTAACCGCCTGTTGCTGGGCTTTCAGTTTGTCGGGCTGGAGTTAAGCGAACCGGGCCGGGCTACCTTGCAGCGGATCAGCAGTGTGGTCAACGTTTTCCAGCGAAGGGGGAAAAACACCCCCAGCCGACAACTGGTTAGATAAAATTTCAGTAAGCGTTCACGAGGGGAAATATCGCGCTTTATGTCATTGCGAGCGGCGCAGCGACGCGGCAATCTATTTTTACGTTGGCAGTTTTTTCCGGGCGATTACTTCCAGCATTTCCTTCATCCGCTGCTTATAGGTATGTTTGGCCAGCAGTTTCCGGCGGCCTGCCTCGGCGATGCGGTTTCTTTCGCCTTCATTTTTCAGGTAGTACTTCGCCTTGCGTACCAGGTCGTCGGCGGTGTCGAAGGTGATTATCTCTCGGCCCGGCTCGAACAGGCTGGCCAGCCCTCCCTGCCGAAGGTGCCGCGGTTGCATCCTGACCAGACAAAAGCCCCCCGCCCCGATGCAGTCCAGCAGCTCTGTTGTGGGCCATCCCTCGCTGGAGATATGCAGAAATATCTTTCCGGCATTGTATATCTTGTTCATTTCCTGGTCATCTTCCGCCGCCGCTGCCAGTTGGCCGACGGGCGATTGCTGCCAGTTGGCTGAGAGGGGCATGGGCTTAATCTGCGGCGGCTGCCAGATCCGAAGTTTCACTCCTGACTTGACCACTGCCTGACAATAGGTATCTACCAGAACCGCCTCACCCAGGTAATTTTGCAGTAACTGCGTAAAGAATTTTATCAGGTCTTCTTCCCGCAGGCGGATGCCGCACTTCTGGGCACGCTGCAGGAATTGCCGCGCCGTTTGACGTTGATATTGTTCCGGTCGGCGGGATATCTCTTCGATGATCGCCTGCCATAATTGTTTATGGGTGGGCAGGGTGATATTATAAGTTTCCGGGTCGGTGCTCGCCCGGTGAGCGAGCAGGACCACGTCACTTTCATAACGGCTTTTTTCCGCTTCGGTCAGCCGGACCGGCTGATACCGCTGGTGGTCCGCCGCCGGGGGTAGATAGGCGACCTGCTCGGCGGGTACTTTTGCTTGTTCGAGTGTTTCTACTTGCTCCTGCCTGCTGCATAAAATGAAGTCATTGGGCCCGATCCGCTGGGCAGGCTCTTTTGCCAGCAGGCCCTCCGCCGGCTGACGCAGCAGCGTCACGCAGCGGGCGAACGCCGGCAGACGGGGATTGATATCCTTCCGTAGGGCATCCACCAGGAGGATCAGGTGCGGCTTAATCTTATTCAGCCGCTCCAGTTGCGCCAGGGTGGATACCGCGTCCGGCTTATCCAGCACCTGCAGATCGACCCCGGCCCCCAACTGGGCCAGGCTCGCCAGGGCATCCCGACTGGTGCTATACTCGGTTACCGAATAGACATTGGTGCAGTTTACCGCCCGTAAAGTGTCTTGACCATCAGCCGCGGGGGTTTGCAGAGAGTCTATCGGCAGCGGCTCCGACTGGTGCTGTTGTAATTCGTTAAATAGTCTTTCGCATCCCGCCAATATTTTATCCGCTACCTGCTGCATGACCGCGGTTAGCCTCTGATTGAATATCTGGTTCTCCTGGTCACTCAGCCACGCCCAGGCGATGCTCTGCTCGATGATGTTGTAACCGGGGTGGCTCTGATAGAAATCCATCAGTTTCGCCAGGGGGTCTTCCCCGACCAGCAGGACCAGTCTGCCGCCGGCTAAGGCGGCGGTAAAGTCCCGCAAATGCATAGCCAGCTTGACATTCAGCAGCTCCGGCTCCAGCACCAGTAAAGCCTGGTAAGGGGCCATATGCTCCAGAAAGGCCCGGGCCTCAGCCCCATTACCGATACCGTTCATCGCCAGATTGCCGGTCGTGAAGGTAGTCCGCGCCAGTTGAGCCTGGGCCGCCAATAGCGGGACGGAGCTATTACCCAGCCAGCTCCGCCTGCCGTCGGGCCGGACCCGACGATAGGTCACGGACCCGTCGTTAGCTTCCGCCAACTGGAAGCAGTCGGGAATAGCGGTTTCCGCCAGCCGTTGGGCCAGCGGGGCGTCTCTTTCCTTGAGGGCTGCCAGGTTAGCTCGGAATAAGTCCTCCGCCGGCCAATCAGCCAGGATATTCGCCGCTGATGCCTGCGGCGCTGCGTATTCTACGGTTGTGGTAATGTGCTCGCGGATGGCGGAGGGCATGATTAAATACCTATTTCAATAGTTGAGACGGCCGGTGATTTATCAATCTCCGTCTGTTGCGGCTGAAATAAGATGGAAACGGAAGTATGGCCGAACTGCTGCAGCCGATTGGTTTTTACCTTGATATCGCAGGGATTGCAACAGCCGAAACAGTCGCAGGGCAGATATTCGCTGCTCATCTGGAAGTTTTCATCGAGGATATGCCCGATGGCTCCAGCCGCTTCGTAAAGGTCGTGATGGCAGCGATAGATACTGCCATTCGGTCCGATTAATAGCTCCGTGGTCCGGCAGAGCACCTTCTGCCGGCTTTTCCCGGTACAGGCCTGGGGATATTTATATTGGCCGTACAGGGTCCCGTGGTAATAGCCGAGAAATTCCTTGGTGCGGAAATCGATGCCTTCCGCCCTGGCCCGCTCCTGGGCCTGGAGGATATGCCGGGCCTTTTCGGGGTCGGGATGGACGATAGCCCATATTCCCACGGAGAAATCCGCCTCCAGCAGCCGATGTGTTTTGGCCAGCAGTTCGTCCAGGCTCGCCTGTTCGGGGTGGTAGCTGACCCGGATGGAGGCGTAAGGGGCGGCCCGCCGCAGTCGCGCGGGATCGACCTTATCTATCATCTCCTCCACGTCGAAGCAGAGGTTGGTCAAAACGTCGATCCTGATTCGCTCGGGCAGACCGTTGATAATATCGTAAAAACCGGGGTGGATGCTCGGCTCACCGCCTTGTAAGGTGATGGGAACCTCACCTTCGCTACGCTGGAGGTTGGTCAATCGGCTCAGTCCCCGAATCCAGTCGGCAGCGGTCATCAGCCGCTCTTTTTTCCGCGGCGAACCGAATTCATTGATGCAATAACTGCAGTGATAAGGGCACGACATCGTTAAAAAAGCGGCGACATAGTTGCAATTTTTGGCGATAACTGTCGGCGAAAGGCATAAAGGGCGGCTCATGGGCGATTTTCCCGTTGATTTTGTGTGATTTCTCGCGATTTTTTTGCGATTTTCCCGTTGATTTTGCGTGATTTCTCGCGATTTTTTGCGATTTCTCGTGATTTCTTGTGATTTCTCGCGATTTTTTTCCGTTTTTTTTCAGGAAAACGCGGTTTTTTACCGGGCGGACTCTACCAACTGCCGGGCAGCGGGCTTGACCTTTATTTCGTCAGCGGGTATGGCTTTTCCCTGCATGAGGGCATCGACCGCCTCGACCACCATTTCCGGGGTCAGGTATTCCATGCAGTTTTTTTGCTGGTGGCAGCGCGGTTGAAAACAGGGCATACAGGCCGCATCGCAGGCAGGCGTTAACTTGATGCCATGACCGTACATATATACCTGCTCAGGCGCGGTGGCCCCGAACAGGGCGACAATCTTTTTCCGCAGGGCCAACGATACGTGCAGGCCCAGCGAGTCGCTGGTGATAATCAGCCGACATGACGCCAGCCAATCGATGTAATGCCGGACGCTGTTGAGCGATTGCTGCCAACTGACGGCGTATCGGTCACTTAGCAGGCGATAAAGACTTTTCCAATGGTGCGTGGGCCATAGCTTGGTCGGCCATTTGGAACCGACGTGATTGTTCAGGCCGATGTCGTAAAGCTCCACCACCCGGGGTTTATAACCCAGGATGTAGCGCTGGCCGTTCCATTCTCTGCCGACGGTCTGGAAGAGCGTCTCCTGCAATGGCAGATACCCATTACGCTCCAGGGCGGCGGATAACGGACCGGCGGACTCCGGATAAAAACTCTGGCAGCCGGGGCTACTGCAATCCTTAAAGCCATAGCGGATGTCCGCGGGCATCGCGGCGGCGAACTCGCACCAGTCCTTCTGCTTTTCCAGATTGATAATCATCTGGTAATGACCCGTAACTAGCCCCGCGGGTATCTGGTCGGGGCTGTCGGCCAGGATAAGATGGTCTATCAGGTGATTTTCCGTCAATAAATCGAAGGCAGCCTGGGCGGAGATCCAGGTAACATCCCAGCCTTTGAAGTCCTCCAAAAGGCAGGTACAGCGAAAGACATCGCCGTAACTGACGACGGGCGAGATGTTATGGTCACAAGTCTCTGAAAAACCGTGTTTTATGATTAAAAGTCGCTTTCGGGTGCTCATTTAGTCTTTCCGCGGTAAGGGTCTAATAACTCAATAGTTATACTCTTAATTTCGGCATATCAACTGCCCGACATGAATAAATTACTAGTTATCGGTCGCTGGGGGATTTCCCTATAGATTGATATTGCCAATTGCCGATTTTTTAAGAGAAACGACGCAAGGCAGGGTGTTTTTGTATTTATTTCAAGGAGAGGAGGATAATAATCTTATGCCGACGAAAGGCGGTTTCACGGCGGAACTGAATCCCATTGATTTAGAGCAGAGTGTAAGTATCAAGCGCTGCCACGGGCTGGGCAATGTTATATGTCTGTTGCCGGTGCTGGACTATTTAAGCGAGCTCGGCTGGAAGGTGAAGCTAATTACCCGCCCGGAATGGAGTTACGTTATATCCATCCTGCGGCCGGGATTAAGCCTGGATTGTCTGGCCCAGCCGCAGCAAGGTGTGATTGACCTGGACGATTTGACGGAGCGTGAGATACCCGTCGAGCATCGCACGGATGAGTTCGCCCGGCTGCTGGGGATAGAACGAACATTTCCCGCATTATCATTGACCATTCCAGCCAGGTGGAAGGAACCATACCAACGGCTGGCGGGCAGCATAATCTTCGCCCCGGAAGGCGGACATTCCTCCCGCTGCTGGCCGATAGAGCAGGCGAAACAGCTCAAGGAGAAACTGCCCGGCGAGAAGCTGGTGCTGGTCGGATTAAAGTGCGACGGCGATATCCCCTGCGACGAGGATCTGCGGGGCCAATTGGAGCTGCATGAGCTGCTGGGGGTATTATCGCAGGCGGATACAATAATAACGATGGATTCGGCAATCCTGCATCTGGGGTCGGCTTTGGGGGTGAGGATGGTAGCTATATTTGGGGGGATTAATCCTGCGTATCGGCTGCGGCCGGGACAGGACGTATTAGTGTTACAGGCCAAAATGGATTGCCTGCCCTGCAATAAGCAGGAGACCTGCGGCGGGCGGTATGACTGCATCAGGTCGATAAAAGCGGAAGAGGTAGCTGAGGCGGTTGGGCGTGATAGGCGCGGAGATTCGTGGCGATATGCCGCTGCCAGATTCGCTGGGGGTCGAGGTATTCTTTGACTTGTTTTAAACTGTCAGCGGAGGGGGGATTTTTGCCGACATCTTCAATCGCCAGGGCGATATCGCGGGGGTTGTCCGGTGAAACGAAGCGGCAGGGCAGTTGCTCCAGGTCGCTATCCTGGTAATAGTGGAGGTTGCGGGTGGTGATAACCGGCAATTGGGCCAGCATAGCGGTGATGATGGAGGTATTTCGCAGGTCGGCGCCCCGCTGGAGCAGGCTGACAAAGATGTCCGCCGCGGCCAGGCCATGGGCGATCTGGTCCTCATCGGCGTAGCCGGTCCAGGTGGTTTTATCCGACAGATTCAGGGAGTGGGTGAGCTGACGGCATTTATTAAAGTATCTTTGGTCCCTGGGGTATGATCCGCCCATAAAGATGGCGTGAACAGGGTAGTTTTCCCGATTTAACAGGTCCAAAGCCCGGATCAGCGAAAGGATATTTCGCTGCGGTTGGATGAAGCCGAAATAGGCGATGCACAGGGCCGCCGGTGGGATATGGAGGGCCTGGCGGGCGGCGGCACGATTTTGCGGGGTGCGGGGCAGGACGTTTATATGCGAGCTTACCGGGGCTAAGTAAAGTTTGTCGGGTTCGATTTTTTGGTCGAGTACCGCCTGGTAATCACGGCGGTTGGAGACGAGCACGGCATCGACACTGTGGAAAAGGCCGCGGTAGCGCCGCCGCAGGATCGGGGAACTGAGGGCGATGTCATGCTGGGTGAGGACCAGGCGAAGCTGGGGCGCCCATCGCTTCAGCAAGGCAGCCACCGCCGAGATGGTCAGCGACCGCCAGGAGCGATATTTTACGGTGAGGTTTTGCAGATGCACGATGTCGGGGGCCAGTTGCAGGATTTGGCGGCAGATGTTATGGGCGGAGGCGGCGCCCCATCTTTGGACCACGGGATGCACGAGGTAGCCCCGAGCGAGGTCTGGGTTGACCTGGGGATCGTCCGAAGTAAGTACCTGAACGTCATAATCGCCCAGGGCAGCAGTCAGCCGGGCGATGATTTCGACATGACGCGATACGCCGCAGGCGATATCCGGGTAGCTGCCGGAAACGATAACCAGCCGGGACAGGTTTCGCGGAGCATTCGTTGGGGGTTGGCTTATGGGTTTTTCCCGCTGAAGGAGGGAAATTACTTCATCGGCGGAGTGGGGATCGAGCGCAGCGAGCTGTCGGCTGGGGAGGTTGGCGTATAACTGACGCACTTTATCGGCAAGTTCCCGGCGAACGACCAAAAGCACCAGCGGGCTATCGCGGTGGGCCAGCAACTCATCGATATAACCGCGGAAGCCCCGGCCCGCTAGCTCCCAGGGGCCGAACTCATCGACGATAACAAGGTCGGCGTTTTTTGTCGCCGGAGGACTTAAGGCCTGCCGGGCGAGATTTTCCCCCTCCGACGTGAGGGTGAAAGAGGAGGCAGCGGAATTCCGCTTACTTCTTACGGTCAGGCGGGTTTGCGAATTATCTCCCAGATCAATTCCATCGAAGCCGATCAATTTGCCATTTTGATATACGGAAGGGGCAAGCAATCCCGCGATAGAAAAGCCCGCGTCACGGCAGCGCTGAGCGAGTTTGAGGGCGGCGGTGGTTTTACCGACGTGTTTCTCGCCTACCCAGAGAATCAGTTTGGTATCTTGCGTGCTCATGAAGAAGTCGCTAGTCGGCGGCGAAAGGCGGCAAAAAGCGGCTAGGCTCGCTGGAGAAAAACCACAATGGAAAAGGCCCAAAGCCCCATAGTGGCCAGCGAGAAGCCCCAGGGCGCCAGGCGTCGGCTCAGTTGCAAGGGGGTGGCGATGGGCCGGGCCTTTAAAAGCTCACCCGCGCGAAAAGCCAACGGCACCACAAGGGCACAGCCGATGGCGGAGATACTGCCGGTGATGGTGATATGGCGAATCACCTTTACCAGCCCGCCGTCCACCCAGTGCTGATAACGGAAGACATAGGTAATCATTAAAGCAAATAAGGCGTAACTTAAATAGGCAGCGGCGGCGGCACTGAGCGAACGATTTTTTATCTTAAGCAAACTGAAGAACAAATCGAAGGATAAGCCGGTAATCAGGATGCCGAGCAGATGGCAGGCGAAAAAGGGGACATTGAGGAATTTATACACCATGGCGCAAAGGGCGATCAAAGTGGCAGAGCCAGCCTGGGGGAAATAGACCTTGCCCAGCGATAAGACGGCAAGAGCGATGATGGTCAGAGGAACGGAGGAGTAAGGAATATCCGCCCGGTATAAGATGTCGCCGAGGAAAGCTTCCGATAGGCCCCAAAGCCCGCCTAAAAACAAAACACCCAGCAGATATTTTCTTTTCATGATCAAGCTCCTTAATAAGTGGTTCCTACCAAGTGTCATTTTAGGGTATTTTCGGCCGATTGCAAGGGCAACCGGCCGAAAATCTTCCCTAAACCACGGGTAAAACATCCCCCCTGCGGATCGCCTCAAACTAGCGGTTTTGAAGTCGCTTTCTACGGCCCAGAGCTAAGCCCGCACCACTAAATAAAAGCAGCAGACTGGCCGGCTCGGGCACGGTGAAGCTGCTGGTATCGAGGGTGAGCATCTGATAGTAATTCCAGTCGTTTTTCTGGTACTGTTCCAGAATGCCGCTGATACTGTCGAAGTATTTGTCCAGCACGACATAGGGATGATAAGGACCACCAGCGTCGGTGTTCATGTAATCACTGGCCCAGTAATCGCCGTACGAATTTTGCAGGTTGTAGATATCGCCTTTTGCCCCCAGGTCTTTTTCGGTAATAGTAACGTCATCGACCTGGACGAGCATGGCCTCATAGGGCTCGCTAAAGGCGGCATCGGTAATGATGGTGGGAGCGGGCAGGGCATTGCCCGTACTGATTACCGACAGGCTGGAGGTGGACTGGAAATCCAATTGGGTATTTCCGCGATATTCCTCCACTAAGACGGCGGTAAAAGAAACCTTGTCTCCAACGTTAATATCGGCGAAGGCGTCGGCGCCGGAGAAATCTTTGGAAGTGATACCACCCCAGCCGGTGGTGGAAGTGCCGTCCCAGAGCGTCAGCTTGGTGTTGCTGCCGTAAAAGATGTTAATGACGACGCCGCCGGCACAGTCGATGGTATTGCCGTTTTGCAGGCTGTTACCGCCGGTGTCGGTGGTGTATTGGACGTCGTAAATGGAAAGCTGCGTCGCCCGGACGCAAACCGAGCCCAGCAAAATCGTCAGAACCAGCACTGCCGCCGACAAAAAAACCTTTTTCGACATTTTTAACTCCTTATTAAATGGTGTTTCTTGATTATGGCGTTCCGTCCAGCCAGTATCCGGTGAAGCTCGTCAGGTCGTTGATATCGACGATGCCGTTCGGCTCGGCTAAATCAGCCCCTTCGCACCAGTTAGGCTCGCAGCAGTCGTCCTGAAGCCAGTGGTCGGCAAACAAGCTAAAGTCGAGCAAGTCAACCGTACAACTGCCGTCCAGGTCGGCGGGCACAGGCAGGCCGAAATCATTCGTATTCCTAGTGAGCAGTTGGTAGTAATCCCAGCCGTAGGATAAAAGGGTGTATTGCTCCAGGATGCCGGTGACACTGCAGAACTGCCGGGAGATTTCCACATAAGGGTGATAGTCGCCGGTGGGAGGCTTATCCTCGTTCATGTAATCGGCGGCCCAGCAGTTGAAATTGGGGTCGCGGCGGTCCTCCAAAATGTAATTGTCCAGGGCTTTGCCCAGGTCCTTTTGGGTAACGATAACGTTTTTGACCTTCAGCAGCATCGCCTCGTATTTTTCCGGGTGATGGTCGGCTACGTACCACTCCCAAGGCGGGCCTTCCACCGGACCGGCAATATCGTTCGGCTCGACCGGCAGCGGCGGCGGCAGAGGATGGTTGTGACTGACGATGGTATAGCTGGGATTATAGGCAGATTGATATTGCAGCAGGGTGTTACCGCGGTATTCCTCCACGAAAACGTTCTGGAAGCTAACCCAGTCGCCGACCTGCACGGCATTAAACATGGCAAAAGCCGGATAGAGCCAGTCTTTAACCGTAATGCCGCCCCAGCCGAGCGAGTAATTGGGGTCCAGCAGGATGAGCCTCGGCCGATAGCCGGGATACTTGTGGATGACAATTCCGCCGCGACAGTTGACGACCTGGCCGGCGTAACTGCTGCTGCCGGCGGGATCGGTGGTATATTGGATTTCGTAGATGGATAACTGGTTAGGGTCCGCCAGGGCCAAGGGCAGGCGAAATAGGCCCATTACGCTGAGTATAATCATCAAGGGCACGAGGATGCGTTTGAATTTTTTCATTCTATGAATTTCCGCCGGCTTACCATGAAATATCCGGTTCGGCTGGCTTTGCACTATAGGGGTACCACTGCGGGTCATCGCGGGGCGGCACCTCCAGATCGTCCGGCCAAGCGGGTTTCCATACGGTTGCGCGCCACTCGACGTGGCCGTCGCAGAAAAGGATAGAACCGCCCAGGTCCCCCCCGGGCCGGGCGTGTCGAGCGCTAAAAGCCTTGGGATAGCTGCCACAGTGCTTGCCGGCGGAACGGTTGAGAGTCTGCCCGCCGTATCCCTTGGCGGGGTCCAGCAACTGGTCGAAAAGCAGGATTACCCCGCCGGGCTGACGGATGAGGTCAGTACGCAAAAAACTGGGCATCGGGCCGCTGGCATCCTGCGGATTGTGCCAGCAGTTCTCATCCAACTCCAGGCAGGAGTTCATGGCGTAAGAAAAGAAACCGTCGCGGGCAGGGTAGTAATTGTAAAGCTTTAGCGGTGCCAGTTGAGCACTGGGACACTGAAAGATGGTATCGTAATCCGGATATTGCCCCCGCGGAAAATCACGCCAGGGTTTTTCATCCATCAGAGGAGGCAACATATCGACCCAGCCGAAGTGATCCGCCCGGTCAGCAGAGGTGGCAGGCGGGGCGTCGCCCTGGCGATCGAGACCGTCAATGTGAGGATAATAATTTTGATTATCAATCGCGTAAATGGTAAATGCCTGTCCCCACTGACGCAGTTGCAACTGGCAGAGGGTTTGTTTGGCGACGGCTTTGGCTCGGGCCAGGGCCGGCACCAGTAAATACGCCAGCAGGGCGAGAATACCAATAACAATCAGCAGTTCCACCAGAGTAAAGGCTCCAACTGCAGGCCGAATGGGTTTAGTATATAACATAGCAATGATTCTCACTCTGAGACTTTGCTGAAAAATTCGCCAAGAAAACATATGCGTTATGTACGGCCATGCATAACGCATAAAGCAATAAACGTCAAGGAAAAATTATCCCGGCGAGCGTCAAGCCCCGCTTAGAAGAGCAAAAAATGTCCAGTAGGCACACAAAAGGTATTTTTTTGCCGACGTAATATAGTTGTAATTTATTTTCTATCAGGCTGTTGTCAGAAAATCGGCCAGGCGGTCGATGCCTTTGTCGATTTGCTCCATGCTGGTGGCGAAGCTCAATCGGATATTCTCATCGCAGCCGAAGCCGATGCCCGGTACGCAGGCGACCTTGGCCTGTTCCAGCAGCCGCTGACAGAACTCCACACTGCCGGCGACGCCCAGCTTGCCGTAATAGCTGCTGATGTTGGGAAAGACATAAAAGGCGCCGGTCGGCTCAATACAGGTTACGCCGGGAATAGCGGTCAGTCGTTTGTGAATATGGGTGGCCCGGCGGGTGAATTCCGCGTGCATTTTCTTGATTTCTTCCTGACCCTGACGCAAAGCCTGGATAGAAGCGACCTGACAGAAAGTAGCTGGGCCGCTGGTCATGTGCGATTGCATTTTGCTGATGGCGCCGGCGACCTCGGCGGGGCCGGCGGCATAACCCACCCGCCAGCCGGTCATGGAGTAAGCCTTGCTCAAGCCGTTGATGGTGACCGTCCGGTCGTACATGGCGGGGGCGGCGGCGGCGAAACTGCGAAACTGCATATCGCCGTAAACCAGGTACTCGTAAATCTCGTCGGAAATAACCGCCAGGTTGGTGCCGGCGATAACCTCCGCCAGGGCTGCCTGCTCCGCCGCGGTATAACAAAATCCGCCCGGATTGTTGGGCGAATTGAAAATCAGCAGGGTGGCGCGGTCCGTAAGGGCGCTTTTGAGGGTTCTGGGCGTTAGTTTGAAGCCGTCTTTTTCCTGGGTCTTGACAAATTTCGGTTTGCCGCCGACTAATTTTACCATCTCCGGATAGCTGACCCAGTAAGGGGTGGGAATCAATACCTCATCGCCCGGATCGACCAGGGCATGAATGGCTTCATACACCGCGTGCTTGGCGCCGACAGTGACGACAATCTGCTGGGGCTGATATGCTAAGTTGTTCTCTTCCTTGAGCTTGCGGGCGATTTCCTTACGGAGGTCCAAGGTGCCCGCCTCCGGCGAATACTTCGTTGCCCCCTTGTCCAGGGCGGTTTTGGCGGCGGCTTTGATAAATTCCGGGGTGTCGAAGTCCGGCTCACCCGCGCCGAAGCTAACCACATCCACACCTTCCGCCTTGAGCTGTTTCGCCCGGGAAGTTACGGCCAAGGTTACCGAGGTCTCTACCGATTGCACTGTTTTGCTGATTTTCATAATCTTGCCCTTTTACTGAAGTTTTTACCGGATCTTTTACTGGATATTATATAGGGGTCAAATTTAGTCGGAGGGTTTTTTACCGTATAAATTTTTTTTTGCAAGATATTAATGAGAAAAAGTAAGGCGATATTTCAAATAAGCGACCTCGCGGATAGTCCCACAGGAGCGGGACAAGGGTCAAGCAGAGGACTTATCGGACGTAAGTTCCAACCTGGTCCGTTTTTACGACATTTTTCCATCTTGTGCCGATAGATTTTATAGAAGGATTGTATTATTATGGGTCAGGCGCGGAAAATATATGAATATATGGTCCGCAGCGACAATCTCGCGGCGGATGATGCCCTGTTGCTGGCGTATCAGCGGGCGCAGCCGCCGTATCACCAGGTGCTGATGGAAACGCTGCTCGACCGGGCGGCGCCGACGGGCACCTGTCCGCTGATCGAGTCTTTCCACCTTTTTTCGCCGGTATTCCAGCAGTTATTGATTGATCGGGTGGAGGCACTGTTTGCGGGTTTGTCCCGATCCGCCCATCATGTTCAGGCTCAGGTTCGCCTGAATGTTCTGACCATTATTAAGCGGGCGAATTACTTTCGACTGGCGGAACTGGCGGCTTATCTGCTGCGGGATCGCGACCGGCGGGTGGTAAACCTCAGTATCGAGATTTTACAGCAAATGGCCCGCTGTTTTATCGGGGATAGGGAGATTACCAAGACCCCGCTTTCCACGCTATTGCCCCTGAAACAGGCCGATGAGAGAGCCGTCCATCGTCAGTATTTTTTGTTCGCCCTGCAAAAAGCGATGATGGATTATCGGGTTCATCGCTGCGACGAAATTCTCCTGGCGGCGATGTATATCGCGCCGGCGGACTGGGATAAATTCTGGCAGAGTCATCTGCATTACTACAATCCGGCCGGCCAGGCGATTGGGCGATTTCTTTTAAATATCACCGAGCCGGCTTTAGCCGATTTTTGTCTTTCGGCACTAAGGTATCGGGATTTGCGTTCGCCCGCGGCGCGGGGCATCAGCAACTGTCGGCAGCGGGCGGTGGTTATCGCCCTGGCCCGGTGTTATGACGCGGGCAGCGATGAGCTGGTTGACCAGGGCTTAAAACTGGTGAAAAATCCGGTCTGGCTTAACGGCAAAATATTGACTGTTAAAACTCTGCCTTTGGCGGATCAGTCGGCGATGCTGGATTTTATCGCCGCGGTGGGCGCCCCGGCCCAGCAGACCGCGGAGTTTATCAGCGGCTTCATCACCGAGGCTGATGAGCCGGCGATCCTGAAGGCGGTGAAAATTTTGAGCGCACTGCCGGCAGCGGTATCACTAAAGCCGCTGCTCGATCTGTCCGCCTCGCCCTATGAACAGGTGGTATTGTCCGCGATAGCGGAGATTATCCGCCTGCATCCCACGCAACTGTCCCGCATCATGGCCAGCCAGCTTCGCAGTCCCCATTTGCGAGTGCGGCAGCTCGCCCAGCGGTATTACAGTAAGATAGCGTTTGATTCCTATTGGGAGTCGTTTAACAATTTGACCATTTCGCAGCGGGCGGTCACCGGCGGAGCGATTTTTAAAATCGATCCCGATGTCGAACAGCGCTGGCGCAGCCGGGCGGCCTCCAGTTCACCTTTTGATCGTCTGCGGGCGGTGCAGATAGTTCGTCTGGCCCGCCGCTGCGATGGGGTGATTGATGTGTTATGCCGGTTGACCGGGGACGCGGATTGCGTGGTCCGCAGCAGTGCCGTAGCCGCCCTGGGAGAGTCGCGGTCTTTGGTAAATGATCCGGTGGAGTCATGTTTGCTCCACGCTTTGTCGGATAGTAACGGCCGAGTGGTCGCCAACGCTATCGAGGCGATGGAGCGGTTAAATATGCGGCAGGGAGCGCCGCGAATCGCCCTGTTGCTTAATAGTGATAATAATCGGGTACGAGCCAATGCCATCAAGGCCTTGGCCAACTGGCAGAACTGGACCATTGCCGAGCCGATCCGGGCTATGCTGACCGATCCGCGACCCCAGCATCGCCGCAGCGCCTACTGGGTCATTAGGCAGGTGCAATTTATTAAAGATATTCTATCCTATTCGACCGGCTCGTCGAAGAAAACGGAGAAGGTCAATGTCGGCTCTTTTATTAAACTGGATTAGTATAATGGTCCACGAGGACTTTGGGGCTAGCAGTATTCCCCGGCGGTTCGCCATGCTGGACCAGTTGCCCTACAGTCTGCGGGGGGTGCGAGAGACATTCGGTGGTCCCGGTGTGCAGGGTTGGATGTTCTGGGTCTTTCTAGGTGCGATTTTTCTGCTGTTTGCCGCCGTCATCATCTGGAACTGGTGGCGCTCGCGGAAAATAGTCGTAGCCCGTATGGTTAATGACCCCCAAAGGCTCTTTACTTCTCTGCTGAAAGAGTTGGATTTGCCTTCGTCGGATAAGAAGCTTTTACGCCGGATGGCGGCCCAGGCCCGCCTGCGTCATCCCAGTCAGTGCCTGCTCAGTCCGGATCTGTTGGACTGGACCAGGTCGCTCTGGCGGGACGCCAAAGGGCCGAACGTCGTTACCCCGGATATATCCCGGCGGATTGACGCCATCGCTGTGCAGTTATACGATCACCTGCCCCCCAGCCCGGAGGAACAACCGGCGGCGAAAACCAGTATGCAGACGGTGTAACGATAACATCGGCAGTCTTTGCGAGTTTTTGTGGTTCTGCCCGGGTGTTGGCTTTATCCGATTCGCTTTTGCCGACTGGCAGAACCAGGGGGAAAAGGCTATAATATAATAAATGAAGAAAAGATGGGGCAGGTAATCTTTTCGCAGGCGCGCTTACCAGTGGAAAAGGATGACTAAGAGCACAAATACTTACCGGCATATCGGTATTTGTCTGTTTTTGATATTAACCACCTGGGCGGTTTATGGGCCGATCCGCAACTATGACTTCATCAGTTTCGACGATGATGAATACGTCACCAATAATATTCATGTCCAATCGGGTTTGACCGCCGGCGGGTTCGTCTGGTCCTTTACCCAAAGTCACGCCTCCAATTGGCATCCGCTCACCTGGCTGAGCCACATGCTGGACTGGCAGTTATACGCCGATACTGCCGGCGGGCACCATCTGACGAGCCTGTTGTTTCATATATTAAACACCTTATGGCTTTTTTTTGTTCTGCATAAGATGACCGGGTCCTTTTGGCGGAGCGGTTTTGTCGCCGCGGTTTTTGCCCTGCATCCCCTGCATGTCGAGTCCGTCGCCTGGATTGCCGAACGCAAGGATGTGCTGAGCGGATTTTTCTGGATGCTGACCCTGCTAGCTTATTTTTATTATGTGCGGCGGGGCCGGCTCGGCTGGTATATCCTGACGATGGTTCTTTACAGTTTGGGCCTGATGACCAAGTCGATGCTGATTACCCTGCCGGCGGTGTTTTTATTGCTGGATTACTGGCCGCTGGGCCGCTGGCTGCGGGTGGATTCGCCGCTAACTCCGCCGGGAACCGATACTGCCGAACCCCGCCGCCGGCTGACCGCCCGTCGACTGACCGCCCGTCGGCTGATCGGGGAAAAAATCCCCTTCTTCATGCTGGCCGCCCTTTCCGGTGTGATTACTATTTATGTCCAGCGGGGGGCGATCACGGATTTTATTAATATCCCGCTCAGCAGCCGCCTGGCCAATGTGCCGATTTCTTATTTTAAATACCTGCTGAAAATGTTCTGGCCGGTGCGGTTGGCGGTATTTTATCCTCATGTCAGCAACGAGTTGCCCTGGTGGCAGGTAACGGCGATACTGATGGTACTCGTCGGGTTAACCGCCCTGATATTCATTCGCGGCCGAAAAAGTAAATACCTGCCCGTGGGTTGGCTGTGGTATTTGGGCACCCTGGTGCCGGTAATCGGCCTGGTACAGGTGGGCTTGCAGGCGATGGCGGACCGCTATACCTATCTGCCCGCGATCGGGATATTTATCATGCTTGCCTGGGGTGCGGATGAGCTGTTGGCGAAATGGCGGTATCGAAAAGCAGCGTTATCGATAGCCGGCTCGGCGGCATTGGCGGGATTAATGATTATCTCCAGCCGGCAGGTGGGCTATTGGAAGGACAACTTCACCCTGTACGGACATGCCCTGGCGGTTACCCAAAACAACTTCATCATCCACAATAACCTGGGCAGCGCACTAGCGGCGGAGGATAAACTCCAGGAAGCGGCTGAGCAGTTTCGCCAGGCCCTGGATATTGCTCCCCATTACCCCTCCAGCCTTTATAACTTGGCCCATGCGTTAGCTTTACAGGATAATTATCGCGAGGCTATACCCTTTTATCGTACCTTGCTGGAGTTCATGCCCGACGACCTTGCCGCCCGACTGGGTTTGGCCCAGGCCCTTGTTAATGTGGGTAATCCGCAGGAAGCGATCAAACAATACCGCCTGGCGATTAACCAGGCCCCGAACGACCCCGCTGCCTACGATGGTTTGGCGTGGATTTTGGCTAACCATCCGAGCACCGCGGTTCGCAACGCCTCGGCGGCGGTGGGTCTGGCTCAGAAAGCCGCACAATTGACCGGATATCAGGATGGAAGTATTTTGGAGACCCTGGCAGGCGCCTACGCGGCGGCGGGCCAGAGGGATTGGGCGATTAAAACCGCGCAGCAGGCTTTGCAACTGGCGCTGACCGCCCATCTGGAAGACCATGCCGAGCGGCTCCGCCGCCAGATTGAGAGCTATCAATCGCTGCCGCCTTCCGGCAGCGATTGAGAAATTTTTATGGGACCGTTCGCTAACCAGCTACCAGCGTGTGAGAAAAATGCTATCAGGTTTTTACGAAAAGAAACTTTTTATAATTTCTTGGGCAGGGATTTATTATTTGTAATGTTATTAATAGCAACAGCTTATCTGTCCGGGCGGATCGCTTTGCACTCCGGGGATGGAGGAAAAATATTTTTTCCCGTCTTGACTTTATTGTCACAACTTCTTTAAAAGTAAATTATGGTAAATTTTCTCCTGGTTTAGCGATATATACTTGCCCTTTGGAGTAGTAACCGACCATGGCGGCGGGCGCGCAGGAGAAAAACCAGATAATTGAAAGGGACAAAAAAGATGAATGGTAATGGACAGGCTGGCACTAGGAAGGTAACAGCCAAGAAGAAGATTTCCTTGTCCAAGACAATCGGTCCGGTTTCGGACCTGGAAAGGCATCTGCCCTCGGACTGGTGGCGGAGCCTGTTTAATTCCCTGTATCTCAAGACCGACGGGGATGTGGTGGAGAATATGGAAAACACCCGGCAGGAGGCTGATTTGATTATCGAATTAGCCGATCTGATGCCGGCGGACCGCATTTTGGACCTGTGCTGCGGTCAGGGGAGGCACTCGCTGGAGCTGGCCCGGCGGGGTTTTACTAATGTTACCGGCATCGACCGCTCGCGTTATCTGATCCGGCAGGCGAAAAAGCGGGCGGCGGCGGACGGCCTGGCGGTCTCCTTCCATGAAGGCGATGCCCGTCGGTTCCGCCTGGGTAAGCAGCTTTTTCAATGCATTATCCTGATGGGCAACTCCTTCGGCTATTTCGAGCACCAGGATGAGGATGAAGCGGTCCTGCGAAACGTGGCCAAGGTCCTTGCTCCGCACGGCACCCTGTTGCTCGACGTGGTCGATGGGGAGTGGATGAGCCAGAATTTCGATCAGCGGTCCTGGGAATGGATTGACGAGGATCATTTTGTCTGCCGCGAGCGTGCCCTGTCCAAGGACGGCCGGCGGATTATCACCCGCGAGGTTATTACCCATGCGGAAAAGGGGGTCATCGCCGACCAGTTTTACGCGGAACGGTTGTATTCCCGCAACCAGTTGCGGGAGCTGCTGGAGAAGCTCGGCTACTGCAATGTTCATTTTTACGCCGGGCCGGAGACGGAATCCTCCCGCATGCAGGACCTGGGAATGATGGCCCAAAGGATTGTGCTCACCGCCGAGGCGCCGCCCAGGGTACTTTCCGTCAAGACAGCCGGGGTTCGCAAGATGATGGTGGTGATGGGTGATCCTTCCCTGCCGGATATGGTCAAATTGGGCGGCAAGTTCAATGAAGAGGATTACCAGACCATCCAGCGGATGAAACACGCCCTGGAGGAACTGCCGGACTATGAAGTTTCCTATTTTGACAACCACCAGACCCTGATCCGTCGGCTGCAGACCGAGCCGCCGGACTTCGTCTTCAACCTCTGCGATGAAGGATTCCAAAACGACGCCTTTAAGGAGCTTCATGTGCCGGCTCTGCTGGAGATGTTGAACATCCCATACACCGGTGCAGGACCCGCCTGCCTGGGGTTGTGCTATAACAAGGGTCTGATTCGCTCCATCGCCCAGTCTTTGGATGTTCCCGTGCCTTCGGAGACCTATCTGGGACCGGACGACAATGTCGCCACCCTGCCCAGCACTTTTCCCGCCCTGATTAAGCCGAATTTCGGTGACAGCAGCATCGGGATCACCAAGGACGCGGTAGTCCACAATGCCGACGAATTGTTGAATTATATCGAATGGCTCCGCAATAGCTTTAATTTCTGCGGCATCCTGATTCAGGAGTTTTTGACCGGCACGGAGTATTCGGTGGGCATTGTGGGCAATCCGGGCCTGACTTACAAGGTCCTGCCGCCGCTGGAGGTGGATTATTCCAAGCTGCCGGCTGACCTGCCCCATATCCTGGGCTACGAATCCAAGTGGGATCCCAATTCCCCGTATTGGAAACTTATCGCCTATAAGGAAGCAGCCCTCGATGACGAGACCAAGCGGTTGTTATTCGACTATTCCAATATCCTCTTTGAACGACTGGATTGCCGGGACTATGCCCGCTTTGATTTCCGGATGGATGCCCAGGGTGCTATCAAGCTGCTGGAGGTTAATCCCAATCCCGGCTGGTGCTGGGACGGGAAATTTAACTTTATGGCGGGTTTCGAGGGTATTCGCTATGCGGAGCTGTTAGGCATGATTTTGGACGCCGCTCAGGAACGCATCTTGGCCAAAAGAGAGATATCTAATGGATCATCCGCTGAGAGCAAAAGATACAGCACCAGACAAAATCAGCCCACAACTTCAGCATTGCAAAAAATCCGGATGTAATACGTGTTTGGAGCGGTGTTAAAAGGATTAGATTGAAAAATTGAAAAGGACAGTAGATTCAAATCCGAAAGTATCCCCCCTTTGGGTGCTGATGATTTGGTCGATGGCGGTCCTGCTGGTAGGCTGTCAGCCGGTGCCGCAGTTTCCCCTTCGGCCGATGCGGGCCCAGTTGACCAGCGACGGCAGTACGGTGCTGTCCTTCGATACCAACCAGGATAAGAAGGCGGATTACTGGCAAAAACTTGACGCCAGCGGCCGAAAGGTGGAGTTGACCTTCGCGGCTGACGGGCAAAAGCCCCGGCAGACTGTCCGCATCGATGAGCTGGACGCCGGCCCAATGCCCCATTTTATCATCGCCCTCGACGGCGTACCCTATCAATTGGTTAAAGACCTGTATGATCAGGGATTATTCCGTCTGTTCTATCAGCCCAGCCGGGTCGTGAGCACTTTCCCCGCCATGACCGACCTGGCGTTTCAGCAGCTTTTTGGCGGGGCGGAGCCGCGGGCTTATGAGGCGCAGTATTTCGACCGCCGGAAAAATCGCCTTGTCGAAGGTACGGAAAATTACATCAGCGGGCAGGCAGCCGATTGGTGCAAAACGCTCGATTATCGCGGGTCTTTTCTCTGGGATGGTGTAGCCTACATCTCTCCCCAACCTCTCTTTGAGCATGAGCTGCAGGAAATCATGAAGATTTTCCGGCAGACTACCACCGGGACCAAAAAGGTCTATCTGGTAGCGACCGCCGGCCTGGGCACTCGCCAGGGCCGGGAGGGAATCCTGAGGTATTTACGGGTCATTGATCGGCTGTGTGAGCAGATTGTCTATGAACGGCGGGGACGAGTTAAGATAACGCTCCTGGCGGACCACGGCCATAATATGTCCGGTCGCGGTCGGGTGACCTTCGGCGATTTGCTCCACAGCGGCGGATACCGTCTGACGGATCGGCTGGAAGAGCCTAACGACGTGGTTACCGTGGAGTATGGTCTGGTGACCTATGCCGCCTTTTACTGTGCCCAGCCGGCGGGCGTGGCAAGGACGCTGCTGGAGGACCCGGTGGTCACCTTGGCCTGCTATCCCCAGGCGGACGCGGTCGTGGTGCAGGACATCGACGGCAAGGCCCTGGTTCGTCAGGCGGCGGGTCGCTACAGTTATACGGTGGAGAAAGGCGATCCCCTGCGTTTGCTGCCCATTGTCCAGCAGTTACGCCAGCAGGGTAAAGTCGAGCCGGATGGTTTTATTGATGACCAAGCTCTGTTCCAGGCGACCATCCAGCATATCTATCCCGACCCGCTGCGCCGGGTTTGGCGGGCGTTCCACGGCCTGGTGGCGGAACCGGCGGATTTGATTATTTGCCTGAAGGACGGTTGGGTCCACGGCAGCAGCTTCTTTCATGCCATGATCGGCGGAGCGACCAGCACCCATGGTTCGCTCAATCAGATTAATTCCATGACCTTCACCTTGACGATGCGGGGGCAGTTGCCGCCGGCTATGCGGATTGAAGAGCTCATGCCCGCCCTGCAGCGGCTCGAACCGGCCCGGATTCCTGGGCCGCACCCGTTGCCCTGGGACTAATCTAAAAGGTACAGTTGGTGGCGCTGCCCCGGCTGTCGCGGGCGGTAAGTTTCACTTCATCGTTGGAAAAGTTATGGTTGGCTTCCACGATAATACTTTTACCCGTCGCTTTTTCCACGGCGCTGAGCTGCCCGCGTTTGCGGTTCAGTAAAAAGCCGGCCACCTTGTCGGATACTTCGATGCTAATGCTGGCGATATTCTGCTTCTCGATGACGGACTGGATGCGGCGCATAATCGCGATCGACATATTCTCCGCCGTCTTGATTAAGCCGGTACCTTTGCAATGGGGGCAATCCATATAGGTGCTGCGCTCCAGTGAGGGTCGCATTCGCTGGCGGGTCATCTCGACGATGCCGAACTGGCTGATGCGTAATATTTTGGTCCGGGCCCGGTCGGGGCTGACCGCCTGCCGCAGGGCTTTTTCCACCCCCGCGCGGTGCTTGGCGTTCATCATATCGACGAAGTCGATGATGATTACCCCGCCCAGGTCGCGCAGCCGCAGTTGCCGGGCGATCTCCGGCGCCGCTTCCATATTGATTTTGAAGGCGGTGGTCTCCGCATCGCCGTGGATGCGGAATTTGCCGCTGTTGACATCGATGGCGACGATGGCTTCCGTGGTATCGATTACCAGTGAGCCGCCGCTTTTCAGCGGTACGTGTCGCGTCTGAATTTTTTCAATTTCTTCCTCCAGGTGGTATTTGCTGAACAGGGGTTCGCCGCTTTTGTCAAGGTTGACATTGCTGCGACTGCGGGGCATAACGATCCGCAGGAAATCGCGCACCTTTTTCACCGTGATTTCCGAGTCGCAGATAATGCGATTGATATCCGCGTTGTAAATATCACGGATCGTTCGGGTAATCAGGTCCGATTCCTGGTATAAGGGCGCTGGTGCCGGCTCCGATTTAATCTTTTTGGAGACCGTCTGCCACAGGCGCAGCAGATAGTTCAGGTCCCGCTGCAGGTCGCGTTTGCTGCGGTCCATCCCTGCCGTGCGGATAATGAAGCCCAGGTCCTTGGGCGGGTTCAATTCACTGAGTAGTTCCCGAATCCGGTCGCGGATTTTTACGTCTTCGATCTTGCGGGAGATACCCATGCGGTTCATGCCCGGCATCAGCACCAGGTATCGGCTGGGGATCGACAAATAAGTGGTCAGGGTAGGGCCTTTGGTGCCGATGCCTTCCTTGATCACCTGGATGAGGATCTCCTGCCCGCGCTTGAGGCAGTCCTGGATCAGCGGCCGATCCCGCCTGGGCCGCTTATGGCCGACCCGCTCGCGGGGGACATTTTTCCCGTAGAAATACGAAGGGTGCAGATCGCTGATGTGCAAGAAGCCGTTCTGCCCGATGCCGAAATCCACGAAGCACGCCTGGATACTCGGCTCGACATTGATTACTCGCCCCTTGTATATATTGCCCACATGGGATATTTCGCTGGCCCGCTCGATATAGAGCTCTTCCAGCTTGCCGTCCTCGACAATGGCGATCCGTCGTTCCTCCTCCTGGGCGATATTGATAAGCATTTCCTTGACCAAGGGTTTTTCCTTTCCGTGCGTTTTATTTGGTTTGGTTATCCACTTTAAAAAAGTGGCGTATATTTTCGTTTTATTATTTTGCTTGTTGCCTGCTAATTAGGTAAAGACAGTTCCGCCGGATAACCGGTTTGCAGGCGGACAACTTCAGTTACCAGTTCCGGATCGTTTATCTCGAGCATAGTCAGAATTTCGTCGTTCCGCGGGGTAGCTTCCTGGCTGACGCGGATGGTGTAAAATAGCCCCTCCTGCCGCTGCTCCAGCTCAATCAGTGATTTTTTTAGGTCGATAGTCCGCCGCGGGTGCCGCCCGTGGGGCGGACGCTGCACCTGCCAACTGGTTGATTTTTCAAATTCATTTATCCGCTGGTTCAGGTTTTCGTTATCCACTGAGCTGCTCAAGCGGCAGCGGTATCTCGCCCACTGCGCCTGGGGGGCGATATCCTCAGGTATTAACCGGATAGCGATAATTCGCAGCCCGGCGGGCAGTTGGTCCTGCAGGCGGGACGTGTTCTCCTCCAGCGGACAATGGTGATCTAGTTTTACCAGCAATAACTCCTGTTCGCCGGCCAGCCCTACACTGCGGGGCAGCGGCAGGCTCAGCAGCGGGTGAGGGTTGAATCCCTGCGTGTAGCGGACGGGGATACCCGCCCGGACCAGCACTCGCTGCCACAGCCGCATGGTCTCGCGATGGGAGAGGAATCGCAGGTCCCCGGTTATGGAAAACCACAATGCCAAACGTATTTTAGGGCTTACGGACAACTGCATTTTATATTCGACGATAATTTTCGCAAGCTATCTCAATTTTTCGAATTATTAGAGATTCCCGTGGGGTTTTCCACCGGGAAATTAAGCTTTTCAGACGGTATTTAGTCCTCTTTTTCATCGAGCGGCTCATTTTCCAGAATTTTTCGCACCTCTTCGCGTAGAAAGCTGATTGTTTGTTTGTCGGTATCGAAACTGAGTGCTTTTTGGGCGATCCGTTTGCAGCGCTTCATGGAGACTGACCGAATAACTTTCTTGATATCTGGTATCATCGGCGGCGCCAGGCTCAGGGTGGTAAAGCCCAGTCCCAACAGCAGCGGTGTGTATTCGATATCCGAGGCCATCTCCCCGCACAGACTGACATCCACCTTGGCCCGGTTGGCGACTTTTACCACCCCCCGGATTAAATTCAACACCGCCGGATGCGCCGGACTGAATAAAGAGGCCACCTTCTCGTTCACCCGGTCCACCGCCAGCGTATATTGGATCAGATCGTTGGTCCCGATGCTGAAGAAATCCACCTCCTGGGCCAAATTCTCGGCGATCAAAGCCGCCGCCGGCGTCTCGATCATCACCCCCACCGCGATATTTTCGTCGTAATCGATATCCTGCTCTTCGAGGTCTTCTTTGACGTCGGCCAGGATCCACTTGGCCTGGCGCAGTTCCAGCAGATTGGTTATCAGGGGGAACATAATCCGCAGATTACCCTGGACGGAGGCCCGCAGGACCGCCCGGACCTGGTTTTTAAACATCGGCAGGTTCTGCAGGCAGTAGCGGATGGAACGCAGTCCCAGGAAGGGGTTGCGTTCCGGCGTGCCGCTTTTTTGTTGGGTGAACTTGTCCGCCCCCAGGTCCACAGTGCGGATGGTTATGGGCAGGTCGCCCACGCTTTTGATGGTGGCGGTATAGGCTTGATAATGGTCTTCCTCCGTGGGTTCGCTATCGGCGTCCAGGTAGAGGAATTCCGTGCGGTACAAGCCGATTCCCTCTCCGCCTTTTTGCAGCATGATTTCGCCTTCGTAGGGAAACTCGATATTGCCCAGCAGGGTAACGGCCACGCCGTCGGTGGTGACTGCCGGCAGTCGTGCCAGTTCGCTTAATTCATGGACGTGCTCGATTATCTTGGCGGCGTAGCTTTCATATTCAGTGATTGTTTGCTGGTCGGGGTCTATCACCACGGTCCCCCGATTGCCGTCCACAATTATTTTATCGCCGGAATTGATTTCCTTGCTGACATTGCCCAGGGCCACCACCGCCGGAATGCCCAGGCTGCGGGCCACGATCGCCGTATGGCTGGTCCGTCCGCCCGCGTCGGTGGCGAAGCCTTTGACGAATTTTTTGTCGAATGCCGCGGTTTGGGTCGGCGTCAGGTCATGGGCGATGACCACCACCGGTTTATTTAAATGGTCCAGGCCTTCCCGGCGCCTGCCGATCAGGTGGCGCAGCACCCGCTTTTCGATATCGTAGATATCGATTGCCCGCTCGGAGATATAGGTATCTTTCGCCTGGGAAAAATGCTTGGCGATATCCCGCATGGTGACGCTGACGGCGTATTCGGCGGCAAATTTCTTTTTGCTGATTAAATCAGCTATCTTCCGCAGCATGGCCCGGTCCCGGAGGAAATGCAGATGCACCGCGAAGATATCTTTGATTCGGCTGTCGGAGATGTCCGCCTGGGCCAGTTGCAGATTGCCCACTTCTTCCGTGGCGTCCTGGAAGGCGCTGCGCAGCCGCTGAATTTCGCTGCGGGTTTCCTCGGGTAGTATTTTCCGCTCCGGGATCAGGAACTCTTCCGTATCCAATACCATCGCCGGGCAGATTATTACCCCGGGCGAAACCCCTATGCCTTTGATTATTTTCATTTATTCTGGGTTTCTGTTGCTGCTTTTTCAAACAAGCCCGCCAGCGCCGTTATCGCCTCCTTGGCGTCGCTGCCCTGGGCCGTGATTTTCAGTCGGCTGCCTTTGCCGGCGGCCAGCATGGTTATTTGCATGATACTTTTGCCGTCCACCGCCTGGGTGTCCTTGCTGATGGTTATCTTGGAATGAAACCGATTGGCGCAATCGACGATTTGCATCGCCGGACGCATATGCAGTCCCTCCTCGTTAATAATCTGGACTTCGCATTCAGCGCTGGTTTCTTCTATCGAGGGCAAGGGCATTACCTCTTGGGAATTATATTTCATATACTATCATATTTCCGGCATACCTGCTGTCCGTTTGTTAGCCGGCCGCGACTAAGCTGTTATTAAAGTAGATTTTCCTGCTCCGCCTCATCCGCTTCTGTCAGTAGGTCCACAATCGCCTCTTTGCTCTCTGATTGTCGCAGGAACTTGCGAAAGATATCCCGCTGGAGATGGGCAAAAAGACTTTCCATCGCCTCCAGGTGTTTATCCGGGTTATTCGGCGGGCTGATCAGCAGCAGCACCGAATACACCGGCGCCTGGTCCAGGCTGGCGAAGTCGATGCCCTCCTGGCTGCAGCCGACCGTGCCCACGATCTCGCGGACACTGGCGTGTTTGATATGGGGTACCGCGATGCCCTTGCCGATGCCTGTGCTGCCTTGCCTTTCCCGCTCGATCAGTTTGGCGACAATATCGTCAATGTGCTTCTGTTTGATCTTTCCCGCCTTGACCAGAGCCTCTACCAGTTCTTGAATCACTTCATCTCGCTTCTGGCTGGCCAGATGGGGAACAATCGCCTCGAAGACCATGAAATCACTTAATTTCATTGGACAGTTTCTCCGCAAATAATTAGGGTTAGGAATGCCGAATAAATCATCGGAATATACCTCTTCACATCCGCTGTTCCGCTATCGGTCCGCGGGGTACTTCCTTCGCGCGACAGGTCACGGCGGGTGTTCTTATCTTAATTGCGCCGGATTACTCACCTTTAAGTTTCGGGAATTTCCGGCGTTGGGCCCAGGTTGCCGCTCGTCCCGGCGGCGCTGGTATGGCCCTTATGATTACGGGTTTTCTCCTTATGGCGGGTCAACTGTCGCTCCATTTTGTCAATGGCCGAGTCCAGGCAGGCATAAGCGTCCTCGTGGGCGTAATTGACCACGAAGTTCTCGTGCCGGTCCACCTTGATGATGATTTCCGTTTTATATACTTTGCCTTCGCGATCAACAACTACTTCGATTGTGGAAATCCGGTCATGATACTTACTAAGCCGGGCGATTTTCTTTTCCACCTGAGCCCGCATCGCCTCGGTTATCTCCATATGCCTGCCGATTATTTTAGTAAGCATCTTGATTAACTCCTTTCCTGTTTGGTTACGGGTGGGATTAGCTGCTGGTTGATAATCGGTCCCGGCGACAGCTCGATTCTTTGGGTTGGTAACGCCTGATGGCCGGGAACGATTACGCCGCCGCTCACGATAAAGCGAATCGCCTCTTCGAACGAAATCGGCAAATCTATCGCATCTTCTTTTTTCACGTGAATCACATATCCTGTTACCGGCGTGGGTGAGCTGGGGATAAAAACCGTCAGGAATTCCTCCTGTAATTTATCGTTTAGGTGGCGTAGGCCCGCTCCCGTTACCAGTCCCACCGACCAGATACCGGCCCGGGGATACGGCACTGCTACTACGCGATTGAACTGGATGCGGTTCTCCCCGAAAAGATAATCCGTCACCTGTTTCACGTAGGGATATATCTGTTTGAAGCCGGGTATCTCCTGCACCGTGCCTTCGAAATAATGCCACAGCTTTCTGCCCACGTAGCTGGCCAGCAGTCGTCCGACGATATACACCAGGCTGATCGCCAGGACAAATCCTACCAGCGAGCGTGGGCCCTGGGTCCACTTTTGACGCAGGTTCCAAAGCAGGATATCGCGTTTTTCCTCCTTCAAAGTATGGTTACGTACCTGGGTGCTTTTGGCGTCCTCACCCGGCTTGTTGTTTTTGATATATTCGGTTATATCATCTTCTGTGGGGGTGGTGTATTCTCCCGTGGTCAGCACTGCTACCCGGATGACCCCCTCTATGAGATAAACGCTGATATTATTCTGAATAAAGTCAAAACACTTTACCAGCAGAACGATAGTCAGCACTGTCGGCAGCAAAGTGGCCAGGCCACGCAAAAAAAATCGGCGAAAATCGGCGGATATCCTTTTTTTTCCAGCTTCGGCCATGAATTTTAACCTTTCTCACGGCCTGCAAAAAAGGTCTCGTTGCTTAAAATCTTTAACTTCCTTATATCAGACCATTAAGCCCAAAATCCGGCAAATCAAGCAACCCAGTTTAGCGGTTTTTTCCCGCCAGGTCAATATAAAAGAACCTATTTTCGAACTGCAAGAATTAGTCTCGGACTAACGTGATTGAAGACCTTCGCTGGCTTGGCTTGGGTTCGTTTGCCGCCGGTTTTATTTATCCAGCCGTTCATAGCGGATTACCGCCCGCCAGATGCCGTTGATCTTTTCCCGCGGCTTAATAATCGGTGGATAGGCATGGTTGCGGGGCTGAAGACGTATATTGCCGTTTTCTTCGAAGAAAACCTGTTTAAAGGTCGTTTCATGCGGGTCTGACATGCGAACGAAGCAGTCATCGCCGCTGTTGACCGCCGCTGCCGGTGAGAAGATCAGGATATCGCCCTGCAAATATTTCGGCTCCATGGAATCGCCCACCACGCGAACCGCGAAGGCGTTGGGGTCATGCAGGTCCGGGCAGCGGACATAATCATCCGCCCCGCCCGGCGGATAGCCCTTATCGTCGTAATCGGTGGGATAGCCGGCCGCCACATTATTAATAACCGGCACCAGTCGGCCGGCGGTGTGTAGCGGCTCAAAATCCATATTATCAGTTTTATTGAGTATTTGCTTAACTTTCTCGTTCTTGAGGATATTTTGATTATTCCCCCCGGAATCGATGATTTGTTGTATTAAGGCCCGCCAGTGTTCGTTTTCCGCTCGGCTTTGTTCAAATGCCTGCCTGACATCCGCCGGCAGTTTCTCTAAATGGGCTATATGTAGTAATCCACCCGGCTCAAATTGCAGGATTTGCTCCAGTTTTACCAGCAATTCATCTGCCGGCGGATTTTTGACTCGACCGGTTTCTATCGTTGATAGATAGGGTTTGCTATAGCCGGTGCGATGACTTACCTCATCCAGGGTCAGCTTTAATTCTTCTCTTCGATCACGAATTATTTGTCCCAGTGACATATACTTATCTCCATTTTAGCTCAAAAACCATCATTAGCTTAACAAACATCGTTTAGTTTATGGTTAACTTTATCAAATTATATTTTGTCAATGTTCAATAGGCAACCAATGGGTCAAAATATTTTGTAAATTTATGAAAAATAATTTGACTTTTTAGATATCTGTGTTAATATTATAATATATTAGATATTTGCATAACATACATAACAAATAGTATTATCTTTAACAGCAGCAGGTTATGAAAAAGGACAATTTTGTTGATAATATTTCCGCGGAAGGTGATCGTCTTCCGGGGCTGGCCCAGCAGGTTGACTATCTTTTGCTTCGCCTTGACTTACTGGAGCCTCAGGACCGGACGTTGATGGTGATGCGTTTTCGCCATGGAATCTCCTGCTGGCGGCTGGCCCGGATGGCGGGGCTTTGCACCAACCATGTGTTGCGCAGGACGGACACCCTGGCCCAGCGGCTGATGGGATCGGAATATGTGACCGTTTTGCGAAATAAGGAAAAATTCTCAACTCTTGATTTAGAAGTAGCTTATGATCGTTATCTTTTGGGATACGGCTATCGGCGAATCTCGACTAAGCGCCATATAGGCCAGGCCCAGGCCCGCAGGATTATCGGTAATTTGGACCGTTGGCTCGTCAAAAGGCTCAAGGAGAAGCAAAAAAAGCCCAAGCCCGTGGTTTTAGTAAGAGGAAAGATGAAGTGACCGGCTCATTAGGCCGGTCGGTTGACCCGGCAAGTTAAGTGGAAATCAATAACTGTAACTGCTTAACAGTAAATAAATAAGCGTAAATCAATAAGCGTAAATCAATAAGCGTAAATCAATAAGCGTAAATCAATAAGCGTAAATCAAGCTGATGGAGGTTCTCGATTTATCGGGACAGTTCGCTGCGGCGCGATTGCCGCGTTACGCCGTGACGACTCGCGGCGGGGAAGGAAATGAATATGGGTACTTTTATCGTGGAAAAGAGCTTTAATTCTCAGGTCAAGTTATCGCCCAACGTGATGGAGATCGCCAAGATGTTCGGTCTGGGCGGTAAAACCGACCGCCCGGTCCAGATAATCGACCGCTGCCAAATCGATATCGAGCCGGGGCAGGTCGTTTATATCACCGGCGGAAGCGGGGCGGGAAAGTCACTTCTACTCGGCCTGCTCAAAGAAAATTTTCCCCAGGCCGTCAGTCTGGAGGAGCAGGTATTACCCCGGGATGTGCCGGTAGTGGATTGCTTCAATGCGGATTTAAGGCAGGCGCTCAACTGGCTCAGTGCCGCGGGGCTCAGCGATGCCTTCGCCCTGCTGCGGACCGCCGAACAGCTCAGCGAAGGACAGCGCTATCGCCTGCGACTGGCCCTGGCCCTGGCCAAAGAGCCGCAGGTGATCTTCATCGATGAGTTTTGCGCCACCCTCGACCGGGTAACCGCGGCGGTGGTGGCCAACAACATCCGTAAGTTCGCCGACCGGTTCGGCACGACCTTCGTCATCGCTACCAGCCATGACGACATCCTGGAAGACCTCTGCCCCGATGTGGTAATCGTTAAGCATCTGGGCAGCCAGTGTGAAGTGTTTTATCCCAGCCGGTTTAATAACGAGATGGATTAATAAAATGGCTAAGGAAAAAACAGTATATCAGCCTTGTTCCCTGCAAAGGCAACTGGAGATCGTCCCGGCGGATATGTCCGCCTGGCACAAGCTGAAGGAATTCCATTATCGCCGGGAGCATCCCGGCAGCGTCGATAAAATTTTTGCCCTCCGCCGACGCGACGATATCGCCCGCCGACTGGCTGAAAAATTCGGTGAAAACCGGCCAGTCGGCAGGGCGGCGGACACGGTTCAACTCGTCGGCGTGATTATTTATGCCATGCCCATCCCTAATATCGCCCTGCGGAATCGTGTAACGAACAACCGCTACGTCGGTTTGGGCAGTAAGCACCTGGCCCTGGCGATGATTAACCGGGAGATCCGCAGCATCAGCCGAGTGGTCATCCACCCGCAGTATCGCGGGATCGGCCTGGCCCGCCGGCTGGTGCGGCAGACCCTGCCGCGGGCCGGCACTATCTTCGTCGAGGCGATGGCAGTCATGGGCCGGGTTAATCCCTTCTTCGAACAGGCGGGCATGACCCGCTACGACGGCCCCTTATCACCTAAGTCAATCCGCCTGCTCGAGGCCTTCCGCCACACCGGTATCGACGAAGCGGCGCTGTACGATCCGGCGAGCCTGCTAAAGGCCATTGTCGGTCGGGACCGGGTGGACCAGCGGTTCCTCGCCCGCGAAATCCGCAGCTTCTGCCGCTCTTTTCATCGCATCGCCCTGCGTACTGCCGCCGCGGATTTCTGGCAGCCGGGCCAAAAGCCCGAAGTATTGCTGCCCTTCGTGCAGGCGGTGGTCGAGCATTTGTTGAGCAATCCCGTTTATTATTTTTGGCAGAAAGGAATAAATTATCATGCAGATTGAAACGATACCCCTGGACAAACTCCTCGCCCATCCGGCTAATGCCAACGTGATGGACCGGCAGACGCTCGGCAAGCTCCGCCGCCATATCGGTCGCAGCGGCTATTATGAGCCGCTGGTGGTCCGGCCCCATCCGCGGCAGGCGAGTTATTATGAGCTAATCAACGGCCATCACCGCCGACGGGTGCTCCAGGAACTGGGCCACAGCGCGGTCAACTGCGTGGTCTGGCCGGTATCCGACGAAGAGGCCCTGATGCTCCTGGCGACCCTGAACCGTCTGGCCGGCCGGGACAATCCCGTCCGCCGGGGAAGGCTCCTGGAGCAATTGGCGGCGAGGTTTTCCGCTAAAGAATTACTGGCCCACCTGCCGGAGAAACGCCGGCAGATGGAAAAGCTCCTGCGTCTGACCCGCCCGCCGCAGGTGCTCCCGCCGGGAGAGTTGAGCGAATTACCGCAGGCCATGAACTTTTTCGTCAGCCTCGACCAGAAAAACCTCATCGAAAACGCCCTGGCCGTCGCCGGCCGACACCTGGCGGCGAAAGTGAAAAAGGAGATTACTCGCGGCGAGAAACTAACCTTAATCGCCGAGACATTCGTCACCGTTTGCCGAAGACAGGAGGAAAATCATCATGCTGACTAGACGACAATTGGCGATAGCGAAGTCGGTTTACGAAGGCCAGCTCGACGAAAAACAGATTAGCCGCAAGCACCGGGTCTCGCCCGGGGCGCTGCAGAAGTTGCTCCAGAGCGAGGAATTTCAGCAGGAGTTGCTGCGGCTGTGCGAGGAAACGATGCGGCAGACGCGGTTCATCCTCACCCGCTACGGCCCGATCGCGGCGCTGCGGCTGGCGGAGCTGATCGGCTCGGATAAACCCGACGTCGCCCGCCGGGCGGCACTGGATATGATTGAAAAGTGCTTCGCCCAGTCACCCCCGGCCGGCGCCTCCGAATCCGCAGCCGGCCAGGAATTAAAAGACCTGACCGACGATGAGGTCCAGCAGATGCTGGCGAAACTAGCGGTGGGATTTCATCAGCCGACGGCGACTGAGCAGAAAGAAGAGCAGAAAGAAGAGCAGAAAGAGGAACGGCAATGAGCGAAGAATTAATCAAGGTAGCGGGAAAAGATAAATGGCGGTTCCTGGAGCGGCTGCGGCAGTTTCGGCCGCGGACGAAACGGCAACTGGCCGCCTATGTGCAGGCGTTCCTGGACCTGAAGATCCCCGCCCAGCGGATTTGCGAAGGGCACGACAGTCCCCTGGATTATCTGGCCTACGCGTTTCTGGGCAAGGCGAGTAAGGATAATTCCGCGGGGTCGGCGGAGGGTGCTGGTCACGACTGCATCGTCTGGGCCAATCGCGGCGGCGGCAAGACCCAGTTGGGTGCGGTAGCGTCGCTGCTGGAGGGTGTTTTTCTGCCCGGCTGCCAGATCCGCATTCTGGGCGGCTCCCAGGAGCAGTCGCGGCGAATGTATGAATATTTGCGTGCCGCGCTGGAGCGGGGTTTTACTCATTACCTGGGCGGCAAGATCACCGCGTCCGGCTGCCGTTTCGCTGGCGGCGCCGCGGTGCAGGTGCTGGCCCAGTCGGACCGGTCCATCCGCGGTCATCACGTGCAGCGGCTCCGCTGTGATGAGGTTGAGCTGTTCGACCGCGACATCTGGCAGGGCTGCCAGTTTGTTACCCAGAGCAAGGGTGACATTCCCGGCCGATTGGAGGTCTTTTCCACGATGCACCGGCCGTTTGGCCTGATGCACGAGATTATCAATTCCGCCGGGCAGAATTCGATGCGGCTGTTCCGCTGGTGCCTGTGGGAGGTCATCGAAAAATGCCGCGACCGCAGTTGCTCGACTTGTCCCCTGGCTGAGGATTGCCAAGGCCTGGCCCGCCGGGCCAACGGTTATTACGCTATCGACGACGCTATCGCCCAGAAGCAACGCAGCAGCGCCGCTGCCTGGAAGGCGGAGATGCTCTGTCAGGAGCCTAGTCGGGAAGACGTGGTCTTTCCCGAATTTTCACCCGCCCGCCACGTCCGCCGGATTAATTACAATAGTGACCTGCCCTTGTACCGCGCCATCGATTTTGGTTTCAGCAATCCGCTGGCCTGTTTGTTTATCCAGGTCGATAAGGCGGATCGGGTCCTGGTTATCGATGAGCATCTCAAGAGCCGGACCACCCTGGCGGAGCACGCCCGGCTGATAAAGGAGCGTTACCCGTATCCGGTGGAGGCGACGTACTGCGATCCCGCCGGCCGACAGCGACACGAAATAACCGGTACCGCCGTCACCTGCGAGCTGGCGGCTTTGGGGATTCCCACCCGCTGCCGCAGCAGCAGGATACTCGACGGCATCGAGCTGATCCGCAATTTCCTGGCTCCCGCCTGCGGCGAGAGTCGCCTGGTGATTGCCGATCGCTGTGAGAATCTTATCCGGTCTTTCGCGGCGCTACGGTACAGCAAAGGGCCTAATGGTGTTTATTCCGAGCTGCCCGAAAAGGACGGCATCCACGACCATATTATCGACGCCCTGCGGTATTTCTTCGTCAATCGTTTCGCCCGCAAATACCAGCTACGCATCAGAAAATATTAATTTCCTTTTGGTTATGTTATAATGTTCACACTTATGGCTATTAAACTGATTACCAAACCAGCCTATTCAACGGATGAAATTCATTATGCTCTGGTCGAGACCGCCTGGGGTTATGTAGCGTTTTGTGTGCGGGAAGATGTGCTTATCAGGCTGATGATCCCGGTTGCAAAAAAATCATCTCCGATAAAGGCGATACGGCGGGAGTATCCCGCGGCGGAAAGGAATGATAAGGTTCTTTTAAATTTTCAAAAAGCCGTGATCGCTTATTTCGAGGGTAAGCCGGTCGATTTTGACGCGGCGGTGGAAATCTCCTGGGCGGGTGCTTTCGGCAGGCGGGTTTTAGCCGGCTGCGTTAAGATCCCGTGGGGCAAGACGTTAAGCTACGGCCGACTGGCGCAACTTGCCGGCAGTGGTGGGGCGGGGCGGGCGGTGGGCATGATTATGCGGCGAAATCCCACCCCCATAGTCATCCCCTGCCACCGGGTCATCGGAGCTGACGGGTCGCTGGTGGGATATTCACAGGGCGGCGTCGAGATAAAAAAACGATTACTCGAACTTGAGAAGGTAAAAAGGTAAGAAGGTGAGAAGGTGAGAAGGAGAGAAGGTGAGAAGGTGGCGTTTTTTGATTATATCGTTATAGGGCGTTAACTTAGGGGTTTAAGATAGATAATTTGCGTCATATATACGGACCGGTCGGTATGATATTAGGGTAAAAAAATGCCGCCGGTCGCATATTAACATGCAACACGGCGGTTTGAAGCGCCGCGAAAGGAGAAATAAACGCTTCTATTAAATTATATACGGCATTTTTCCGGGGAAAGTCAATATTTTCCGGGTTTCAAATGAGAAATTAGATAAAAAAACCCAATATCAGCGGAAAAATCGTTAAATCTTCACAAAACATGCCAGAAATTGTCACGATTTCGCCAGATTTTCACAGCTTTAGCAGAGTTTGGGACCGATAATCACAACTTTTTGCCGTACCTGCCGCTGGCAGAAGTGAGAAAGTAAGAAGGTAAGAAGGTGAGAAAGTGAGAAAGTGGGAAAGTGGGAAAGTGGGAAAGTGGGAAAGTAAGAAGGCGGCGCTGCGCGAGAACAGGTGAACAGTAGAACAGTAGAACAGGAGAACAGGCGAAAGATAAAGAGTGAGAAGGTGAGAAAGTGGGAAAGTGGGAAAGAAACCGGAAAGTTATGCTTTTTACAACGGCGGCAATTATCTTATCCGGATGTTGCCCAGCGCAGATTTTAAGATTACTTTGCCTTCGCCTTTACCGATAGTGCCGGCTGCCTTTTTCCCCAAGGTGCCGGTAATATTCAAGGGAAGGCGGGTATCTATGGTCACCAGTGAAACCGATGCCTCCACTACCGCGGAAAGATTATCCGGGCCGGCAAGGATAAAAACAATTACGTGGAATTCTTCGACCGCTGGAACGACGCCTAAGACGCGTTTGCTCACTTTAAAGGTTGCAGAAGCTCGGTTTGCGGGTTCGGACTGATTCGCCGCCAGATTTTGGTGACCTGGAATTGCAAAGTCTTGCCTTTATCATATTGGCCGGTCTGCAAAAGGTTTCCTTCATCGTTCATCGTCATGTTAACTTTGTTATTGTTATATTCCGGCAGGACAATGAATCCGTCGTTATAACTGACCTCATCCCGATGGCCGTTGGAGTATAAGACCACTACCTTGCCGTCGGGGAAAACTGCCATCTGCTCATCGTCGCCATTGGGATTATCAAAAAACCAGGTTCCCACCATGCCCGCGGACATAAAGGGGGATTCCAGTTTAGTGCTGCTCGGCGGGAAGTATCCTGTCTTGCCCTGCCAGGCGCCAAGGGCACCATCGTTTTTATTTGGCGTGTGGTCGTAGGCAATGCTGCCGCCGGCCTCGTTGAAATTCCAATAGGCAACCAGGCCGGAGACGCGGCGGAAGTTGCGACTTTCCATACTTCTCTGAATTTCCGGCACGGTTAAGGCTTTGTTCCAGATTTGCACATCGTCAATGCACCCTTTGAAATGCTGCCAGTTGCCAAAATCAACGGCACCGATCATATTCCACATGCCGGAAGTATCATATTCAAAACCCGCCGGCACCGCCGCAGCGCTTTCCAGTCGCCCGTCTTTATAGAGATACATGGTTTGGACGTTACTACTATAAACACCCGTCCAGTAATGCCAGTTGTTATCGAGTTCTTCCTTAGAGACAGCCTTAATCCCCATACTGCTTATATTGCCCACTCCAACATCAAGATGGAACTCCATCCTGCTATCTGCAACATGAAGCTCATAAGGGTCACGTCCTGCCTGGTTGTCACCTCTCCAGATGATTTGGCCGTTATCGTCCCCATCGTTCTTGACCCAGGCTGACAAGGTAAGGCTTTGCCCGATATCCAGTTTAGGGTTGGCGGGGATTTTGACATAATCGTTTACCCCGTTAAATTGCAAGGCATAGTCCCTGCCTGCTACCGCCCCAGGCCGATCAGAAACAACCCATTGCGGGCTGGCCTTTTTCTCTGCCGAGAACCCAGTGGGTTTTTCAACTTTAATTTGGACATCGGGTTTGAAATTCTGGCTTAGTGAGCGGGCAATCTGCGAAACGTTGATTTCCATAACGGTTCGGCTGTCCTTGTTAATTTCAAACACCAGGCCCTGGTCTTCGTAGGTGAGAAAATCCTTCGCCGGGGTTTCCTTGAGAGTAAAGTCGTCGCCAAAGGCTTGTTTGATTTTCTGCTCGGAATCGCCTACCGCCAGCCCGTTGGCTAATTTATAGTAAGGACTAAGGGCGGTAAGGCCGGTTACCGAGCCGTTGAGGATATGAAAGGAAATATCATTATAAACCATGAAATACGCTCTCGGCAGATTGTCCAAAGTATATCTTTCCTCCCCGTAGAAAATCATCCTTGGTTTTCCCAGTCTTTCCAGCACCGCGTCTTTGCTCATACCAAAGGTAAACTCACCAATCCGCTGTCCCGGGACAATCAGCCGGTCAACAGGATTTCCATCTTTCTCGCCGACTATTTCGGTTTGCACATTCACATCGGTCTTGAAATTCGGTTGGAGGGAGACGTTTTTGAAGGTGCAGTATTCGTAAGGGCAGGTTTGGAACTCAAATTTGGAAAGCTGTGACAAAGCCAGTTGCTTAAAACGTAAGGTACGCTGGCGGATGTCGTTTACGCCGGTGTCGGTCCCAATTACTCCTTCGTGGACCTTTCCTTCGGAATCGACGGCGATGATGCGTGATGCAAGTTGATAACCGAGATTGTCCGAAGAAGAAATAATCAGGTCGTCGCCGGCCTGCTCCGCGGCGGCAAGGACGATGGTTTTGTTACCGACTTTGCCTGAATAGGACCCGCCGCCGGTCGAGGTAACTACTGTATTCCAACTGCCTGAGGGAGACGCTATGGTGATATTGGTTTTTTGGTAACTGCTTTTAATATGAATGCGGAAGCCGGCAAGGCCGGAAGGCTGGAGGACCTGAATGCCGCTACTTTGGTCCCATCCTTTAACGCTTTCGATCTTAAACGAGGCATCGCCGGTTTTGCGAAATACTAATTCGTATCCGGGGTCGTCGGATTTATATCCGCTTATATCCAAAGTTTTGATGTCGTAGCCTAAGGGGTGTCCGTCCGGTTGCCACCACGGTTTGCCGGCGCTGGGGTGCGTGCAGATACCCACCAATTCGATGGTTAAGCCGTTGGGAAGGGTCTGGGAGAATTTTGACAGTTCCGTTTGGTGGGTGGTGATATCGGATTTGTCTTTAGGCTTAGCGGTCATGGCGATAGTAGCGGGAATTATCAGGGCTAAAATAAATAAAAGGGCGATAATCGATGGGGCCCAGCCGGGTCTTGGCCTGGGGGCAGGCTCAATGCCGGCTAAACGGCGGATGCGGTGGAATAAATTGCCGCCGGCGGCGGTCAGGGCAAGGTCAGGTCGGCGGGTGTGAATCTCGGCCAGGGTAGTCAAGGCACGGGCGTAAGAGAGCGACCCGGCGGAAACCGCGACGGCCAGGTCGTCACAGCAGTTTTCCCGCTCCAGCCGAATGCGGCGCGAGACCCACCAGACGGCAGGATGATAAAAGCCGAGAATCTCCACCAGGGTCTGCAGAATATTGATAAGGTAATCGTAACGTTTGATGTGGGCTAACTCGTGGGCCAGGAGCGCCTCCAGTTGCTCGCCGGTCAGGCCCGTAAGGCAGCTAGCGGGCAGCAGGATGACAGGTTTTAACCAGCCGATGACCGTCGGCACGGCAACTAAAGCGGATTCCATGATCGCAGGAACTTTTTTGATGCGCAGCTCGGTGGATAAACGGCTAAGGCGTTGCTCGATACGCTCGCTGACCGGTTTTACCATTCTTTTTCGCAGCCGCTGTAACTGGCACCAGCCGCCCAGGTGCCACAGGCTAAGGCTAAATACCCCCATCAGCCAGATGACAGCCAGATAAGGAAGGAACGGATCAACGGCGGCGATAAATCTGTTCTTTAACGACATTTCCACGGCGGGGGCAGCGGGAGCAAGCGCAGGGGTGGGTTCGATTGCGGGTTGGACCAAAATCGGCGGGGCTGGCACGGGAATTGATGACGGCTGAATAATGTTCTCCGGCAAAGGCGGTGCCGCTATCGATGCCGGGGCAGCAGTTCCCAGATAATTTAAGGTTATCGCGGGGATGAGGACCATGAGAAAGAGGCTGACACAGGCAAGTAAATAGCGAAGGTTGGCTGAGGATTTCCGCAGGCACCAAAGCACAAGGGCTAAGGTCAAAGCGATCGCAGCCATCTGCCATAAAGAGTGCAGCAGCATCCAGCCCACCGGCTGAATCAGGGTGCGAACGGCGGGGTTCGATAAAGGATTCATTTTGCTTTGTCCTCCCAATTGTCGAGTAGTTTTTTGATTTTGGTCAGCTCGGCAGGGGAGACCTTCCTGGCGGCTAAAGCCTGCATGACTAATTTTTCCGCGGAGCCGGAAAAGGCCTTTTCCAAAAGGTCGCCCACCAGGAACTTCTGGGTCTTCTCCTGACTAATGGCCGGCTGATAAATGTGCTTGAACGAAGATTCGTCCCGAATCAAGAGGCGCTTTTCCGTCATAATCTGCATGAGTTTTAAGGTGGTGGTGTAGCCGGTGGGCTGAAGCTGGTTCATAGCGTCGTTGACCTGACGGACAGTAGCCGGGCCGATATCCCAAAGAATGCTTAAAATGGTCAGCTCCCGGTCGGTGGGCATGGGGTGGTCACTAGCGGACATTTTGAAATCCTTTCTGATAAAATGTTGTTTATTCAAACATACGACAATTTTCGTAGTTGTCAACGAAAAATTTCGTAGATATGGCAAAAATTTACCGCCGGCGCCCTGAAGGCATTTTCCAACAAGCACTTATAAAGCAACAAAAATATGGCTGATTGAGTAATTAGCTGTAATATTTACGGATGGGGAGGTTGGTGCGGGCGGAGATCTCGGCGGCGATCTGGTCCAATTCTGCGTTGGAGAGGGCGGTGACCCGCGGGTCGCGGGGCGGGCGGGCGATGGTGTAAAGCTGAAGGGCGGCTATCTTCCCGCCGGAGTTGATAATGTCAGCGAGGCGGTCAGCGTAAGCAGCGACCTCGGCTGGGCTGGTACGCTGGTGGTCAATTCGCATAAATAAGGTCTGGATCAGGATCGGCCGGTCGCGGGCGGTAAGCAGAAGATTTTCCAGGATTTGGCGGAAAGGGACGTCGCTGCCATTGACTATTTTATAAGATTGCTCGGTGCCGGCGTCGAGCTTGGCCCAGACGCGACCCTGGTGAGTATCCAGCAGTTGGATAGCCTGCCGCACCTCCGGCAGATGCAGCAGGGTGGAATTGGTAATTAAGACTATCTCGACTGCGTCCAGGGCAAGCTGGTCTTTGATGCGGGCGACGAGGCGGCAGGCGGCGGGAAACTCCTGGGCGGCGGTCGGTTCACCGTCGCCGCTTAAGGCAATGTCGTTAAGGCGACGCAAGTCAGTCGGCAGACGCCGAAACGCAGGATGATTATAAATATCACCCGAAAGGATACTCTCCAGCGTTCGGGTTAACTCGTCCTCCAAAAGGCGAAGACAGATGGGTGAGGCGTCTTTCGATGAAGCAGGGCTACGCTGAACCTGGCAATAGATACAATTAAAGTTACACCGCTGGTGAGGGGAGAGGTTAACACCCACGCTAATACCTTCGCTGCGGCGGGAAAGCACCGGATAGACCAAAGTGTTGCTCAAAAAACGGCGGGGGTGATCGCGATAAGCCGGGAGATGACAATTATTTATCTTCGCTGGTTCCATAAAAATAACCCGTCGGCTGGACTTATTAACCGCGGCAGTCTAAAATAAAATAGGAAAGAGAAAAATACACGAGTTTTTCCAACAATAGATTATAGGGTTAACGCAAGTTATTGCAAATCCGTAAAAAGGGAACTTGCGGATAAGCAAAATGGTGTGCAAGGGGTAAAATGTGGCTCGCCTCCCCTTGCAAACTTTGGACCCGGTCAAAAGGGTGTGACCGGGTCTTTTTATTACTTAAACTGACCGATGGCCAGTTTGAGAATTAAAAATTAAAATGCAAAAATGCGGTTATTTATTATTTTTTTATCTGCAAATTGGCCAGGGCGGTGGCGGTGTCCTCGGTGACCTCAAAAATGGAATCCAGGCCGGTCAACAGGAAAACCCCCCAGACCTGAACCGGAATCGCACATAAGCACAGGCGACGTTTGTGGTCCAGGACAACCTTGCGCAACTTGAGCAGCCGGGAAATATTCGAGGAATTAAGGAATTTTACCTGCGAAAAATTGATGACGACGTCCTTGGGGGTCTTGTCCACACTCTCAATAATGGTATTTAACTCCTCGGACAATTCCGCATCGTTAACGAGGTCGATTACGGTGATTTCATCAGACCATTCCTGAGTTGCCATAGCGGATTTCCCTCATAATTAAATGAAAAGCGATATAAATATCCAATATTCTGCTATTCTATGCAGGTATGTAAGCCTTTTTAGCGTCTGATGGCAAAACCGTCAAATTAATTTATCGGGATGGGTAATAATTTTTTCGGCCTCGCCACTAAAAAAAGAGCAAGACAAGAGCTTTACGGCTGCCAGCGGACGGGTAAATCATGAGCGATATGAAGCAGGTCCAGGATCCGCCCGACCAGAAAATCGGCCAGGTCGGGTAGGGACCGGGGCTTCATATAAAAAGCGGGAGCGGCGGGGCAGATGATTCCGCCGGCATGGGTGATTCTCAGCATGTTCTCGAGATCGATGGCAGTTAAAGGCGTCTCCCGATGCACCAATATTAACGGGCGACGCTGCTTCAGGGCAACATAGGCGGTGCGCAATATCAAGGTGTCAGCCAGTCCCGCAGCTACCGAAGAAAGACAATGACTGGAACATGGGCAGATAACCATCGCCCGCCAGGTGAATGAACCGCTGGCCAAAGGGTCGAATAAATTATCGTTATCATGGAAGGTAAGGTGAGTACTTTGCCGAGCTAAAAGGGAAAAAGCGGAAAGCTCAGTTATATCCAACTCGCCGGCGATTATTTGGCGGGCAGGGGCGGTAGCGATGATGTGACTATGGTATTCGAGCTGGTCCAGTATGTCGAGCAAGCGCCGGGCGTAAATAGCGCCGCTGGCGCCGCTAATGCCGACGACGATTTTTTTGTCATCCGTTGGGGACATAAGGGAAATGCTTCCGGATAAAGGGCATTAACAGCCAAGCCAAGGACCCGCCGATGGCTAAACCACCGAGGGCGGCGATAACCTGGGCCAAGAGTCGGGTTTGCCAGTAAAACTGGACTAAAACGACACAGGTAATGGCCGAAATAATCGGCAGAAGAAAGGCCAGCACACTGGCCAGGAGCAGACCCAGCGGACTTAAGGGGCCCGACGAAGAAAGTGACCACGCCTGACGGCACTGGTGCTGCCGAGAACAACTGGGGCAGGTGATTTCATCGGCAGATTGAGGGATGGGATTTTCCGGAGCCTTTTCGTTTAGCATTTATTTTACCTGTGGCGGAGAAGTTTCTCCGGGTGGTGCGGAAGCATTTTCCTGGTGCTGGGCCAGGTCGATCTGATTGATTAAAAGCTGAGCGGATGCGGCGTCCGGCTGAGCCTGCAAGTATTCACTTAAAGCCTCTTTGGCCGGGATCCATTGGTCGATCTGATATAACACATAACCCTGCAGGAATTTCAGCATGGGTTGACGGGTTCGATTTTGCCAGGCTTCCAACTCGTCCAGCCGTGCCTGGAATTGTTTGGCATCGGGGAAGAACTGTCGCAAATCCGTCCGCTGCGAGGTCAACTCCGGCGTTAAAGTCAAAGCCTGATTGAGAAAATAAGCGGCACTCATAAACTCGCCCGCGGCAAAAAGGGCCTGCGACTTGGCCAGATAAGCCCCGCCATTTTGCGGATCGTACAGCACGGCATTACCGAAGGCATTGGCGGCGAAGTAATATTTGCCCTGCTGCAAAAATGTTCGGCCCTGCTCCAGGTAATAATCCGCCTGCTGACGATAAAAGTCGGCAAAACTACCCGACAATACGGTTTTCTGGGAGGTGAAAGCGGAAGGTTGACCGGTGCCGGTGAGAGATTCGCTGAATTCGGTCCTAGAGCGGGGAGCAAACTCCTGAGTTAAATTTTCCCCTTGAGATTGGTCTTGGGGATTTGCCTCCGGGACGAGGGCGGCAGCACCATCAGGTGGCAGAGGGGTTTTATCGACATCAAATTCTTCCAGGGGGCTGGGAAGGGCAGGAGTGCCTTGCGGCGGCGAGGACTGCGACGACGACGGCTCGGTCCAATTTCTCTGCGGCAAGGAATTTTCCTGTGGTGTTTGACCACCGGGCGGACCTTCCGGCGTCTGGCCCGGCTGATTGGCGGGTGGATTAATAAGGCGATCAAAATCCGTGCTGGAAGTGGTCCGCGGTAAAGTGGAACTGCGTTGCCACGGCGACTGAGAAGCCGTATCCGTCTGGGGCAGTGAACCGGTAATACCAAACGGCACTGGGCCGGGGGTAACATTCATCGAATATGATCCGCCCAAAGGCCGGGCGGATATGCCGCTGCTGCTCAAGCCATACGGCCGGGTCCGCAACAATGACCCAACCGGAGTAACCGACGTCGGCTCGTAAATCTGGGGTGATGGCCCCACGCGGTTGCCCCATGAGCCGGTAAGTGCCCGCGATTGATCCACAAAGGGCCGCTGCCCGACCACGCCCGAACGAGATAAGTCACCGGCCCCCACGCTGTCCCGGCGAAAATCACTCAACGCACTGCTGCCCAAATTACCGCTAAACTCCAGGGGACTGCGATAGGGAATCAGTCCTTGAAAGCTTCCGCCGCCGGTTATATTTCCGGTGATGTAAAGATCGGACCGGGGAACGAGACTATCCAGCCGAGCACGGGTGTTCCAACCAAACGAGCCCAGCCGAGGATTGGCATCCAAGAAATGCCCTTTCTGGTTGATATACTGCTGGGCAAAAATCTTAGCTGGGCAAAGCCATAGAAAAAATACCATAAGTGACCACATGAACCACATGGGTATCGACTCCGTCGGACGCCTTGTGACCGATTTTTTTATAGTTGCCATAGCTTTGCCTCTAATTATTTTACGTTTACCGCGGGGCAAGGTTTGGCCGTGAACCGTTGTAATTGGGCAAAGTTCCCCAATTTAACTTGGTGTTGAGCAAACTCCATTGGCTCTGGCGGGGATTTTGGACCAGTTGAAAATAGGAATTCGCCCGGGTAATGATAACTTTATCGTCGCGACCCAGGGCAAGGTTGTCCTGACCGTCAATCACCATGACCGCTGATTCGTGTTTCTTAACCTGCTGAGAATCTGTCTGCTCAAAACGCAATCGGCTATCAGGGCAGGACAACACTATGGGTTTGGCCAAGTCAACGACGATCGGACGAAATCCCAGTGAATGAGCCGCTAACGGCGTGATTACGGCAACCTCGATGCCACTGGCTAAAATGGGTCCGCCGGCTGATAAATTATAGGCAGTTGAGCCGGTCGGAGTGGCCACAATCAGGCCGTCGCCGGTACAAAAGGCCAAATGTTCGTCCGCAATGCTGATAGATAAGTCAATCATGCGAAAGGGCGGACCAGCAATAACGACAACATCATTAACGGCAATAACCTGGAAATCCTCACCCCGGGGCCTGACCACCCGGCAATTCAGCATCATCCTTCTACTGATAAGCTCCGGCCGGGATATAATCTCGTCGAAATTTTCGCGGAACTGGTCGATGGAAAACTCGGCTAAAAAACCCAGCTTTCCCATGTTAACGCCAATGACAGGCAATTGCTGTAGGCCCAGACCGCGAACCGTCGACAAGATGGTACCGTCACCCCCCAAAACAATGATGAAATCCGCGGGCGGCAGGTGGGCGAGATCGCAGGAATGGTTGATATTATCCGTTATTATCTGAGCCCGTGGGGCCAGCCAATCCACCATTTCCCGGCCCATTTGGACAGCCTGCGGCTTGGCGGGATTGCACAGCAGGATAATTCTTTTTTTTTCGGGAATACTCATAATTTATGTACCGTTTTGGCAATACTCGGTTCGATTTCGCCGGCAAGCGGAGCTCGATGCAGCAACTGGCGAATCTTTTTCACCAGCGAGTGATGATCGATACCCACTTCGGCCAACTGCCCGGCGCGAATATTCTGATCGAGATAACGGTCCGGCAGGGCCAGCGAGGTAATCCGGCGGGTATCCAGTTGAAGTTGCTGGGCCAATTCCAGAACGGCACTGCCGAAGCCGCCCGCCAGCACGTGATCTTCAAGGGTGATGATCGGCATGGTTTTGTCATCCGCCAGGAGCCGGCGAATCAGCGGCTCATCCAGCGGTTTGGCAAAACGAGCGCTGACCACTGCCACCTGGATGCCTTCGGCGGAGAGGATTTCGGCGGCGAGAAGGGCCTCATGCGCCAGAGCACCATAAGCTAATATCACGGCATCATCGCCCTGCAAGACCCAGGCGGCCCGGCCCAGCTTAAACGGCTCACATTGATATTCCACCGGCAGAGCATGTCGGGGCGGCACCCGATCCCGCGGATAGCGCAGGGCACAGGGCAGTTGCGCGCGGACCGCAAAGGCCAGGGCCTCCTTCATCTCCGCCTCGTCCATGGGCGAGATCAATGTCAGGTGCGGTAAACAGCGTAAAAAGGCGATATCACAGAAGCCATGGTGGGTCGGCCCGTCGCCGCCGACCGGCCCGGCCCGGTCGATGCAAAAGATGACCGGCAGCTTCTGTAAAGAAACTTCCTGAAATATTTGGTCAAAAGCCCGCTGGAGAAAGGTGGAGTAAAGAGCTACTATAGGAATAAAGCCCTTTTTTGCCAGGCCGGCGGCGATGTCCACGGCGGCAGACTCGGCGATGCCCACATCAATAACTCGCTGGGGGAAAAGGTCGCGGATTTTAGTCAGACCCGTGCCGCTGGTCATAGCGGCGGTGAGGGCGATAATCCGCTCATCGGCAGCCATCAGGTCTTTCAGGGCGGAAGTAAAGGCGGCGGTAAAACTCCTGCCGGTGGTATCGGTGAAACTGGCGGAATCACCATCGACGCTAAACGGTCGCGTACTGTGAAAAGCGCAGGGGTCGCGGCGGGCGGGAGCGAAACCTCGGCCCTTCTGGGTCTGCAAGTGCAGAATCACCGGGTGGTTTATTTTTTTGAAGGCAGTGAGAAATTTAATCAGCGCCGGGATATCATGGCCGTCAATAGGGCCATAATAAGGAATGCCAAGCTGCTCGAAAATCTGCGGGCCCTGCAAGGTGGTCTTGATGCCGCCCTTGATCCTGCCGATGGTCTCCTCCAAAGCCTGGCCGATATAAGGCAGCCGCTGAACCAATAACTTGGTGCGGCGATGCAGGTCCTCGTAAGGCCGAGAGATAGTCAAACGGGTAAGATAACGGGCAAAGGCCCCCTGGGTTTTATCAATGGCCATGGAATTATCGTTAAGGATAATCAATAACTGTCGATGCACCAGAGAGGTATTATTAAGCCCTTCAAAGGACAGGCCGTTGACGATGCTGGCATCACCGACCACGGCGACGATTTTTTCCGGGGTTTGCTTCAACTGAGCGGCCAATGCCAGTCCAACGGCACTAGCCACCGCGGTACCGGCGTGACCGACGAAAAAGGGGTCGTAAATGCTTTCCCGGGGATCGGGAAAACCACTCAGGCCGTTAACCTGGCGGAGCCGAGTAAAGTGCGCAGCCCGGCCTGTCAAGACCTTGTGGACATAACACTGATGGCCGACATCCCAAAGCAGCCGATCAGAGGCGAAGTCGAAAACATAATGTAAGGCAATGGTAAGCTCCACCACCCCTAAATTACTGGCCAAGTGCCCGCCGTTAATGCTGACCGAGGTCTTGATAAGATGGCGAATCTCCTCAGCGAGCTGGGCCAACTGCTCCATGTTCAACCGCCGCAGGTCGGAGGGGTTCTTAATGGTTTCCAGCAGTTTTCCTATCATGGATTTCCCTGTTTTTGTTAATTTTCCGCGGGAATCAATTTTTCCGGTTTATCAGTATCCCCGCCAATTGGCGAAGTATCTCAGCCGCCTGGCCGAGCGGTTTTAAAACAGCAATCGCTTCTTCCATTAGTTTATCCGCTTGTCGGCGAGATGCTTCCACACCCACAACAGCGGGGTAGGTTAATTTACCTGCCTTGTGATCCTTCTGAGTTTCCTTGCCCATGTCCTGACTGCTGCCGGTAACATCGAGCAGGTCGTCGATTATCTGGAAGGCCAGACCCAGCTTAAGGCCATAATCGCCCAAGACATCGATCAAGCGGTCATCAGCGCCGGCGCAAATGGCGCCCATTCGAGTGGCCCCGCGAAACATCATGGCGGTCTTGTGGATGTGGATATAATCGACCTCGTCGGTAGTACCGGCGTTTTTTCCGCCGAGCAGATCGGCTACCTGGCCTCCGATCATCCCGCCGGCACCGGCGGCAGCGGCCAACTCCGATACCAATTTAATCGCTAAGTCACTGTCCGGTACGTGCATCGCCAGGGTCTGAAAGGCATAGGTCAAAAGGCCGTCACCCGCCAGAATGGCAATGCCATCCCCGAAAACCTTATGATTGCTCGGCTGACCGCGGCGAAGGTCATCATTATCCATAGCCGGCAGATCATCGTGAATCAAAGAGTAAGTATGAACCATTTCAATGGCGGCCGCCGCCGGCATGGCGGTTATTTCCTGGCCGCCACAAGCTTTACAGGAAAAGATGACCATTACCGGCCGCAATCGCTTACCGCCGGCACGGAGACTGTAAAGCATAGATTGGTGCAGAATCTGCGGCACCGATGGTTCATGGGCGAGATAACCCTCCAAAGCATTATCGATGCCTGCGACACAACGGTCGTAAAGCCTTTTGAAATCTAAATTTACATCCGTGGCCGACATCATAACCGGTCATTTCCCTAATCATTATAAACTCTTTATTTTATGGCTTTTATAATAAATTTTCAAATATAATCAACTGTGCCCCAGTAAGTTTTGATCCAGACAATGTTTACATTATACCAGAGTTGCGATAGCAGGGACATACGTTTTAATTTATAATCCCTTGTCAGTTACAGTATAAAAGATGGACAAATGGGCAAGATTTTACGCAATATCACAGATATTCTTCACATGATTAAATTTTCGCATTCGGTCTTCGCCCTGCCGTTCGCCATCATGGCGGCTTTTCTGGCGGCGGACGGCGGCAAGGGGGGCTTTTGCGGGTGGGGTAAGTTATTTTTGATTGTGTGGTGTATGGTCTGCGCCCGCAGTGTGGCAATGACTTTTAACCGGATTGTGGATGACCGGATCGATGGGCGTAACCCCCGGACGGCAGGTCGGGCGATACCCGCAGGGAAAATCAGCGTGAAAAAGGCGGGGATGTTTTTGTTTCTCTGCTCGTTTTTCTTCGCGGTCGGTACGTATCTGTTCTGGAAACCCTTGAATCTGCACCTGCCGGATGCTGTGGGAGGCGGGGGGTGGTTTGGGTATGGCAATTACTGGCCGATGATCCTGGGATTTCCGGTGCTGCTGTTTATCTGTCTTTACAGCTACAGCAAGCGATTTACCTGGGCTAGTCACTTCTGGCTGGGAGCGTCGCTGATGCTGGCGCCACTGTCAGCCTGGATCGCGATCAGCCCGCCGGACGGCCCCTTAATCGCTGGGCCGGTCTTGATCTTAAGCGGGGCGGTGTTCCTGTGGAGCAGTGGTTTTGATATAATCTATTCCTGCCAGGATATAGCAATTGACCGGCAGGAAGGGCTATATTCCCTGCCGGCCAATCTGGGATTATCAACCGCATTATGGATCAGCAGAGTCAGTCACTCGCTGGCGATAACCCTGCTGCTTTGGCTGGGCTGGCAGGGGAATCTAGGCAGGATTTATCTCGCCGCAGTGGTAGTTGCGGGAGGTCTGCTGATTATCGAACATCTATTAGTCCGCACGGGAAAAATGACATACGTGGCGACAGCTTTCGGGACAATCAACGGCGTAATCAGCCTGATATTAGCAGCCGCCGTCATTTTCGATGTCATGTATTAGGTAAGGATAATCAGCGACGAAATCACGGCTCTTGCTGGTTTTAGGGTCGGGGACTTATTTCAAACCGGCCAGGCGGCGGATTTGGCTGACCTTGTCGGTTTTTTCCCAGGTATAATTAGAGCCGTTACGGCCGAAATGGCCGAAACGGGCGGTCTCCAGATAGATCGGCCGAAGCAATTTCAAGTGGCGGATAATCCCGGCAGGCGTGAGGGGAAATACCGTGCGAATAATATCGGCGATCCGGTCATCGTTAATCCGACCGGTAGCTTCGGTGTCCACCTTGACCGAAACGGGCTGCGCTACACCGATAGCGTAGGCGATCTGGACCTCGCAAATATCGGCTAACTGGGCGGCGACGATGTTTTTGGCGATGTAGCGGGCCATATAGCTGGCGGAACGGTCCACCTTGGAAGGGTCCTTGCCGCTGAAGGCCCCGCCGCCATGTCGGCCGCGACCGCCGTAGGTATCCACGATGATCTTGCGGCCGGTCAGGCCGGTGTCACCATGGGGGCCGCCGACCACAAACCGGCCGGTGGGATTAATGTGAATTATCGGTTTGCCTTTCACCAAACTTTTGGGCAGGGTAGGCATGATTACTTTATCCGTTATCTCACGGCACAATTTTTTATAGGCGATATCCGGATCATGCTGCGTGGATAACACCACCGTATGAACACGAAGGGGTATTTGGCCCTGATACTCGACGGTAATCTGACTTTTAGCGTCCGGGCGAAGCCAGGGCAAGACGCCGCTTTGTCGTACGCGGGTGAGCCGTTCCATCAGGCGATTGGCTATGTCAATCGGCAGGGGCATTAAACTGGGGGTCTCCCGGCAGGCAAAACCGAACATTAAGCCCTGATCGCCGGCGCCTTGTTCCTTGGTCTTTTTGGCGGTGACACCCTGGCTGATATCCGGCGACTGCTTGTGAATGCTGCTGAGGACGGCGCAGGAATTGCCGTCAAAGCCCAATTTCGAGTCATCGTAGCCGATCTCACAGATGGTCCGTCGGACCAGCTCTGGAATATCCACGTTAGCACGAGTAGTTATCTCCCCCGATACCATTACTAAACCGGTGGTAACCATCGCTTCACAGGCGACCCGGCTGAAGGGATCACCGGCCAGCATGGCATCCAAAATGGCGTCGGAAATCTGATCGCAAATCTTGTCGGGATGACCCATACTGACCGATTCACTGGTGAATAAATGGGTTCGAGAAAGCGGTTTTTCATTGATTCTTTTAGCCAAGCTTAATCTCCTTACGTGCGGTAAATTAATTTATAAAGCCATCTTTTCGCCAATATAATAGCGTTATTGGCGTCACTAAACAAGAATTATTAGAAAATCAAGCGGGAAACTGGGGGTATAGCCCAAGCGGAGATAATTTGGGCAAAATTATATGAGACGGGCGGCGGCGACGTGTAAGAATTGTCCCAGATAGCCTTTTTTGATAAAGATATCCAGGGCACTGGCGGTATTTTGGCAGTTTGATCCCCAAATGCAGGCGCGCAAGTCCTCCTCATCCAAGTCCATCTGGATAATCAGGGTGTTATCCACGACCAAGGCATTCGCCAGCCGCTTGGTTAAATAAGCGGAAAGGGCGTTAACTTTCGGTCCGCCGAGGGAAATCGTCGGCAGCCGGTGGAGGGTTTCGACATTAAGATACCATAAATCACTCAACACCACTACGGTAGAGTCGAATCCCATTTGATCGAGATTCTGTTCGATAAATGTTTTCATACGATATGCCAAAGGTCGGTCGGCAAGCTCGGCTCGCAAAGATGAACCTGTCACTACCAATAAGCTGTTTTCCGCCAGATTTTCGTCAGGTATCATAAGGCCTTTACAGGAAGGTAGTTAAACAAACTGCCCCCTCTGTTTTTCGGAGATTATATGAAATATTCATAATTATATTAGCTTCCAGGTGATTATAGCTAATCCAATCTGATTTTTCCCGTCGGTCCTACAATAAATTTTGCCAATAAATCTCTGCGGATATTAACCCCTAAGCCGGATTTTCTTCTTTTGGGCAGCCGACCGGCGTAGCCGAAGCGAAATTTCTCCTGAACAATATCGTTACGAAGTAAAAAAGTTCCGTAGCAAATTTCAGTAAATATAACATTAGGGACCATTTCCAGAAAATGGAGGCCCGCGGCGGCTAAGATGGCCGTTTCGCCCACCATCGCCCCTAACTGATAATCGCGGGAGAATCTGCGGGCCATTTCCGCCAGGCGAATCGCCGCCAGCAAACCGCCGTTCTTGCTGATCCGGATATTGAAAAAATCGATCAAATCATTTTCCGCCAGATACTGCCCGTCAGCCAGGCTGATCAGCGACTCGTCCGCCATGAGGGGAACATGGCTTAAGTCCGCCAGGACGTGCCAATGATCGCGATCATTAGCGGCCAAGGGCTGTTCCAGGCAGCAGACGTCAAAATCAGCCAATTGGGCACTCATAGCGGTAGCGGTATCCACATCCCAGGCGCCATTGGCATCGACGCGCAGACTGACGCGACCCTTGCGCAAATGACGATGCAGCGCGCGGTGGACCAGTTGGAGATTCTCCTGGTCGTAGCGGCAGCCGAGTTTCAATTTAAAGTCGCGCAGGCCATACCACCGCATCAAGCGCAACTGCCGGGCCAGGCGATCCGGCTCGCTGCCGTCAAGAACCCCGCTGACGGGGGGAGGCTGGCGCCGGCGGAGCCGGGCAGAGGTATCCGGCCCGAATTTCGCTATGGGAGCATCGCTGAAAAAAGGACCATATCCCATCCAGCCGATAATGCAGGAAAGATCACTTTTAAAATATTTTCCATAAGCATCGAGCAGCGCCAGCTCCACGCAGCATCGGGCACTATTAATTACTTGCTCCTGCTCGTTGGTAAAAGGGAGATTGTCCACCAGCTCCAGCAGCTCGGCAAAATTCTTGGGTTCAACATCTCTTAAATAAGGGGCCAGGGTGGTCTGAATATTATAAAAAACTGATTCGACGGTCTCGCCGGTAACGTAGGAACGAGGCAGAGCTTCGCCAAAACCAACGGTTCCGTCCGCCAGCAGGGCCCCTACGATAACGGTATCGGTGGTATTTCGCTGAGCGGCGGCGTGAGAAAAAGAGCGGCGAAAGGGAAGACACAAATGAAAAAGCTCTAATTGTATGAGCCGGTTAGACATAATGGCATGGCTCGGGGAAATTAACGTCCGTGCCGCTGTGGCCCAGGGCGAAGATGCGATTTTTGTTTATCAGGATACCTCGAGGATCTTTCCCGACCGGATAAAATTCCCGTTTTTCCCGAGGCCAGTAACTTCATCGCTTTTTTCTGGTCCGCTACCTTAAGCACCCCGGTGGTTCTGCCCCCGTGGGCGCCGGCGGTAACGTAACAATAATTAATATTAATATGAGCGGCTGACAGGCACGAGGCCACATCAGCTAAAGCGCCCGGTTTATTGGAAAGCGTCACACATAAGACCTCGCTCTTGTTAGCCTGAAGATTGAGGTGTTTTAGGGCCTGCTCCACCAGCAGCGGTTTGGTGGTAACCAGCCGCAAAACGCCGTGTTCCACCGAATCCATCAGGGTCATGGCAATGATGTTTACCTTCCTCTGGGCTAATTCATCCAGAACCTGGGCCAGGACACCCGGCTTATTGACTAAAAAGATGGAAAACTGAGTTTCAATTCTTGTCGGTGATTCGCCGGCGGGAAAATTTTCTCCCTGATCCTGGGCGATATTTATTTGTTCTTTCATGGGCAATATCCCTGTCTCATAATTAAGGAGCGCTCTCATAGTCGAGCGGCGCGGGTGAGAGATGTTGTTGTGTTATTTTTCAATTTTTTTCAAGATGGCTTCCACGGCCGGCTGCCGCTCGGTAAAAAATTCAAAAACTTCCTGAAGGTTGGTTATTTTGAATACGCGATATAATCGCGGATCAATGCCGCAGATTACCATACAGCCGGTCAGAGCATCGAGTTTCTGCTTCATGCTCAGCAGGACCGCCAACGTCTGGCTGCTGAGCATCTTAATCGTGCTAAGATCCAGCACGATATATCGATGACCCGCCTGGTCAATCAGGTCGTAAAGTTCCCGGCTGATCTCGTCGATGTGATAGGCATCTAAAAGGGTAGCCTCCTTAAACGCAATGATGGAGACGTCCTTATCCCGGGTTACTTTCAAAAAAGATTTATTTTCGGGGGCCATACACTATCCACCAACCGGCCGGAGAACAAATCGGCATTCAGCCGGCCTTGACCGCATTTATCATTTACGCTGCTATCGCTATACTACCGGCACAACTTTTTTTGTCAACGAGAGAATCCCCGGCGAAAGGAGGATTATTTGTCCTCCAGCACAATATTGAGCACTTTATCGGCATGGCGAACGAATTTAAATTTGATACCTTCCATGGCCTCTTTTCCCAGGGAGGCAAGATCCTTGCGATTTCTTTCCGGCAAAATGACCGTATGGATTCCCGCCTGTTTGGCGGCCAGCAGTTTTTCCTTGACCCCGCCGATGGGCAGAATCAACCCGCGGAGGGTAATTTCACCGGTCATCGCCACATCCGGCCGAATCGATTGCTCAGCCAGCAGTGACGCTACCGCGGTGTACATCGCCAGACCCGCGGAAGGTCCGTCCTTGGGAACGGCGCCCGCGGGAACGTGAATGTGAATGTCATTCTTGCTGAATATCTTCTCATTGGCCAAGGTCTTGCCCAGGCGAGCTAAAATACCATTGCCCCGGGACTGGTTTTTACTAAGCGCCAGGCTCTTAAGCACACTGAGGGCAGTCTGGGCGCTTTCTTTCATTACATCGCCCATCTGACCGGTCAAAATCAGTTGGCCTCGGCCGGGCATCATGGTTGCCTCAATAAATAATATCTCGCCCCCGACCGGGGTATATGCCAGACCGGTCGCCACGCCCGGCATGCCGCTCCGCAGGGCCAGCTCCGATTCGTACTTGGGTGGGCCGAGCAATTTATTCAGGTGCCCGGCGGTAATGACGGCTCTTTTGCGCTTGTTAGAGGCGATATCCGCGGCGACGGCCCGGCAGATGGCGGCAATTTGCCGCTCCATCTCCCGTACCCCTGCCTCACGAGTATAGGACTGGATAAGCGATTTCAAGGCATCGGTTTTGATTTTGAGGGTAGATTTGGTCAGCCCGTTCTCCTGCAACTGCCGGGGTACCAAGTAGCGCTGGGCAATAAGTAATTTCTCCTGGGCGGTATAGCCGGGAAGCTCCAGGACCTCCATCCTGTCCTTCAGCGCCGGAGGCACAGGGCCCATGTAATTGGCGGTACCGATAAACATCACCCGGGACAAATCAAACGGCTGATCGATGAAATGATCGGTAAAGGTGTTGTTTTGCTCCGGGTCCAGCACCTCCAGCAGGGCGGAGGCGGGGTCGCCGCGAAAATCCTGGCCGATTTTGTCCAGCTCATCGAGCATAAAGACGGGATTATTATGGCCGCATTTGCGCATTTCCTGGATGATTCGACCGGGTAAGGCCCCGATATAAGTGCGGCGGTGACCGCGGATGTCCGCCTCATCACGTATCCCGCCCAGAGAGATGCGGATGAATTTCCGGCCCATGCACCGGGCGATGCTTTTGCCCAGCGAGGTTTTGCCGACGCCCGGCGGACCGACCAGGCATAATATCGGGCTGCGACCGGTAGGATTGAGTTTACGGACCGCTAAAAACTCCAGGACTCGCTTTTTGACCTTTGCCAGGTCATAATGATCGGTATTTAATATTCGCCGAGCGCGGGCGAGATCGTGCTTGTCCTCGGTGCTTTTAGACCAGGGCAGCTCGCACAGCCATTCCAGATAATTACGAGATACACTATACTCCGGGCTCATGGTGGGAATCTTGCCCAGCCGATCCAGTTCCCGGTAAGCCTCCACCTGCACTTTTTCCGGCATGCCGGCAGCGTTGATTTTATCCTTCAACTGCTGAAGCTCTGCGGTTTTTTGATCGGTCTGGCCCAATTCCGTTTGAATGGCCTTGAGCTGTTCCTGCAGGAAGTATTCCCGTTGGGTTTTATCGATGGACTGGCTGACCTCTTTCTGAATCTTGGCGCTAAGCTCCAGGAGCTGAATTTGGCTGACCAGAGCTACGGAGAGCTTTTTGAGCCGCTTGGTAACGTCGATGGTTTCCAGTAATTCCTGCTTTTCCGGGACGTGAATATTGATGTTGGCGGCGAGAAAGTCGGCCAGGGCGCCCGGCTCTTCAATATTGCTTAAAACCAGGTGGACTTCGTCAGGAATATTGGGCGATAATTCCACCATTTTTTGCGCCATCTGGCGGACATGGGTAATCAGCGCCGCCAGGTCTTTGGGAAAAGGCCCTGTACGTTTTCCCGTTTGAGAATCACCGGGCAATACCTCGATCCTGGCCCGCAAAAAAGGCTCCTTGCTGAGCCATTCGAGAACCCGAAAACGAACCAGGCCATGGACCACGACACTACTTTGACCGCTGGGCATTTTAAGCCTTTTCAGGACTACCACTATCGTGCCAACCGTATAGAGATCTTCAAAATCGGGGGTGTTCTGCTGGGGATCTCGCTGAGTAATTACGCCGAGAATCCGGTCGGGATTTTTCTGCGCTTCCGACGAAGTTTCAGTTGTTGATTCACTGCCGAAAATCGTGGATAAAAGCCGCTGGCTGTGTGGTCGGCCAATCGAAAGGGGTATCACCGTACCCGGAAAAACCACCACATTCCGCAGAGCGACTATCCCGATTTCCTTGGGGATTACCAGTTGTTCGCCCTCTTCGTCATCCGGCAGGTTACGCAATTTGGCATTTTTATTCCGCGGGATGAGCTTGTCCATCAATTCCGGCGGCGGCATTACGCCGTCCGGAATCTCCGGCGCATCTCTGGTAACGTCAACATCGTCCGCGTCGATATTGTCCGTATCGAATTGGCTGACCATGCTTTTACTGTTCTTGTTTTTGACCATGGAAAATTCCCTGTCTTGGTGCCGGCTGCTGTCTTTTAATATTTTAGGCCGCTGGTCGCGATTTTTAAAGTCTTTTGTCCGCCGGCGACTACGCAATATGAGGCGATTTTTAATATAAGGGGTGGGGAAATAATAAATTTTAGCGCAGACCCGGTTTGATTTTCAGGGTAAATACCCCGTGATAATTTCGTATTTTCAGGACCAGCCCCTTACTTTTCAGATTCGTCTGCTGAATAATGTCCTTGAGCTGTTGTACCGTAGTTATTCTTTCCCCGCCGATGCTTACAATAATATCGCCCGCTTTCAGACCGTTCAATTCCGCGATAGTATCGGGATATACCTTCTCAATAACAATGCCGCGGGTTTTACTGCCGTAACCAAACTGCCGGGCCAGCTCCGCCGTCAATTCCTTCACCACCACCCCCAGTTTTACCGGCTCTTCCTGCGGGGCAAAGCCCTCGGGTGTATCGAAGGGGGTAAGAGAATCCGCCGATCGAAGGGCGTATTTTTCCTGAGCTTCTTTCCGATCGCCCAGCGTGGCCTGAAGGGTTATCTTTTTGTCATCCCGCCAGAGAACAAATTGCGGCTGGGCCTGCGGGCCCAGCCGAGCGATAATATCCCGCAGTTGTTTGGAGCTGGTAATGATTTTATCATCGATCTGTAAAACCACATCTTTATCCTTCATGCCCGCTGATTCTGCCGGTGAGCCGGGATGCACCTGGCTGATGATTATCCCGTTGATATCCTGCGGCAGTTTGCCCAGCAACGGGGAAATACCTTCCAGGCGGGTCAATTCCCCAGCCGGTATTTTTCGCAGCTCCTCCAGATTGAGCCGATTCAATGACACCCCTAAATAGCCGCGCTTGACCTGTTTGTTATTTATCAACTGGTCACTGACAAATTGGGCCAGATTGCTGGGAACGGCAAAGCCATAACCCAGCGAAAAACCGGAAATGGTAAAGATATTGGAGTTGATCCCGATAATCTCACCCTGCAGGTTAATCAAGGGACCGCCGCTGTTGCCTTTATTGATGTCGGCGTCGGTCTGGATAAAATCTTCATAGCCCCAGTCACCCAGGATGTTGGTCTGCCGGCCTTTAAAACTGATAATCCCCGAAGTTACCGTTTGTTTCAGGCCGAAGGGACTGCCGATCGCCATGACGAAATCCCCCACTTGTGCCTCGTCGGAGTCGCCAAAGACCGCCGCGGGCAGTTTCTGGTCCTGGCAGTCGATCCGCACTACCGCCAGGTCGGTATCCGGATCACCCAGGATCTCCGCCGCGGAAAAATGCCGTCCATCAGCGAGCAATACTTCCACTTTGTCGTAGTTCTCAACGACATGATAGTTGGTTATCACATAGCCCAGCGGGTCTATGATACAGCCGCTGCCGACACCTTCATAAACAGGCGTATCATCCTCGCCGGCGGAAGCATCATTCGACTCGCCGGAAGCGTTTTTCTTAGTAACGTGCATGAAAACCACCGCCGGCTGGACCCGCTGTACCGCCCGGCGAAAAACCTGGTTAATCTGCCGGGCGATCTGGGTGTTACTATCCGGCGAAGCCGACGCTGCCTCGTCGCCGGAAGCTAAAGCAACGCACCCCAGTAAGACGCTTATTAGTGCCAGACAAATAACCCGGCCCGGTGCGGGATAATGTAAGGCAGTCTTGGGGGAGTATTTATTCAGTTTGGTGTTTTGATTCATTATTGTGCCATTCATTATTGTGCTTGCCTCTTATTTTTTACAATCCTGTCGAACCAGCCTTCGGCAAGCACCTTTTGCTGTTCCTGTTGGTCCATATGGTAACAATGCTGCTCATCGGGGTAGTGTTTTTGCTGGACCTGCTGGATATATTCCCGAACCGCGTCCTTGATTTTTTCGCCGAGGTCCGCGAAGACCCGGGCGAATTTGGGGATTTTGGTTCCGCCGGCGGTCAATCCCAGAATATCGTGCAGTACCAGCACCTGGCCGTCGCAGTAGGGTCCGCTGCCGCAGCTTATTATCGGCATCTCGGTATGCTCGGCTATCACCTTGGCCACCACATCCGTGACACACTCCAGCAGAATTAAGCAGGCGCCAGCTTCGATCATGTCAAAGACATCGTGGACTAATTGCTGGGCCTGGGTCTCGGTGCGGCTGTGAACGATCTTGTCGTTTTGCTGGGCGGTCTGCGGACGGTAGCCCAGATGGGCCATGACCGGGATGCCCGCCTTTGCCATCGCCGCCACTAAATCCTGATAACGATAATCCACCTCGAGCTTTACCGCGTCGCAGCCGGCTTCGATAAGGAATCGGCCGGCATTGAGGATGGCCTTTTCGGTGCCGGTCTGGTAGCTCAAGAAGGGCATATCGCCGACCAGGTAAACATTGGGAGCACCGCGGCGAACCGCCGCTGTCAGGGTTATCATAATGTCCATAGTGGCGGAAAGGGTTCGTTGATGACCCAGAACAACCTGGGCCAGGCTGTCACCCACTATAAGGCCGTCAATCTGGGCCTCCTGCAGCAGCCGGGCGGTGGTGTAATCATAGCAGGTAAGCATAGTTATGGCGCGGCCCTGCCTTTTATTTTGCCTCAGTGTCGCCAAGGTTATCTGTTCGGTCATACCCACTTTTCCTTGTAAAAACTATAAGATACATTATAAGCCCTTGGTATTTTATGGTCAAATTTACTATGAGAACATCTTTTTTTCTTTATGGCGGCAAAAACCCATAAGTTTTTATCACTTTCCGACCGAATTATTTCCGGGTGGTAAAATAAGCGTTATAATCAAATTAATCGTTTGCCGAAAGCGGCAGAGCTTTGGGTTAAATCATTGACAGAAGCTTCACCGCCATTTAATTTATAATCGTTGAGTAGTGTAAAACTATTTTTGACCGTCTTATCCCGGATAATGAGCAAACAACGGGAAATCTAAGGAATCATGCAGTCTCTTCTGGCATCAAGATTAATTTCAATGTTGGTCGAATTCGGCCTTTTTTGGCGGTTTGTCGGGGGCGTAGCGACCAATTGGCTGGTCTCTCCCCGCCAGGGCCGGGCCACGGCTGCGCGGACCAGAATCTGGGCCCAGATGTATGAAATCGGCACCAAGAGTGTGCCGGTTTTGATGATCACCGGGGCGTTTGTCGGTATGACCCTCGCCGTGCAAAGTTATTCCCAACTGGAAGGTTTGGGATTGCAGGATCGATTGGGTGTTCTGATTAATCTGACGGTAGTTAAGGAGCTGGGACCGGTGCTGGCGGCAATCATGCTGGCGGGGCGGGTCGGCGGAGCGCTGACAGCCGAGCTGGGTACGATGCGGGTCACCGAGCAAATTGACGCTATCCGTGCCATGGGGACTGATCCCGTCCGGTATCTGGTCTGGCCGCGGTTCTTGGCCTGCGTACTCTTAACGCCGGTACTGACCGTTTACACGGATATTATGGGCGTGCTGGGCGGTTACTTCATTAGTGTCTGGCATTTCGGCGTCAACAGTCAGGCATATTGGTATTTCAGCGCCCAGGGAGTGGAAAACTGGGATATATTAGTAGGGGTCGTCAAGAGCGTGTTTTTCGGAGCTGCTATCGCACTTATCAGTTGCTTTAAAGGCTTTAACTGTACCCAGGGGGCTCAGGGTGTCGGCCGGGCTTGTACCGAAGCTTTCGTTTACAGCTTCATCGCTATCCTGACCCTGGATTTCGTCCTGGCGGTCATTACCCGCGCCATCTATGAAACGTTCTGGGAGGTCCGGATATTAATATAAAACCAGCGGACAAGACATTATTTGAATTGCGCGGCGTCAGCAAGTATTTCGGCAAAGTGGTAGCCCTGGATAATCTGAACTTTAAAATATCGGCGGGAAAGACCACGGTCGTCATCGGGCCCAGCGGCTGCGGCAAGACGGTCTTGCTGAAAATTCTCGTCATGCTGCTGCGCCCCACCGGCGGCGAAGTATATTTCGACGATCAAAAAATCGATAATCTAAGCGAAAATAAGCTTATCGAGGTTCGCCGCCGCTGCGGATTTCTCTTCCAGGCAGGGGCGCTTTTTGACAGTCAAACCGTCGCGGAAAATGTCGCCTTTACCCTCATTCAGCATACGAATTATTCTGATGCTGCCGTTCAACGTCTGGTGCGGGAGAAACTGGAGTTGGTCGGCATGAAGGGTATGGAAGAAAGAATGCCCGCTCAGCTTTCCGGCGGCCAGCGGAAACGCATCGCTCTGGCCCGGGCCATTGCCCTGTCGCCGGAGGTCATTCTTTACGACGAGCCTACTACCGGGCTGGACCCCATCCGGGCGGACTCCATCAACGAATTGATTATTAAGCTCCAGCACGAGTTGAATATCACTTCTATTGTGGTCACCCATGACATGCACAGTGCCAATAAGGTCGCCGATCGTATCGTTATGCTCGTCAACGGGCGTCTGATCGCCGACGGCACGCCCGCTGAATTCCGCGCCAGCGCCGATTCGCGGGTCCAGCAGTTCATCCAGGGCCATAGTGAAGGAATCACCAATACCAATTTCTTCGAGGATGAAAATCATGTCTGAAGAAAGAAAAAACATCCGGGTCGCCGTTTTTGTTATCGTGGGGCTGGTCATCCTTTTCTGGCTGATCTTCCAGTTGGGGACCTTGCCTGCCATTGTCAGTCGGTATGAGGCTCGCATCGTCACCGTACAGTTTCCCGCAGCCCCCAATGTCCATGAGAATACGGTGGTTTTATTTCTGGGCTACCGCGTCGGCAATGTGATCGACATCAGTCCCCCCGCTGTTATGCCGGACGTTAACAATCCCCAGCAGCGGTATTATCAGGTATCAGCCCGGCTGGCGATCTCCCTGAATTATCCTGTTCCGGACAATGTGATACCCAAAATTTATCACCGCGGTCTGGGCGCCAGCTACGTGGAGTTGACCCTGCCGGATTATCCTTCCTCTCAGATGTTGCAGGACGGGGCAGTACTGAAAGGATACGTCTCCGGTGCTTCTGAATTTCTTACCGAGGACATGCAGCACAAGCTGGACCGTCTGCTTGACTCGTTGACGGCCCTGAGCAGCGGTCTGGAATATCAGCTCACTCTCCGCCCGCCGGAGCTGGTTGACCAGGGTGAGCCTAACAAGGTTTACGCCAATATCACCACGGCCATTATGCGGGTGGATCAGGCTTTCAAGAATTTAAACCTTATTACCGGTGACGCCCAAAACCAGAAAAATATCAAGGAAGGACTGGCGGATATTAACGCCCTGGCTGCCGAGTTGCGTCTGGCGACGGAGAAGTTTTCTAATTTAACCACTCAGGCGCAGACAGTGCTCCAGGACGCCTCCCATGCCCTCGCCAGCGTCGATTCGCTGGCTGGACAGGCCAATGTCACCGTCAAAGACGTGGGTGCCGGGCTGGAAAATGCCGCCGATGAATTTGCCCGCACGATGGCTAATCTCAACGAGATCTTCGTAAAGCTTTCCACGGGCAAAGGTTCCGCCGCCCTGGCCCTGAACGACCCTCAGCTTTACGAAGCCCTTACCGATGCCAGTCGCAACCTGAGCCTCGCCCTGGCTGAGTTGCGCGGTCTGATTGATGAGTTGAAGAAAAAGGGTCTGAAGACCAAATTACAGTTGTTTTGATGCAAACGGCCAGCCTCTGCCGCAGGTACGAGCAAATAGCCCTTATTTCGCCGGCAGGTAAAGATTTCGCAAATTGCAGCTTGCATTCCGGTTGGATATAATTTATATTGGATCGGGTATTGATTCGGTTTATGTTTTATCCTGGTAGTTTCTTAACGGAGTGTTGGATGAGTAAGCCTAGACGTCGTCGCAAAGTGGGCAGTAAGAAGCGTCGTGCCCGCTGGAAAGTCCGCCATAACAAGCAATAAGATTTTCGTCCGCCTAATCTTTTGCGTGTTTTAAATAGTTTAACGTAAAAACAACCAGGTCGTCTCAACCGCTTTCCCGGTGGGGGGCATCTATTAATTTTCTCCTCTGTCAAAGTCCGCTTGTCGGAAGGGCTATATATTTAAGCCGGACCCACCTGGTGAGCATTCCCGCAGCAGGGATTCCATGATCGCGACAGCGGAAGAGGTACCGATCCTTTCCGCCCCGGCATTCAGCATCGCCCGCAGCCGGGCCAGGTCACTAATACCCCCAGCCGCCTTGACCTTGCATCGTCCGCGATGACGATAAAGCAGTTGCACATCCTCGATGGTTGCTCCCCCTGCGGGATGCAGGCCGGTACTGGTTTTGATATAATCCACTCCCAGCTCATCCGCCAGCCGGCACAGCAGTATCTTGGTATGTTCCGGCAGGGCGGCGGTCTCGAAAATGACCTTGAGAACAGTCGGCTGCCCAGCCGCTCTGCAGGGCTCCAGGACCGCGGCGATGTCAGCTTTTAAATACGCGGCATCTTCTTCCAACGCCGCCGCCGGGTTAATTACCATGTCTATTTCTCGGGCGCCGTCCGCGATTGCCTGAGCGGCTTCCGCCGCCTTGATTTTGCTGTGATTAGCCCCCAGGGGAAATCCCGCCACACTGCATACCTTGCTTGGCCGACCGGCCAGCAGCTCCGCAGCCAAGCTAACATGGCACGGCTGCACGCAGACCGCGGCAAAACCGTAATCAATTGCTTCCCGACATAATTTTTTTATCGCCGCCTGCCCCGCTTCCGCTTTCAGCAGGGTATGATCAATACACTGGGCGAGCTGCCGGGCTTTATCGGGCAAATTGGTCACTTTTTATGTCCCCATTCCTTCCATGGTGGGCAAAAATTCCCCAATAATTTTATCCATCGTTTGCAATTCATTAGCGGCAAGTGATATATTACCCGCCCCGGCGTTTTCCCGCGCTTGTTCCGCGTTGCGGGCCCCGCACAGCACGTGGGTAATGCCCCGCCGCATGAAGGTCCAGGCAATCACTATCTGGCTGACGGTAGCTTTATGGCTTTGGGCGATGGGTACAAATTGCCCCAGCATCTCCTGCACCCGCTGGCGATTCGAAGGGCTGAAGCGGGGATTATTCCGTCGCAAATCGCCCTCCTTGAACTGGCGTTCGGGGGTAATTTTCCCGGTTAAGAGGCCATGCACCAGCGGGGAATAGGCCAGCACCGCGATATTATTTTTAATACAATATTCCAGGGTGCCGTTCTTTTCCATCTTGCGGTCGAGCATACTGTATCTTTCCTGGTCGGTATCGATTGGGCCGTACGATTGGAGCTGCTCCAGGTCGGTGTTGGATACGCCGATGGCCCGGATTTTGCCCTCGTCCTTCATCTTCATCAGCTCCGCCATGGTATCTTCGATGGGGGTCGTCGGTTCCTGCCAGTGCGTCTGATACAGATCGATATAATCGGTGCCCAGGCGGGACAGGCTTTTTTCCAGCTCCTCACGGATGGATTGCGGCTCCAGATAGATATACACCTTTTTCTGGGAGGGACCGGGGGTAATGCCCTTATCGTCGCTGTGAAAGTGTAACTTGCCTTTTTCCTTATCCCAGACCAGCCCGCATTTGGTGGCCAGCACTACCTGGCTGCGTTTATTTTTTATCGCCTTGCCCACGATTTGCTCCGAGCGCCCGAAACCGTAGATCGCAGCCGTATCAATCAGATTGACCCCGTTTTCCAGACTGACCTGGATGGCTTCGATAGCCTGGCGTTCTTCGATTCCGCCCCACATCCAGCCGCCGATTGCCCAGGCGCCCAGCCCAATCGCCGAGGCCTCGATGCCCGAATTGCCTAATTTTCGATAAATCATGTTTTTCTCCCCTTTCTAAAATAAAGAAAGTACGAAAGTGCTCTAAAACAAGGTATCAGAAACCGGCCGGCGGGGTTTTTTCCAGTTGAAGTAGCCTTTCTGCTGGAAATATTCCAGCGCCTCTTCTGTCGAAGCAAAGACACGGGTGGCGGTTTCGGTAATAAAAGGTGACGGCGTGACTTTGGGCCGCCAGATGACGAACACCTCCTTCGTCGCCTCGTGGGCGTGCTGCAATTCCCGTTCCACGCCGCTGGACAGGCCTGGCTTGCCGTCATCCAGTTCAGGGATATAGCTGATAATCATATCCGATTGATCGATCAGCATAAAATCGCGGGCGTAAATCTGGGCATGAATATCGCCGGCCACCTGCATTATTTCGCCCGTATCAAAACGCATGGGTTGGCCCAGTACCTCTACCTCGATTACCTTTTGTCCCTTTTCGCAGGCTGCCAGGCCATCTACATAAAGCTTATGCTCTTCCAGGTCCGCCGGATCGAAGATAATCAAATGCTGCGCTACCGTCCGGCGAAATTCGGCTATTTCCTGCCGTACCTGCGGCATATCTGCTACGTGGGTCATGGGAAAGCTTATATACGCTTTGGGTCTTTGCGGTTCCATCACCAGTTGATACAGCGTCCGGGCGGTGCCGGCTTCCTTGCCGATGGCCAGCAAATAGAAGCGGGCCGGCGGACGATGGATTGCCGCCGGGTTATTTTTGCCTTCCGACTGGCTTCCTTTGCGCCGCCTGCTGCAGCCCAGCATCATCAGTTCCGTCGCCAGCGTTTCTTCCTCCCGCCAGACGAGCAAATCCTTCAGCGAATGGTCCACCTGGTGATCCCGCTCCAGACGGGCATGAAGGGCATCGACATTATCTATCAGGCAAACGTAGATATCCGGATCTAACTGGGCCATCTGATCGAAATCGAAGGCCGGGAACAGCCCATGCTTCCAGCGGAATGTCGCGTGGGTATTGACTATCAGATTTTGGCACTGCGGGGCCAGCGTCAGGATGTCCTTGATAACACTGCGGCGCAGCAGGTGCAGACGTGACAGCGGCAAATCCAGTATTCTGCCCGGCGCCACATCCGGCGCCTCCGCGTACATCCGCTGGCCCACATGATAGATGGTCAGTTCCTCTCCCGCCTGCCGGGCTAGATGCTCCACCTGGTTAAGATAGGGCACCTTATCCAGCCCTACGGTTCCGGTAATAACGGCTCTCATGCGGGTATTGTGACAAAAAAACCCCGCTCCGGCAAGACGAATTGACCGCTGACAAAGACAAATGGTATAATAGCATTATGTCGCACTCGATTACGGACCAAAATCCAAATATTGACGAGCTGCTTCCCAGCGATTTGCTCAGCGATGATGAAGTGGTGGTTTTTGCCCTCAAGCCCTCCATCTGGACCGTTGTCTTTCTGAGTTTTCGCACGGTAGTGATTTTTTCCTTGTTGGCGGTAGCTGCGCTGTTATTTGGTTCCGCCATTAATTTGGGTCGCTACGGCAGATATATTGTCCTGGTTTGTGGCCTGATAATTATCGGGCGGGTGGGTTTCGCCTTTTTACAATGGCTCAGTCGCACCTATATTCTTACCGATCGTCGGGTCATCCGCATTCGCGGTGTATTCACCATCGACATTTTTCAATGTGCCCTGGTCAAAATTCAAAACACCTTTCTGCTTTTGACCTTGCCCCAGCGAATCCTGGGGCTGGGCAGTATCGCCTTCACCACCGCCGGTACCGCCGGCGTGGAGGCTATCTGGCGGCACTGCGAGCATCCCTTGCAGGTTCATCACCAACTGCTGCGGACTATTAACGCCGCCGGCAACGCCCTGCCCCTGGACACCCGGAAAAATGACGGGCTGTAACCGCTGACATTGTATCCGGGGGATATGAGCCTAATTTTACCGTCCAAATGATTTTAGCAGCTTTGATTTGTCGGTTCCGGTCTAGGGTATCTTATCGACGGTATTTTCATACGGGTCCGTCGCCACATGATGCCACGCCATCGCCGAGCTGCACAGCACCCCCAGAATTATCCCTCCCAGTCCTGCCAGAAAATCCGTCATATCAAATCCCCGATGCATCAGTGCCGCAATGCCTTCATCCAGCAGGGCATAGGCGGGTAATATTATCAGCGTCATGACAACAATAGCTTTATTTATCATGAACCGTCCGCCCTTACTGAGCGTTCGCCACCACAGCAGTGTCAAAATCAAATAAGCCGCCACGATATAAAGCACCTGAAATTGCTGCCAGAAGTCCGGCAGCTTCACAAACATCGATTCCGCCGTTGGCCAGTGGGTAATCACAAACATCCCCGTCCAGTATAAAACCAGCCAATGTACCCACCGCCGCATAAAGAACAGCAGTACCAGAGCTGCCGAACAACCCGCCATATCGCTGAGCCAGTCGCCGAAATCGCAGTATCTGCCCACGAAATGCTGCGTCATCTCATCGATTGCCCCGTAGCATCCTACCACCAGCAGGAGAAAGTACATTTTACCCTGTCGCAGGCTGGGCCGGCTTTTGCCGTAGCGGACCAGCCAGAACAGGATCGTCAGGATCAGGTATGCGGTAAAATGCAGTGTCACATCTCGGCCGTAAATCTGCAAATGCGGCGGTCGGGGGATATGAGTGCTGGTGAACAGCAGCGACCAGTAGGCTAACAGTAACAACCATGGTGCTGTAGCGCGCATTCTTTTCATAGAATTACCATCGGGCCTTCGGAGCCGTTCCTTTGACCGTTATCACGTATTATCGGGGTAAATATATGGTTTTACGGATGGGGCGGGTATTAAGTTCGCTTTATCGGTCATTGTGAGGCTGTTATTTCCCCCTGGGTTTGGCTGATGGCGGATATAGTTGGCTGGCTTCGTTTCGGGCGGTTCAGCCGGTTGGCCTGCGGTTTCCATCGCCAGGACTTCTTCCGTCAGGGCCGCGTAATCTACCGCTCCATGGCAGGTGGAGTCGTATTCCTGTATGGTTTTGCCGTAGCTGGGTGATTCCGCCAGTTTGACGTTGCAGCGAATTCGGGTGTTGAAAATACGAATAGCACGCCAGGGTCGGTCTATATGTTGCTGGCGGAGGAAATATTCCTCGATATCTTTGACAATTTCCGTGGAAAGGGTGGTGCGGGAGTCATACATACAGAAAAGTAGTCCCGAAACCGCCAGAGGGGGATTGATTCGCTTTTGCACCAGCAGAACCGTCTCCAATAATTGGCTCAGGCCCTGCAGGGACAGAAAATGCGGTTGCAGGGTAATAAATACCTCCCGTGCCGCCCCCAGGGCGTTTAGGGTCAGCAGGCCCAGTGACGGCGGACAATCGATAAGAATATAGTCGCATTTTTGCTGATAGCTGTTGATAGCGTCACGCAGAATTGTCTCTCGGCCGACCACCGCCACCAGTTCCTGTTCTGCTGCCACTAGATCAACGCTTGAGGTCAGGAGTTTGATGTTCTCCCGCACCGATAGTAGGGCTTCTTCCAGCGATTCTGACCTTGTTAAAATCCCGTAACTGGAGTGGGTATCATCTGGTACTTGGCAGCCCAGATATGTCGTTAGATGTGCCTGCGGGTCCAGATCGATTAAAACCACCTTTTTTCCCTGCCCAGCCAATCCTCCCGCCAGATTTACCGTTGTGGTTGTTTTGCCCACTCCTCCTTTTTGATTGGCAATGGCAATTATTCGCATGATTCTTCGCTTCTTAAAAAAGCGTTTTTGCCTTTTTAAACCGCATAAAATGCCGTTTTTAACGCATTTTTACGCCCAATTCACCCAAAGTGTCCCTTATTATAACCGCAACGCCGCCGACGGGCAAAAAAAATGGAAGATCCCGCCGTGGCGTTAGGATCTTCCATCACATTTGCAAAAGCCACTTACCTTTTTGGTTTTATTCCATTGCGGCTTTAACGTTCTGTCGAACTTCCCGTTCGACGTGGTCCACGGTCGGCAAAATCATTTCTCTATTCTCGCTGGCCGCGAAACCATAGTTCTTCTACATTTTACTTCTTACTTTTTTTTCTTTTTGGCTTTTTTCTTGGCCGGCTTCTTTGCGGTTTTCTTCTTTGCTACTTTTTTCACCGCTTTTTTCTTTGCTTTTTTCGCCATTTGTATCACCACCTTTCTAACGAGATACTAACTGCGCAAAAAACATGTGTCAAAAAAAAATTAAATTTTTCCTGTTTTTTTGTTGTTTTTTGCTCTTTGGTTCATCTGTCTCGATTCTTTTCCTGATTATCTTCTGACGCTGTTATTATCGTCATATTGAGCGTAATGCTTAATTTTTTTTGTTTTTAGATGCTTATTAACCTGGATAATGATGCTTATTTATTAGACTAATTGCGGGATTCACTGCCTTATCTCGATAAAAAATTCTTCTTGATCGCCAAATCGTTTATTAACAGTTTGGCTGATAGAAAACCACCTGATCTATTTGATTCTCGCGGGAATAACGTCATTCCACGCCTAAAAAACACCGTGCTTCTCTTCCGGAACGACACATTTTTAATGACGCCGCTTTTGTTTATCATTAACAAGTAAATGATGCTTTCTCGCTATAAAATTTTTCCCCAGTGAAAACGGACGGTCGCTTTTTGGATTCTTTTCTAAAAAAAGACAAAAAGACCATCGAATAATCAGCCGGTTCGCCGATTGTGAATCAACTTTATCAAACAAGAATTTATTCGGTTGGCTTTGACCTGAAAGACACCGCGCATAGATTTTAAAATGGTCTTTATCCGGGGAGAAATTCCCGCTGTTAAAAAACCCAGTGCGGGTTTAATTTTTTTACCTACAGACAGCAGCCTATTGCTGTAAAATATTGCTAAAGCGTCAGTTATATCTATATTCCAGCGAATGACTCGACGCCGATGGAGATGTTTACTGACGGATTTCGGTCCTTAATTCAGCTCCGCTTATACTTTTGCAAACGATAAACAGAAATGATAAAGACTTTGGTTTTGCCGGCTTCGTTCGAGGGAATTGCCCGCTCAGGAAGCGTCCGCCTGGCGTATCTGTTTCAGCGCTTTCATTAGTATAGGGTCTTCTTGGGAAAGAAAATTGGCCAGCGAAGCCCCTTTCTCGGAATTTACCAGTTCTTGTTTTATCAAAATGTCCGGTACGATGCCCTTTTGATGAAAACTATGGTTGCTGGGCGGGAGAAATGTCGCCGTGGTAATGCAGATAGCGTTTTGTCCTTTAGCCAGGGGATAGATCGTTTGAATAACCCCTTTGCCGCGGGTTTGTTCCCCGATGATGATAGCCCGTCGCCGGTCTTGCAGGGCCGCCGTAAATATTTCTGCGGCACTGGCGGTATTTTGATCCACCAGAATCGCCACGGGTATGCGATAGCTGCGGAAATTATCGCCCCCTGCCCGATATTTTATGCTTTCCATCGCGTTTTTCACCGTGACGATTACCCCGTCATCGACAAAGAGCCGCACCGCCTCCACCGCCGCCGTCAGCATCCCGCCCCCGTTGCACCGCAGGTCTATCAATAGCGACTGGGCGCCCTGCTTTTGCAATTGATCGATAGCCTGACGCATCTCCAGGGCGGTATCTTCGTCAAAACTGGCTATCCGCATATACCCCACGCGGCAATCTTCGCCGAGACATTGAATATTTCTGACGCTCGCTGCCGTGATTAGTTCTCGGCGGACGGCATATTCGCTAAGCTTTCGGTCGCGTTCCACCGTCAGGGCGACTTTGGTGTCCGCCGCTCCCGTTAGTCTTTTGCTTATCACCGCGACAGATTCTCCCATACAGCTTATGCCGTCGATTCGGACCAGGGTATCGCCGCTTTTTATTCCTGCCCGGTCCGCCGCGCTGGTGCCGACCACGTCGAAAACCCGCGGATAATCCTCTTCGAATATCAGGTCCACTCCCACCCCGACATAACTGCCCGCCAGCCGATCTCGCAGGCCCTGATACTGGCGGGGACTGAGCATATAGGAATATTGATCGAGATTGCTGGTCAGGTCATACGCCAGTTCGATAGCCGGCCAGGACGGTCCGAGCCCCGCTTTTTCGCTGCTTTGCCCCAGCGCCTGGGCCACCGCCGGCAGCGTGAAGAGCAGCTCCTCGCTGCCGAGCGTCTCTTTTTGCAGGGCCTTATCTATTTCCTGCCGCAACTGCGCCAGATACGCGGGGTCTGGCGAAAATTGCCCTTGCAGCAGTTCGTTTTCCGTCGCCGCCTTTAACTGCCGCAGGGACCGCTCGAATAGTTCGGTCATATCCAGCGGCTGATAATAATTTTGCTCAATCAGTTCTATCGTCTGGGCCAATTGCCTTTGTGCCAACTGCGGCGGCGTCTGGCGCACCTGTTGACCGACGCTTTCATCGCGATAGCGGTCGTCAAATGTTGCTTGAGAAGCGTAATCCCGCCTTTGTTGTGGCCTGTCCCGCCCGTCTGTCTGGGTTACATTTGGTTCCTGCCTTGATTCCGCTGCCGTCACTGCCGGCTGATAGCACCAGACTTGATTTACTCTGCCCGCCGCCAGTAAAATCAGTATTAATACCATCGGCGGTATGACCGGGTGGCATTTTTGCCGGGGACATTTTGGTTTACCCCGCCGGCCTCGACCACGCTGATAAAGTGGTTCCCAACCCGCCGTCATAGTCTTATTTTTCTCCCATCCTGCTGGTTTTACTGTTTATATCAACATCTGCCTTGACGAAGCCGCCTGGCGTATGGTTCATCCTGCAAGCTGGCCTGTAAATACCAAAAAATTGGTGTTCTTAAGGAACGTTTTAATGTAATATACCCCAGCAAGACTGGTTAACAAAACAGTGACCGGCGAAATGGCGGAAAAAAACACGGTATATTTGTTCGCCTGGAACAACGGCGCGAAAAAAACGGGAAATTTTCACTATTGTAACAGACTTTGGGCCGATTTTTACTCTAAAATACTTACTTTCTAAACGACACGGAATCCGTTAACTATGAAGAGAAAATCATCCAACCAGTGCCGGATCAAGCCTTTTGTCCTGATTATCCGTGACGGCTGGGGTTACAACCCTGACCCGAAATTGCATCCTTACGACGCGACCCGACTGGCTAACACTCCCGTGGACGATCGCTTGCTGCGGGATTGCCCCCATTGCTTAATCGCCACCAGCGGCGAAGACGTGGGCCTGCCAATAGGCACCATGGGTAATTCCGAGGTGGGTCATCAGAATATGGGGGCGGGTCGAATCGTCTTTCAGGAATCCATGCGCCTGACCAAGGCTATCCGGGACGGCAGTTTTTTTGAGAACCAGGCCTTATTGGATACCGTCAGGAACAATCATGGTAAATTGCATTTGATTGGCTTATGCAGTGACGCCGGCGTACATACTCTGCTGGAGCATCTTTATGGCTTGTTGGAGTTAGCCCGGCGAAATCATTTTGAGCCGGTTTATTTACACGCCTTAACCGATGGCCGCGATACTCCGCCCAACAGCGGCATTGGTTTTATCCAGCAGATCCAGCAGAAGATGCAGGAGCTGGGCGTCGGTAAAATCGCCTCGGTCATGGGCCGCTTTTACGGTATGGATCGCGACCAGCGCTGGGACAGAGTGGAGCGGGCTTATCAATGCCTCCGCTACGGCAAGGGCCATAAGGTCAATTCCGCCGCCCAGGCCGTGCAGAACAGCTACGATGCCGGCGTTACCGACGAGTTTATCGAGCCGACCCTCATGGTCGGCGGTGATTCCCAGCCTATCGCTTTGATTGAGGACGGCGACGCTGTCGTTTTCTTTAACTTCCGGGGTGATCGGCCGCGGGAGATTACCCGATCCTTTGTTGACCCCAATTTTAACGCCTTCGACCGCGGCCCTATGCCCAGTCTTAATTACGTCTGCATGACCGAGTACGACGCGACGATCCCCGCGGTGGTTGCCTTCCCCAAGCCGCCCAAAATGAAGAATATCGTGGGCGAATACTGGTCGAAGCTGGGGCTCAAGCAATTCCGCTGCGCCGAGACCGAAAAATACGCCCACGTCACCTTTTTCTTCAACGATTACACCGAGGCCCCTTATCCCGGCGAAGACCGCCAGATCGTTCCCTCGCCCAAGGTCAAGACCTACGACCAGAAACCCGAGATGTCCGCCTTTGAGGTAACCAGCGTCGTTTTGGATCGTCTAGCCGCCGACAAGTATGATGTCATGGTAATAAATTATGCCAATCCCGACATGGTCGGCCACACCGGGGTAATGGCCGCTGCCATCAAGGCCGCCGAGACCGTGGATCAGTGTCTCGGCCGAGTCATTGAAAAAGTGCAGGCCATGGGCGGTTCTGCCATTATCACCGCCGATCACGGCAATCTGGAATTGATGTACGATGCGGAAAACGATCAGCCGTTTACTTCGCATACCACTTTGCCCACTCCCTTGATCCTGGTGGATGAGAAGTATAAGAGTTGTAAATTGCGTGATAATGGCCGGCTCGCCGACGTCATCCCCACCGCTTTATTTATCATGGGCCTGGAAAAACCCGCCGAAATGACCGGCCAATCCCTCATCATCGAATAACCTTTAAGGTATATCTTTTTAAAAACTGTTAGCCCCCGGCACCCCCTTCTTCTCTGCCCTTTCACACCTTTCACACCTTTACTGCTCTGCGAAGTACGAGTCACACTTTCTTATACCTGTTCTCGCACCGCGCCGCCTTCCCACTTTCTCACCTTCTTACTTTCACACTTTTCACACTTTCTTATATCAACACCATCTCTTATAATTTCGTGCCAATGAAAATATTTTGCCCTTTTATTCGATAACGCTCTGCTTCTTCTTCGCTGGTAATATCAGACCACCGAATGTTTTGTACCTTAAAACCAGCCTTGACTAAACGTTCGGTAAGATCGTTGCCATATAGACGCACATGACTGAACCCCCCTAATAAACGTTCGCGGTCTTCCGCATTCATATCTTTTTCCGCTTCGATAGTCTTTTGCTCTTCTTTATAAGGCACGGAAATCAGAACCCATCCCCCGATCTTGAGAACCCGTCTTAACTCGCATAAAGCTTTGTGATCATCTAAAACATGCTCTAACACATGTATGCAATAAATCACATCATAAGTGTTGTCGGAACCTGGTATATTGGTGATATCCATTTTAACCATAACATCCTTCCGGTCGATATCCGCGGTGATATACTCAAGGTTCGCCATCTTTTTGAACATCTTTTCCAATATCCCCGAAGGTGCAAAGTGTAGCATCTTTTTCCTGGACTCATCGAAAAGATTGGTTTGGGTTTTGGCAGCCAGATAAGCAAAACGATGACGTGCAAACGAACCGCACACCGGACAACGCTCATTAGCGCTGGAAAGATATTTTTTAAATGACCTCAGTCTGCTTTTGCATATCGGGCATTTATATTTGCATCCGAAATACCAGATCTTATTGTATAACCATTCTGCCGGTTTTTTCAATGGTCCTGGCGTTAGTTTCGCGAGTGTCTTTGGCACAAATTATCCATCCTTCTTATTTAAGTCTTGCAAGGCTCAATCCTTCGCCCCGTTTCTTCTCTTTCTTCTTTCCCACCTTCTTACTTTCTCACCTTCTTACCCTCTTTCACCTGCTCAACTGTTTGCCTCGTCGTAGCCTTCTTCCAGCCTCGCCGAAACTTCAGTGTAGGCGGGGGCGAAGAAGGGTTCACCTGTTCTCGCGCAGCGCGGGGTTCTCCTTATTTATCTTCTCTTATTCACCACATTTATTTAATCTCTGAATTGGCACAATAAATAATAGAAATAGTATTTTGCCGATTATTTATTCTTTTTGGGTTTTTCTTTCTGAATAACCATCCTCTCCTTTTCCAGCTCTTCCCTCATCAATACTCCGGTACCGCCACCAAGTAATATATCTGTTTCTATATATTTCATGTGATTCTCGTGTGATTTGTCCTTCTTCCACGGCGATAGTTTCACGATATTATTATGCTTTCGATACTTTTGTTTTTTATCGAAATCTATGAATGACCTGCCAAAAATCTTATCATAATCATAATTAGTTGAATAAAACGAATATCCGAACTTATAAACCATCATCTTTTCATAGGTTATCGTGTCCGTTATAATTTTCGGCTTGTAAAATTGATTGGGTATATAATATTTTCCTTCTTTGTCGGTATTTACCTCAACAAATGCCGCTAAATGCGGGCCCGCTACGCCCAAAAATCCCGGTGTTTTCCAAATATAATCAATGATCGCCCCTTCGACTGGCTTACCCGTTTCCGCGTCAACCACTTGACCATAACGCGTACCGGTGTTATATGCATAATAGATGTGATACGATAAATATCCTCCTACAACCAATAGCAATGCTGTCAATACTATCCAGCGTCTTTTTTTCTTATTCTGATACCCCATATCTGCCCTCAAAAATCTTCAATTAACCAATTGCCCTTGTCTCCCGGAACAAACTGTATGGGATAACTGGATATCCCCTCGTCCGTCTCAATATGCATTTCGTAATAATACACATTATATAATTTCGAACTGAAATATATTTCTCCCAGCCTATCGGCAAAATCACTTAAATGGGGTCCCATGTTTTCAAAAAGCCTTTGGAAATCACCTTTTTTATAACTATCAATGCAGGATAACGCTTCGTCTGCTTTACCCGCCTGCAATGCCTGCTTGAATTTTGCGAAGGCAGTCACCGGCGTATTATCAGGATCCTCAAACAACGGATATTCCGGATTTTTCTTTTCTGCCTCCCGCGCCGCAATCAGCCGTTGTTGTTCCGCCTTGACTTCATTCTCCAGGATAACCGATAAATCCTTCATCCGGCTCTCCTCAGCGGGAATTTTGTTCTGCTGCCACCACGCCTGCCATTTGCTGATCGCTTCCTTTTCCTCCGCCGGCGGCAATAATCGCAGGCTTTTGCCCCCCGTAAAATCCTGCCCGGTGATTTCTTTCAGCACCGCGTTCGCCACCGACCGCGTATTCCTGCTCGGCGCCCCCAGACTGGACATCATCACCGCCGCCCCCGTTTGATCCCCGAATTTGTGCAGGGCCAGCGCCGCCGCCCGCCGCACGTACACATCTTTATGATACAGCTTGTCTTTTATCGAGCCAATCGCCGATCCGTCCCCGTATTTCATCAACATTTGCATTACCACCGCGTAAAGTCCCGCGTCCTCGTCGGGCCGTTCGAGAAACTTCTCCAGATACGGCACCATCGACTTATCCCCCGTCTGCCGCAAGGCATTGATTGCTTCATACTTTACCTGTTCGTTTTTCCCCGTCAGCAATAAATCCGCGATTCGCTCCGTCTCGCTTTTATCCTTCGTCCGCTGCCACCACCCTGCAAATTCCTCCACTATTTGCTCTCGCTCCGGAACTCTATCGCTGTCCTTAAGGTCCTCCCTGCCCGTGATAGCGCCTATGCCGCCAAGCACCCTGGAAAATGATTCCCGCCGGTAAACATTATCCTTGAGAAAATCAATCATAACATCTGTTGCCGATATATCGCCAAACTTCTTCAGCTCCAACGCCGCTGCTATCAGCATTTCCGCGTCCGGAATCTGTAAATAACCGTGCAGACGCGCGATATATTCCTCCTGGGTGATTTTTTGACTTTCATACGCACCTCGGTCATTTCTATAATTCTGCATTTCCTTCCGGACCTTCTGCCGAAATGCCTCATGGGTCTGTTTTTCCTGCTGAGCCAATGGTTTTTCCTGCTCCGCTTCTGCCTGCAGTAATTGCCCTTTTGGTCGCGGATATCCTTCGGTAAGAAATGCGATGTGCTCCGCATGGGACATCTTCTCGTTCCAGGGCTGCAGTTTTACCAGGTTGCCTTCTTTGCGATACTCATATTTCAAATCCGGCAGATAAATCATGAATGAATCGGCATGATTGTCATATACCCGGTACCATATATAGCCATTCTTATAGACGATAACCTCTTCCGGCTTAATGTTCGAACCTAACATCGGCGTGACCGATATCTTTTGACTCGGTGTGGAATAACCCCCCTCCTTATCCGTTCGGATCTCGTAAAATGCCCCCAACCGGGTATGGGACTCGATCATAAACTCTCTGACATCCCACTGGTAGGAAACCACCGCCCCTTCGATCCCCTTGCCGCTCACCGCGTCCACCACCTTGCCGCTGCGGATCCCGGTTTCCACTATTACCGGCGTAGTGTCAAAAGAAGGCATCTTTTCTTCCCCCCAACCAACCAGCCCAGGCATCCCCATCAACAAAACCATCATCGCCGCCGCTTTAGTTTTCATATTATCCTCCGGTATTGGTGAAAAAATCTGTTTAGTTTTCAGTTGCCCTCTTCATCTTTTTATAAGCAAACAATAATCTTTCAACCAAACAAATGACAGGTAGTTAAATAGGCTTCGTGGGAAAAAATATATCCAAAACATAAAATGACCTATCCTGAATACTAAATCCCGACCAATTTGCCCTTAAAAATGACCGTTTCCATTATAACCCCGCCCCGGAACAACGCCATCAATTTTTTTGCCTAATATTCTCAAACATATATTGCCCGGCAAACGATGATTTCTCGTTTCTTACTTCTTGGCTCTATGCCCTCGGCTCGACTGCCTTTGGCTCTGACTTCGGCGAGCTCAGTCGAGTCGAGGCTCAGGCTCGAAGAGTGCTCGCCGAAGTCTGCGTCTCCGTGTGATCGGGCCGGAATTCATCTTCTGGTAAAATTCCTTGTATCTATTATCGTAAATCCTGAATTGGTAATATAATATCTATTTAATCTTGTTAATCCTGTCAAAATATTTTATTCTTATGTATTAGCGTCCACCTGCTGCGACCGCCCGCCGTGTCGTCAACCCCTCACTTTCTCACTTTCCCACTTTCCCACTTTCCCACTTTCCCACTTTCCCACTTTCCCACTTTCCCACTTTCTCACTTTCTCACTTTCTTACCTTCTCATTTTCCTTAAAACCCGATGATTTTTCCTTAAAAAATAGCTCAAAACCTGTTAAAAAGCGGCAGAATATGGTCATTTTTGCGCAGTTTCGGTATGGTTTTTCGCAGTTTTCGCCACTTTTAACCAGCTTTTTCCGGCGTTTTCGCCCATTTTTCACCTTTTTTTGTGAGAAGAAAGTGAAACTAGGCCATCTAGGCAATTGCCTTTTTGTAAGCGGAGTGTCAGAGTTCAACTAGCCAGACATGCAGCGGTAACGACTTAGGCCAATTTTCCGCACTCGCCCTGCGGGGAGAACGGGCCTCTGGCCCCCCAACGCTAGTTGGTGAGGTGGAAGATTTATTCTTCGCGATTCAGGGGGCTGGGTTTTGCTATTTTACGGTAGCCCATCGCTTTAGCGATCTCCAGGATCTCGGTATAGGAAGGAAATGGTCGTTTATTAGCTCGTTTATATTCGTCGATTGCCATGACGAAGGCGAATTGTTCGTCGTCCATTTCGCCCTCTTCCGCGGAGCGGCGTTCATCGGTTCGCCGTCTTCCGGGGCCGCGGCGGCGGTCCCAGCCGCTGCGCCGATCGATGCCGTCCTGCCGGCGGTCCTGCGAACTCTCCCGGCGGTCTTGTGAGTCCTGCCGGCGGTCCGGGCAATCCCCCTGCTGCTGTGGCTCGTCCTGCCGGCAGGTGGGCTGCTCGTCCGTACCCTCGCTCACCGGCGGGGTCGATTCGCTCGGAAGGGGGAAGGGCGGCGGGGTAGGTTCACCAGGGGCTGAACCCTTCGGCTGATCCATCAGAGAATCTCCTCATCATCTTCAAGATCGGATAATTCCAGCAAAGGGTCCGCTTCGATATCCTCGTAGGTATCACCGTAGGACTCGTCTTCTTCCTCCTCGAAGGCTTCTTCGAATTCCTCGGTAAATTCATCCTCCAGAGTAACTCGCTGTTCGATGATTACCTCCGCCTCCTCCAGGTCCTCCTTGGATACCGATATCGCTATGCCTCGCTGCTCGCCCTGGGCGGGGTCATCGGCGGGGTCTTCCGCCTGGCCGATCCTGACGACGATGTCATGGTCTTCCAGAAGTGCCTTGTAGAACTCCGCCTCCGCCAGTTCCCGCACGAAAATCACCGGGAAAAACTCATTAAACGTCTGTTCGGAATTTGATTCTGTACTCATATTTTTGTCCTCGATGAAACAGAACCTCGGTTATTTAATCTTGTGCCGATTAGCTGATTTTTTTATTTTCGACGAAAAATTCAAGTAAATCTTAGCAAAATATTACGATTATTTTTAACAAATTCGATATTTTCCGATTTTCCTGGTACTTAGAATATAACATCATCATCGACGATTGGTACAGGTATTTTAAGGCGAAAATAGCGGATTTTGGCCCCAATCGGGCTAATCAGGCCAAAATTTGCGGTTTTTTTGCCTTTTTTTTGTTGCAATCCATATAAAACCCATTAAGAATCTAGTCCAGCAGGAGTTTTTTACTTAATCTGGCGTTTTCACTTTTTTAATTTTCATGGAGGACTAGTTTATTATGGCAAAGAAGAAAGTAGCGAAGAAAGCAGCGAAAGGCAAAGAAGTTTTGGTAGTTGCCAGCAAGGTCAAGGGCTATATCCGCAGTAAGGGCTGCATGTGCAGCGCCGACGCCGTCCAGGCGATTTCCGATTGTGTATATTGCTGCCTGGATCAGGCGATCGCCCGGACCAAGGCTAATCGTCGTAGTACCGTTAAACCGCAAGATCTCTAAGAGTTTACTGCCAACCGCGAAAGGGCAGTAATCCTTGGAACATACGGCCGGAGCTTTCTCGCCGAAGCTCCGGCTGTCTTTGTTGCGCCGGGGTGGCAGGGGGACGTTTGTTCGGCAAAGGGTCCTATCGTAAAAACCGCAGGCGAGAGAGCGTCGTTGCAATATACGACCGGTCGGGGGAAAAAACACATTTAAAAACCAGGCGGCGAAAGACATAATCACTTCGTAACCCCGAAATATAACACCTTTTCTGTTGCATCCGGGCCGCCTGCGGCGGAGAACAGGAGAACCCGTCTTCGCCCCCGCCTACACTGAAGTTTCGGCGAGGCTGGAAGAAG